>Ga0068858_100000942_pt1 | contig 30147 bp, 22 predicted proteins | sample KBSSwiS12_FD_66589 | JGI IMG/M metagenome (GOLD analysis project Ga0068858, IMG submission 66589) | Switchgrass rhizosphere microbial communities from Kellogg Biological Station, Michigan, USA - KBS Switchgrass S1-2 | ecosystem: Host-associated > Plants > Roots > Rhizosphere > Soil ... | reverse complement strand
CGCTCGAGCACAGCTTGGAGCACGAGCGAGATGAACAGCCGGCCGAAGGTCGACGAGTTCTCCTTGAGGAAATCCTTGGCGGTATCGACGAGGATGATCGCGCCGCGGTTCATCTCTGAGAACAGATCGACCTTGTTCTCCTGCGACGTGAACAGGCGCGCCATGGTCGGGTTTTCGATGATCGCCTGAAGGCGGTAGCGGATCTGCTCCTTGGTCTGCTCGAACGTCTTGCTCATGAAGTCTCGCAGGAAGAATTCGCGGGGAATGTCCGGGAGCGCGGCGATTGCATCGGCATAGGGCGCGGGGTCGCTCATCAGTTTCATCATGTCGAGAATGGTCGCATTGCGCCCCATGCTCTCGGGAAGCGACAGCATCAGGCGCGCGACATAGCGGAAGAACACATCCTGCTTGCCGGTGAGCGCGAGGTTGGTGAGGCCGCCGAAGAGGTAGTTGAAGGTCTGGATGACACCGGCGGTCACCTGCTCGCGGGTCGCCTCGTCATATTCATCCATGCGCTGGCGATTGACGGCGAAGATGTTGAGTGCCGGCGGGTGCTGGGTGTCGCGCGGGTCGATGATGATGAGGCGATCTTCAATGCCATGGTCGGCACTGGTGAGTTTGCGCACGAGGTCAGAATGCGGGTCGATCAGCACGAGGCTTGGCGGATCGTCGCTCTGGATATCGTGCAGGATGAGGTTTTCGATCAGGGTTGTCTTGCCCGCGCCGGTGCCGCCGACCACGTGCATGTGGCCGTAGCGGTTCTCGCGGGTGAGCTTCAGAGGCACCGGGGCCATGAAGATGTCGTAGAAGGGGGTGCCGGCGAGATAGGCGTCTGCCAGCTTGTCGAGCGGCAGCGTGCTTTCATCGGCCGGGATGATCGGTTTCTTGCTTGCCCCGTCGTCAGGGTCGCGACCAGTGATGGCGCACATGTTGCGATATAGTTGGCGAGTCACCGACCGGAACAGGTGGTGGTCGAAATAGTCGCCAAGTGTGCCCCATATTTTGGCGACCGTCTCGCGCGGCTCCGGCAGCGCGTAGATGAAGGGAATAGTGAAGGGCGTAGGGGCGGCCATCTCGGGCAGCTCGTGCGCGGGGCCACAGGTGAGACGTACCAGACCGTCCTCCAGAAGCGCCATCTGCTCCGCCTGGTTGGCGAAGAAATATTGCTTGGCGTGGAGTAGGTTCCGGTACTCGACGAACTCCTGCATGTTCATGCGGTGGAAGTCGGGCGCGGGCAGTTCCCATATCTGCGGCTCGCGGCCGAGCAAGTCGAGCATTGCCCAGATCAGCGCCTCGTTGAGGGCTTCCGGATAGTCGCCGAACCGACGAGCCACCCGTTTGCCGAGCGTGGTCGGCGTCTCGATGAAGGCGTCCTGATACGCCTTCACCCAATTATAGAGCGCCTGCGCCTCCCTGATCTCGCGGCTCCGCTCATTCGTGAAGCGGCGGAAGAAGGGGATGTAGGTGGAGTCGGTCAATGGGACATGAGCCAGGCAAGAACGACGAGAACGATAATACCGACGACAACAAGACGCTGCTGTGTTTGCGGGTCATTGATGTCGAACGGCAGTCCGTCGAGAAATCCCATTTCATGGGATGGATAGCTCTCCGCGTAGGATGTTGTGCTGTCGTCACTCGGTTCTGTCACGTCGTCAAATTCGGCATCTTCGGTGGGCGAGGGCAGCGCTGCCTGGGGAGGCAGGGACATGGCGCCGGGCGGCAAGGGAGCGATGAGTTGAGGATTGGGGCTCGCCGCCTGTGCGACAACCTTCGGCTCATCCTCGCTGAAATCGACCAGCACCTCCCGCCCATCGAAGGATGCGGCCGTGGTAAGGTATCCGCGCAGGTTCTGGCACGCCGTCATGATCGCGTCCTCGGCCCCCAGCAACTCGTCGAGGCTCTTGCACTCGATGTGCTGGCCGCGCTGCAGGCTATTGATCGTAATCGTGAGGCGCATGGCGGAAAGCGCGCCAAGCGCGGCTGCCTTGAGGCCATGTCCAATGCTGCCTGTGGTCGCGGTCAGAAAATCATCGACGCTGTTCAGTCCGATACCGCGCGCCCTCGCCTTGGCGTTGGCGGCTGATACCGAACTGCCCTCAGCCGCGCGCCGTGCTCCTTCGCTCGTATAGATAATCTGGTTCTGTAGCTTGTATCGCGTCACGCTGTGCTGCTCTTCGCGCGTGAACTCGACGCGGGCGTCGAGGCAGAAGATGACATTTGTGGAGAGAACGCCTGCTTCGCGTTGCGAGCGCTTCAATTTAAGCTGCATATCTCTCCCCCTGTTCCCAGGGTAGAGAGAAAATCAACCGCGCTGGGGAGTCAATAGCTTTAGATCGGGCTTAAATATCGTTCGAAATAGATCCGCAATGACTGCTTTTCACGATTCCGGGCGGTGATTACTGTTGTCGGTTACCGCATTCCCCCCCGGTGCGCGCACCTCGGGAATGTCGGGAGCACATAGAAAAAGGGTGCCGCCCCATTCTTCAACAAGGGCTTTCTACGTGGTTCAGGCTAGCGCGGTAAACTTAAGGCACTAGAAAGGTGAGATAAATACGATGATATCTTCGACATACAAGATTGGGATGCTTATGCTTTCGTGTGCATAGGGTTTTTGATGCACGCACTATATCGCGCTTGCTTGCTCAAGGCAGAGCAATTCTGGCGGTGTCACCAGTAATTAGAAGATAAGACTCCGTTACCTTATCGTAATTCGCCGAGGCCAGTGGGGTTCTCAATTATTCGCATCGCCCGCAATTTACATCCATTGTGGATATAAAATTATAATAATTATCTTAGTCGTATTTTTCTCTTGCGCCGCCGGGCGAAAAAGTGGTTCTCTACACCTGAAATTTCGGGGTCGGCTTCTGTCGCAATTTCGCAATTAACGTGGGGTATTCAATTCTGCTGGTGGATCACACGGACGCCGAGGTTGCCTGCGTGACATGACGTGCGATTTCGGAAATCTGCCCTTTGTTATCGGGGACGATGCGTTGATCTGGAGGAAATGCTGATGCGAAAAGGTTGGTTGGTGCTGCCAACGGTGGCTGGAGCGGGCCTGATTGCCGCGTCATCGTTGGCGTCGGAAAGCGCCACCTATAGCTACGACGCGCTCGGCCGGCTCGTTGCCACCACCCGCAGTGGCGGGCCAAACAACGGCATCGTTATGGGCACCTGTTTTGACCGAGCAGGTAACCGCATGCGCTATGATCTCGCTACAGCGGTCCCTGGAGCCTGTCCGACGCCGACCCCCACGCCCACTCCCGCGCCGTGAGGCGGAGCTGCCGCGAGTTTGAGGCGCGGGTGCGTAATATTCTGGTGAGTTTCTCGATCGCCTCGCCAAATGAGCGATGCGTTTCCAGCATTCGAATGGAGGCTGATGCTTGTGGGTATAATAGAAGAGCATAGCAGTAATTGGATCGTGGAAGCGATGCGTATGCGAGCAGGGATATCAATTCCTCTTAGAAAGCTGTTTCTTCTGGCGACGGCGGCGGGGATCTTTGTGCCGACAATAGCAGAAGGTCAGATACTTCCTCCTGAATTTAAGGCGGTAAATGACCAGAATATTGATGTTTTGACCGCCTCTGACTCGTATATATCGGGAGGGTCGGTAAATATTACGGAACCTATCATATCGATGTATGGCATAGAGAACCCTATTACTTATACACGAAATTTAATAAGAGAGGGTGGGTGGTGGGATAGCCTAAAATATTTGATAGACGATTCGAACGCCCCCAATTTTCAGGTAACACTTGGAAATGATCGCCATGTTTTTTCCGGCAGCTACCCCTACATGACAGTCAATGGAAACAATTACATTGGTGATGGAAAAGGAAATGGCCTTGGTGTGGTCATTATAGGCGGAGTGGCGTATTGGAAATATTTCGGAAAGGATGGAATGACAGTCCTTTTTGGGCAAAGCCCAGGTGCGGCAACCACCGTTCAATATCCATCCGGTCTATCGCGCACATATTACTATAAGGTTATTGACACGGGTAGTCCTTATGGCCCAACTATTAGAATTCAATCTATAGTTCAGAATGATGGAACTCTGATTAAGCCAGGCTATGAGAGCAATAGCACTTCCAACATGGCGGCGTGGCTTCACGTTACCTCTATGTCACTGATAAATCAGGGATATGCCTATTGCGATCCGTCAGCGGACCAGTGCGGGTTCAGCGTGAGCAATTGGCCCACAGCAACATTCTCCGGTCCGGCGAGTGGCGCGGCGCCAAGCGGTCAGACGATTATTGAGACAACAACAATTCAGACAACACCGACGAGTACAGGATATAAAAAGAGTTACAAGAAAGATATGTATGGCCGCGTGATCGGGATATCAAACACCTTCCCATACTCGGAAGATTTGTCATTTTCTTATGTTGGGACGACATATGGTGTCTCGCAGGTCACCAATAGTAGAGGAGATGTCAGAACCTATAGGGCGACGATGGGCGGCTCGTACAGTAACTTCACGATGAACGTTCCGTCTAGCTACTTAGGGGCAAGTGACCAGTACTATTTTGATACGAGTAACGGTGGCGGCATTATGCCGTCTTGGCTAATAAATAGAAATGGATATAAGACAACCTTCGCATGGAATTTCCCTGATAACCATCTTGCGAAAATTACATTTCCTGAAGGAAACTCTGAATCATTTCAGTACGATAGTAGATTTAATGTAACGCTCAAAACAATAGCTCCGAAACCGGGGGGCGGTGGAGCTAATATCACGGAACATGCGGCTTATGAGGCTAATTGTACTAACCTCAATACGTGCAACTTCCCTACGTCATATGTGGATGGAAAGGGAAATGAAACTGACTGGACGTACACTTCATATGGCAAGAGAGCGAGTGAACTTAGTCCACCTGCAGTTCCGGGCGCGGCTCGAAGGTTGAAACTTTATACCTATCAGCAAAAATCGGCGTACGTTCTGAATTCTTCCGGATCCTTGGTGTCGACGGGACAGCCTATCTGGACGATCGCTGCCCAGACAGACTGTCAGACACTTCCGGGCAGTAGCGCCCTATCGTGCGATCCTAGCGCTGCGCGCACTGATACGACTTTTCTTTATGGCGCGGACGGCACCGCGGACAATCTCCTGGTACGAGGTCAGAGCATATCGTCCGGCGGCGCAACGTTAGTGACGTGCTATGGCTATGATCGTTTGCGACACAGAATTAGCGAGACGTCGCCCAATGCAAATTTGACGGTGTGCCCATGAGCGCTTTGCACTACGTCCGTCGCCGCTCAACAACTCTGTTGGCATTGGGGATGCTCCCATGTGCAGCGTATGCGCAATCGTCATCCTCCCCTTATACGGCAGGTCATCGCTATAATCTCCTTGGTCTGGAAACCGGGACCATATACCCCGACCCAGATGGGGCTGGTCCTCTGCATTTCCCTGCAGTCCGAAATACCTTCGATTCCGTAGGGCGGCTGGTGCGGACCGAAGATGGGGAACTCGCCGCTTGGCAATCAGACTCCGTCGATCCGATAAATTGGACAGGATTTACTGTTTTCAGTCGGGTCGACACTAGTTATGACACCTTAGGTCACAAGACCCAGGAAACAACTTCCTCGGCTGGCGTGGCATATGAGGTGACCCAATTTAGTTACGATGCGGTTGGCCGCCTTGCTTGCACCGCAGTAAGAATGAACCCGGCGTCTTACGGAAGTCTTCCCGCCGACGCATGTACGCTCGGTCCTCAAGGTAGTTACGGACCTGATCGAATTACGGATAATGTCTACGATAATGTTGGGCAGGTGCTGAAAGTACAAAAAGCATTTGGTGTGACGACGGCAAACGGGTTTCCCTCCAATCTGCAACAAGATTATGTCAGCTACGTCTACAGTCCAAACGGTAGGCAAATTCGAACGATCGATGCCAATGGCAATCAGGCCGCGATGACCTATGACGGATTCGATCGTCAGGTACAATGGAACTTCCCTAGTCTGGCGACGGGCGGAGCGGTGAGCGCAACTGACTACGAAGCCTATACCTACGACGCTAACGGCAACCGCCTATCTTTCCGTAAGCGTGATGGGCGGGTCATGAACTACACATACGACGGCCTTAACCGGATAATTGTGAAAACAATCAGCGGCACATGTGTATCGGGCTACGCGTGTACGACGCCACCATCTGGAGCTGTGCGCGATGTCTACTACAGCTATGACGTTCGAGGGCATCAACTTGCCGCTCGGTTCGATAGCACGACTGGCGCGGATGCAGCGATCAACATCTTTAACGGCTTTGACCGAAAAACCTCCAGCACGGTTAGTATGGGCGGAGTTAGCCGGACGATAGGCCATATCTACGATTCTGACGGCAACCGCATCAGGCTGACTCACCCCGATGGAATATATTTCACCTATGATTATGATGGCCTCGATCGGCCGATCGCGGTCAAGGAGAATGGCACGTCCCAGGTGGTGAGCTTCGGCTATGATGCTCAAGGACGCAAGGCGTCCGAGGCGCGCGGTGCTGTGCTGACAACCTATGGCTATGACGCGGTGTCACGTCTGACGAGCATGACCGACGACCTGTCAGGCTCCACGTATGACGTGACCTCGACCCTAGCTTATAACCCGGCGAACCAGATCGTGACACGCACGAGTAGCAACGATCTCTATGCTTACAATGCCTACGCGACCGCAAGTACCAGCTATGCCGCGAACGGCCTGAACCAGTATACGACGGTCGGCACCGGATCATTGAGTTTCGACTCCAACGGCAACCTGATGTCGAATGGTGGCGCCAGTTTCACCTATGACGTCGAAAATCGGCTGGTGAGCGCGACGGGAACGCTCACCGCGTCACTCACCTATGATCCGCTTGGGCGGCTCTATTCCGACACCAGCGGCATCCAATATATCTATGACGGGGACGAAATCGTCACCGCTTATTCGCCTGCGGGGGCGGTAACCCTCCGGTGGGTGCATGGCAACGCCGCGGACGACCCATTGATCTGGTATCTGGGCGCGAACCTGAGCGGGCTGCGAAGCCTTCAGGCCGACCATCTCGGCTCGATTGTGTCGATTGCTGACCGGAACGGCGCAGGTAGCCAGATCAAAACCTATGATGAATATGGCGTGCCTGGCGGCACCAATGTCGTGAACGGACGGTTCGCATATACCGGTCAACTCTATCTGCCCGAGTTGGGCATGTATTATTACAAGGCCCGCATCTACTCATCGCGGCTGGGGCGGTTTCTTCAGACCGATCCGATCGGCTTTTTGAATCAAATGAATTTGTATGCGTACGCCTACAATGATTCGGTAAACAATAAAGATCCGTCGGGAAAGGGCGGAGACGGCGAGACTGGACAGGAAGTTACCGTGATAGGAATTCCCTGCTCAGCCTGTCATACTACGGAGGAATTGCCGATCGCTCCGCCATCACCCCCGTCGGACACATCGGGATTGGGGAACCTTTTAGGCAATATGTTCACTAAGTCCGTAGTATTTGCATTGACTCCTGATATTTATAAGGGATGCTTGCTGCTAGGGATTGGGTGCTCCAAAGCTGTCCCCGGCCAGCCACCCAGTGATGCGGAAGATCCCGAGGGTGCAAAGGCGCCCGGCAAGCCCAGCGAAACGGAAGGGTTTAAGGAGCCGAAAACTGGGCGGCCGAGGTGGGGGAAAGCAGCCGGTAGCAATCAGTGGGGATGGGTCGACAAAAATGGTAATGTTTGGGTTCCCACCGGCCCCGCGGATCCTAGCCACAATGACGCCCATGGCGGGCCTCATTGGGATGTGATAGACCCAGCGGGTGGACATACGAATGTGTACCCCCCCAAAAATGGCTGATTTGATTGCGCACAAAATTAAATTCTATTCGCAGCGCGATGAGCGGTCTTTTTTTGAGCGCCTCAAGGAACTAGAGTCCGTTATCGAATTTAGCGGAGTAGGACCAGATATAATCATAAGGATGCGTGACAACATTATCGAGGAAGACCTAAGAGAAATTATCGCAATTTTCTTCCGATACAAAGTAGATATGAGTCAGCTTAGACCATTTTTGAATGACGAAAATGAAGAATGGTTTGGAAATAAGAAAATGTTTTGGTACAAAAATGTGTTTATCGACTAAATTGTGATAAATCATATCTCGAAAATTTTCTTTAATATTGAATGAAGCAAAGCAAAATTTGCCTTGCCCGCCTCTACTATCGAAATTTATAAAATTTCTTTGCGACCTGATTGCTGACTGGAAAAAGGCCGGCGGTTCCCCGCCGGCCTGAAGTAGCTCCATCAGGAGCCGGGTGTATCGCGCTCGGCAATCCGCTCGCGCAGCCACTGATCCACTTCCTCGTCCACCCAGCCGACCCTTCCAACGCCGAGACGTACCCGCTTGGGGAATTGTCCGGCCGCCTCCAGGCGGGCAATGTGCGCGGGGCTGTAGAGCACCTTGGCGCGAACGTCCTTCTTCGATAGCAACCTCATTGTCATGGCACTCCCAATTGGGAGCGTCATGACGCCCAAGGTTAAACCTAGGCGAGCAACCGTACCATGAAGGCTTCGTACTTCGCCAGAGCCTCGCGCTTCTCTTCGATACGGTCGTAACGATCGTATATTTCGTCGAGGACGGGCGGCGCGTGATTGATAAGCACCTCGCAGATCTCGCGCGGTACTTTGAGGCGGGCCATGTTTGATCGGAAGGTACGTCGGATGTCGCGGAGCGTCCAATCCTTAGTCCCCGTCTCTGCCTGAATTTCCGCCTTCATCCGATTGAGGGAGCCGGCGGTGAGCGGCTTTTCGTTGCTGTACCGGCCGGGGAAATAATACGCGCCAGTGTCAGGGCGATCGGCCAGCACGCCTTGCGCGAGCGGGAGCAGCGGGATTGCGTGATCTCGGCCGTTCTTCGTGTGCTTACCGGGAATGGTGAGCACGTCATCGACGCGCCATCTCCGATTCAAGACCGTCGTTTCCTCGTTGCGGGTGCCCCACAATATGAGGAGCCGTACAACGGCCCGCGACCCCTTTCCCGAGGCCTTCCAAACGGCCTTGAGCTCAAGGTCTGTTAGCGTGCGGGTGCCTTTCGTATCTTTGCCGGGCGGCTCGTATCCCTCCATCGGCGAATGTTTGATCCACTTGCGCGGAGGCCGGGTGCACCATTTGAGAAAGGTCCGCACGGCGCGGTACACGTGAAGCTGCGCCGATGGGGTCTTCTTGAGCTTGTCGAGCACGGCGCTGATATCCGTATCGTCGATATCGGCAAGCTGACGATGGTCGAGTCCCTTGAAGTGCTTCGTGAGCATGAGCTTCACGAAATGCGGCCAGCGCGAGGTTGAACCCTTGTAGTTTTCGGCGAGGAATTCGTCGCGCGCTCCTGCCCATGTTTTGGAAGCCGATTTCGGCTCCGGTGCCGTCGACAAGAGCTTCTTGGCTTCGGTGCGGGCGTCCGCGAGCGAGAGGTCAGGGTATTTGCCGATCGCTTGTTTCGCGCGGCTGCGGTCTCGCACGACAATCCATGTTTTCGATTTCTTGCCTACGCGGATGCCGAAGCCGGCTATCTTGGTGTCAAAGAACGTTTCGTATTTGTCGGACCCTTTCAAGGCCCGCACGCTGACATCCGTCAGCAGCATCTTCGCCACGATCTGGCTCCTTTCTGGCTCCAAAATCTAATGAGAAGGAGCCAGAAATAGTGTCTCACATGAGCAGGGTGCGAGACAAGAAATAACGCATCTACAGATATTTAGAGTTCGTATGAGCAGCTATGAGAAGGCGGCAGTCGAGCTTCCCAAGCTTACGACGAGGGTTCGATTCCCTTCACCCGCTCCAGCCCTCAAACTTTGTTGACGATCGCGGACCGGGGCTTTCGATATTTCGCTTCCCCGCGGCGAGCAGCCCCTGGTCTGCGCCGCGACGATCCTCAGCGGTGCATTGTTCGCGGGCAACGGCTTGACGGCAGACTTGCACTTGTTGCTTGCCGTTTGCTGGATTAAATACGCGACCGAGCGTTGAGAATGACGCTTTGCAGGAACGTGACCGGGGCCAACCTCGGCTCGGCCTGACAGCAAATGATGTCCGTAGGAATGATAGGAGAGAATGTCATGAAATCGCTGAACGCCGCACTCGCGGCGGCCTGTCTGTTCGCCGCGCCCACAACGGCGATAGCCGCAACGTCCCAGCGCGGAGAAGGTGTTGAAATCGTCGCGCCGGCGCCCACGCAGCACGCCCGGGAACGGATCGAGCTGCGCGTGTCCACCGCCGGTCTCGACCTGCGTGATCCGCAGAACCTCGAGCGGTTTCGCACGCGCGTCACCAGGGCGATCGAAACCGCCTGCAACCCCGGCAACCGGATCAATGCCGATCTTTCGCCGGACTGGCAGTGCCGCCGGGAAATGGGCGCCAGTGCGACCGCGACATTATATTCGCTGGCGCGTCGGGGCGCGGGCCAGACCCTCGCCAGCAACTGATCCGCGCTTGCCGTCGCGCGGGCGCGGCGGTGAACGCAACAGTCTGTCACGCGATAACAACGCCGGGGTGCAGCACGCACCCCGGCGTTGTCGTATCCGCGTCACATGACTTCGGCCATGACTTGGGGCGCCGCGGGCCGGGCGCGAATAAGCGCCTGCAACAGCCGCCCCACCGATTGCGGCGAGGATGTGTAAGGCGCCAGCCAGCGATAGAGCAGCGGCACGATATAGAGCGTGACGCCGGTGGCGATGGTCACACCGAACACGATGACGACGCCGATCGCGGAGCGCGCACCGGCACCCGCGCCGTGGCTCAACGCGAGCGGAACGGCCCCCGCCGCCGTCGCGATCGAGGTCATCAGGATCGGACGAAGCCGCCGCCCTGCCGCCTGCCGGATCGCCGCCTCCAGCGCGATCCCCTCATCACGCAGCTGATTGGCATATTCGACGATCAGGATGCCGTTCTTGGCGGCAAGCCCGACCAGCATGACAATGCCAATCTGGCTGAACAGATTGATGCTCGTTCCGGTCAGCGCCAACCCCAGTACGCCCCCCGCCACGGCAAGCGGCACCGCCGAGATGATCACCGCCGGATGGATGAAGCTTTCAAACTGGGCCGCCAGCAGAAGATAGATGACGACGATCGTAAGCCCGAACGCCAGCCAGATCGATCCGCCGGTCTGCTTGAAGGCCTGGCTCTCGCCGCGATAGCCCGTCGCCTGGATTTCCGGCATGGACCGCGCCTTGTCCTCCAGAAAAGCAAGCGCGCGACCCAGCGAGTAGCCCGGCGCGAGGCCGCCCTGCAGCGTGATGGCCCGCATCTTGTTGAAACGGCCTAATGCCTGCGCCGTGGCCGTTTCTCGCACATGAACCACGCTCGACAACGGCACCAGGTCTCCCCCGCGCGAGCGCACATAGACGGTCGACAGGCTTGCCTCGGTGTCCCGGTTATCGGCTTCGGCCTGCAGGATGACGTAATATTCCTCGCCGTCGCGCACATAGGTCGAAGCGCGGCGGGACCCCATCATCGTCTGCAGCGCCTGACTGACATCGTCGACCGACACCCCGAGGTCCCCGGCGCGCTGCCGATCCACGTCGATCAGCAACTGCGGCTTGCTTTCGACATAGTCGGCATCGACGTTCACCAGGCCGGGATTGTCGCGCGCAGCGGCCAGCAGCCTGTCCCGCGCGCGGGCAAGGCCCTCATAGCTGGAGCCGGCGATGACGAAATTTACCGGCTGTCCCCGGCCCCGGCTCAGCCGGGAATTCACCGTGGCGTTTCCCCTGATCGCGGCGATGTCGAGAAGCTTGGCGTTGACGCGTTTGGCGACCTCCTGGGACGTCAACTTGCGCTCGTCCCATTGACGCAGGAACACCGCGACATTGGCGATGTCGAAGTCTTCGGAAACGCCGGCGGTGCCGGGAACACGGGCATTCATCCCGCGCACGGCGCCCTTGCCGATCATCGGCGCAACCATGTCTTCGACCTGTTTGGTATAGCGATCGAGCTGCGCGAAGCCGGTCCCTTCCGGCGCATTGACGCGGATCTGAAACACACCCGTATCCTCTGGCGGGACAAGCTCGGCGTCGATGCCGGTGAACACCCAGCCGGCAATGGCGAGGAACACGGATATGCCCAGGATGACCGGGAGTGGCCGCCGCAGCGCCACGTTGAGCGAACGCCCGTAGCCGGATTCGCAGCTGTCCATCAGGCGATCGATTCGGGCGGTCAAACGGCCTCGCGCAGAATGCTTCAGAAGCTTGGAACACAGCATCGGCGCGAGGCTGAGGGCAAGCACGCCCGAAATTGCCAGCGCCGCGATCAACGCGACGGCCAGCTCCCGAAACAACAGGCCGGTCTGACCGGAGAGGAACATGACCGGCACGAACACGGCGCAGACCACAAGCGTCGTCGCGATCACCGCGAACCCCACCTGACGCGTGCCGGCAAAGGCGGCATATAGCGGTGCCTCACCCTGCTCGATGCGATGATAGATGTTTTCAAGCACGACGATCGCGTCGTCGACAACGAGGCCGATCGCCAGGACCAGCGCCAGCAGGGTCAACAGGTTGATCGAATATCCCATCGCCCAAAGCACCGCGCAGGTCGCCAGCAGGCAAATCGGCACCGTCACGGCCGGGATCAGCGTCGCGCGCCAGCTGCCCAGGAAGAGGTAAATCACCGCCGTGACGAGCAGCGCCGCCTCGATCAGCGTATGCCAGACCCCTTTGATCGCCTCATCGATGAAGAGCGAACTGTCGCCGCCCATCTGGATCGTCACGCCCGGCGGCAGCTCTTTGGAGAGTTGGGCCATCATCGCCTTGGCGGCCTGCGCGACGGCGAGCGTATTCGCGCCCGATTGCCGGACGATGCCCAGGCCGACCCCGTTCTGACCGTTGTAGCGGTAGAGCGTATAGGGATTTTCCGGCCCCTCCTCGATCCGCGCCACATCGCCCAATCGGACGAGATAGCCGTCGGGGCCGCGGCCGATTACGAGCGCGCTGAAATCGGCCGGCGTGGTGAAGCCGCGCTGCACGCGCAGGGACAGATTTTGCTGCCTGGCCTCGATCCGCCCCGCCGGCAGCTCCACATTCTGGCTGCGCAGCGCCGATTCGATATCCCGGGGCGTCAGGCGGAAGGCGGCAAGCCGGTTGGTGTTGAGCCATACGCGCATCGCCGGCCGGGCGAGGCCCAGCGGCTGGATCTGCGCCACGCCGTCGATCGTCGACAGCCGGTCGATGATGACGCGATTGACATAGTCGCCAAGCTTGGTGCTGTCCCAGCCGGGCGCCAGAACGGCGAAGAACATGATCGGCTGGGCATCGGAGTCGACCTTGCGTACCTCCGGCGGAAACGCGTCGGTGGGGCGCTGCGACGCGCCCGCGGCGACGCGGTCGCGCACGTCATTGGCCGCGGAATCGACATCGCGGCCGGGCCGGAACTCGATCGAGATGTCGGATCGCCCGTCCGCGGAGGTCGAACTGATCGTCTCGATCCCCTCGACGCCAGCCAGCCGGTCTTCCAGCGGCTGCGTGATCCGGCTTTCCACCACCCCTGCGCTTGCGCCGGTATAGAGCGTCTGCACCGAAATGACCGGAGGATCCGTATCGGGATATTCGCGGACGGAGAGGCTCAGGAAACCGACGATACCGACGATCGTGAGAAGCAGCGCCATGACGGCGGCAACGACCGGCCGGCGAACCGAGAGGTCTGACAGGATCACGACGCGCCCGGCTTGCGCTTGCCGTCAGCGAGTCGCACCTTCATGCCGTCCGTTACCTTGACGACACCCTCCGATATCACCCGCGCCGCGTTGGGCAGGCCGCTGACCTCGACAAGGCCGTTGTCCCGCAGCCCCGTCCCGACCGCTGTCCGTTTCGCCTTGCCGTTTGGACCAACGACAAAGACATATCGATCCGCCCCCTCGCTCACCACGGCGATTTCCGGGACCGCGAGGGCGGTTCGCCGGCCCGTTTCGATGCGCACGGTCAGCAACATGCCGGGCTTGATCCTGCCGCCCGGATTGGGGAGGATGGCGCGCACCATCGCCGCCCGGCTCTGCAGATCGATAACCGGGTCGATCACCGATATTGTGCCAGTCAGGGGAGCGTCGGGAAAGGCGGCGGCGACGGCCGTGATCGTCTGGCCGGCACGAAGCGCCTTGAGCTTCGTCTCGGGCACGGTGAAATCGAGCTTGATGCGGGACAGGTCGCTGATGGTGACGATCGGCGTCCCGCTCGTCACGATCGAACCCGCCGATATCGTCCGCAGCGAGACACTGCCCGAAAAGGGTGCGCGGATCATCCGATCGTTGATCTGGGCCCGAATCGACGTCGTGTCCGCGCGTGCCTTGCCGACCGTCGCGGTTTGCTGGTCGAGCAGCGACCGGGTGACAAATCCCAGTTCGCTCAGCCGTTCGACGCGGCGCAGCTGCGCGCGCGCCTGCACCTCGCTGGCCACCGCGCCGGCAAGCGAGGCCTGTTCCTCGCCATGCGACAGCACCGCCAGCAATTGCCCGCGCCGGACGATCATGCCGTCGTCAAACAGGAGGCGATCCACGCGTTCGGTGACGTTGGCGGCAAGCGTCACCTGCTCATTGGCGCGGGCGGTGCCGATCGTCTCGATATCCTCGCTGAAGACATGCGAAAGCGCGGGGGCGGCATCGACCAGCGGCGGTTGACGCTTCTTCGCGCCGTCGCCGTCGTGCCGGGCGCAGGCGGACGCCGATGACAGGGCCAGCGTCAGCAGGATCGTCCAGGCACCGCGCCGCCATGTTCTTGCGGCCGCGCCGCGGGCACGCGGCGGACAAGGGATGCGCGGACGATCCGAACCACGGCCGTGGATGATAGTGGACGCCGACATTGATGATCAGGTCCTGTTTTCAGCGAGACGCCGCGATGAGATAGGCGATCACGTCCTGGCGAGCGGCAGGATCCTTGAGACCCGCAAAAGGCATGCGCGTCCCCGGTACCGCGCCCGCCGGATGAGTCAGGAATTCGTCGAGCTTTTGCACGGTCCAGGCTATTTTGAGCTTGGTCAGCGCGGGTGAATAGGCAAAGCCCGGGACGCTGCCCGCCGGACGCCCTACCACGCCGAAGAGGTTGGGACCGATCCCGTTGCCCCCTGCCTTGTCGATCTTGTGACAGACCGCGCACTGGGCAAACACCAGCTTGCCCTTTGCCGCATCGCCTTTCGCCACGGCAGGAGCGGCGATCGCAAGAAAGATGGCCGGCAATATTCCCATGCACCGCAAGACGTTCATCGGGCCTCCACCATTATTCCCTTTCAATATCGTCTAGCCGACAAAGCCTATCGCTGCGGACGGATGATCGCATCGATAGCCTTGCCGAAATTCCCGGCGCGTCGCGTTGCTCAGGGGGCCTTGGCGACAACCGCCTCGATCTCGACCAATGTGGTCGGCCGGCCGAGTGCCGCGACCTGAACCGTGGTGCGCGCCGGGCGATTAGGCTGTTCGGGCGTGCCGAAGAAGGTCTTGAACACCTCGTTCATGGCCGGCGAATCCATGTGCCCGCCCGGTGTCGGGGACACCAGGAAGACGTTCATCTTGACGACGTCACCCATGCCCAGGCCCATGCCCTCCAGCGTCGCCTTCATCTTGGTCAGGATGCTCAGCGTCTGCGCCCTGGTGTCACCCACCTCTTCGGGCTTGGTCGGATCGGCGGGCGAACCGGTCGAGCCGGAAAGATAGATGATGCGGCTGCCGGGCGGGATCGAAACATTGCTGGAAATGACCGCGGTAGGGCTGGCGACGGCGCGCTCGATCTGCGGCTTGGGCGGCTTGTCTTTCGCCGCCGCGGCGGTTGCGAGCAGCACCATGGCAGCGCCAAGGACGAGCTTGAATTTCATTGATCCGTCTCCTTGAGGGGCGAACTGATTTTAAGAAAATGGCGGCGAACCGAGGTTCGCCGCCCGATGCGTCAGAACTTCAAGGTCACGCGGGCGTAGTAATAGCCGCCGTTGGTACCATAGGCGCCGAAGGTGTAAGGTGCGTTGATCGTGCCGCCATTGTTGATATAGGGCGAAACACCGTTCGTCGGCCACTTTGCCGGATCATAGTTGGCGACGAGCGGCGGAATTTCCGGCTTCTTGTTGAACAGGTTGTTCGCGCCGATCGCGATATTGGCGAAGTCGGTGAGGTCATAACTGACCTCGAGGTCGATGATCGCCGCCGGCTTCACTTCCGCGTTATAGTAGCGCTGGCCGTTCGCCAGCAGGATCGGCGCGGGCAGCGCGACGATGCCAGCCGCCACGTTGCCATTGGACGACGTGCCGTTCGGCTGAACATATTGGTTCGTCTTGCTGTAATAATTGATGCGCAGGTTGGTGGCGAACCTGCCGCTGGTGAAAAGCGCACTGAAATTGCCCTTGAAGTCCGGGCTCGCCTTCTCGATGATCTGCTGGGCGGTCGGGCTGAACAGCGTGCCGATCTTGTTCTTCGTTACCTTCGTTATGTTGTAGTTCGCGCCGATCGAAAAATCGATCTTGCCGAAGCCGAGTATGACCGGATAGCGGGCCGCGAGTTCCAGACCCATCGTTCGGGTATCGATGCCGTTGGTGAAGGTCTGGATGGAGAGGTCGCCGTGATCCAGGACGGTCGGATCGATCTGCTTGCCGCTCGCTGCGATCGCCGCCTGGACGAGGTTGTAGGGTGTCAGGCCGTTGATCAGCGGCGTCAGCACCTGGGTCGGAGGGGACGTCAGGCCGACGAACCTCTGGCCGGTAATGGTCCCCGACGAAACGATGCGATCCTTGATTTTCATATAGTAGCCGTCGAGCGTGATCACGAGGCGCGGGATCGGACGAAAGACGATGCCGGCCGAGAGGTTGACCGATTTCTCGGGTTTCAGCGCACCGAAACCGGCGGTCAGCGAGCCCGGTGAACTGGGGGCAAGCTGCAAGGTCGCGGAGGTTGGGCCGACATTGGTAGCCGAATAGCCCGATTCCTGGAGCGACGGCGCCCGGAAGCCAGTGCTGGCCGTGGCGCGCAGCGCTATCGCCGGCGAGAAGTCGTAGCGCGTGGTGATCTTGCCGATCTTGGCATCACCGAAGTCGCTATAATGCTCGTAGCGGCCGGCAACCTCGACCGACCACTCCGGCACCGGCTTGACGGCGACATCGAGATAACCCGCTACGGCGCTGCGCCTGGACGAAGTGGCATCGCTCAGCGCATAGCCTGGGAACGACTGTCCGCCCTCGAAATAGCGCGACATCGCGTCGCCCGCGCCGATTGCGTAGGTTTCCTTGCGATATTCACCACCAAAGGCGAGGGTCAGCGGTTCGGCGAAGCCGACCTCGAGTTCCTTGCGCAGGTCGAGCGTGGTGACGTACTGCGTGAACTTGAACTTGCCGTCGTAGAAGTCGGTGGGCGACTGTCCGGTATCGACGAAGAGCGACGCGTTGACCGAATGGGTGGTGTAGACCCTCGCCACGTCTTCCGAATAGCTGCTGGCCAGATCCCAGTTCCAGCCTCCGCCGAGTTCGCCTCTCAGGCCGCCGGTGAAGGAGAATTCGTCCTGCATCACCTCGATATGTGGAATCGTGCCGGTCTGGGCGGAGGTACCGAAGCATTGGGTCGGATCGCTGGTCTGACCGACCCATTTGGTCCCGTTGAAGGTTCGACAGAGGCGCGTGGGGTGGCGATAGCCCTGTAGTGCGTCCCCATGTCGGTAGGACACGTCGCCAAAGGAGTAGAGCTCGACATTGCCGAAATCATAGCCGAAATTGTAGAAACCCAGGGTCAGCTTCGACGCCGGCTGGCCGCCGTTGATGCCGGCCGTGCAGTTGACCGCGTTACACGCATCCAGCAGCGTCTTGAACCCGGGGAAGTTCGTGACGGTCGTGCCGTTATAGTTCTTTACCGAAATAATACCGTCGCCAGTCGTGGTAACGTCATTCCGCCGATGAAACAGCGAGATGTCGAGAAAACCGCTGTCGCCGATCGGCATGCCGAAATTGCCGCTGGCGCTATAGGTCGTACCTTCCTTGTCGTAATACTGGCCGGCGTTGAGCCTGATCGCCCCGCCCCTGGTATCGGACTTGAGAATGATGTTGATGACGCCGGCGATCGCGTCGGAACCATATTGCGCCGCCGCCCCGTCCTGCAGCACCTCGATGCGCTGCACCAGGTCGGGTGGGATCAGGTCGATGCTGGGCGCGGCGGAGCCGCCAAAGGCGCCGTTGATGACCTGAAGGATCGAGTTGCCGTGGCGGCGCTTGCCGTTGACCAGCACCAGCGTGTGGTTGGGGCTGAGGCCGCGCAGGCGGGCGGAGAGCGAGAAGCTCGCCATGTCGGTGCCTTGGGTCTGAGCTTGGAAAGACGGCACCAACTGCGTTAGCGCCTGATTGAGGTTGGGCTGGCCGACATGGGCCAGCGCCGAGTCGTCGAGAATCTGGATCGGCGCGGCGCTATCGGCCGCCTTGGTGCCGACCGCGCGGGTGCCGGTAACGATGATCTCGCCACCGGACGTGGCGTCGCCGGCAGGATCGGCCGGGGGTGCGGTCGTTGCGTCCTGTGCATAGGCCGTCGACAGCGCGGTGGAGGCGAGCAGAGCAGCGCAAGTAAATTTGGCGATACGTAACATTGGTTCCCCCCAATTGGTTCTCGTATGCTCCTCTTCTTGTCAGGGTCGTAGTCAATGCGACAGTCAAGATGTCATATGTCTTGTCGACGCGACCCTTTGATTATTGTTTTTCTTTCTTTATATCACAGTGAATAAGCCAGCTTCACCCGATGACCCTCACTCTATGCTGGCGGCCAGTTCACCGGATAACCCGCCCTCTGTATATACGCCGATTTGCGTACGGGATTCCGCCGCGTCGCGCCTAGGATACGGCATCGGTGGAACGCAGCCGGGAGGGCGAAATGATCGGTCGTCGAACGATCCTGCGCGACGGTCTTGCGGGCGCGGCCGGCCTTGCCGCATTGACGCCCGGCAGACTGCTGGCACAGGGCGGCGCCTTCGTCCCGCCGTCGGGGCTGACGCCGATCATCGCCCGGCCCGACCGCGTTTTTCGCGTCACCGTCTGCCTCCGGCCATTTCGCGCCGCAGGCCCGCGTATCGAGCGGGAACAGTTCGGCGCGAAACATGTGGTCCATCATTATGGCCATGGCGGCAGCGGCATCTCGCTGTCATGGGGATCGGCGGCGGAGGCCGTGCCGCTGGCACTGGCGACAGGCGCCCGGGAAATCGCCGTCATCGGCGCCGGTGCGATCGGCATGACGACGGCGATCACGGCACAGCGGATGGGCGCGAAGGTTACAGTCTACACCAAGGCGCGTTACCCCGATATCCGTTCGGCCCGCGCGACGGGGAACTGGTCTCCGCACAGCCGCGTCGCGATGGAGGGGGCGACCAACGCGGCCTTCCGCGAAAAATGGGAGCGGATGGCGCGGCGCTCGTTCGCCATATACCAGAGCTTTCTCGGGCTACCGGGCAATCCGGTGGAGTGGGTCGACCGCTATTCGCTGTCGGACACGCCCTTCGAGAAGCGGCCGCATACGCCCATTTCCCTGCCGGGTGGCGGCACCGATTATTTCGTCGATTATGAGGAGATGGTAAAGGATCTCGTCCCGATCCAGCAGGCGGTGCCGGCGGGCATGCATCCCTTCCGCGCCCCGTTCGTGCGCCAGACGACGACGATGATGTTCAATGTCGCGGACTATTTTCACCAGCTGGAAAGTGACTTTCAGCTTGCCGGCGGCCGTTTCGTGCCGCTGGACCTGCACGGCCCGGACGATTTTTCCAGGATCAAGGAAAAGACGATCATCAATTGTACCGGTTTCGGCGCGCGCGACCTGCTCAAGGATGAAAGTGTCATTCCGGTGCGCGGCCAGATCGCCTGGCTGCTGCCACAGGCCGGCGTGAACTATGGCGTTCAATATAATCATGTCTCTGTGCTGGCGCGGCGCGATGGCATCGTGGTGCAACCGGGCGGCGCGGACGAAGCCTATGGCTTCAACGATCCCAACGAATCTCCCGACTATGCGGCGGCGCGCGATGCGATCGATGCCGCCGCGCTGATGTTCGCGCCAAAGGCCATGGTGGCCGGCTAGCGCATCCGCTCACACCCCGAAAAGGACCCATTCATGCTTGGCAGGATTTTACCCGTTGCCGCCCTGATGACCGCCCTGACGCTGGCCACGCCGGCCGCGGCGCAGGTCACACGGATCACGAGCAACCCCTCCGCCCTGATCCTCGAGGCGGCGAAGGTAAGCGCGGGAACCGATCTGCTCTTCGTGTCCGGGCAGCTTGCCGCGCCGCTCGACCCTGCCAAGCCGATGAGCGAGGTCACCAGCCTCGACCAGATGGGTGACAGCAAGGCGCAGACGATCAGCGTTCTCGGCAAGATCAAGGCGATTCTGGCGCGACAGGGCTATGCCATGTCCGACCTCGTCAAGCTCACCTTGTTCATCGCCCCCGATCCCCGACTGGGCAAACTGGATTTCGCCGGGGTCAATGAAGGCTTCAAGGCCTATTTCAAGACGCCCGAGAATCCCGAAACGGTCGCGCGCTCGGCCTTTCAGGTCGGCGCTCTCGTCGGCCCCTATTTTCTCATCGAGATCGAGGCGATCGCGGCCAAAAAGCCGGGAAAATAGCGGCCGGGAAAGCGCCAGATGACCGCGGACGAAAACCCCGCCTCCGGCATCGTCACTGATCAATCGCGCGGATCGCCATGGCCGCCGCCGCCGCGCGCGTTTCAACCCCCAGCTTTTCGAATATGCGCTCCAGATGCTTTTGCACCGTCCGCGGGCTGATGCTGAGAACGTCGCTGATGTCGCCGCTGGATTTTCCGTAGCTCAGCCACAGCAGCACCTCGGCCTCGCGATCGGTGATCTGCAGCCGCTGTTTCAACTGGGCCGCATGTTCATCGGGGTTGAGTTCGTTGAGACGGATCAGCACCTCGCTTTCGCGATATTGTGCGATCAGAACCAGTTCGACCGTTCCCAGCGGCTGCTCGATCCGTACGGAGCCGGCCCCCAGGGTACGCCGTGCCAACAGACGCTGAACGGCCGTTCTGAACTGGGGCGGCAGGGCCACATCCTCCTTGCTCCAACCGGGCGCGAGCCGCGCGATCGCGCGCTCGGCCAGCGGCGAGCACCAGAGAAAGCGACCATGTGCATCGGTGGCCAGCATCAGGCGCCCGGTCGCGTCGAGACTGGCGACGCTGGCATGCTGGGCGCGCCCTTGCGCCATGTGCACACGGACGCGGGCCAGCAGTTCCTGGATATTGGCTGGCTTGCGGACATAGTCGACGCCACCAACCTCAAAGGCCTCGACGACATGTTCGCTCTCGGTCAGGCCGGTCATGAAGATGATCGGAATATGCGCGAGGTGCGGGTTTTTCTTGATCGCGGCCGTCGTCTCAAATCCGTCCATCGCCGGCATCACGGCATCCATCAGGATGAGATCGGGCGTGATATGCACCAGTAGATTCATTGCCGCCGCTCCGGAGGTGGCGATGAGAACCGTAATGCCGGCCGCCTCCAGCGCGGCACTCATCAGACGCAGCGAGTCACGCTCGTCATCGACGATCAATATCGTGTTCTGGTGGTTAGACGCGCCGTTCATCGCAAAGGTTTTCCAGTATCTGGGCGAGTGCGGAGAGATCGAAATGGTCGAGGCAGTCATAGAGCCGCGCGACGACGGCATCAGCGCCCGGCGCGGCGACCGCCAATTTCTTGATTTCCGCCTCGATCCCCCGAATATGGCCGATGCGGATGAGGTCGCGCAGGCGCTCGACATGCACCAGCGCGGCTTCCGGGAGCGTCGACGACCCGTCAGGCGCCGGGTCGCCCGGGGACGCTCTTTCGTCTGGCGTATCGCGGATCCAGTCCAGATCGAGCTGAACTCCGATCGCGTCGATCACCGTGTCGATTTCGAACGGCTTGGCGATGAACAGGTCGTGCACCGGCGCGCCGACATCCGCCTGGCGACATTCCTGGACATTGGCGGAGAGCATGATGATGCGGAACGCCGGTCCCCATTGCGACCGCAAGCGTCGGGCGGTTTCCCAACCCGACAGGCCCGGCATCGAAATGTCCAGAATCGCAAGGTCGAACGGGGCCGTTTCACACAGGTCGATCGCGGTTTCGCCGCTCGGTGCAACCGCAATTTCGAAGCCAAGCGATTCGAGCAGGTGACGCATGAGCGCCAGTTGCTGGATGTCGTCATCGACGACGAGGATCGAGCGACGTTCCCCGGCATAGCCGATCACGCGACAGGCGGGCACCACTTCCAGCATTTGACCGGCGACATGGCTCAACATCATGACCACGCGAAAGCGGGTGCCGCCGCCGACCTCGCTCTCCATTTCTAGATTGCCGCCAAGTATCTGGACAAGGGCCCTGGTTATCGACAGCCCCAGGCCGAAACCCGGCTGGATATGTGCCCTGGCGTCCCCGCCCCGCTCGAAGCGACCGAAGACGGCATCGCGATCTTCCGGGGCAATCCCGGGGCCGGTGTCGACGATTTCGAACGCGGCGACCTGCGCGGCATAGGAAACCCGCAGCGTTACCGAACCGGCAGCGGTGAACTTGATGGCATTGGATAGCAGATTGATCAGCACCTGCCGCAACCGCTTCTGGTCCATGCGAACGAACTCGGGCAACCGGCCCGACAATTCATAGTTGAACTTCAACCCTTTGGCTGCCGCGCTCGGGCGAAACATGCTGGCAATCTGATCGAGGAACGCGACCAGGCGAACGGTCTCGTTTTTGAGGCTCACCACGCCATTTTCCACCAGCGAGATATCGAGCAGTCCTTCGACTAGGCTGGTAAGATGCTCGGTGCTTCTCCGGATGACGCGGGCGGCTTCCCTGGGGCTTACCCCATCGCCGCGTTCCACCAGCTGGGCGTAGCCATATATCGCATTGAGCGGCGACAATATCTCGTGACTGACACTCACCAGATGGCGGCTCTTGGCGGCATTGGCGGCCTCGGCGGATTCCTTCTCGCGCAGCAATTGCATGACCGGCGCGAGGTCGCTGAACGCCGGTTCGGCCGCCACGCCACGTGGCGCCCCGCGCTCCCGCAACCGATGCGCCGCGACCGAGACCACCGCAATCGCCAACAGCGCGACGGCCGCGGCGAAATGCAACGGCGTATCGCTATCCGAGGAATTTTCAGCGGCGACCACCAGCACCATGGCGGCCGTCGAGAGACCGCATATCAGCGCGGGCAGGGCCAGCGGCGGCAACCCTTCAGGCGCCAGTTTCAGCCCGGGTAGACGCGCGCCCCATGGCACTCGCGACAAGTGCTGAACGGACCCGGTATGCGCGTTCACCGTGCGCTCATCCGGTTTGAGAGCGCGCGCAAATTGCAAAAATACAATGGGCCATCGCTTGAAGCGCCGGACCCATTACCGTCGCGATCCGTCATGGTCTTTTTTTGCCCCTGGCAACGCACGACTCGTGATCCCGCGCTGCCCGTGGATTGTGCGTTGCAACAATTCGAAGCGCAAGCCCTTTGACAGGGCTACCATGACGCTTTGACCTCCCTGCCGTTTGCGATCGTTGCGCTTCAGTGCCTCATCAATAAAGCACCATAATGGTGGAGAAATATATTATATTATAATATGTTAAATACATCCATTTTGGTTGTTCCTGCACGTTTCGCGGACTTGTCGGGCATTAGGCCAAGGCAAATCCAACTATTTTTTGATCAAAATGAGACCGCGGAACGTAAGATTCCGAAAGCCCCGCTTTTGCCCGGCACCCTGGCCGGCGGCTTTTATCTTGCAACGCAACAAAAGGCTGTGAATTTCGAACCTTATCCCAAATGGCGGTGTGCGACGTCTCGACGGGCGACATTTACCGGACGCCGCTCGATGGCAGCGAAAGTTCGGGAATACGCCAAACAGCGTATCGACGCGTCGCTGGCGGCAACCACCAATGGCATTTCAAGCAAGGCAACGTCCTCGGCCGGACGGGTACCCATTGCGATGGGGCTGGTGCGCGCCGTTCGGGGAAGTGGCCGATATGGGGGCGCCGCGCATGAGAAGCTGGTTATGACGGGCAGCATCGTTCCGCCGATGAGCAAGCGCGATCTTCTCGCGCTCATCGGCAAGACCGCCGGGGCTTCGGCCATGTATATGGCGATGAACAGCTTTGGTCAGGCACAGGCATCGACCTTCAAGGCGCCCGTCAAACTCGACGGCGATCCCAAGGGTGCGACCGTCCTGATTCTCGGCGCGGGCGTCGCCGGCGCGACCGCGGCGCTGGAACTCAGTCGCGCGGGCTACAAGGTGCAGGTGCTCGAATATAACGACCATGTCGGCGGCCGGTCCTGGACGCTGAAGGGCGGCGACACCTTTACCGAGCTTGGCGGCGCGACGCAGCACTGCCAGTTCGCGCCCGGCAACTACATCAATCCCGGCCCGTGGCGCATCCCGTGGCACCATCACGGCCTCATCCACTACTGCCATGAACTGGGCGTCGGGCTCGAACCGTTCATGCAGGTCAATTACAATGCCTATGTCCATGACACCAAGAAGTTCGGCGGCAAGCCACAGCGCTATCGTCATATCCAGGCCGACTATTATGGTCATGTCGGGGAATTGCTGGCCAAGGCGGTCAACAAGGGCGCGCTGACCGATACGCTTGCCAAGGAAGATGGCGAGATCCTGCTCGAGTCGCTGAGAAGCTGGGGCGCGCTCGACAAGAACTTCCGTTATGTGAAGGGCCGCGATTCGAGCAACCGTCGCGGCTGGGACAAGGAGCCCGGTGGCGGGCTGAGCGCGGTGCCGATCCCGTCCGACCCGATGTCGGTGGAGACGGTACTCCAATCCGGCATGTGGCGCGCGATTGGCGGCAATCTTCAGTGGGATCACGAATTCACCATCTTCCAGCCGGTCGGGGGCATGATCCAGGTCGGCAAGGGCTTCGAGCGGGCGATCGGCCATCTCGTGCGGTTCAACAGCAAGGTGACCGCGATCAAGCAAAGCGAAAAGGGCGTCACGGTCGACTATCTCGACACGAAGAGCGGCGCCAGGATGACAGCCAGCGCCGACTATTGCATCTGCACCATCCCGCTGCCGGTCCTTGCCCAGATCGACATGAATGTCGGCCCCAACCTGGCTGCGGCGATCCGCGCCGTGCCCTATTCGACCAGCGTCAAGGTCGGGCTGGAGTTCAAGCGGCGGTTCTGGGAACAGGACGAGCAGATCTATGGCGGCATTACCGCCACCGACCTGCCGATCGGCTCGATCAGCTATCCCAGTTCCCGGTATGGCGACAAGGGGCCTGGCGTGCTGTTGGGCGCCTATACCGGCGGCGCGGCGGGCTTCGAGTTGACCGCGCTGCCACCGGAAGAGCGCGTGGCGCGGGCACTCGAATGGGGCTCGCAGATCCACCCGCAATATAAAGAGGAGTTCATGAACGGCGTCGCGGTCGGCTGGCATCGCGTGCCGTGGGTGCTCGGCTGCTTCGGCACCTGGACCGAGGCAAGCCGCGCGCAGCATTACACCAACCTGTGTACGATGGACGGGCGGATCATGCTGGCCGGTGAACATGCCTCTTATTATGGCGGCTGGCAGGAGGGCGGCATCACCTCCGCGATCGACGCGATCACCCGGCTCCACCAACACGTTCAGGCGAGCTAAAGCGATGAAGAACCATATCCTCCTGTTCGTGGCGACCGCCGGCGTGGCGCTCGGCGCGGTAACCGCCGCCGCCCAGTCACCCGCGCTGCCCGCGGCAGCCCAATTGCCCCAGGTACCCGCCGTCGATCCGGACGGGGCCTTTTCAGGGCGCGGTCAGTTCGGCGAACCGACCGGCGAAAAAATGTTCCGGCGCGTGTGCGCCGGCTGTCACATGCCCGACGCGAAGGGCGCGGTAGGCGCCGGCGCCTACCCGGCGCTCGCCGGTAACAAGAAGCTCGCGGCCAGCGGCTATCCCGCCTTTGTGGTCGTGAAAGGGCTCAACGGCATGCCGCCGATCGGTGCCATGATGACCGACCAGCAGGTTGCCGATGTGGTCAACTATGTGCGGACCCATTTCGGCAACAAATACAAGGATTCCCTGACCGCGGCCGACATCAAGCCGCTGCGCTGACGAAGTCGAACGCGTTCAGGAGCGATCGTCAGGGGAGGTGCCGGCGATGGCGCGAAAGACGCCCTTGGCCTCGAGGCAGCGCTGGTCGATGAACGCGCACCGCGCCGGGAGTGGCTAAACCCTGGCCTCGTGGTGCCGCTTGTCGATCGCCGCGACGGTATGACGAGCGGACAGGATCGCGCCTTCCTGCCAGCCGGAATGGGTGAGCCAGTCATTCGCGAAATAGAAGGGGCCGTCGGCCTTGTTCATGATGTTGTAGAGCTGGTCGTCCGGGGTCAGATAGGCCTTGTTGCCGAGATTATAGGGGATTTTGCCCCAGTTGACGACCACCGGCTTGCCGAGTTCCTTGCCATGCCCCGGGAAGATCGCGTCGATTTCGCGCTGTGCGTAGAGATGCTGCTCGGCCAATGGGCGCGACGTCACGGCCTCGCCGCCCATATAGATGTAATAGACGGTAATGCCCTTCTCCTTATGAAAGCCGCCGCTGGGGTGCCAGATCGTGGCGCCCGGATCCTTGGTGAAGGAGAGGCCGCCATAGATCCGATACTCCCGCTCCCAGAACCGGCGGGATTCGAAACCGATCTTGACCGCGTTGCCGTAATAAACGTCGCCAATCGCCTTTCTTATCGGGTCGGAGAAATCGGCGGGAATTTTGGCCAGGACCGGCAGGGGAATCGTGCAGATGACATAATCCGCGGTGATTTCATGCGTTTTGCCGGTCGTGCGATCGAGGTAGACGATGCGTGCGCCCGTTGCGGTCCGCCGGATTTCCTTGACCTCGCTCATCAGCCTGAAGACCGCGGGGCCGATCTTTTTCGCGATGGCCTTCGGAATCATGTCCATGCCGCCGACGGGCTGCAACATCGTCGCCTGATCGTCGATCGAATCGTCGAACACCACGTCGTTCCACATGTCGAGGTCGAGCAAGGTGCCCATGTCTAGGGGATCGTTCTGGACGCCGGCGACGTCTGCGGCGCCAGGCAGGTCTTTCCAGCCGGAGCGCTTCGACCCCTTGTAGAACAGGTCAGGGGACAGATCGCCATATTGTTTGAGAAACGCGACCATGCGCTCCTTGTCCGCCGGGCTCATGTCTCTATCCAGCGCGCCCTGATTGATCGCCTTGGCGAGCAATTCCGAGACATGGCCACGGGTATCGTTGATCGCCCGCCGAAACTCGATCGGCGCCCCGCCATTGGCCTTGGCATTGCGCAGGAACGCCGACCGGCTCGAATTCACCTCGACTTCGAGCTCGATGCCCAACTCCCTGCAATAGCCCAACACCGCCTGGTGATGGGTGGGCAGACGGGCCGGCCCGGTGTTGAAATATTGACCGTCCTCATAACCGCATGTCTGTATCGAGCCATCGGTCGATTCAACCTTGTCGCCATTGCGCACGGTCCAGTTATGGCCGCCGACGCGGTCGCGCGCTTCCAGGATGGTGACATCGTAGCCCGCCTTCAGCAGCTCGTCGGCCGAAGCCAGTCCGGCCATGCCGGCGCCGAGAATGACGACCTTCACGCCTTTCCCGGAGTCTGGCGGCAGGTTCAACGATGCCGCATTCGCAAAGGTCGGCAGCAGCCCCATGCCCTGCATCGCCAAATAGGCCGCGCTATAGCCGCCGGCACGCCCGACCGCTTGGATGAAGTCCCGGCGGGTCGTTCTCATTGTGCCTACGCCCCCATTTGATCCGCTCGCCGCAGCGAGACCCTGGTTTGAAATAACTGCCTGCAACGCCAGGATATTGCTGAAATCCGTTGCTTCGAGATTTGGGCATCGGCGCACGCGCCACCCACCTTACACCGCTCCTAAGGAAGGCTGTCGTGATCGCCATACGACAAAATGCGTATGTCAATGCTGACGGCCAGCGAGGTATGATCTAGCGTGGAATGATATAATAATACCGTCGATTAAATTTGATACGTCGATCAAAAGTATATGTCGATATGCGGCACCAATTTCATATCTATATGATAGAGTAAATCATGAAATGTCGCGTGCGAAACTATTCGATTATTACATATATCGCCATTTTCTTAACGCTTGTGGCGCCGGAACCGATTCTTGCCCAGGGCGATGGCGGCGATTACCAAACAGCCAGACACATTCTTGCCGCGCGGTGCAGCTTTTGTCATACGGCGCTTCCGCAAGAGGACGGGCTCAACGCCACATCACAACCCCCCGCCGGCGTTACGTTCGACACGGCTGCGGATATTCGCAAATTCGCACCGCGCATTCTCCTGCTGGCCGTGAAATCCAGGCTGATGCCGCCCGATAATGCGACGCATATGTCGAACGAGGAGCGTGCGCTGCTGGGAAAATGGATCGAGGCCGGCGCGAGAACCCCGTAAGGCAGTGCGCCTTCGACGCTCTTCAATGATATTGCGGAATATCCGCCATGGTGTGGCGATCGATGCCCGCTGAAACGGCCACGGTTCACGTCACGACCACCCCATCGTTCGGGATCGGGGAAGAGCTTCCGCGTGATGACGCATTGGACCGCACAAGTCTGTTGGTCGTAATCCGCACAGCCCGCCGCCCGTCAATGCGTAGTTTATCGTATCCCCTCGCCGGAGGTTGCATGCTCTGAAACCGGTGGCTGTCCAGCCAGTTTCGGAGTGACCCATGGAACAACCAATTCCCTCGCGTCGCCAATTCGTGGCGGCCATAGGCAACTTGGCCAGCGCGGGCTGGATCGCCATGAACTGGCCGCAGATCGCGGCCGCCGCCGGGCATGCCGCCCATGACATGCATGACATGCAAGATATGGCCGCGCCGCCCAGCACGCTCACCACGCTGAGCGCCACCGAAGCCGCCGAGGTCGATGCCATCGCGAACCTGATCGTGCCGGGCGGCGCCACGCCAGGCGCGCGCGACGCCCATGTCATCTATTTCATCGACAATGCGCTCGGCAGTTTCTTCGCGGCGCAGCTGCCATCCTTCCGCAAGGGCCTGGCCGATTTCGAGAGCGCCTATGCCGCGCGCCATGGCGCCGGCAAGCCCTTCTCCGCGGCGCCCGAGGCGGAGCAGGTCGCCTGGCTGCAAGAGGTCGACAAGACACCTTTCTTCACGGCGGTGCGGCGACTGACCGTGCTCGGCCTCATCGCCTTGCCGAAATACGGCGGCAACCATGACAATCTCGGCTGGAAGCTGCTCGGCGTGGAGGACAGCCACGTCTGGGAGCCGCCCTTCGGCTATTACGACAAGGATTACGCGGGGTTCGAGCCCTATCCCGGTACCAAACCCTACACCGCCTGACGGAGCCGCCCCATGCCGCGCAAGACATATAAGATCAGTGAAACTGTCGATTTCATCGTCGTCGGCTCTGGCGCCGCGGGTGGCATCATGGCGCGGGAACTGTCGCGCGCCGGCAACAGCGTCATCGTGATGGAGCAGGGCCCGCGCATGGCGCCCGAGGACTTCGAGCACGACGAGCTGAAGTACCGCAACCTTTCGGGGATCACCAACAACCCGGCGACCAATCCGCAGACCTTCCGCCGCGATCCGAGCCAGAAGGCCGAGCGGGTGCAGGGCAGGAACCCGCTGACCTATGCGCGTATCGTCGGTGGCAGCAGCGCGCACTTCAACGCGAACTTCTGGCGCCTGCACGAGATCGACTTCATCGAGGGTAGCCGGCTTGGACCCATTGCGGGTGCGAGCCTGGTCGACTGGCCGATTACCTACGCGGAACTGGAGCCCTATTACACCAAGGTGGAATGGGAAGTCGGCGTCTCGGGGCTTGCGGGGTCGAGTCCCTTCGATCCGCCGCGCAGCAAGCCCTATCCGATGCCCCCGCTGCCGGTGAAGTCCTCCGGCGTGCTGTTCGAGCGCGGTGCGCGCAAGCTGGGCCTGCACCCCTACCCGGCACCGATGGCGATCAATTCGGTGTTCTACAAGAACCGCCCACCCTGCGCGCAGTGCGGCCTGTGCGGCGGCTTTGGCTGCGAGGTGATGGCCAAATCGTCGTCGGTATGGACCGTCATCCCCGAGGCCGAAGCCACCGGCCGCTGCGAGGTGCGCCCCGAAAGCTATGTGTTCCGCATCGGCATGAATAAAGCCGGTCGCGCCACCGGCGTGCATTACTTCGATCGCGACCGCAAGGAGCAGTTCCAGAAGGCGCGCGCCGTGGTGGTGTGCGCCAACGGCTCCGA
>Ga0068858_100000933_pt1 | contig 30312 bp, 22 predicted proteins | sample KBSSwiS12_FD_66589 | JGI IMG/M metagenome (GOLD analysis project Ga0068858, IMG submission 66589) | Switchgrass rhizosphere microbial communities from Kellogg Biological Station, Michigan, USA - KBS Switchgrass S1-2 | ecosystem: Host-associated > Plants > Roots > Rhizosphere > Soil ... | reverse complement strand
TCCGGCACGACTGCGGCGCCCAAGGGCGTGATCCACAGCAGCCGCAGCCTGCTGGGCGAGCTCGACCAACGGCTGATGGCCGGAGAATCCGCCCAAGACACGACGTTCTCCTGCTGGCCGGCTGGGCACATCGGCGGGTTCTCGTCGCTGGTCTTTCCGCAGCTGATCGGCGGCCGGTCGATCCTGATGGACCGCTGGTCGCCGGAGGACGGAGTCCGGCTGATGGCCGAATACGAAGTGTCGCGGTCGGCCGGCGTGCCGGTCTTCCTGATCGAGTTGCTCGATACCGCGCGGCGCATCGGCATCGAGCTGCCGGCACTCAACAGCTACATGAGCGGCGGCGCCAACGTGCCGCCGGAGCTGGTGGAGGAGGCCGAGCGGGCCGGGATCGCCGTCTACCGTTGCTATGGCTTGACCGAGCATCCGACCGTGACCGGCAGCAGCCCGCGCGCGCCCCTCTATGACCGTGCATACACCGACGGGCCCGTCCTCCCGGGATGCGAGGTCCGGCTGATCGACGAGGACGGACGCGACGTGGCGGCGTCCGGCGAAGGCGAAATCGTCACCCGCGGGGCCGAGCTGTTCGCAGGCTATCTCGATCCGGAACTCAACCGGGACGCGTTCCTCGAGGACGGCTGGTTCCGCACAGGCGACATCGGCCGGTTTGACGAGAACCGGCTGGTCATCACCGACCGCAAGAAGGACATCATCATCCGCGGGGGCGAGAACATCTCGTCCAAGGAAGTGGAAGACGTGCTGTCGAACCATCCGGCGGTGATGGAAGCCGCGGCCTTCGCGATCCCGCACCCCCGCCTCGGCGAAGGCGTCGCCATCGCCGTGCGCCTGCGCGAGGGTGCCGGCCTCACCCTGGGCGAGGTCAGCGCGCATTTTGCCCGGGCCGGCATTGCCCGGCAGAAAGTGCCCGAACGGCTCGTCGTCCTCGACGACATGCCGCGCACCGGTTCGGGCAAGGTGAAGAAGTACGAACTGCGCCAGCGCTTCGCCGATCCCGGCGGGGAGCAGGGAGCAGGCTGAATTCGCCCCGTCGCCGTGCTTGCGGATGTCAGCCCGCATGCACATTATCATGAAGACGTTGCCCTGCCCGTCCCCTCGGGCAGGCGAAGACCGGGACCGCACGGAATGCGGCCAAGAGACTATGAGGAGACCCATCCGTGACAGACGCCTACATCATCGACGCCGTGCGCACCCCCCGCGGGATTGGCAAAGTGGGGAAGGGCGCGCTTGCGCATCTTCACCCGCAACAGCTCGGCGCCACGGTGCTCAAGGCGCTGAAGGAGCGCAACAACCTCGAGACCGCCGACGTTGATGACGTGATCTGGTCGACCGCGGTCCAGAAGGGCAGGCAGGGCGGCAACATCGGCCGCCAGTCGCTCCTCCTCGCCGGGTATGACACCAAGGTGTCCGGCGTCACCCTCGACCGCGCCTGCGGCGGCGGAATCACGACCGTGAACTTTGCCGCGGCCCAGATCATGTCGGGCATGGAAGATCTGGTGATCGCCGGGGGCACCGACATGATGAGCCTGCACACCACGGTGAACCAGGAAGAGGCGGCCGCCAACATGGTGCTCGGCCCGGCCATGGGTAACGAGGAACTGGTCAAGCGCCATCCGACCAGCAACCAGGGCGTCGCCGCGGATGCGATCGCCGCGCGCGAGGGGATCACCCGCGAAGCCGTCGATGCGCTCGGGCTCGTCAGCCAGCAGCGCGCCGCCGTGGCCATCGCCGAAGGCCGCTTCGACAAGAGCGTCGTCCCGGTTCACAACCCCGACGGCACCCTCGCGCTCGACAAGGAAGAGTTCCCCCGGCCGCAGACCACCGCCGAAGGGCTGGCGCAGCTCAAGCCCAGCTTCGACGCGATCGCCGACATGCCGGCGCTCCAGGACGGCACCACCTACCGCCAGATGATCAAGCGCCGCTATCCGGATCTCGAATGGACGGGCATCCACCATGCGGGCAACAGCTCGGGCGTCGTCGATGGCGCTGCGGCGATCCTGCTCGCGTCGAAGGCCTATGCGGACAAGCACGGCCTTAAGACCAGGGCGCGCGTCGTTGCCATGGCCAATGTCGGCGACGATCCCACGCTGATGCTGAACGCACCGGTTCCCGCGGCCCGCAAGGTCCTCGCCAAGGCCGGGCTGACCAAGGACGACATCGACCTGTGGGAAATCAACGAGGCTTTCGCGGTGGTGACCGAGAAGTTCATCCGCGATCTCGATCTCGATCGGTCCAAGGTCAACGTGAACGGCGGGGCCATCGCGCTGGGCCACCCGATCGGCGCCACCGGCCCGATCCTGATCGGCACCCTGCTCGACGAGCTCGAGCGCACCGGCGGTCGCTACGGCCTGGTCACCATGTGCGCCGCGGGCGGCATGGCCCCGGCGATCATCATCGAACGAGTCTGATCGCCGGCTGATCGAACCGGTAAGGACGGGCGCGACGGGCATGGCCGTTGCGCCGGGCTTGGCTGGGTCGTTCGGCACAGTCAGGTGAAACCGAGTGGGACTTGAGCAGCAGCTTTGGGATCTCCTGGTCGTCGGCGGCGGCATCAACGGCGCGGGAATCGCCCGCGATGCCGCCGGACGGGGGCTCAAGGTCCTGCTGGTCGAGCGCGACGACCTGGCCGCGCATACCTCCTCGGCCAGCACCAAGCTGATCCACGGGGGCTTGCGCTATCTCGAGTACTACGAGTTCCGGCTCGTGCGCGAGGCCCTGCAGGAGCGTGAGCGGCTGCTGCGGATCGCCCCTCACATTTCCTGGCCGCTGCGCTTTGTCCTGCCCCAGCCGGCGGGCGGACGGCCCGGATGGATGATCCGGATCGGCCTGTTCATCTACGATCATCTCGGCGGCAAGCAGAGCCTGCCCCGCTCGCAAGCCGTGAACCTGGCCGATCCGTTCTGGGGCGAGGGTCTGCAGCCGGGCCTCAAGCGCGGCTTCGCCTATTCCGACGCCTGGGTCGACGACGCCCGGCTGGTAGTGCTCAACGCCATGGATGCCGCGGCGCGCGGGGCCACGGTGCTGACCGGCACGGCCCTGGTCGGCGCACAGGTGGAGGGCCAGACCTGGGCAGCGGAGCTTGCGCCCAATGCCGCCGCGCCGCGGCCCGGCATTGCCGCCCCCTGCACCGTGCGGGCGCGGGCGATCGTCAACGCCGCCGGCCCCTGGGTAGGTGACCTGATCGAGGAATTGCCCGGCGTGCAGCGCAACGGCGGGATCGCGCTGGTCAAGGGCAGCCACATCATCGTGCCGCGCCTCTATCCCGGAGAGCACGCCTTCCTGCTCCAGCAGGCCGACGGGCGCATTGTCTTCACCATTCCCTACCAGCACCGGTACACCCTGATCGGGACGACTGAGGTGACCGTGGGCAACGACGAGCGGTCGCGACCGCAGATCAGCCAGGCCGAGATCGACTACCTGCGAGCGGCCGTCCGCCCCTTCTTCGCCCGCGAGGTGGCGACGGCCGACGTGGTCTCGACCTATTCCGGCGTGCGGCCGCTCTACGACGACGGCGCGAAGGACGCCAAGGCGATCACCCGCGACTACGTCCTCCAGCTGGGCCGCAAGGATGGTCCGCAAGTGCTGAGCGTGCTCGGGGGCAAGCTCACGACCTACCGCCGCCTCGCCGAACACGCCCTGAAAAAACTCGCGCCCTTCCTCCCCCGGTCCGGCCCCGCGTGGACCGGCACCGCCCCGCTCCCGGGCGGAGACCTGCCGGCGGGCGGCTTCGCGCCGTTCCTCGGCGAGGTGCGCGGGCGCTGGCCGTTCCTCCCCGCCGACGTGGCCGAGCGCATGGCTCATGGCTACGGAACCCGACTGGCCGAGGTGATCGGCGCGGCCGGCAGCTGGCAAGAGCTTGGCGAGGACTTCGGCAGCGGCTTGACCGAGGCCGAACTGCGTTATCTCGTGGACCATGAGTGGGCGACAAGCGCCGAGGACGTCCTGTGGCGGCGGACCAAGCTCGGCCTCGGCGCGGCTCCGGAGCTCGCCGAACGGGTCAGCCGCTGGCTCGCCGCGCAGCAGGGCTGAGGGAAAGGCAGGCAGGAATGGGCACGGCCATACTGGCGATCGACCAGGGCACCACCTCGTCGCGCGCGCTGGTCTTCGACCAGCGCCGCCAGGTCATCGGCCTAGCCCAGCGCGAGTTCCCGCAGCACTATCCGGCGGACGGCTGGGTGGAGCACGACGCCGAAGGGATCCTGAGCGATTGCCTCGCCGTGGCGCGGGAGGCGCTGCACCGTTCGGGGCTGGCGGCGCAGCACATCGCCGCGATCGGCATCACCAACCAGCGCGAAACCGTGGTGCTGTGGGAGCGGGCCAGCGGCCGACCGGTTGCCCGCGCCATCGTCTGGCAGGACCGACGCACCGCCTCCTCCTGCGCGCAGCTCAAGGCCGAGGGGCACGAGCCGCTGGTCCAGTCCCGCACCGGGCTGCTGCTCGACCCCTATTACTCCGCGACGAAGCTGGCCTGGCTGCTCGACAACGTGCCCGGCGCGCGGGGCCGTGCCGAGGCGGGCGAACTGGCATTCGGCACCATCGACTCGTTCCTGCTGTGGCACCTGACCGAAGGGCGCAGCCACCGGACCGACGTCACCAACGCCAGCCGCACCCTGCTCTATGACATCCACGCGCAGCGCTGGTGCACCGAACTGCTCGCACTGTTCCGGGTGCCGGCGGCAGTGCTGCCCGAGGTCTGCGACAGCGCCGGCGACTTCGGCAGCACCACCCTGCTCGGCGGCAAGATCCCGATCCGCGGCGTGGCGGGCGACCAGCAGGCAGCGCTCGTGGGGCAATCGTGCCTCGCCGCGGGGCAGGCCAAGATCACCTATGGGACCGGCGGCTTCATGCTGCTCAACACCGGGGCGGAAGCGGTCGCCTCGCACAATCGGCTGCTCACGACCGTTGCCTACCGGATTGACGGCGCGACCAGCTACGCGCTGGAAGGCTCGCTGTTCGTGGCCGGAGCCGCGATCAAGTGGCTGCGCGACAGCCTCGGGATCATCGTCGATGCTGCGCAGACCCAGGAGATGGCCGCTCGGCTGCCCGACAACGGCGGCGTCTACATGGTCCCGGCATTCGTCGGCCTCGGTGCACCGCACTGGACGACCGAGGCGCGCGGAACGCTGACGGGCCTCACCTTCGACAGCGGCCCGGCCCACATCGCGAGGGCTGCGCTGGAGTCGGTCGCCTTCCAGACCGCCGACCTCGTTGCGGCAATGTCCGCTGACGGGGCGGGGCCGCTCGCCGCGCTGAGGATCGACGGTGGCATGGCGGCGAACGACTGGTTCTGCCAGTTCCTCGCGGACGTGCTCGACATCGCCGTGGAGCGCCCCGCCAGCCTCGAGACCACCGCGCTCGGCGCGGCCATGCTCGCCGGCCATGCCAGTGGCGCCTGGCCGGGCGTGCTGGACGCATCCGGCGCGCCCGGCGAACTCGCCAGGTTCGCGCCGGCGCTGGATGCAGGGCGCCGCGCGCGCCTGCTCGAAGGCTGGCACAAGGCTGTCCAACGCACGATCTCCTGACGGCAGACGCCAGTCGCGGCTCGGCGGCGCCCTTATCCCGCTCCCGCCGCCCGAACGCGCGGGCTACGGACGATAGGATTGATACTTAAGAAGAATTTTACATCAGCGAGGCACAAGGTGCGGCATGCAGCGCTATTCGCATGCCTTGACCGGGGTCAGATTGCCCCAGGTCCTGAAGTGGCTCCTCAGCCGACCGCTGGCGCATTCCTGGATCGCGATCCTGCTGGCGGCTGACCTCGCCGCGCTCGGCGATGCGGCAACGGGGCCGGACGTGTGGTTCGGCCCGGTCTACCTGCTGGTCATCTGCCTTGCCGCTTGGTGCCGCGGCTGGCGGGCCGGGCTGGTTGTCGGCCTCGGATGCATGGCGGCGACCCTGATGATCAATGGCGCGAGGCTCTATCCCTTCGCCCACGCGGCCTGGGCCGGAAATTTGGTGGCCCGCCTCAGCGCCATCTGCATCATCATTGCCGTGGTGGCGGGAGCCCGCAGCGTGTTCATTCGCGAGTGGTGGATGGCGCGCACCGATCCGCTCACCGGAGCCTTCAATCGTCAGGCCCTGTTCGAACTCGGTGAGGAACTGGCCGCCGAGAACAGCTGGCGCCTCCTGGTCTACGCCGATCTGGATGGGCTGAAACAGATTAATGACCGCAACGGCCATGTCGCCGGTGATCGCGCGCTGGTCGCCTTCGCCACCGCAATGCGCAATGCGATACGCCGCAGCGACCTGTTCGCCCGGGTTGGCGGCGACGAGTTCGTGATCTTCATGTGCGTCCGGGATCGCCTCTCTGCCGAAGCGGTGGCAGCACGCCTGCATCGCGGGATGAACAGCATTTCGCCTGGCGGCTCCGACCTGCGATGCAGCGTCGGAGCGCTGGTGGTCCCGCCCGGATTGCAAGGCATCGACAATCTCGTGCGCGTCGCCGACACGCTGATGTACCAGGCCAAGCTGCGGGGGGCAGGCCTGCAACTCCAGACCGCTGCCGCAAACGATCAGGTGGTCGCCACGGGCCGGGCGCGGAAAGCCTCGCGAATGCCCGACGCAGAGCCAGCACCGCGACGGGACCTTCCCTATGATCGGCGCGGCATGCCGCCGCCGGTGCCCCTCGCCGGGCGCGTCCACTCCTGAATCTGGCGCGGGCGCCGCAAGGCCGGCGCATGCCGCTTGCGCTGGGTTTCCGCCTCAGGTCGGCGAGAAAATACCCGGCGCGCCGGTGACCGGCAGGGTGGAGGATTCGTCGGCGAAGATGTGCACTCGCAGGCGGCGGCGCTCCGGCGGGATCAGCGCCACCTGCAGCGCGATCGGCCGCGCCTGCGCATCGAAAATCAGTCGGGTGGTCTCGATCAGGGGCGCCCCGATCTTGATGTTGAGCAGCATGGCAATCCCCGGGTCGGCGAGCGCTGCTCCGATCAGTTCCTCGGCCTGATGGCAAGGCGACCCGGCGCGCTTCAGCACTTCGTAGATGGACACATGCTCCACCTCGCTGCGCACCAGCTTCTGCCCGATCCACAATGGCAGATAGACGGCGAGCTGCCACAAGGCCTCGCCGTCGCACTCACGGACGCGCAGGAGCCGGAGCACCTTCTCGCCCGACTCCAGGCGAAGCGCCTCACGGATTGCCTCGGAAGGCAAGATCTCCTCATAGGCGTACGTGCGGATGACGCTGCTGGCGTCAAGCACGGCAATGCCCTTGACCAGGGCAGACACGCCTGAGGTGTTGACCAGATCGACGCCCCTGCCCAGCACGATGGTACCGAATCCCTGCCGTCGCTCGATCAGCCCCTCGCGCTCGAGCGACTCGAGCCCCCGCCGAACCGTCGTGCGCGACACCGCGTAAAGCTGCCGCAGCGCCTCTTCGCCGGGCAGCAGATCGCCCGCAGCATAGCGCCCGCGCATGATTTCGCTGCGCAGCACGGCCGCCAGCTGCCGGTGCATCGGCGCTCCGAATTCCTGCTTCAACTGACTCACTGGACTCACTCCGCGCAAACCCCTTTGACACGTTGTACCTACTTAGATACCTATTCGGGCCGAGAGAGGAAGCCACTTGTCGCAGAACACCCCCAACTCCCTGCTGGTAGGGCACCTCGACGGCGTTTGCACGCTTACGATCAACCGCGCTGACCGGGCCAACTCGATCGATGGCGTCCTGAGCCAGGCGCTGGTCGACGAGCTCGCCGCCGCCGGGGCCGATCCGGACGTCAAGGCGATCGTCATAACCGGTGCCGGAACCCGCGCGTTTTGCGCTGGCGCCGACATCAAGGCGGCGGCAGGTAGCGACGCGTCCGGTCGGCGCACCATAGCCAAGCCGATGGGCGGGACCACGCGCAACCTGTTCGAGTTAATCCTCGAGACGCCAAAGCCGGTGATCGCCGCGATCAACGGCGCAGCCGCGGGCGGCGGGTTCGAACTCGCGCTCGCCTGCGATCTGCGGGTCGCCGCGGACCACGCCACCTTCGTGCTGCCGGAAGCCAAGCGCGGCATGGGCGCGCACTTCGCCTCGATCATGCTGCCCCGCCTCATCCCCGAGGCCATCGCCTTGGAAATGCTGTTCACCGGCGAGCCGATCGACGTCGCGGAAGCCCGCCGCTGGGGCCTGCTCAACCGGGTCGTCCCCGGCGCCGAATTGCTGGACGTCACGCACCGCCTCGCTCAAACCGTCGCGGCCAACGCGCCCTTGTCGCTGCGGCGGATCAAGGCGCATGCCCGCAAGTCGCAGGGCATGCCGGTCGCTGCGGCGCTGCGCCTGGACGAGGGGCCGAGCCCCTACGAAAGCGAGGACCGGGTCGAGGGCTTCCGAGCCTTTGTGGAAAAACGCGCGCCGGTGTGGCGCGGCAAGTGAGCAGGCCCGATCCCATGCAGTCCGACATGAGCAGCCTATTCAACCCGCGCGGCGTGACCGTCATCGGAGTGTCCGAAAAGCCCGGCAAGCTCGGCACGTCGGTGCTGCGCAATTTGGTGCGCACCGGCTATCGCGGCGAGATCGTGCCCGTGCATCCACGACTGGAAGCGCTCGAAGGGGTCAGCTGCGTCGCCAGCATCGCCGACCTGCCGCCGACCATCGACGTCGCCTTCCTCGCTCTTCCGGCCGACGCCACGGTCGAGGCGGTCGAAGCCCTGGCGGCCGCCGGGGTGCGCAACGTCATCGTCGGATCCGCCGGCTATGCCGAGGGCGGGGAAGAGCGCGGCATCGAGCGCCAGCGGCAGCTCGGCGAGGTGGCCGATCGCACCGGCATCCGGGTAATCGGGCCCAATTGCAACGGCATCTACAGCGCCACCAATGGCGTCTCGATCGGTTTCAACAGCGGTCATGAGCGCAAGCTCCCGGCCGGGGGAATTGCCCTGCTGTCGCACAGTGGCGCGCTGTTCGACCTGATGGCCCGCCGGGTCGAAGCCCTCGGCGGCGGGCTTTCCATGTTCGTCTCGGCGGGCAATGAAGTGCGTAACTCGGTGCTCGACTATCTCGATCACGCGATCGAAGACGAGGCGACCCGCGTCGTCGCCTTGCTGCTCGATGCGCTGCCCAGCGCCGAGCGGTTCCGCGCCCAGGCGCAGCGAGCGACGGAGCGCGGCAAGCGGATCGTCGTGCTGAAACTCGGCAGCTCCGAACTGGGCGGCGCGGCCGCAACCGCCCACAGCAGCCGGCTGGTCGGCAATGCCGATGCCTATGCCGCCTTTTTCGCGTCCTGCGGCGTGCCGACCGTGGCGACCCTGGAAGGGCTGATGACCGCGGCGGTCATGATGGACCGCTATGGCATGCGCCAGGGCGGGATGATCGGGTTCTCGACCTCGGGCGCAGGTGCCGCGCTGATGGCGGATCTCGCCGATCGGCACGGTCTGGCGGTGCCCGCCTACGCCCCCTCCGTCGCCGAGACGCTGGCCCCGGTCATGCGCTATCCGACGCTGCTCAACCCGACGGACATAGGCACGTTCACGGGGATCGAACGAATCGACGAGGTGCTCGAGCTGCTGACGGCAACCGAGGGCGCTGGCATATTCGCCGCGCTGTTGCACACGATGCCGGGCGCAGGCCGCAAGCGGATCGCCCGGGCCCTCGCCGATGCCACGGCCAGGCGCGACCTCCCGCTGGTGATCCTCACCCCGGGCGGCCTGACGGAGGAAGCCGCGCAGGACTTCCGCGACGCCGGCGGGCTCGTGCTGTCCGAAAGCGATTGCGCGTTCGAGTCGATGGCCGCGCTGCTGGCGCCCCCGGCTCTCGAAGCGACCGCTGTTGAAAAGTCCGCCGCTGCCCTTGCGCCGCTCGACCTCGGGCGAATTCTGACCGAAGCCGAATCCCTGGCGCTGCTGGCCCCCTTCGGCATAACCGTCGCCGAGACGCGCAGCGTCGCGTCGGCCGACGAAGCGGCGACCGCTGCCGCCGCGATCGGCTTCCCCGTCGCGCTCAAGGGGGTGGTCGCCGGGGTCGCGCACAAGAGCGACGCTGGTCTGGTCCACTTGCACCTGGCCGATGCCGCAGCGGTGTGTGCCGCATACGCCGCGGTCGGCACCGGCCAGGCGATCGTCCAGGCGATGCGCCCCGGCGACGTCGAGGCGATGGTCGGCGTCAGCCACTCGCCTGACGTCGGACCGGTGCTCGTCGTCGGGCTCGGCGGAGTCTTCGTCGAAGCCCTGCGCCAGACTGTCACGGTGGCCCTGCCCGCCAGCCGCGCGACGGTCGAACACGCGCTGGACCGCTCCGCACTCGGGCGGATTCTCGCGTCTGAACGATGGAAGCATCCGGGCAGCCGGGCCGCCCTCGTCGACACGTGCATGGCGATGCAGCATTTCGCTCTCGCGGCGGGCGATCGCCTCGAGGCGGCGGAGATCAATCCGGTCACCATCGGCCAGGCGGGAGCGATTGCGGTGGACGGGCTGGTCATCCCTCGGTGATGACACAAGACGCCGCAAAATGACGGCTGCGGAGGAGAGCGCGCGATGCACGTAATGGGGAACAGCGGCAGCGATGGGTCGTCGCTCGGGCGCCGGCTCGACTCACTGCCGCTCAACCAGCTGCACATCTTCATCGTGCTCGCGACCGGGTTCGGACTCGTGTTCGACACGCTGGAAGCATCGATGACCAACGTGCTGGCGACCGTCTTTGCCACCCGCGAGGGCATGTCCGTGCGGGAGGTCAGCATGATGCTGAGCACCGTATTCCTGGGCGGGATCATCGGCGCGCCGCTCGCGGGCCACATCGCCGATCGGATCGGCCGGCGCATGACGCTCATGATCGTCCTCACCGGCTATGGCGTGCTGTCCATCACCGCGAGCTTCGCGTCGAGCATGGGCGAGCTCGCCGTCCTGCGCTTCGTGACGGGGATGTTCCTCGCGCCCTATCCGCCGCTGATGTGGACCTACCTGGCCGACGTGCTGCCCCCCGCAGCCCGCGGCCGAATCATGATGCTCGCTGGTGCCGCCGGCTCGCTCGGCTCCACGCTCGCGCCCTATGTCGCGCACGCGGCCGATGGCTGGCTCGGCTTCGAGGGCTGGCAATGGTCGTTCGCCGCGGGCGGGCTGGGCGGCCTTGTCGTCGCGGCGCTCGCGCTGCGGCTCCCTGAATCTCCGCGCTGGCTGGAGCGCGTCGGACGGGCCGACCTGGCCGCGGCGGAGCTGTCCCGGTTCGAGGCTTCGACCCCGCTCACCCGGTCCGCCGCCATGGAGGCGGGGGAGGGCGCGGTGACCCACTCTGCCCCCGCGCCGATTGCTCCCAGCCCCGCCAATGAGTTTGGTCGCCGCCTCGCGCTGTTGCTGGCGCTCAACCTGCTCGTCGCCTTCGCGGTCATCGGCTTCGTTGCCCTGTCCGGCGTAGTGCTGGCGCAGAAGGGGCATGATGCCCATTCCTCGCTGCTCTATATGTCGTTGCTCGCGCTCGGCGCTCCCCTCGGGGCGATCCTCGCCTCGCTGGTCATCGATCGCTTCCCGCGGCACATCTCGTTCTCGGTCGGCTGCCTGCTCATGGCCGCGCTCGGCCTCGCATTCGGAATTGTGGAGTCAGCCGAGGCCCTGGTGCTGATCGGCGGCGCCTACATGGTGACGGTCACCATCCTCACGATGACCCTCAACATCTATGGGCCCGAGATGTTCACGACGGAGAAGCGCGCTTTTGCCAGCGGCCTGGGCTATGCCGCCAACCGGCTCGGCGCGGCGATCGTGCCGCTGGCGCTGCTGCCGCTGCTGATCGCCATGGGCGGCTTCACCATGTTCGTGCTGATCGCCGCCGCACTTCTGCTCGCGGCAGTGCTGGTGATGGTCTGGGGTCCACGCGATGTCGTGCGCAAGGGCCTGCGCTGATGGAGGTGCCCGCGCTCACCCGGCTCCGCGTCAAGGACGAGTGGATCGACGAGAACGATCACATGAACTCGGCGATGTATTTCGTCGCCGTCCGCGAGGCATCGGGTCCACTGCTGCGGCAGGCGGGCTTTGACCGCGAGTTTGTGGGCAAGGCCGGCCTATCGCTGGTCCAGCGTGAGGCGCACATCCGCTATGCGCGTGAACTGCGCCGCGGCGACCCGATCCTGGTGCGCGCCTTCATCGCGGGCGTGGACCAGCGCAGCGTCCATGTGGTGTCCGAGATGCAGCATGGCGAAGCCGGCTGGACCGCCGCCGTCGTGGAACTGCTCTACACCCTGTTCGACCGGGCCACCCGGACCTCGACCGCTTGGCCGCCCGAAATGCTGGCCGCGCTCCGCGCTCTCGCGGATGCCAGCCGGCCGGCCCTCTCCCCGGACTGGGTCAGCCGAAGGGTTGCAGTCCGCTCGACCTGAGGCCCGCCCCGTGGCGAGCAGCATAACCTTAGATGTATCCTTATAACTACAACCAAACTTTTGGTTGACTCCCCAGAGGGGGTGAGTGATGCTTGGCAAATAGCCCGGTATCCGTCCAAAGCTCTGATACCTAAGACAATTAGGAGGGGGATTATGCGCATCTGCACTCGTGGCCATGGCCGTCTGCTGGCTGGAGTTTCCCTGCTTTTGGCCGCCTCGTTGCCGGCGGCGGCCTTTGCCCAGGCGGCATCCGAAGCGGCTCCCCCGGAGCAGAGCGGGCTTGAGGAAATCGTGGTCACCGCGCGCAAGGTGGCGGAAAATCTCCAGAACGTGCCGGTGGCGGTGACCGCCTTCAACGCCACTGACCTCGCCAACCAGAATGTCCAGCGCGTCCAGGACGTCGCGCGGTTCACCCCGGGGTTGATCATCCGCTCGGGGAACGGCTCCTCCACTTCGCTGACGATCGCGCTCCGCGGTCAAGCGCAGACGGACATTCTCGCCACACTCGATCCCTCGGTCGGCACTTATGTCGACGGCATCTACTGGGCGCGGGCCTACGGCCTCAACGCAAGCGTGCTCGACGTTCAGTCGGTACAGGTGCTCAAGGGCCCCCAAGGCACGCTGTTCGGCCGCAACACGACCGGCGGCGCCCTTTTGATCAACTCGAATGATCCCGATCTCGGCAGGTTCAGTGGCCGACTTTCGGGCACCTATGGACGGTTCAACGAGCGCGAGCTGGTCGGGGTCGTCAACGTCCCCATCGGGGAAAAAGCTGCGCTGCGCGTCGCTGCAACCGGATTTGACCGTGACGGCTATACCCGTAACAGCACTCCGCTGTCGATTGGCCCGACTGTCGGTGAACGGATACTGCTGGGCTATGGCCCGGGCGTTACTTCGACGACCCCGGTCGCCCGCTCGCTCAGTTCGCCCAATGCCAGCCCGCTCCTGGACGATCGCCATCGCCGCAATGCCCGGGCCAAGCTGCTCGTCAAGCCGGCCGATAACCTGAGCTTGCTGTTTTCGGCGGAGTACTTCGAGGTGAACGAGCATCCGTCCACCGCCCTGCGTATGGTGACGTCCGCATTCACGCCCGTGCCCGACCCCAGCCTTCCCTCAGCAAATGCAGCGGCGTTCATTTCGACAAACAACAATTCCGATAGCGCCGCGCGGATGGTTGGGCTGCTTAATGGCGCATCCAGTGCCACGGCATCCGCTACCGGGCTGACCATCCTGAACGGCATTATCAGCACGCTGAACGCAAATCCGCGGCAAACGATGGATAACGACATCGCTTACGCTTACGCGAAGACCCAGACGTACAATTTCATAGGCACCCTCGACACTTCGTTCGGAGCGATGAAGCTGCTGACTAGCTATCGCAAGGTCAATTCCTACTCGGGATTCGACCTTGACGGCTCGCCCTATCCAATCTCATTCTCCGAGGGACAGCAGAGCCTCAAACAACTGTCGGGTGAGCTTCAGATCACCGGGAAGGCGTTCAACGGCGCACTTGATTTCGTCGCGGGCGGCTTCGTCTTCAATGAAACCGGCTACGACCAGTCGCTGTCGATCACCTTGCCGACGAGCAATGCGCTGACGTCGCAAAACCTGGCCATGATCAACAACGACAGCGTCGGCATTTACGGGCAGGCTACCTTCCATCTCAACGACCAGCTCTCGTTTACCGGGGGGCTGCGCTACTCGGTCGACGACAAGGGCATCGATAGCCGCAATATGAATTATGTACGTTCCACAGGCACGGTTAACTGCCTGCTTGTGACCACCAGCACCGGCGCACAGCTCACCTTTTCCAGTCCGCAGGTCCAGCCGTTCGCGCCGGAGCAATGTTCGGCGCGGCGCCGCGACAGCTTCAGCGGAGTCTCATATACAGCTGGCGTCGAATACAAGCCGGCCGACGACATCCTGCTTTACTTGAAAACTGCGAAGGGCTTCCGCTCGGGCGGACAGAACCTGCGCGCTTCCAACCTGTCGCAGTTCCGCCCGTTCCTGCCGGAAGTGACGTACTCGTACGAGGCCGGGTTGAAGGCGGAACTGCTGAACCGCCGCCTGCGCGTGAACGTCGCCGGATACTGGACGATCGTGAAGAATCTGCAGCGTTCGACCATCCTGCCGGCACCTGCCGGTTCCGTCTCGGTCCTGGGCAACATCGGCAAGGCCCGCATCAGGGGCATCGAGGCTGAAGTCACCGCCCTGCTGTTCGAGGGCTTCCGCGTATCGGCCTCCGGAGCACTGGTCGATCCCAAGTATATCGACTTCTCCGATCTCAGCGGGAGCCGCACCGCCGAGCGCTTCGCCACCGTCTCGAAACAGCAGTATTCCCTTGCGGCTGACTACGATGCCAGCCTCGGCAACGATATTACGCTGCGCCTGCATGCCGACTACAGCTGGCGCTCGAAACAGGCGACCGATCCCTACAACTTCCCGGCCAACCCCAACAACGCGTTCGTGGTGAATGCTACGACATCTCCGGCCTATGGCCTTCTCGGAGCGCGCGCTACGCTGGAAATTGGCGACCGTTATGAGCTTGCGGTCTTCGGCCGTAACCTGACCAACAACCGGACAGTTATCTCCACCCTTTTCGTTCGTCCGAACGGCTTCGGCGCCGCCACCAGCGTTCAGGAGCCGCTGACGTACGGCATCACGGGAACCGTGAAGTTCTAGAACGGTCCCGCCTCGATCCCCTCGATTGAGGCCGGAGTGTCGGAGCGGCTGTCCGGCGCGGCGTGCCGAGGCAGCTGCCGGTCCCCCGATGGTCGCCCCCTGTGGCCACGAGGCAATCCGCATTTCACCGGGTCATGCGAAAATGCGTGAACCGGCGGGCCGGTCGTGGGTTCGGTAGCGCGTGGACACGACGAGAGCACCGCACCCGACCGATCTCACGCGCGTTTCGCGCACGTCACTCGCAATTGCGGCCTTCTCCACCGTGGTCGAATGGTACGACTTCACGCTCTACCTCTACCTCGCGACCATCCTGTCTCGCGTGTTCTTCGGCCCCGGAGCCACCGGTCTGCTGGTCACGCTGGGCGGATTTGCCGTGGCGTATCTTATGCGGCCCGTCGGCGCCGTGGTCTTCGGTCATCTCGGCGACCGGCACGGGAGGCGCCCCGCCATGCTGGGCGCCATGGGACTGATGACCGCCGCGATGCTGGCCACCGCCCTGCTGCCCACATACGCCCAGGCCGGACCGATGGCGGGCGCCGTGCTGCTCGTGATCCGCTGCCTGATGGGGTTCTCCGTCGGCGGCGAATATACCGGGGTCGTCGCCTACCTGCTCGAAGGTGCCGATCCCCGGCGGAGCGGTCTCGTCACCTCGCTGGCGGCAGCGGCCAGCGAAGTCGGCGCCCTGCTCGCCGCAGGGATCGCCGCGCTCACGGTCGGCCTGCTCGGCGATGCCGCGCTCATGAGCTGGGGCTGGCGCTTGCCGTTCCTGTTCGGTGCCCTCCTCGCCGGCAGCGTGCTGATCGCCCGCCTGCACATCGCCGAATCGCCCGAGTTCGAGAGGCAGCGCCGGTCCGGCGCGATCCCCGCCCGCCCACTGGGCCACGCATTGCGTCATCATCGCGCCGGCATCGGGCGCGGCTTCGCCATCTCCGCGCTCGGCTCGATCACCTACTATGTCGGGATCACCTATGTCCCGGTCTTCCTCACGTCCACCGGCGCCATGGACGAAGCCCATGCCCTGCAGCTGGCCACGCTCGCGGCGCTCGCGGTCATCGTCGTCACCCCGCTGACCGGCGCTCTGTCCGATCGGATCGGCCGCAAGCCGGTGCTGCTGGCGCTGGCGCTGCTCAGCGCCGTCTTGCCGGTCCTGATGTTCACCGTCATGGCCCGCGGATCTGCGGGCCTCGTCCTTGCCGGCGCTGTCGTGCTCGCCGCCGTCGCCGGCGGGGTCAGCGCCGTGGGGGCGGTGGCCACGGCCGAACAGTTTCCGGTCGCGGGCCGGCTCAGCGGACTGGCGTTCGGCGCAACCGCGGCGACCGCGCTGTTCGGCGGCCTCGCCCCTTATCTCGCGCAACTGCTGCTGGCGCATACGGGGTGGACCGCGGTGCCGGGCGCGATGATCGCCGTCGTCGCAATCCTCGTCGCCCCCGTTCTCGCAACCATCCCGCCGTCCCGGAGCGGAGATCGCCGCGATCCGTGATCGGCAAGGCGCGGCGATCGACAGCGCGCGCGCGTCAATACCGCTGTCCTACACGCGGTCCTGCTGCCACAGTCCCGCGGCGAGCACCCGCGCCCCGCCCGCGCGCTCTTTGACAGTCGAATCCGGGTTTTTCGCCAGACCCGTGTCACGTGTCACCTTGGGGATCCAACCCACTGGATTCGCGTGAATAAAGCCCCCGGACACATGGGTGACACGGTGTCACCCTGTGTCACCCGTCCACTAACGGAAGTCAGGGTCCGGCGAGAGTTCAGCCGAACCTCACATCCGCCGATGTGGCCACGAAGCTTGAGACGTGTAACATTTGCTGCTGTCAATCGAGAGCAGACGTGAAGATGGTGGACCAACGTGCATAGCTCCCTTGAGCGAGGTGATCGGCGTTCACTGGCGCCCACATGTGGCCCGTGCCGGGGCCTGACCTGAATGTCGGGCGACCGCACTGGTGACTTCCGCAGCATCGTCACCCTGACGGCAGGCGATGGCTCCCCGGCCCAGCACCGGCTGGTGATCAAGGACCGGCACTGCGCCGGTCCCCGCGGCCAACCCTTCCTGTTCGGCGGGACCAGCCTGGCCGCCGCCATCGCGGCCCTGGAAGATTGCATCGGCAAACCGGTGATCTGGGCCAACGCGCAGTATCACAGCTTTGCCCGTCCCGGAGAAACCGTAGTCCTGACCACCGCGGTCGCGGCATCCGGGAAGCGGCTCAGCCAGGCCCGTCTGACCGGCGAGGTGGATGGCCGGACCATGATCACCGTTCAGGCGACGCTGGGCAGCTCGGACAGCCCCGTCGACGAACAGTGGGTGCAGCCCCGAACGACGCGCTCATGGCGCGATTGCCCAGTCGTCCACGACAGGCGCATCTTCGAGCCCGGGATCAACACCCAGTTCGAGTTCAGGCTGGCCAAGGGCCGCTATCCTGACGGATCCTCGCTGGACGGACGGCGCGGCGAAGGCCACGTCGCCTTGTGGATCCGTCCGCTGTCCACCAATTGCATCGACCGTCCCATGCTGGCAGTCATCGCCGACTACATGTCCTTGGCGATCTGCGATGGCCTCGGCGACGAGACCGGCTCCAACAGTCTCGACAACACCATTCGCTTCCGTGCTCTCGGCACCACAGACTGGGTGCTGGCAGAGCTTTACGTCGACAGCATCAAGGATGGCGTTGCGGATGCAAGGGCGCTCCTGTTTTCGGAGCAGGGCAAATTGCTGGCGAGCGCCAGTACGTCGTTGGCCCTCAGAGCTGCGACCATGCCCACCGGGTGAAAAGGCCGTGCCGATCCGGCAGGCATCGGCCCGGGCGTGGTCCGGCGCGCGGGGCCTGCCCGCCGCTCCTGGTGCTCACTCAATCGTCAGATGCGCGGTACTTCTCATGGCAGCCCTTGCAGGTTGCGCCGAGCGCCGCGCGCGCACTGACGAGCCCGGCGAGATCGCCGCGCTGCGCCGCCGCATCGAACGCTGCAGCCGCGCGCACGAACTCCGCATTGGCGCGCGCAAATCCGGGCGCATCGGCCCAGATAGCCGGCAACGCGCGCGTGCGCACGCCCGCTTCCGGTCCGCTGCCGCGCACGAACAGGCGTGCCTGCCCCGGCGCCCGGGTGGACAGATCATGAGCCGATGTCCGCACTGAATTCCAGTCCGGTGAGCCGGTCTTGAGCTCATCGCTGATGGCCTTGAAGTCGCCGGCAATTTCCTTGAACCCGGCCTGTCTCGCCTTGATCGCATCAATAGCCGACGGTGCCGCCGCCACCGCGACCCCTGCACCCGCCGCCAGGATGGAACCGACCACTGCCCAACGCATGTACTTCATCAACCAACCTTCCAGTCTACGCGAGGATTTCGCCGATTGCGCGGTTGCTCCGCATGGCCCCGCGTCCCCAGCTGTCGACCGGCACCCCCATGACCTGCTGAGCGGTCAGCCCCACCCGGGTAATCGGCTCGCCGGCCCCCTTGATGTGCTGCCCCTGCTTGACCTTGCCGCCAGCCCGCCCGGCCAACATGACCGGAATCCCGGTAACGTCGTGGTTCTTGGCGAACGACACCTCGGAGTGGGCGACGACGAACAGGTTGTCCAGCAAGGTGCCGTCCCCCTCGCGAATGCCCGCAAGCGTCGAGACGAAGTCCGCCCAAGCCTCCATGCTCCCGGTCGCGAACTTGTCGACCGTGGGCTGGTAACCGACACTGCGGTCGACCAGCTCCTCGTGCGTGCTCTGGTGATAACCGGTGGTGTCGCCTGCGCGCCGCAGCTCTGCGGCCGCGGTGTCGAAGCTCATGTTGAAGGCCCGCGTCTGGTTACAGGCCAAGGCCATCCCCAGCAGCTGGGTCATCAGCTTGTGATTGGCCTTGCGCACGCCGAGATCGGTGATGTCGCCGCGGACTGCAACCGGGGCCGCGGGGCGCACGCAGGCTTCGGCCGGCGGCGGCTTCTGCAGCTGCAGCGCCAGCTTGTCTTCCATCTCGCGCACCGAGGTGAAGTACTGGTCCAGCCGTGCCCGGTCGGCCGCGCCCACCCGCGAGAGCAGCGCCCGCCGCTGCTCCGCCACACCCGAGAGCACGCTCCGGCGCACCATGTAGCGCGGATCAGGCTTGAAGTCGGCCGTGTTGGGGTCATGGAAATCGAGCCCGAAAACCTTCTGGTAAAGCTCGACCGGGCTCGGGATGGCGGCATTCATGCTTGCGCCGTTGCGAAAGGAATAGCTGGTCTGCGGGTTGCCATCGAGGCTGAGGTCCAGCGCACGGAAGTACGAACCCGAGCCGATCACATCCGAGATCAGCACGTCGAACGTCGGCCCGCCGATCCCCTGCCAGGTTTCCGAAGCCTCACCCGTGCGGACCGCGGTATTGCCTGAAATGTGTGGGAGGTTCGCCTTGCCGTCGAGCATCACGTCGAAGCCCGAAAGCACTGAGACATGCTCCTGCACCGGCTTGATCGGGGCGAGCTGGGGCGGCAGATCGTAGCCCGTCCCTACCGCCTTTGGCACCCACCGCTCCGGTATCATGCCGCAACCCCAGAACCACGTGCCGAACCGCACCGGCAGGCGGCCTCCACCGATGCTCGCGGCAAAGGCCGTGCCGCTATCGTTGAGAAAGAGGTCGAGCAGCGGCACGCCCACGGTCACGGCCGCGCCGCCGAGGGCGCCACGCATGATGAAGGAGCGGCGAGATAGCGGACTGGTCATGAGCGGTCCTGCGATTTGCTGTCGGCGCGGGCGGTGGTTGCCGGCCTGGTCAGGGGGACACGGAGCATCGCGTAGAATTGGGGGTCGAGGGCGATGGTCCGCATCAGGTCGATGAAGCGATAGCCGCCCGCGGCAAAGCTGGCGTTCAAGCGATCCAGCTGCGGCCGATCCGCCAGCCCCGTGTCGCGGCCACTGGCATAGCGCCACGCCGTGCTCACCACGCACTGGCTCACCTTGGGACTGTCGTGCATCAACCGGGCGAGCGCCGGCACGCCGGCGAACGCGGCCTTGTCGAACTTGCCCGAGGTGTCGATCGGCTCATCGTGTTCGGTGCTGCGGTACTGCCCCGCCCCGTCGAACTGTTCGAGCGAGAGCCCGAGGCCATCGGTCGCCTTGTGACAGCTGGCGCATTCCTCGTCGTCGAGATGGGCTTCAAGCCGCTGCCGGGTGGTCTTGAGGGTGGCGTTGTTGACGTCCTGCACCACGGCGAAGTTGACGTTGGCAGGGGGCGAGGGAACTTGCTCGCACAGTACGGTCTCGCGCAGCGACTTGCCGCGGAGCGTCGGCGATGTGCGCCCCGGGTGCGAATGGAGCGCCAGCAGGCCCGCCTGGGTCAGCAGCCCGATGCGGGGATCGCCCTCGGGGAATTCGTACATCGACCACCCCGATCCGCTCACCGGGACATTGTAGATCGGCCCAAGCGCCCGGGTCATCGCGAAGCGGCGGGTGGTGAACAGGTCTCTGTAGTCGCCCTTGTGATCGACCAGCAGGTCGGTGATCGTGCGCAGGACCTGTTCGCGCGAGGCCGCGGCCACGGTCGTCGAGAACCCCGGATAGATCAGCCCGTCCTTCGATAGCGTCTCCATGTCCCGCAGCTGCAAGAAGTCGTCGAAGAAGGCGCGCACCCCGTCGACGAACTTCGGCGAGGCGATCATCCGGTCGACCTGACCGCGCAGGTCTTCCGGGCGGTCGAGCAGGCCCTTGCCCGCGGCATCGAGCAGTGCGTCGTCGGGCGGCGCATTCCACAGGAGGAAGCTCAGCCGGCTCGCCTTCGAATAGCCGTCGATCGCCCCGGCCGGGCCGCGCGGCGCCGGCAAGTCGATGCGGAACAGGAAATCGGGGCTGGTCAGCATGCCGACCAGCGTCGCCTGCAGCCCGGCATCGAAGTTGCCGAGCCGCTGCGCCGCGGCCAGCGTCCGCGCCACCGCGGCCTGGACCTCGCGCAGGGCGACCGGCCGGCGGAACAACTTCAGCCCAACCCGGCCGACGAACGCCGCCGCGCAGTGCGCACCCGCGGGATCCTCGCCGCCTGGCGCGCAGCCGACCAGGCGCGGGCGCGCGGCGGGCGCGAAGACCTGTTCGGCCACGTGGCGGGCGATGGCATCGTACTGTTCGAACCCGGCCGGCGTGATCGAGACCGCGCTTGCGCCGACGGCAGCAAGGCCCCCCACCCGCATGTCTGGCTCGAACCGGCCGACCACCTCGATCTCGGGCCCGAACACCTCGGCAATCGCCGCGCGGTACTGGCTCTCGGTCAGCCGGCGCACGCTGGGCTGCGCCGTGGGGCCCGCCGCGCTCGCGCCCGGGCCACCGAACGAGGCGCTCGAGGACACGATGCCCAGGCCGGCGAGGCCGGCGGCCGCGGCGAGCAGGAGCCGGGAAGCGGTGCGACTCATCGCATCGCCCTCGCCGTTCCGGCGCCCAGCGGGGCTTGCGGCGGTATTCCGGTGACGAAAGCCGGCACGGCATGGAAACGCCACTCGCTAGAGATGGCGGTGTACTTGCCCGTAGCGCGGTCGCGGTAGCCGTCGGCATAGCGATCCAGCGCCTGACGCACGGCCACGCAGGACAGGCCCACGTTGTCGGCCCCGTCCTGGGTCATGTGTTCAACCATGTCGTAGTAACTCGACAGCGTGGTGTATCCGTAGATCCCGCCATCGAGGTTCCCGTCCGGCTTGAAGCGCGCCCGCACCACCGCGCCGCGCACCACGCGCACATTGTCGATGATCTGCTCGCGGAAAACGAAGCGCAGGTCGAACGGATCGGTCGTCAGCACCCCGTCGACGATGCGGCCATGGGCGACGTTGACCAGAGACGGATCGGAATCGAGCGAATAGCTGGCCCGCGCAAGGGGCTTGCCGGCGCCATCGCGCACCAGCGGATCGGCCCCGGTCAGGACCCGCACGGTCACGTCCGGATCGTTGCGCGGATCGTCGATCCCGCTGACCTCGACCAGGGTGGGCGACCGGGCCGAAAGCATGACCTTCTCCTGGAAGGCTGGATCGTTCATTTCCTGGCTCTGCTTGTAGCAGCCGATCGCACGCCACAGCTGGTTGTCGACGCCCTTCTCGCCGTCGGGACTGGAGAAGTTGCTCGCGCCGGCCTTGCCGTCGAGGTTCATCCCGGTCGAAATCTTGCCCTGGTAAGGCACGTAGCCCTTGGCCAGCTCGGGGAAATCGTAGGGGTTGGTGCAGCTTGAGTAGGCCAGGGTCTGGTCCTGGTAGGCGAGGCTTCCCTTGCCCTTGGGAAACCCGTTGAGCTCGGCAATGGCCCGCAGCTGTGCCGGGCTCGGCTTCTGGTGGAGCTTCACGTCGGGCGGCAGCTTGGCCACCTCGGCCCGCCCGCCAAAGTCGCCCGGCCACAGGGCCATGCGGCGGAAACCGAAATGCTGCCACATCTGCTTCTGCAACTCGCGCCGCTTGCCCGGCGGGGAAAGCTCCGCCCGCTGGTCCGCGGGGAGCGAGGCGAGATAGACGTCGAAATTGCCGGGCGATTGCGCCGGGCAGCCGTTGGGATCGCCACCCCCGCCGACGAACAGCCCGCTGACCACGAACGTGCGGGTGCCCGGCCAGCCGCCGGTGGGCGCATCGGCTGCATGCAGCCCCACTGCAGCGAGGCAGACCAGGCCCGCGCCGGTCAGGGCGGCAGCGCTCTTCTTCAGCATCGTGCTCTCCCACGGCCCGTTTCGGGCTTGCCCCCACAGGTGCCACTCCTCGGCCAATATATACACCCATTTTTCGATCAAAAATCGCGTCGTAACGAAATCGGAAAAGCAGGGAAAAGCCTGTAAATTTGACGAAGAACCAACCAAGCGCCTATGCAGCTTGAGCGATTTTACAGGGTCAAGTTCGAACTCAATGCCGGTCACACTCCAACCTGCCAGCTGGCCAACCGCAGAGGCCATGGTCCGCCGCGTGGTCGAGCTCTATCAACGCGATGTCGGCAGCGCCCAGGATCTTGCCACCGAACTGCAGATCCGCTGCAACGCCCATGCCTTCCTGGCGGGCCGGGAACAGCTGACCCATGCCGACCTCCAGCGCCTCTACACCCGTGCCGTCTCGCATCTGTCACGCAACGCCCAGGTTGCCGAAGGTCGGCTACCTTTGCGCCCGGTCGACTGGAAGGTCATTCTCTTCGGCCTTGATGGCGGCAGCACCCTGCGCGAGTCGATCGAACGTGCGAGTGACTGCATGGAAGCGGTCGACGGTCGGTGTGGCCTGATGAGCTTGCACATCCGGGGGGATCTGGCGGAATTGCGGTTCGAAACCCTGAGGCAGCAACGCACGGCCACCAATTGCTTCATCGACCTGACTGGCATCCCGCAGATGCACGCCGAACTTTCATGGCTGATCGGGCAATCCCTGCCGATCATCCGGTTCGCGCTCGATTATCCCGCCTCTGTCTATGAGAGCCTGCGCCTGCCGCCCCTGCCCTTTCCCGTGCAACTGGAATCTGGATGGAGCGGCTTCACCTTTTCAGCCACCTTCCTCGATTATCCGCTAGTGCGCACGACTGGAGAACGCGGGCAGACGAGCGCGCCCGCCAGTCTCGCCCTGCTTGACCCTGAGGAAACTCCCGCCGAAAGAGCGGCGTTGCCCCGCGTCAGAGCCATCGCCATAGAGGAGCTGCGCCGGAAATGCCGGCTGCCGTCGTTCGAAGAAATAGTGACGCAACTCGGCTGCAGCGGGGCAACCCTGCGGCGGCGGCTCGCCCGCGAAGGCAGCTCCTACCGGGAAATCCGCAACAGCTGCCGTCGCGAGATCACCCTTGACCTGCTCAGCCGCACGAACTTCTCGATCGAAGAAATCTCGCGGCGCGGCGATTTCTCGGATTCCGACTCATTCCGCCGTGCGTTCAGAGAATGGACCGGCGGAACTCCCCGGACCTATCGCGCTCAGATCAGGTCACCCCGCACCGCGGACTGAAACCGGTCGGACGATTCCGGCCAGTCCTCGTCCGCTGCAGTCGGACTGCAATCCCAAGCCCGCATCAGCCGCGCATCAGCGATCCGCCGTTGACATCGAAGATGGCACCATTGATCCAGCGCCCGTCGTCCGACAGCAACATGGCGACGACGCCGGCATGGTCTTCCGGCTCGCCCAGGCGCGTGTGCGGGGTTCGCTGCATGAAGTAGTTCGCCCACTTGGTGGCTTCTTCCGCATTGGCTTCCATGCTCGCCTTCATCTCACCGGTGACGGTAAACCCCGGCGCGAGCACGTTCGCGGTGATGCCTTCCTTGCCCCAGCGCGCCGCAACGTGCCGCATCAGCGCGTTGAGACCGGCCTTGGCCATCGCATAGCACGGACGGGTGGGCTCGGCGCCATGAGCCGAGCCTGAGCTGGTATAGACGATGGCGCCCTGGCCATTGCGGGCGAGATGCGGCACCACTGCGCGGGTGCACAGTAGGTGGCCGCGCAGGTTCACCGCAATGGTGCGATCGAACACCGCCATGTCGATGGCCAGGGCGTCGCTGTCCTCCATGATGACGCGCAAGTCGGCCGCGTTGATATGCGCGCCGTCCAGGCCGCCGAGGCGGGCCACCGCCGTTTCGACCGCCTGATTCACCGATGCCTCGTCGGCAATGTCGACGTAAACCGCGAACGCGTCGCCGCCCGCCTCGGCCGCAACTTGCGTCGCCCCCGGGAGGTTGATGTCGGCAGCGCAGACCCGGGCGCCTTCCGCAGCCAATCGCTTCACGGTCGCGGCACCGATGCCGGTTGCGCTGCCAACGACGATGATCCGCTTGCCGGCCAGACGATCTTTCATTGCACTCTCCTCGTTACCCCGCGCGGCACACGCCAATCGCGCCAGGGCTTCCCAAGCTTTGAGAATCGCATGCGCTGCCCGCACGACCTAGCTTTACGCATTCTCGTATAGTGAGACGTTCAGCGGAATGACAGGCGCAATATTCAGCCCGACTATCGCCGCATGAATGGGGTGACTGGCGAAGGTTTCCGCCCGGCGCAGACCAGTCTCATCGGCTAAGTTCTCGAGGAACGCACATTAGCAAGCGACCGGCCGCCCCAAGTCGTCCCGCATTCACCGGATGAGATCCGCTCTGTGGCGACGGGCAATTTCGGCGATCCATTCCCGCCCGGCGCGCACCCTCGCCAGCTGGTGCGTGTCCTTGTGGGTCACAAGCCAGAACGTCCGGACGATGCGAAAATCCGGCAGAACCACTTCCAGATCCGGGTCAGAATCACCGATAAACGACGGCAAGACTCCAATTCCGCCGTGAGCCGCGATCAGGTGATACTGCGCGTTGATGCTGGAGGAACGCAACCGTGCGACGAGCCCCGCCTGCACCTCGTCGAGGTACCGGAGTTCCGGCGCGTAGATCAGATCGGGAATGTAGCCGATGAACCGGTGGCCCTGCGCGAGGTCGGCAGAGCTCTTCGGTGTGCCATGTTGCGCCAGGTAGGACCGGCTGGCGAAGAGCTTCAAGGTGTAGTCGGAGAGCTTGCCTGAAATCAGGGCGCCGGTTCGCGGCCGGGACAGCATTACTGCAATGTCGGCCTCGCGCTTGGTCAGCGAGAGGAACCCGCTGCTGGCGACCAGATCAAGCGTCAGGTTAGGGTGCGCATGGCTGAATTCCGGAGCGTGTCGCGCCAGAAACCAGCTGCCCAAGCCTTCGGCCACGCTGATCCGGATGGCGCCAGACAAGGCCGAGGACCCCGCACCGTTCGTTTCGCCTATCTGGCCGGCAGCTCCGGCCATGGTTTCGACATGGTCGCGCAATCGCTCGCCAGCCTCGGTCAAGACCTGGCCTTCCCGCGTCTGTTCGAACAGAATGCTGCCGAGGCGCTGTTCGAGCCTGCGGATCCGGCGCGCAACCGTGGTGCCGTTGACGCCAAGCAGGGTGCCGGCGCGGCCGAGCTGGCCAGCCCGCGCAACGGTAAGGAAGACCTGAAGGTCGCTCCAGTCGATTGCCTGCATATTTGCAATCTTTAGTGGCGAAATTGCTGCTTGTCCGCAAATTTTAGGGGGCGCATAGCCGCTGCGTTTGTTCGCGGAGATCCTCGATGCGTCTCGTTGACCACCTTATTGCCGGCGGAACCGGCGGCCTTGCCGATCAGCGCCGGGGCGAAATCTTCGACCCGAACAACGGCGGCGTTCAGGCCAACGTAGTTCTCGGCAATGCCGCCGCGCTCGATCGCGCTATCGAGGCAGCGCTCGCGGCCCAGCCGGAATGGGCAGCAACCAACCCTCAGCGCCGAGCCCGCGTGATGTTCCGGTTCAAGGAGCTGGTCGAGGCGAACATGGACGAGCTCGCGGTCCTGCTCTCGTCCGAGCACGGAAAGGTGATCGCGGACTCCAGGGGGGACATTCAGCGCGGGCTGGAAGTGGTGGAGTTCGCCTGCGGCATTCCGCATGTACTCAAGAGCGAATACACGCAAGGAGCCGGTCCCGGCATCGATGTCTATTCGATGCGCCAGCCGATCGGGATCGGCGCCGGGATTACCCCGTTCAACTTCCCTGCGATGATCCCGCTCTGGATGAGCGCCGTGGCGATCGCTTGCGGCAACGCTTTCATCATCAAGCCCAGCGAACGCGATCCGTCGGTGACCGTGCGCCTCGTCGAACTGTTCCTCGAAGCGGGCCTGCCGGAGGGGATCTGTCAGGTGGTCCAAGGCGACAAGGAGATGGTCGACGCGATCCTCGACCATCCGGCGATCGGCGCGGTGAGCTTCGTCGGCTCCTCCGACATTGCCCACTACGTCTACAGCCGGGGGGCTGCCGCCGGCAAGCGCGTCCAGGCAATGGGGGGGGCGAAGAACCATGGCATCGTCATGCCCGATGCCGATCTCGACCAGGTGGTGAACGACCTCGCCGGCGCGGCCTTCGGCTCGGCCGGTGAACGGTGCATGGCCCTCCCCGTGGTGGTCCCTGTCGGCGACGACACCGCCGAGCGGCTCAAGGCCAAGTTGATTCCCACGATCGAAGCGCTCCGGGTTGGCGTCTCGACCGATGCCCAGGCACATTACGGGCCCGTGGTGACAGCTGCGCACAAGGCCAGGATCGAAGACTGGATCGCCCGGTGTGAGGCCGAAGGCGGAGAACTGATCATCGATGGGCGCGGCTTTACCCTGCAAGGTCACGAGAACGGCTTCTTCGTCGGCCCCACGCTGATCGACCGGGTAACCCCCGCTATGGAATCCTATCACAACGAGATCTTCGGCCCGGTGCTGCAGATCGTTCGTGCGCGGGACTTCGAGGATGCGCTCGCCCTGCCCAGCAAGCACCAGTATGGCAACGGCGTCGCCATCTTCACCCGGAACGGCCATGCGGCACGCGAATTTGCCGCCCGGGTAAATGTCGGCATGGTCGGCATCAACGTTCCGATCCCGGTGCCCCTTGCATACCACACCTTCGGCGGATGGAAGCGATCGGCCTTCGGCGACACGAACCAGCACGGTACGGAAGGCGTGAAGTTCTGGACCAAGATCAAGACTGTCACTCAGCGTTGGCCGGACGGTTCACCCGACGGCGCGAACGCGTTCGTCATTCCGACGATGGGGTAGTCCTGTGACAGGACAATTCGATCTCACCGACGACCAGCTTGCCATCCAGGAGGTCGCCCGGCGTTTCACCGCAGACGCCATCACCCCCTTCGCGGCGCAGTGGGACAAGGATCACACCTTTCCGCGTGATACGATCCTTGCTGCCGCCGAACTTGGCTTCGGCGCAATCTACGTGAACGAGGATTGGGGTGGCATCGGGCTCGGCCGGCTCGAGGCAGCGCTGATCATGGAAGCCATGGCCTATGGCTGCCCCACCACCAGCGCCTACATCTCCATTCACAACATGGCCGCTTGGATGATCGACCGGTTCGGTACGGACCGTTTGAAGGCCCGCTACCTGCCGGACCTCGTGACCATGACGCGCATGGCCAGCTACTCCCTGACGGAGCCGGGCAGCGGTTCGGATGCGGCCGCCCTGCGTACCACGGCCCGCCGAGAGGGTGCGCACTATGTGCTCGACGGCACGAAGCAGTTCACCACGGGTGGGGGGGTGAACGACGTCTATCTCGTCATGGTCCGCACCGGGGAGGAGGGCCCCAAGGGCATCACGTGCCTGGTGGTGGACCGCGACACACCCGGCGTGAGCTTCGGCGCGCTTGAGAACAAGCTCGGCTGGAACGCATCTCCGACGGCGCAGCTGATCTTCGACGGCGCGCGCGTGCCGATCGACAACCGTGTGGGCGAGGAGGGCGACGGTTTCCGCTTCGCCATGGCCGGGCTCGACGGCGGACGCCTCAACATCGGTGCCTGCTCGCTTGGCGGGGCACAGCGCTGCTTGGACGAGGCCGTGGCTCACGTCAAAGATCGCCGGCAATTCGGCCGCGCGGTGGCCGAGTTCCAGAACACCCAGTTCACGCTCGCCGACATGGCCACCGAGCTGGCAGCGGCCCGTGCCCTGCTCTACCTGGCCGCAGCCAAGGTCACCGCCGGCGCGACAGACAGGACCGTGTTTTCCGCCATGGCCAAGCGGCTGGCGACCGACACCGGCTCGGCGGTGGTCGATCGGGCACTGCAGCTGTTTGGCGGCTACGGCTACCTCAAGGACTACCCGATCGAGCGGTTCTGGCGCGACCTCAGGGTCCACCGCATTCTAGAGGGCACCAACGAGATCATGAAGCTGATCGTGGGCCGGGAGCTGCTGAAGTGAGCAAAGCCCCGGGTGTTCACCGCGAGCGCCGCGCCCTCCGGATCCTCGCATCCGGCGAGCACACGGCGAAGCGCATAGCGAAGCGCATGGCCGCGGTCGCCTGCAACCGCCCCGGTGTGCGGAGGGGAAGACAACTGTCATGAAGATCGCATTCATCGGGCTCGGCAACATGGGCGGGGGGATGGCCGCCAATCTCGTCAAGGCCGGCCATGACGTTCTCGCCTTTGACGTCGCCGAAGCCGCTCTCGAGCGCGCCCGGGCGAACGGCTGCACCGCCTGCCTGTCTGTCCGCGACGCGGTCCGGGAAGCTGATGCGGTCCTCTCGATGCTGCCCAATGGCGCAATCGTGAAGTCGGTCTACACCGCCGAGGTGCTCGGCCATGCCCCGACCTCGGCCCTGCTGCTGGATTGCTCAACCATCGATGTCGCCACGGCAGGCGAAATCGCGGAGATCGCAGCGGCGGCGGGCTATGCCATGGCGGATGCCCCCGTGTCGGGCGGTATCGCTGCGGCCGATGCCGGCTCGCTCACCTTCATGGTCGGCGGCGAGCCCGCAGTCTTCGCGGCGGCCGAACCGATCCTGGCGGCAATGGGCAAGGTCGTCATCCGCGCCGGCGCGGCCGGCGCGGGCCAAGCGGCGAAGATCTGCAACAACATGCTGCTCGGCGCCACAATGATCGCCACCTGCGAGACCTTCGCCATGGCGGAAAAGCTCGGCCTCGATCTTGGGACCTTCTACGATATCTCCTCGAAGGCCTCGGGCCAGTGCTGGTCGATGACCTCGTACTGTCCGGTGCCGGGCGTGGGGCCGCAGAGCCCTGCCGACAACGAATACCAGGGCGGATTCGCCACGGCGCTGATGCTGAAGGACTTGAAGCTCGCCCGCGCCGCGGCTCGGGATGCCGGCGCCAGGGTACCGATGGGCGAACTGGCAGAGCGGCTCTACGACGACTTCGCGGCGTCAGGCGCGGGCAAGATGGACTTCTCGGCGATCATCCGGGGGTTCCGAACCAAATGAGGTCGTAACCTGCGGGAGCGACGGCAATGGTCACTCGACCTTCGCCAGCCACTCACGCACGTCACTCTTGATCAACTTGCCGTTGGCATTGCGGGGCAGCGGCCTGGAGACCGAGCACGCGCCGCCCTGCCAAAAATGCTTTTCGAAAATCTCAGTTCAGCGGTTCGGGCACCAGCGGCTCGGCATGGGTTACTGTGCTGCCGCCGTTCTCCTCGCGGATCAGCCGCTGCAGGATGCGGCGGGCTAGGACGCCGGCCTTGTCGGCCTTGAGGATTGCCGGGTGGAGTTTCAGCAGGTCGGTCTCGGTTCCCATCGCGCGTTGCTGTGCTTCGGCCATGGGCCCGTCCTGCGTCTCGAATATCGTGCGGATCAGATCGGCATTTCCCGGTATACCGTGGGACGAGCCATAATTGTGCGATGACGCCCACAAATAATGCGTGCTGAACTCGGTCTCAGGGGTGAGCAGGTGGGTAGACGGCATCTTGACCATCCCCTCGCGCCCCTCAGTCCCTGCCTGCCAATAGGCGGTCTCGACCAGCATGACGCCAGGCGCGATCCAGCGCGAGTGGCCCTGACCGTCGCAAGTGTCACCCGTGAGCCCCCACATTTGGCGCTTGAGCTCGGTGAGCGCGTACCCCGGTCGATAGAGCATGGACCAGACGGTGTTGCCCTCCACGCTCACTTCATTGC
>Ga0068858_100000931_pt1 | contig 30351 bp, 19 predicted proteins | sample KBSSwiS12_FD_66589 | JGI IMG/M metagenome (GOLD analysis project Ga0068858, IMG submission 66589) | Switchgrass rhizosphere microbial communities from Kellogg Biological Station, Michigan, USA - KBS Switchgrass S1-2 | ecosystem: Host-associated > Plants > Roots > Rhizosphere > Soil ... | reverse complement strand
TTGGCGTTGGCGTTGGCGTCGGGCCTGGCGTCGGCGTGGGGGTCGGCGTCGGGCCGGGTGCCGGGGTTGGGGTGGCGCCGCTCGCCGCGGATGAGCCGCCGCCCGCGCACGCGCTGAGCACCATGCCGGCAGCCATTACCAGGCTCTCGCGCCGCGATATTCCCGTCATCGACCCACTCCCCGGGGGATCAGCGTCCGGCTTTTTGCCGCACTCTTGCCTGAGCCCCTTTTGATACCGATACCATGATGACGCTTGACCTACCTTGTCAATACGGATCGGGAAGGCCCGACAAGGGCGATTGGCGGAGATAGTGCTAATCCCGAAATATGCGCTATGAACAGGCCAAGGAGAGCGCGTTACCGTGAACGACAAGACAAGCCGCCGTCGGCGATCCGCCCCGACGATCAGAGATGTTGCGCGCATGGCGAACGTCTCGTCCATGACCGTATCACGGGTGATCAACGGTGAGGCCAATGTCCGCGCCACGACGCGCGACGCGGTCAACGCCGCGATCTCCGCGCTCAGCTACGCCCCCAATTCAGCGGCGCGCAGCCTGGCCGGCGCCGGGCAGGACCGGATCGGCCTGCTCTACAGCAACCCGAGCGCCGCCTATCTCAGCGAATTCCTGGTCGGCAGCCTCGACCAGGCGAGCCGCAGCGACGTGCAGCTGATTATCGAGAAATGCGATCTCGGCGACCATGAGGTCGAGGTCGCGAAGCACCTGATCGAGAGTGGCATCGACGGGCTGATCCTGCCATCGCCGCTGTGCGATTCGACCAAGCTGATCAAGACGATCGCCGCCGAGGGCGTGCCCGCGGTGCTGGTCGGCAGCGGCCGCCCGTCCACGGATCTGTTCGCAGTCAGCATCGATGAGTTCGCCGCCGCCTATTCGATGACGAACCACATCCTGTCGCTTGGCCATCACCGGATCGGCTTCATCGTGGGCAATCCATCCCAGACCGCCAGCGACGAGCGGCTGCGCGGCTATCGCGAGGCGCTTGCCGATGCCAATATCCCGGCTGACGATGCGCTGATCACCAGCGGCCTGTTCACCTATCGATCGGGGCTCGACGCCGCGGAGACGCTGCTCGAACTGGCCGACCCGCCGACCGCGATCTTCGCCAGCAACGACGACATGGCCGCGGCGACGGTCGCGGTGGCGCACCGCCGCGGGCTCGACGTGCCGGGCGACCTGACCGTGTGCGGCTTCGACGACACCACGCTCGCGACCGCGATCTGGCCCGAACTGACGACGATCCACCAGCCGATCGCCGACATGTCGCGCGCGGCGGTGGAAATGCTGGTGGCGACGATCCGCCGGCGCGGTGCACCCACCGAGGGCGATCAGCACGTGCGGCTCGATTTCACGCTGGTCCGCCGCCAGTCGGATGCCGCGCCGCGCAGGCGCCCGCCGACGCGGCCGGTGAGTGTGGCCTGAGCGGGGGCGTTTCTCCGCTGTTATCCGCTGTTCCCGGCAGCATTTTATTTTCACCGCTGTTATGTTGGAGTGTGGGCGCCGATTTGGGTTTGTTTTCATGAGCCTGGAGCGGTTTTGCTGTTATGGGATAACAGCGGCGGAACAGCGGTGGTGTTGGAATTATCAGCGGTGGAACAGCGGACTGTTCCCGCGATAACAGGGGCGGAGGCGTTCCTGTGTTTTCGACCATGTCAAAGAGCGGGCAGGGCTGAGGTTAAGCGCTGCCGGGCGTGGTGCTGCGCCGATTTGGGTTGGAGTTGAATCAAACGCTTCTCCAACTGCTCCGGCCAGCGGCAGTCGGCCGCCAAACCCCTGCAATCGCAACCGAAATGGTTGTTTCGCCATTCGGCGGCTTCCCGAATCATCCCCCGCATGTTCTGTTGCCTTCAGCCGAAAATCGGCATCAACGGGCGGGGATCATATGACGCGGAAAAAGATAGCCGAGCTCCTGATCACCGGCGCGTTGGTCGCCGCTGCAGGGATTGCGAGCGCCGGCGTTTCTGGTTCGGAAACGATCAACTACACCTATGACGCCAAGGGCCGGCTGATCCTGGTCCAGCATAGCGGGACGGTGAACAATAATGTGGTGGCGAACTACACCTATGACGCCGCCGACAATCGCAAGAATCTGAAGGTTACCGGCGCGCCCTGAGCAGCACGGCGAGCGACGGCGGCGGTGGCAAGCAACGCCACAGCTGCGCCTTTTTTTCACGATCCATCACGATCCGATTGCCCTGGGGGAACCTCATGACGCTCAAGAACAACCTGCTTACCAGTGCTGCGCCGATCGCAGTTGTGGGAGCCCTGCTCTCGATGGCGGTCAGCGCCCCCGCCCAGGCGCAGGTGCAGGCGGAAGTGCCCCCGATCGTGTCACAGATCGACGATAACGGGATCGATCTGGTGAGCGGCAAGGGTGTTATCGTTCCGCTGCGGATTTCGATCGGGCCGGGTGGGCCCGGCAGTCTCGCTTACAGTTACTCGACTTCGAACGAGGCGCAGGACAATTGGCTCGGGTTCATCACCGTCGATGCCCAGACATCGACCCATTATACAGTGACCATTGGTGGCGCGAGCGACGTCTTCACTCTGACGGGAGCGCTTGGCACAGGGACCTTCGCGCAGGATCAGGGGGGCAGCGGCGCTACGCTGACCTACAACAGCTCGACGCAGCAATTCACCTATACGATGTCGGACGGTACGGTCGGCGTTTTCGCCAAGCAACTGATCGCGGGTGATGTGCTGAACGCCGTGCCGCGGATACAGAGCCTGACCTACCCGGCAGGGGAGACGCTGACTTATTCATATAGGCGGACGACCGATGCAGCCAACCTCTATTCACTGCGCTCGGTTGTCAGCAATCTCGGTTACCAGCTTCGCCTGACCTGGGGACCGGATAGCGGCCACATAAATTATGTTAGCAGCGCCGTCGTCTTCAACATGGCCGACGAAACCTGTGATCCCAATGCCGATATCTGCACGCTGGTCGGGAACTGGCCGAGCATTACGATCGACGGAGCCGGTCATGCGACTGACAATATCGGGCAAACCGCGACCTTTGCCGGTGCGGCGTCAGGCACGCACTGGGTTCAGACCGCGACATTTCCCAGCGGGCGCCAGGAAAGCCTGACGCTGGCGACAGCGTCTGCAACCGCGTCCGTAGCCGGATTCAGCGATGGCATTGGCGCATGGACATACTCGACCGGTGTCGATCAATATGGCCAGGGCAACGCTGATTCCTACAGCCCGACCGGGCTTCATCACCATGTGTATTTCGATGGCGCCAGCGGGCGGCCCTTCGCGAACCTCCTGCAAGGCGCGATTGCGACTGGATTTCAATATGGTAGCGACAAGCGGCCCAGCAGCTTCAGCGTGCAGCAGGTCGATAAGGCCGAGGTCAAATACCTCTATGACGGGCGGGGGAACGTGACCGAGACCCGGCGTGTCTCAAACACTGCGGGAACTCCGGCTGATATCGTTGGCACCGCAGCCTACCCGACGAGCTGCACCCAGCCAAAGATTTGCAACAAGCCAAGCTATACGATCGATGCGAACGGTCAGACCGATTATAGCTATGATGCCACGCATGGCGGCGTTCTGACCGTCACCTATCCGGCCGACGTTAACGGTGTCCGGCCCCAGACCCGCTATGGCTATACCGCGCTCAGCGCCAATTATCGCAACGCGAGCGGTACGATCATCGCGGGCTCACCCGTCTATCGCCTGACTTCGATTTCGCAGTGTCAGACAACCACGAGTTGCGCCGGCACCGTCGATGAAGTGAAAACGACGATGACCTATGACCCGAACAATGCGCTGCTGCCGCTCTCTGTGACCAAGGCAGCGGGCGACCTGTCTCTCGTGGCGACCACCACCACGACCTATACGCGGGTCGGAGATGTGCAGACTGTCGACGGGCCGCTTCCCGGAACCGACGACACGACGCGGACTTATTATGACGGTGCGCGGCGTGTCACGGGGATGATCGGCCCCGATCCTGACGGAGTGGGATCACGGCTTCGGCGTGCTACGCGGACGACCTATAATGGTGAAGAAGTCACTTCTGTCGAAACCGGGACGGCGACGAGCCAGAGCGACACGGGGATGTCGACCTTTGTAGCGGCCCAACAAGTCTTGAGCGACTACGATGCGGCCGGCCGCGTGGTGAAAAAACGCGTGGTTGCGGGCGGCGTGATCCAGGCGCTCGAGCAATATAGCTATGCCAGCGACGGCCTTCCCGATTGCATAGCGCGGCGCATGAATCGCACGATCTTCGCGACGATCACGACAGCGGCGTGCACGCTCGGTACACAGGGAACCGGTGCGAATGATTTTGGCCCCGATCAGATCACCAAATATGGCTATGACAGCTTCCGGCGCATGACCTCAGTCAAGCAGGCGTTCGGCACGGCGCTCGAATCGACCGAGTCAAGGGAATTCGGCAATATCAACATCGTCAAAGCGACGATCGACGCCAACAACAACCGCACCTCGTACAATTATGACGGCTTCTGGCGGGTCTGGCAGATTCAATATCCGGTTGCGACGCAGGGTGCGAACACCAGCTCCACAACCGATTTCGAGCAACTCGACTATGATCCGGCCGGTAATATCCTGAGCCGGCGGTTGCGCGATGGAACCTCGGTCACCTTTGGTTATGACCATCTCAACCGTCTGACGTCGGAGACACCGCCAAACGGCGAGCCTGCGACCAACTATGGTTATGACTTGCTTGGGCGAATGACGCTTGCATCCCAGCCGGCGGTCGGCGTCACGCACACTTTGACATGGGATGCCCTTGGCGAACTCAGAAGCGAGAGCCAGCCTTTCGGAACGACCAGCTACAAATATGACCTGGCGGGGCATCGCAGGCAGATGGGCTGGAGTGACGGACTTGTCATGAAGTACGATCTTTCGGTGCTGGGCGAGGTCACGGCAATCAAGGAGAACGCGGTCAACTCGGGGCCGGGCGTATTGGCGACCTATACCTATGACGATCTCGGTCGCCGCACTAGCGTGACGCGGGGCAATGGTACCACGACGACCTACCAGTATGGCAGCGACCTAAAATTGTCGTCGCTGTCGCATGACCTTTCGGGCATCAGCTATGATTATGGTGTCGCGTTCAACAGCTATAGTCCGGCAGGCCAGATTGCGAGCATGACCCGCACGAACGACGTTTATGCTTATGGCGGCAATGCGAACATGGACAAGCCGTACACTGTCAATGGGCTCAATCAGGCGACCAGTTCGAACGGCTACGCGATCGCGTATGACGCGCGGGGCAATCTGAACAGCGCGGCTGGCGCTGCGGGCACCAGCACCTACACCTATAATTCGGCGAACCTGATGAAGAGTGCGAGCGGCGGCGTGTCGCTCTATTACGACGCCTTCAACCGGCTCGCCGAATATGATACCAGCGTCTCGACGCGCTATGTCTATGACGGGCAGAATGTAGTGTCCGAAGTGAATGGCTCTGGCACTATCCAGCGACGCTACGTGTTCGCGCCCGGGGACGATGTGCCTGTCGTGTGGTATGAGGGTTCAGGCACGAGCGACCGGCGCTGGCTGCATACCGACGAGCGCGGATCGGTAGTGGCGGTGACCGATGGCACGGGCGCCACGATCGCGGTCAACAGCTATGACGAATATGGCGTGCCGGCGAGCGGCAATATCGGGCGGTTCCAATATACCGGCCAGGCGTGGCTGCCCGAGCTTGGGTTGTATTATTACAAGGCGCGGATGTATTCGTCTCGTCTTGGCCGGTTCATGCAGACTGACCCGATCGGCTATGGCGATGGGATGAACTGGTATAATTATGTTGGGGGGGATCCGATAAACTTCACGGACCCACGTGGACTCCGTCACCAAGAGTGCGCACCTATTCCTCACATCCCCGCCACAAATACGCGTGGGCAAGATGGCTGGGAAATTACCATAACAGCGAGTAGGTGCAAAGATGTATTAGATATTTGGGATTACAGTTTTACCACCAGACCTCCATCGCAACTTCTCTATAATACGCAGCCCGTGAGGTTTCAGTGTGGAAGTGAGTGTCATCCATTAACGCCAAAACCGCCGGCAAAACCGACCGGTAAGCGTTGGACTTTGCAGTGTGCAACCGCCAATGGTTTTACACTTTGCTCAACTGGGGATCCCGCTATAGATGGGCCGGCAATGTGCAAAGCGGGCACTGAAATTCGAGATTTCGTAGATGGACCATCTGTTTTGGCGGGCGGTCTCGGTGCGCCGACAGTCCTCACTGGACTTTTTGAGGGCGTCGGACGGCGGGCGGGATACGTTGGGGTGGTTACGTGGACCGCAGATGCATATGGTAGAGCAATGCAAATAGGCTGTAATTAATGAAGAAGATATATATTATAAGAGCTATTTATATTATTAGCTTTTTACTTATCATATTTAACATATATCGCGTATTGGCGCTTGGAATAGCGTTAGCTTGTTTATTTTATGTACTTTACATATATAGAGATGGAGAATCTCGCGATAGAAAAGATCCATAAGTTGAGAATTTGTCTCATAGGGGAATTTCGAAGAGGGTGAATAGTAGATGAGTGACACGCGCCCTTGGGCTTAGGCATGGTAATCGCGTGGCTCGATAAAGAGGTCGTGTCTGACTGAGCGCTAGGGGTACTCACGACCGAGCGCAAAGTTGGCGCTAATTTTTACAAATACCATCATCGCAAGCATTGTTTTCCCCGCACGATAGCCCCGCGGAGCGGGGCGAGGTCAGCGCTCCTCGTCCAGATACTCGCTCACCCAGAACAACGGCGCGTTCCAGTTTATCGCCACCTCATTCATCGTGTAGGCCATGGCCTTGTCGGTCCAGCAGCGCTGGCCGACGCATTTGCCCCTCATCGTGCTCGAGACGGTATCGACCATCGACGTCGAATTTGGCCCGCCCGAGAGCACGCCCGGCGGCGGTGACGGCATTTTCGCGTCAAGCGAATGCGCCCAGAAACGGTGGTGTGGGTTGTGCACCGGGTTGGCGCCGAAGCCGGTGACATAGCTCTGGTCCAGTGGGTTGCGGCCGAGGACATAATCCATCGCGTCGACCACACCCTCGCGGTAGCGCGCCTCGCCGGTCAGCCGCTCGGCCTGGGCCAGGATCATCGCGCGATTGAGGAGCGAGCCGTTGGAACCCCAGATATAGGCGGCGCCGGCATAGGGAATGCGGTAGTCGCTCCGCTTTTCCTCGACCAGGAACCGGTCGGCCGCGGCGACGATCAGCGCGTGCTGTGCCGCGACCTCTTTCGGAGCCAGCGTGTTGGGCACCGTGGCCAGCGTGATCGTACCGAGCGCCGCGACGCTCGACCAGCTCGGCTCGCTGAGCGGTGCGGTGAACTGCGCCATATGCGTCACGGCGTCGCGATAAGTAGGTGACCCAGTTGTCACGAACAATTCGGCCGCCGCCCAATAGAATTCGTCGGCGAGATTATAGTCGCCATAGCTGCCGCTGCCAGTGAAACTGTCCGGCGCATAGACTTGCGGATTGCGCAAAGCCGCCTTGAACGCGCGCTCGCTCGCCGCGAGGCAGCGCGCCGCGAAGGCAGGGTCGGTCGCGCGCCAGATCCTGGCGCATTGCGCTGCGGTGGCGGCGAGATTCAGCGTCGCGGCGGTGCTTGGTGGATAGAGGAGGCGGGGCTGGGGATCGTCGGCCGGGGCGGTGGGGAGCGCGGTCCAGTTACGATCGGCCACCTTATGATGGGCCATACCCGAGGCATCGACATCCGTGAGCACCAGCCCCGCGCCGCGAGGCTGCGGGCCGATCGGAAGCCTGATGTGCTTGCCCTCGGGCACCTGCATGGCGAGCAGGAAATTCATCTCCCAGCGGGCTTCGTCGAGCAAATCATTGCGGCCATTGCCGGCTTCGGGAATCTTCACCTTGCCGTCCGCGAACGCGGAGTGGGTGCCGCTGGCCGCCTCGGTCTCGTAGAGATTCTGCAGCGTCCACAAGGCGATACCGCCATTGACCACATATTTGCCCTGGTCGCCGGCGTCGTACCATCCGCCGGTCACGTCCAGGCTGTAGTCGCAGCCGGGCCAGTCATTGCCGCGCTCGTCCTTGCCGGAGAAACAGGGTGCTCTTTCCTTCGGGTGGCCGGCAGGGCGTGCCCATTCAGCGCCGCCGGCATAGCGCGCCTCGATCGCGATCCCGGCACGGGTCTGGTAGAAATAGTTGAGCGCGGCATATTTGAGCGCCGTGTAGATATGGGCGGCGATGGGGAAGGGGCGGCTTTCATGGCCCCCGACCTCGAGCCGATAGGTGCCGGGCGACGTGACCTGGCCGAAATCGAGCTGGTGGACATGGTCGCCCGACGCGGCATCGTCGCCGATCACCCTGGTCACGCCCTGCGCGACGGCCGCGCCTTTCGCGTCACGCAGCCGCCAAGGCAGGGGGGAGGCAGCCGGATCATTGACGATCGCGAGTTTGGGGGAGCCCGGCTCGAAGCCGAGCTGGTTCATATGGATCGCGACGGGTGATGTATCCGCTGCCATCGCGGGGGCCAGCGCAGCGAAAGCAAGGGTGCCGACGAGTGCGGCAGAGCGGATCTTCATGGAAATCTTTCAGTCAAAGAAAAACCCCCTCCGCTTGCGCGAAGGGGGTCGATAGGCTCGCTCTGAAAGCAGCCTTAGAAATTGCCGCGAATAATGAACGAGACGCGACGATCGGAGATGAAGTAACTGCGCGGCCCGAGAGCGCCGCCAGCGGTATATTGCTGGAGTGTCTTGGTAACCGTGTTGGTGAGATTAACCCCCTGCACGCCGATCTTTATCTTCTTCGAAAGGTTGACGAAGAGCGACGAGTCAAAATGCCCTTCCGAGTCATTGTAGATCGGGAAGTACGGGAAGATCACGTCCGACGCCGTCAACAGGAAGCGCGAACGCCAGGTATAGGCCCAACGGAACGAGACCGGACCCTTCTCGAAAAAGAGCGTCGCGTTGACGTTATGCTTCGAGAGCTGCTCGAGCGGCAGATTCCCGGCCGGAATTGACGAGACATTGGAAGGCGCACCGCCGTTGAGGAAGCTGTTCGGCAGCCCCGAGCTCTGCAAGTAGGTGTAGGACAATTGCGTGCCAAACCCGCTCAAGAAGCCCGGCAGGAAATTGAAGGTCTGCTGATAGGCGACTTCGGCGCCCTTGATTTTGCCATGGCCCTTATAATTGTCAGGCCCTCGCACCAAGGTTTGCAGCGTTACGTCATTGTTGGTGAACGACCGGAAGAACTGGTTCTGGTAGAAGAAGCCCGTCACATCCTTGTAGAATACGTCGACCGTGAGCTGGCCGACACGGGCGAAATACCATTCATAGGTCAGATCGAACTGCCACGCGCGCGCCGGCTTGAGATAAGGGTTGCCGGCAGTCGTTGTCAGCGTCCTTCCGTCGCTTGCGACGCCCACACCGACATAGTTGCGAAGATCAGCCATATCCGGCCGTGTCAGCACCCGTGAAGCCGCGAAGCGCACGACCATGTCCTTCGACAGGCCGAATCTGAGGTTAAGGCTAGGCAGGAAATAATGATAATTATTGACCGTGCTACTGGTCACGCCGGTGCCATCACCGGCAAATTTTATGAGTGAATTATAGAAGGACTCAGGCTGGGTGCAGATGCCGGTCGGCACATAGGGGGGTTGGTTCGGATCACCGCTCGGATCCGGGACCTTGCAACGGACGGAATAAGGATCCGACACCCCCAGTTCCGACCTTGTCGAGCCGATCGAGCCGGTCGTCGACACCTGGTCGGCGACGTAGCGCAGGCCGATATTGCCATCGACCTTGATGCCTCCGAACAGCGGCTCCTCGCGGCCGAAACTCAGCATGAAATAGGCGTCAGATGTCTTCTGGCCAACGGGCTGGATTTCCTTGGGCAGGAAATCCGTGCCCGGGACGACGCCGGGGCGCTGAGCGAGCGGCACCCATGTCCCGGTGGACTTGGAGTTATTTGTTACGGACCAGAGTTGGCCAATGGTTTTGAAGTAGGTCGACGACCCGGCATAATCCTTGATCAGATCGCCACTATAATAATAGGCTGCCGGTGGACCTCCGGTTTCGCCGCGGAAGAAGTTGTCGAACTGATATAGCGAGGAGTTCGCCGAGGACTGGGCGAAGGAAACCGGCCTGTCACCACCCCAGACTTCGCTGAGCACTGCCCAATTGTAGGTCGAGGTACGAACGGTCTGCTGGCGATCGGCATAGCGCGCGCCGAACTTGAAGCGCTTGAGGAAGGAGCCCTCGTCATTGAAGTTATAGACGATATCACCCTTCAGGGCGAGTTCGTGGCCAGTCGAATGCTCGATATGATCCATCGCCGCGCGCCAGAATTGATTATGCCGGTCGCCGAAATATTGCGCGTCATTCTCGCCCGCGACGGTTGGATTGAGCGGATTGGGCTGCGCCCAGTTGGCCTGCAGCGTGAGCGGCTTGTGCGCGACGACCGTCGGCAGATCGCCGGTGAGATCGAGATAGTTATCAGCAAAGGTCGATCCGAATACGCTCACATCGAGGTTATCGTGCCGCGCCGTCGTGTAATCGGCATCAAGGTTCATGGACCAATGCTCGTTCGGGCTGAACTTGAAGTTCAGGGCGTAGTCATTGACCTCGTTGCGCTCATCGACCTGGCGACGCGACAGGCTCTGCTGCATGCCGCCATATACCTGCGAGTCGGGGTTATTAGCAGGACCGCGCCAGCCGCCGCCTGGATAGGTGACCAGGCCTTTTTCGAACACGCCATTGGAGTCATAGGTGTAATTCTGCAGCGAGCCGATCGGGCATTCCCCGCGGGTCTGACCGCCGGGCGCGTTGCCGTTCTGCTGGCAGCCCGCCGGATAGGTATTATATTCCGAAAGGTCGGATGCGGTCTCGAAGGTGTGTTCGCCCCAGCCATTGGACGAAGCGGTGTGCAGCACCTGCGCAGTCAGTAAAGCACGACGATCAAGGCTTTCCCACTGCGCGGCGAACGCAATGCCGGTGCGCTTGCGATCATAATCTTCCTCGCGGAACTGACCGCCGATCGGCGCATAGCGGGTGCCGGCATTATCGGCCAAACCATCGGCCCCGGGCGTGCTCGCGGTACCGCAGGCCGAGCCCCCTGCCGGCAGGGTCATCGTATCGGTGCTCGTGGGCAACGGGTTGCGGCAGACATAATTGGTCTGCGAGTTCGCCGCCAACGCCAGTGTGCCGTCACGCGTCTGGATGTTCGAAATGTTGATGCCGTTGGATTTCGAATATAGCCGCGAATAGGAGCCTGACGCCAGCAAACCGATGGTTCCGATGCCGGTATCCCAGCTGTCGCTGATCAGACCCGAAAAGGTCGGCGACCATTTCCTCTCCAGGTCGCCAAAATTGGCCTCGCCATCGAAACTGACGTGGAGGCCCTTGTTGTCGAACGGCTTGCGGGTGTTGAGATTGACCGTGCCGGCCAGGCCGCCCTCGATCATTTCCGCGGTCGAATTCTTGTAGACCTCGACCGAGCCGAGCAATTCAGCGGGCACGTCAGCGAAGTTGATCGCCTGGCCGCCGACGCCTGCCGAGAAGGTATCACGCCCGTTGAATTCGGAGCGGACGAAGGTGAGGCCGCGGACGACGACGCCCGAACCCTCGACCGAGAAATGGTCCGGATCGTTGCTGCCGGCAAAACGGTTCATCGCGACACCGGGAACGCGCTGCAACGCCTCAGTCACCGAGCGATCGGGGAGGGCACCGATGTCCTGCGACGTGATCGCGTCTACGACTGTGTCCGAATTGCGCTTGATGTTCTGCGCGCTGGCAAGGCTCGCCCGGATGCCGGTGACGACAATGTCCTTTTCGTCACTCTGCGGATCGGGCGCCGCCTGGGTTGGCGCCGCCTGCGCGGCGGTCGCCGCTGGATCGGCAGGCTTTGCCGGTGTTTCTGCGGCCCATGCCGGCACTGCGGCCGATACGGCACAGAGAGCGAGCATTGAAACCCCGCCTTTCAGCGCGAGTCCAATACCCATAGTTGCGAATCCACGATTGCACGAAACATCATTCATCAGGTCTGCCCCCTCCCTGTTACCGCTACCAATTTGTTGGCGCGCTTTTCTTGGCTATCTGCTGTAGCTGCCATGATGATGCCGTATCGGGGGGAAATTGCAAGGGGTGGTTCGAATAAAGTCTTACGTGGGACATTTTTGATCGAATGTGTGATCGGAAACACACGGTCCGACTCAGGGAGCCGTCATGAGTCGCGCGCCATCGGTATCCCGGATGGTTGACCGCAGCACAGAGACCGCCGCATGATGGAAAAAAACAAGTCTGGGAGGGGAGTTTGATGGCGCCGCGCCGCGTCGTGATCGTGGGCGGGGGCACCGCCGGATGGATGACGGCGGCCGCCTTGACGAGGCTGTTGCCGGGCCAATGTTCGGTGCATCTGGTCGAATCGGAGGCGATCGGAATCGTCGGCGTCGGCGAGGCGACGCTGCCGCATATTCGCGCTTTCAACGAGCGGCTCGGCATCGACGAAGCTGAATTCATGGCCGCGACTCGGGCCACTTTCAAGCTCGGCATCGAGTTTCGCGACTGGGGCCGAATCGGTGATTCGTACATCCACCCCTTCGGCACCTTCGGCCCCGGCAATGCCGAACTCAGCTTCTACCAATATTGGCTGCGGCTGCGGCAGCAGGGCGTCGCCGTGCCCGATATCGAGGAATTCTCGATGGGCTGCATGATCGCCCGGCGTAATCGCTTCGCCTTGCCCACAGCCGATTCGCGCGACCTCGCCTCCACCTTCGGCTACGCCTATCAGTTCGATGCGAACCTGTTCGCGCCTTATCTGCGCAGGCTTTCGGAAAGCTGGGGTGCGAGGCGGACCGAGGGCAGGATCGTCACGGTCCACCGCGATGGCGAAAGCGGAGACATCAGGGCGATCGAACTTGAAAGCGGCGAACGGATCGAGGGCGATCTGTTCGTCGATTGCTCGGGCTTCGTCTCGCTGTTGCTCGGCAAGGCGATGGGCGAGCCGTTCGAGGACTGGTCGAAATGGCTGCCGGCTGACCGCGCTGTCGCCATGCCATGCCGGACGGAAGGGGCGATCACGCCCTATACCAGCGCGATCGCCATGCCCGCCGGCTGGCGCTGGCGCATCCCGCTGCAGAACCGCACCGGCAACGGCTATGTCTATTCGAGCAAATTCCTCTCGGATGAGGATGCCGCAGCCGCTCTGGTCGCTTCAGTCGAGGGCGAGCCGATCGCCGCACCCCGGCAGCTGCGCTTTCTCGCCGGGCGCAGGAGGCGGAGCTGGGTCGGCAATTGCATCGGCGTCGGGCTGTCGTCGGGCTTTCTCGAGCCGCTAGAATCGACCAGCATCTATCTTATCCAGGCGGCGATCACGTCGCTGATCGAGCTCTTCCCCGAGCCGGAGATTTCGCCGGTCGATCGCGACGAATTCAATCGTCTGATTGATCTGGAATATGATCGTATCCGTGATTTCCTGATCCTCCATTACCATGCCACCGAGCGAGATGACTCGCCCTTCTGGGACTATGTCCGGACAATGGAGATCCCCGACAGCCTTTCCGAGAAGATGGAACTGTTCCGTCGCCGCGGCCGGGTGGTCAAGTATCGCGAGGGCGTGTTTCTGGATGGTAGTTGGATCGCCGTCTATCTGGGCCAGCGCATCATTCCGCTTGGCCATGATCTGCGCGCCGACGCGCCGGGCACCGACAGCCTCGTCGCGGGCATGGTGAAACTGCATAGCCAGATCGCCGAAATCGCGGGCGGCATGCCCGACCATAACGAGTATCTCGCCCGCTATTGTCCGATGGCCGCGTGATGGCCGGCGCTGGTCCGATCCGCTCGGTCGTCGTCGCTGGCGGCGGCATGGTCGCCTGGGGTTGCGCGGCGGCGCTCCGGCGCAAGCTGCCGGCGATCGAGGTGACTGTCATTCCGTTTCCCGTCGCCCCCGGCGCGCTGGCTGACCGGATCGCCAGTACGCTCCCGTCGATCCTCGATTTCCACCGCGATATCGGGCTCGAGGATAGTGATCCGGTGCTGCGCGCCGGCTGCGGCTTTCGCGCCGGGACCCTGTTCGAGGGTTGGGTCGACGGGCGCGACGATTATGCGCATGTCTATGATCGCTACGGCCAGCAATTCGGCACCACGTCGTTCCACAATCATTGGGTGCGGGCGGCGAAAAAGGGTGTGGCGGCGCCTTACGATGCGCATGCGCCCGCCGCGGCGATGGCGCGGGCAGGGCGGTTCCTGCTGCCCGAGCACCGGCCTGCCGGATCGCCCCTCTCGGAATTCGGCTTCGGGCTCGCGCTCGATGTCGGCAATTACACTGCGATGCTGCGGGCTTATGCGCGGCATATCGGCGTGCGCGAGCGCCCAGCGGGGGTTGCCGGCGTGCGGCTGCGGGCCGGGGACGGCTTTATCGAAGGCCTGGCGCTCGATGATGGCAGCCTGATCACGGCGGATCTGTTCGTCGATTGCACTGGCCCCGCGGCCTTGCTGCGATCCGAACTCGACCAGAGTTTCGAGGATTGGGGGCAATGGCTGCCCTGCGATCGCGTGTTGATGGCCGATGGGGCGGCGGCGGAAGGTCAGCCGCTGGACCGGGCGATCGCGCATCCGGCGGGCTGGCGCTGGGTGGCCACCAACCCGGCGCGCACCAGTCACGGGCTCGTTTATTCCTCGGCGCACCTGACTGATGCCAGGGCGGCGAGGACTTTGCGCGGATCGGCCGGCGCCGAGCCAGGCGAACCGATCATGCTCCGCCAGGGGAGGCGCCCCGAGCCATGGCTGCGCAATTGCGTCGCGATCGGCGATGCCGCGATCACGCTCGAACCTCTTGAATGGACCAATCTCCATCTCGCCCATAATTTTATCGACCGGTTGGTGGCGATGCTGCCCGATCGCGATTGCGCGGCGGTGGAGCTGTGGGACTTCAATCGCCAATGCGCGGCCGAGACTGACCGGGTGCGCGATTTCCTGGTGCTACACTATGTCGCCTCGCGCCGCGCCGACCCGTTCTGGCGGGATGCGCGCGCCGTGGAGCCGCCGCCCTCTCTTGCCCATACAATGTCGCTGTTCGGCGAGCGCGGACGGCTGCCCTTCTACGAGGACGAGACTTTCTCCCGCGACAGCTGGCTGGCTGTGCTGATCGGGCAGGGCGTCATCCCGAGGCGGACCGATCCGCTGATCGATACGATGCCGCCCGAACAATCCGATCGGGCAATGGCGAAGATGCGCGACAGCCTGGCGGCGATCGTATCGACGCTTCCGGCCTATTCCGCCTTTCTCCGCACTCTCAAAGGTCAATCCGCCTCATGAACGAGCACACTATCCGCGACGTCGTCATCGTTGGCGGCGGCACCGCCGGCTGGATGGCGGCGGCGGCGCTTTCGCGCTTCATGAACAACGGCGTGACCCGGATCACCCTCATCGAATCCGAGGAAATCGGCACGATCGGCGTCGGTGAGGCGACGATTCCGCCGATCATTACTTTCAATCGCATGCTCGGCATCAACGAGAATGATTTCCTGCGCGCCACCCAGGGCACCTACAAGCTGGGTATCGAGTTCGTGAACTGGGGCGGGATCGGCGAGCGCTATTTCCATCCCTTCGGCAGCCATGGCGAGGATCTGCACGGCGTTTATTTCCACCAGCTCTATCTGCGCGAGCGCAAGCGGCGCGTGATGCAGGATATCTCGAGTTGGTCCATGAGCGCGATGGCTGCATCGATGGGCCGGTTCGCCCGCCCCAATGCCGATGCCCCTCCGCCGCTCAAGAGCCTGTTCTACGCCTTTCATTTCGACGCGAGCCTCTATGGCCGCTTCCTGCGCAACTATGCCGAACAGGGCGGTGTGCGGCGAGTCGAAGGCAAGGTGGTGAACACCGCATTGCGGGGCGAGGACGGCTTTGTCGAATCAGTTACGCTCGCCGATGGACAGATAGTCGCCGGCGATCTGTTCATCGACTGCTCGGGCTTTCGCGGCCTGCTGATCGAGCAGGCGCTGAAGACCGGTTACGACGACTGGAGCCGCTGGCTGCCCGCAGATCGAGCAATCGCGGTGCCGACTGCTCTGACCGGCCCGCCTGATCCGTACACACGCGCCACTGCGCATCCATCGGGATGGCAATGGCGCATCCCGTTGCAGCACCGGATGGGCAACGGCATCGTCTATTCGAGCAGGTTCCTCAGCGACGACGATGCCGAGCGTACGCTGCTTGGCCATGTCGAGGGCACGCCGCTGGCCGACCCGCGCCGCCTGTCTTTCACGACGGGCAGGCGGAATCTCAGTTGGAACAAGAATGTCGTCGCGATGGGCCTGTCCGGCGGCTTCGTGGAGCCGCTCGAATCCACCAGCATCCACGTCATTCAGGGGGCGATCGCAAGGCTGATCGCGCTCTTCCCGGACAAGCGTTTCAACCCGGTCGAGCGGGACGAATTCAACAGCCAGATGAGCGCTCTATACGACGATATCCGCGATTTCATCATTCTCCACTACAAGGCGACCCGGCGGGACGATTCGCCGTTCTGGAATTATTGCCGGACGATGGAGATCCCAGAGTCGCTCCAGCGCAAGATCGACCTTTTCAAGACCAAGGGCAGGGTGTTCCGCGAGGGATATGACCTGTTTACGGCGACCTCCTATGTCGCCGTGATGCTCGGCCAGCATATCGTGCCCGAGGAATATGAACCGACGGTCGATGCTCTCGACGAAGAAAAGGTCGCACAGGCGCTGGAACAGATGCGGCTGGGCATTCTGGAAACCGCACGGCAATTGCCGAGCCACGCCGAGTTCATTGCCGCGACCGGCGCCGCCCCGCCACCGGCACCGGCGTTCTCCTTCGGGGATGAAAATCCCGGCTTCATGCCTTTCACCGGCAACCCCACGTGATCAAGAATCCGATCCGCAAAGTCGTGATTGTCGGCGGCGGCACCGCTGGCTGGATGGCGGCGGCGGCGATCTCCAAAGTCATGGCGCCGACTGGCCTGGCCATCGTGCTGATCGAATCCGACGAGATCGGCACGGTGGGCGTGGGCGAAGCGACGATCCCGCAGATCAGCCTGTTCAACACGCTGCTCGGGATCGACGAGAACGAGTTCGTGCGGGCGACCAACGGAACCTACAAGCTCGGCATCGAATTCGTCGACTGGACGCGCATCGGCCATCGCTATGTGCACCCGTTCGGCTTTTACGGGCTCAACATGATGGGGGTGGAATTCCACCATCACTGGCTGAAGGGCCGGGCGCTCGGTGACCAGTCCGAGCTCGATGATTATTCGCTCAGCGTCGTTGCCGGTCTCGCCGGCCGGTTCGAGCATCCGCGGCACGACATGCCCAATTCGCCGCTGTCGAAGATTTCCTATGCCTATCAGTTCGATGCCGGCCTTTATGCGCGCTATCTGCGAGGTCTTGCCGAAAGCTGGGGCGTCCGACGCAGCGAGGGACGGATCGTCGATGTCGCCTGCAATGGCGAAAGCGGCTTTGTCGAGGCGGTCGTGCTGCAGAACGGGACGCGGATCGAGGGCGATCTGTTCGTGGATTGCTCGGGCTTTCGTGGGTTGCTGATCGAGCAGACGCTGGGAGCGGGGTTCGAGGACTGGAGCCAGTGGCTGCCGTGCGACCGGGCTTATGCCGTGCCCTGTGAGAGCGCCGGCGAGCGCCAGCCCCTTACGCGCTCGACCGCGCGGAGCGCCGGCTGGCAGTGGCGGATTCCGCTGCAGCACCGGACGGGCAATGGCTATGTCTATTCGAGCGCGCATATCTCTGACGACGAGGCGGCAGCCACCTTGCTTGCCAATCTCGACGGCGCGGCGCTCGCTGAACCGAAACAGCTTCGCTTCACAGCAGGGCACCGCAAACAGGCCTGGGTGAAGAATGTCGTCGCACTCGGCCTGGCGGGCGGCTTTCTCGAGCCGCTCGAATCGACCAGCATCCATCTCGTCCAGACCGGCATTGCCCGCCTGCTCACCTTGTTTCCGACGCGCAACATCAACCAGGTCGAGATCGACCGGTACAACGCCCAGACGGCGCGAGAATATGTCGATATCCGCGACTTCCTCGTCCTCCACTACAAGGCGACCGAGCGCGATGATTCGCCCTTCTGGGATTATTGCCGCACGCTGCCGCCGCCCGCCGGGCTCGCCGCCAAGCTCGACATGTTCCGCGCCAATGGCCGCGTCTTTCGCGAGCATGAGGAGCTGTTCACCGAGACGAGCTGGCTGTCGGTGATGGTGGGGCAGGGGATCGTGGCGGGTGGCTATCACCCGGCCGCCGACCTGTTGCCCGATGCCGAGACCTTGACCCGGCTCGGGCATATCCGTGAGGTGATCGCCTCGACCGCGCGGGCGCTGCCGATGCAGGACGAATTTCTGCGCGCGCATGGCAGCTGGTCCGACGTCGCGCTGCGCCGTGCATCCTGATGTCGCTTCCGAAGCCTGCGCCGATACGAGAGATTGAAAGTGTCGATCGCGCGCGCTTCGACGCGGAGGTCCGGCCATCGCGCCAGCCCGCCATCTTTCGGGGTCTCGCCAGGGATTGGCCTGCGGTGCAGGCCGGCCGCACTTCCCCCGAAGCGGCGGTCGCATATCTCAAGCGTTTCAGCCAGCCTGGCCCCGTGCCCGCCCTGGTCGGAGATCCCGATATCGAGGGGCGTTTCTCCTACACACCGGACCTGAAGCAGTTCAACTTCCAGCGCGGCACGACGCCGCTTGATCCGTTTCTCGACCGACTCCTGCGCGACCAGAAAGCGAAGCACCCTTATGCGATGGCGGTGCAATCGCTTGCCTTGCCTGAAGCGTTGCCGGGCTTTCTCGAGGCAAACCGGATCGACCTGCTCGATGCGGGCATCGTCCCGCGCATCTGGATTGGCAATGCGATCACGGTCGGAATCCATTATGACCGAATGGAGAATGTCGGGGTCGTGATGAGCGGGCGGCGGCGCTTCACCGTCTTCCCGCCAGAACAGATCGGCGCCCTCTATCCTGGCCCGTTCGAGCTGACCCCAGCGGGCGTGCCGGTCAGCCTGGTCGATATGACCGCGCCTGACCTCAATCGTTACCCGCGCTTTGCCGAGGCAATGGCGACCGCGCAGACGGCCGTGCTCGAACCGGGCGACGCGATCTACCTGCCGTTCCACTGGTGGCACGGGGTGGAGTCGCTCGATGCGGTCAATGCGTTCGTCAATTACTGGTGGAACCCGGCCCCGGCGCATCTCGGCAAGCCCGAGGACGCCCTACTGGTCGCGCTCACGTCGCTGCGGGGATTGCCCGACGATCAGCGCGAGGTTTGGCGGGCCTTGTTCGATTACTATATCTTCGGAGCGAATGGCGATGCGGCGGCGCATCTGCCGCCTGAGATTAAAGGCATACTCGGCCCGATCACACCGGGGCAGGTGGCCTGGACGCGCGAGGCATTGCTCCAGAGCCTTAGCCGGCGATAGTTATGGCCAGCGCCAGGGCACATTCCTATGACCTCAGCGTCAATCCGCGACCCCAGGTCGCGCTGAGCCATGTCGGCATCGAGCGAGAGCCGGTGCTGCTGATTGACAATCTGCTGAACGACGCTGCGGCGATGGTCGAAACCGCGACCTGGGAGGTCGCCTTCGTCCCGGCCGGCAATCCCGATGGCGGCTATCCCGGCCTCCGCGCGCCGGCGCCGCGCAAATATGTCGAGGGCGTTGTGCGGGCGCTGAGCCCGATCATCGAGCGTGCTTTCGATCTGCGGGGTGTCGCTCTGACCAATGCCGAGTGCAATTTCTCGCTGACCACGACCCCGCCTGACCAGCTGACGGTGCAGCAGCGCGTGCCGCATATCGACACCGCTTATCCGTTGCAGTTCGCCTTGCTCCATTACCTGTGTGCACCGGAATATGGCGGGACCAGCTTCTATCGCCACAAGGCCACCGGCTATGAGACGTTCGATGCCGCGCGCAGCGCGCATTATGAGGCGGTGCGTGCCCGCGAGCTGGCCGAAGGCGCGCCGCCCGAACATTATGTCACTGACGACAGCGCCTATTTCGCGCGGATTGGCGGTTGCGAGGCCAGGTTCAACCGAATGGCGATTTATCGCAGCTGCCTGCTGCATTCGGGGCATATTCGCGACGCTGGCCTGCTCGCGGCCAACCCGCGGACGGGACGGCTGACCGCGAACATCTTCATCAATTATCGGCAGCGCTGAGATGATTCCGCCTGCCCGTTTGCGCGATATCGTGGTGGTCGGGGGCGGTGCGGTGGGCTGGATGGCTGCGGCGGCGCTGGCAAGCTTCGCGGCAAAAGGCACTCGCATCACCGTGATCGCCTTCGCGGTCGAGGAGCCTGATGCCCAGACGGCCATGGCGACCCACAAGGGTTTCCACAGCCTGCTCGGCGTGGAGGAGCACGGCATGCTCGCCGCCTCGGCGGGCACGATGCGGCTGGGCGCCCTCTTCACTGATATCGATGGGAGGACCTACTCCCACGGCTTCGGCGATTTCGGGCTCGATCTCGATGGTATCGCCCTGTACCAGATGTGGCTCCGCGCCCGTGCCGCGGGCGAGGCGCCCCGGGTCATCGGCGACATCGACGATTACAACCTCGCTATGGTTGCCGGGAAGATGGGGCGCTTTGCCCGCCCCATCGGCGAAAATCGCGCGATGATCGACTATGGTTATCACTTTGATACAGTGCGTTATGGTGCGTTCCTTAAAGATCACGCGACGTCACTGGGCGTCGATTGCCAGGCGAGCGAAGTGGTGGACGTGGCCCGCGACGCGGAAAGCGGCGCGATCGTCTCGCTTGCGCTGGCGGACGGGCGGACGATCATGGGCGACCTGTTCGTCGATTGCTCCGGTGCGCCGGCGGTGCTCGCCGAAAAGGCGCTCGGCACCGGATTTGAGGACTGGAGCGCGCTGCTTCCGTGCAACCGTGCCGTATGGGTCAATGCGGCTGCGCTTGCGGACCTGCCACCGCTCTCGGCAGTGGGCGTTCAGCCGCCGGGATGGCATCGGCGGCTGCCACTTCAGCGCCAGACCAGTCACGATCTGAGTTTCGATGCCGGACGCACGAGCGACGAGGCGGCGATCGCGTTACTCAACCGCCTTGCGGGCGCGGGTACCGACGGACCCCTGTTCACGGCACGCCGCATGGGCCGCAGGCATAGTCCCTGGGCTTATAATTGTGTTGCACTGGGCAGCGCGGCCGCTGCGATCGAGCCAGTTGAAGCAAGTGAGCTCGATCTGGCGCGCGCCGGGATCATGACACTCCTTTCGCTGATGCCCGATCGCGGCCCGATGCTCGCCGAGGCCAATGAATTCGAGCGCGTGATGGCGCAGGAGACGGCGGAGCAGCGCGATTTCGCCCTGTTACATCAGGTCGTGATCGAAAATGGCGAGCCAGTGCTGCGCATCGCCGGCGAAAGGAGCGCACTTCCCGACAGCCTGGCACACCGCATCGCGCTGTTCAGGGGAAGGGGGCGCCTTTTGCCGGGCAGCGGTCCATGGAGCCCGGGGGACTGGCTGGCCGTCATGTTGGGGAGGGGGATTATCCCCGCGTCCTGGGATCCGCTTGCCGACGACATCGAGCCGGCACGTGCCCGGCAAAATTTCCTGCGTCTCGCCACTCTGTTCCGCCAGTCAGCTGAGACAATGCCGCGCCACGCCGATTATATCGCCCATCATTGCCCGGCCCAAAGTTCATCTGCGCCCAGGGCCTGAGCCTCAGCGCCGGCCGGTCACCCCGAAATGCCAGACCGTGCTCGAGCGGTACAGCTGGCCGGGCTTGAGCAGGGTCGACGGGAAGGCCGGCTGGTGCGGGGCATCCGACAGATGCTGCGTCTCCAGCGCAATGCCGTCGCGCGGGTGGATCGTCCGGCCCTTCGCGTCCTTGTCGAGCCCGTCGATATAATCGCCCGTATAGGCCTGGAGCGACGGCTCGCTGGTGTCGATCCTGAGCTGGCGCCCCGATGCCGGGTCGGTCAGGACCGCGGCCGGCGCGGCGGCGGTGCGGTTGCGGGTGGCGAGCAGCCAGGCATGGTTATAGCCACCGCGTGACGCCATGATCGGCAGCTTCGCGTCGATCCTTTCGCCGATCAGATGGGGCACGCGGAAATCCAGCGGTGTCCCCGCAACCGGCGCGAAACGGCCGGTCGGGATGCCGGTCTGGTCGGTTTCCACCCAGCGGCTCGCATTGATCTGGAGGCGCTGCTTCTCCACCGATCCGCCGCCTGCGAGATTGAAATAGCTGTGGTTGGTGAGGTTCAGCACCGTCGCTCGCGTCGTGCGCGCGCTATAATCGATGTGCAGGCTGTTGTCGGCGAACAGGCGATAGGTGACGGTCACCGTCAGCGCGCCGGGAAAGCCCTGGTCGCCGTCAGGGCTCGTGACGGTCAGCCGCGCACCGACCACGCCCTTTTCGCGAAACTTCGTCACTTTCCAGATCTTGCTGTCGAGCCCGGGCTCGCCGCCGCCGTGCAGAGCATTGGCGCCATCATTCGGCTCGAGCCTGAATTCCTTGCCGTCGATGCTGAATTTCGCGCCGGCGATCCGCCCGGCATAGCGGCCGACCACTGCGCCGAACCGGTTCTTGTCGTTCTTCGCCCGATATTCGGCGGCTGAGCCGTAACCGAGCACGACATTGTCGAAATGCCCGGCGCGATCGGGCACGTCGATCGAGGTGATGATCGCGCCATAATCGAGAAAGCGCACCGTCATCCCCGAGGCGTTTTGCAGTGTATATTCGTGGATGCCGGGATCGTCCTGCGCAACCTGCGCGCTTGCCGCTGTGGTGGTGAACGCCAGCAGCGCCACGATCAGCCTGAACCTTGCCATCCTGCTCCCTTTTCGATGATCATCGGCTCTTCGGCCGTTTGACAAGCCTGACTGTTACCGTTCTCATGGCGAATGATAAAGCGCTTCCGTCGGTGATGCCGAGCGGGCAATGCGCCCAGTCGAACCTGTCTTGCCTCCGAGGATGCTCCAATGCCCTATCCGACGCCCTATGTCGCCGATGCCGCCCGCTATGATGGACGCATGCCCTATCGCCGCTGCGGGCGGAGCGGGCTCGATCTGCCGGCGATCTCGCTTGGCCTGTGGCAGAATTTCGGCGGCACCGATGTGTTCGAGACCGGACGGGCGATCCTGCGCCGCGCCTTCGATCGCGGCGTCACCCATTTCGATCTCGCGAACAATTACGGCCCGCCTTACGGTTCGGCCGAGGAGAATTTCGGCCGCGTCCTGGCCAGTGATTTCGCGCGCCATCGCGATGAGCTGATCATCTCGACCAAGGCCGGCTGGGACATGTGGCCCGGCCCTTATGGCGACGTAGGCGGCAGCCGCAAATATCTGATCGCGAGCTGCGACCAGAGCCTCAAGCGGATGGGCCTCGACTATGTCGACATCTTCTATTCGCACCGGGTCGACCCGAAGACGCCGCTCGAGGAGACGATGGGTGCGCTTGCCCATCTCCACCGCCAGGGCAAGGCGCTCTATGTCGGCATCTCCTCCTATTCGCCCGAGCTGACCCGCAAGGCGGCCGCGATTCTGAAGGAGGAGCGGGTACCTCTCCTGATCCACCAGCCAAGCTATTCGATGCTCAATCGCTGGGTGGAACAGGGCCTGCTCGATACGCTGGAAGGGCTCGGCACCGGCTGCATCGCCTTCTCGCCCCTCGCCCAGGGCATGCTCACGAGCAAATATCTTGGCGGCGTGGGGGAGGACAGCCGCGCAGCCAAGGCGGGTTCGCTATCGGAGCGCATGCTTTCGACGGAGAATCTCGACAGGATCCGCGCGCTGAATGCGATTGCCGGGCGGCGCGGCCAGACCCTGGCGCAGATGGCGATCGCCTGGGTGCTGCGCGATTCGCGTGTCACTTCGGCACTGATCGGCGCGCGCACCGTCCAGCAACTCGACGATTCGCTCGACGCTGTGAAGCGTCTCGATTTCGACGCGGCTGAGTTGAGCGAGATCGATCAGCATGCGGGCGAGGGCGGGATCGATCTCTGGAAGGTCTCATCGACGTTGGGCAGCGAGCGGGCGGGTTAGATTCGATTTTATCGAGAAGATAGAGTCACGCGAAGACGCGAAGAGGTTTGCCCTTGGCGGGTGCTTTGCTCCCTGATCTCAGCGGCGATGGAACAATCCTGTCCGCGTGCCCTTCGCGTCTTCGCCTCTTCGCGTGAAGATTCAGTCCGGGTTGCCATTCGGGACCGGCCCTCAGGCGGCCCGGCGGAATGATTCGCGCAGAGGCGCGGAGGCGCAGAGATGGTCGGATTGGAGGCTCGCCGCCTCTCTACGCAATGCTCGCGCTGCCACAATCTCCGCGTGCTCTGCGCCTCTGCGCGAATCATCCCTGCTGCAATCCTGCGGGTGACATTCGTGTCGACGGGCCCCGGCCGGGCCAGTCGCTCCAGCTCCCGCATCGGGAAACGCGCGCAAAAGAAAAGGGCGCCCCCCGCAGGGGACGCCCTCTCTTTTGGTCGAACGGGCCGAGGCCCGATCGGCACCAATTACATGTTGGTCGTGGCGTTTTCCGTCGGCATCGCGACGTTCTCGGTCGCCATGTTGTCCATGGTGCTCGCCGAGTTATCCATAACGGCCATGTCGGCCTCGTTGTTTACGGCGGTGGTGTCGGCAGCCTTGTGGCAGGCGGCGAGCGACATCAGGCCGGCGGCGGCGAGAACAAAGGCGATCTTCTTCATGCGGATGCTCCCAAGCATAGCAAAATTCGCGGCCAGCCCGATTGCTTACCACGAGCCGCGTTTCATAACGCAAGCGAACCGTGCGTCAATCGCAATTCATCTCTCGGAAAGGTTCGGCCACGGTTTTCCGTCATTTCTGGATCGGGACCGGTCCTATTTCTTCCGGCGCATCGGCAAAAATCGCCAGCGTGGCGGTCCAGACCGCGACATTTTGGCGGAGTTGTTCGGGGTCGATCCGGTCGAGCGTGTCCTCCGGCGTATGGTGCCAGTCGAAATAGCGCAGCCCGTTCTGGTTGAGGTTAACCGAGGCAACGCCGGTTGCCATTGTCGGCTCGACATCAGTGCCGTCACCCGCGGCGGTCGCGCCCCGGACCACCCCGAGCGGGTCGAGCGCAACCGCGAGCCGGTCGGTGATGGCTTTCGCGGTGTCGGGCAAATTGGTCTGGAACCGCCAGACCCGATCGGCGCCGAAATCGGATTCGGCCGCCACGGCATAGCGCTCGCCGACATGCGCCTTGGCATAAGCGATGCCGCCAAATCCGCCGGTCTCCTCGTCGCCGAACCACACCACGCGGATGGTGCGCCTGTGCTTGCCCGAATCCATCAGCAGCTTGGCCGCGCTTGTGGTGATCGCGACGCCCGCGCCATCGTCGATCGCGCCGGTGCCGAGATCCCAGCTGTCGAGATGGCCGCCGATCAGGATCACGCCCGCCGCGGGATCTGTCCCCGGCACTTCCGCCACGACATTGCCCGAATCGCGCATCCCGACCCGCTGCGGGGTCAGCAGCAGGTGCAGCGTCACCGGCTTGCCACGCTTGATCATCCGCTCGACATTCTCGGCATCGGCAACCGACAAAGCCGCAGCCGGGATCGGCGTTACGCCCCCGAAATTGGTGACGCCGGCATGCGGGCCACGGCCATGGTCGGTGCCGATCGAGCGGATGACGATCGCCGCCGCGCCTTTCTTCGCCGCGATCGCCGGGCCGGCGCGACGCGCCTGGCCCTGGCTGCCATAGCTTGCGCCATCCATGGTCGGCTGCATCGAGTTCGAGACAAAGGCGATCTTGCCGGCAAGGCTCCCGTCTGGCGCCGCCTGCAGCGCGGCAAAGCTCTCGAAATATACCAAGGGCAGAGTCAGCCCCTCGGGCGGCGTCGCGCCGGAATTGCCAAGCGCGGTCAGGCGCAGCGGCTGGGGAAATGGCGAGACGATCTCGCCGCTTTCAAGCCCGCGCACCCAGGTATCGAGCTGATAGGGCTCGATATGCACATTTTTGAAGCCGAGGCCCTTGAGCTTCGCAACCGCCCATTCGCGGGCGCGCGCCAGCTGTGGCGATCCGTCGGGGCGCGGGCCGATCTCGGTCGTCAGCCCTTCCACCAGATCCCATGCAACATCGTCCTTCAGCGCGGCGTCGCGCAGCTTCGCGACGGCCGGATCGACGCGTGCTGCGGACTGGGCGAAAGCCGGGGCGGCGAGGGCGGACGCGGCAAGTGCCGCGAAAAACAGGATATTGCGAGCCACTGAGAACCTCCGTTCGCCCCGATCATGCCGAGCCGCAGGCCGAGCGACGCCGGGCGGCTGTTGCCTTAAGCGCTTAACGGGAAGGGCGATGGTTCGACAAGCCGGCCACTTCGCGAAATTTTGCCCGATTTTCAGCGCGCGATGTGGTTTGCCAATTCAGCATGCAGCCACTACATGCGCCCACGAAATTTCCCGCATTCGAATGATGGAGCCGATCGGCGATGGCCGTGCAGTACAGCTATGTGATGAAGGGTCTGACCAAGACCTTCCCCGGTGCCGCCAAGCCGGTGCTCAACAATATCCACCTCCAGTTCCTCGGCGACGCGAAGATCGCGATCATCGGCCCGAACGGTTCGGGCAAATCGACGCTCATGAAGATCATGGGCGGTATCGACCATGATTTCACCGGGGAGGCCTGGGCTGCCGAGGGCATCAAGGTCGGCTATCTGCCGCAGGAGCCGCAGCTCGATCCGACCAAGACGGTGCTCGAGAACGTCAAGATGGGCGCCGGCCCGGTCGCCTCGATGGTCGAGCGCTTCAACGCGATCAGCGCCGAGATGGGCGATCCGAAGGACGATACCGATTTCGATGCGCTGATGGCCGAGATGGGCGAGCTTCAGGAGAAGATCGACGCAGCCGATGGCTGGGCGCTCGACAGCCAGCTCGAACAGGCGATGGAGGCGCTGCGCTGCCCGCCCGGCGACAGCCCGGTCACCAACCTCTCCGGTGGCGAAAAGCGTCGCGTGGCGCTGTGCAAGCTGTTGCTCGAAAAGCCCGACATCCTGCTGCTCGACGAGCCGACCAACCATCTCGACGCGGAGAGCGTCCAGTGGCTCGAAAATTACCTGAAGGAATATACCGGCAACGTCATCCTCGTGACGCATGACCGCTATTTCCTCGATAACGTCGTCAACTGGGTGCTCGAGCTCGATCGCGGCCGCTATTACACCTATGAAGCCAATTACACCGGCTATCTGGAAAAGAAGGCCAAGCGCCTCGAGCAGGAAGAGCGCGAGGAGCAGGGCAAGGCAAAGGCGATCGCCGACGAGCTCGCCTGGATGCGCCAGACCCCCAAGGCCCGCCAGACCAAGTCGAAGGCGCGTATCCGCGCGTTCGACGAGCTAATGGAGGCGCAGGAGAACCGCACCGTCGGCAAGGCGCAGATCCTCATCCAGATCCCCGAGCGGCTCGGCGGCAAGGTGATCGAGGCCAAGGGCCTGACCAAGGCTTATGGCGACAAATTGCTCTTCGAGGACCTGGATTTCGTGCTGCCGCCCGGCGGCATCGTCGGCGTGATCGGCCCGAACGGCGCGGGCAAGTCGACTTTGTTCAAGCTGATCACCGGCCAGGAGCAGCCCGACAGCGGCACGATCGAGGTCGGCCAGACGGTGCGGCTCGGCTATGTCGACCAGAGCCGCGACGATCTCAACCCGAACAACAATGTCTGGGAAGAGATTTCGGACAAGCTCGAAATCTTCCGCTTCGGCAAGCAGGAACTGGGCACGCGGGCTTATGTCGGCGCGTTCAATTTCAAGGGCCAGGACCAGCAGAAGAAGGTCGGCCAGCTATCGGGCGGTGAGCGCAACCGGGTCCATCTCGCCAAGATGCTGAAGGAGGGCGGCAACGTCCTGCTGCTCGACGAACCGACCAACGATCTCGACGTCGAGACCCTGCGCGCGCTCGAAGAGGCGCTGGAGAGCTTCGCCGGCTGCGCCGTGGTCATCAGCCATGACCGCTTCTTCCTCGATCGCCTCGCGACGCATATCCTTGCGTTCGAGGGCGACAGCCATGTCGAATGGTTCGAGGGCAATTTCGAGAGCTATGAGGCCGACAAGCGCCGCCGTCTCGGCGATGCGGCCGATCGTCCGACCAGGCTCGCCTACAAGAAGCTGACCCGGTAATGCGCGGCGGCGACGCGGAAGCTCGCTCGCCGAAATACGCGCATATCGAACGCGAGCGCCGCTTCCTCGTCGACCCGGGGAAGCCGCCCGATCTGGCCGGCCTGTCCTTTGTCGAGATCGAGGACCGCTATCTCGACGGGACAAGGCTGCGTCTTCGCCGGATGCGCGACAGCGCGAGCAGCGCGGTCGTGTTCAAGCTGACCAAGAAATACGAAACCGGGGACGTCCGCGCCCGCCCGATCGTGACTGCCTATCTCACCGAGGCGGAATATCGGGTCTTCGAGACGTTGCCGGCGCGGTGCCTCGTCAAGCGGCGCTGCACAGTCGAAACCGAGGGCGGCGCGTTCGGCATCGCCCTGCTCCAGGGCGAACTCGAAGGCCTTGTGCTGGCCGAGATCGAATGCGCCGACCAGGCCGCGCTCAACGCGCTGATCGTGCCCGACTGGGCGATCGAGGTGAGCGACGATCCCCGGTTCGAGGGCGGATATCTTTCGCAATTGACTGCGGCCGAGATGGCCGCGCTACTCGCCGATATCAGGCCCTGAGCGCCTCAAAGCTGGTTTGTGGCGATGCTTAGTCCCTCGATCGTCATCGCGGCGATGGGGTCGCCGAACGGGATTGCCCGCCGCTCGGCATAGGCGTCGTCCTCGGGCGCCCACATCTGATGAATCGCCCGCGCGTTCACGTCCACCACCCAATATTCTGGAACGCCGGCGCTCGCATAGGCTTTGAGCTTTTCACCCAGATCGAACGCAAGCGTTGCGTCGGAAACCTCGACGATCAGCCGCACCGATGAGGATGGAATGAGTCCGTCGCCCTCAGCTTCGCTGGTGACGACGATATCCGGTTCGGGTGCGTTGTTCGGCGGCATCGCCACCGATCCCTCGACCACTGCTTCGAGGCTGGCATCGATCGTCCGCAACGCCGCGGCCATCACGATATGGAGCCGTGATTTGAGCCGTGCGTGCGGCCGATGCTGGGCGTTCGTGAAATAGACGTCCCCTTCGATCAGCTCGGTTTTTCGATACGCGTCGAACGCCCCCGATTCATCGAGCAGCAGATAATCCTCGACCCGCAGTTTCACCGGGAGTGGGGAGGTATTGAGGGGCAGAAGCTCCGTCATGGGTAGCAGGATATCGCGACTGTCGCGATTTGCCAGCGCCGCTTCCGTACGCCCGCTAGCGCCAAAGGCGATCGTCGAGCGCGCTGACGACAGCGTCCGCACCCGGCCGGGATAAATGCTCGGGGTCGATATAATAGGGCACTGCGCCTTCAGCGAACCGGCAACGCGACGGCGTGCACAGGATGTGCGAGACCGAGGCGTAGAGGCTGCCCGGTACCTGGTTCACCGCTTCCGGGACAATCCGCGCGCCGGTGTCGTCGATCGGCTCGATGAAACGCATGTCCGCCTGGCCGTCAGCGGGTTCGAAATCCGGGCTGAGCAGCGCCTCAGCCGCGCGGCGGGCAGGCAGGAAGCTGGTCATCGCATGCCGCGCCGGATTGAAACGGAGATAGGGAACATCGCCGAGGATGATCACGTGCTTGCCGGCAGTTGAAAGCCGGCGAACCGTGCGGCCGAGCGCAAGCCGAAGCTCGTCCTCACTCGACCGGCCTGTCGCGCCGCCATTGCCCTCCACATAAGCGTCGCCGGCGGCAATGGCGCTGGCGCCGAACGGGACTTGCCAGAAGCCCGAAATCACCACCGTGCGCACCTGCGGATCGCGCGCCACCGCATCGATCGCGGCCTGGTTATAGCGCGTGCACTCGCCGATATGGCCGGGATGGTTCGGCATCGCCCGGCTCGCCCCGAGCAAGGGCGGGCAGGAGGATTTGGTGAGCTGTTCGAAGCCAAGCCCGTGTCGCGCCGCCGCTGCCCTGAGCGCGCCACCAAGTGCAGCCGCGTGGCTGTCGCCGAGCAGCGCAAGGCGCGGTCGTGAACCGGGCGTGACGCACGCTTCCGACAGGTTGGGCCGGTCAGCCCCATAGGGAGCGAGGCAGGGCCCGCCGCGGCTCTCGGCGAGAATCGTCTCGATCCGGCCGGCATCGGGGCTCATGCGCGCCGACAGGCCGTGTGTGGCGTAAACGCCGGCAAGGGCGAGGACTCCGGCGCCGACCACCGCACCATAACGAAAGAGCTGCGCCCGGTCGGAAAACTGCCGCCCGCCATGGCGAAAGGGGCGTTCGACAAACCGCCAGGACAGCCAGGCGGGCACCAGCGAGAACAGCGCAACGCCGGTCATCACCGCGACCGAAGGCGCCTCGACAGCGCAGATCCGGACAAAGGCAAGCAACGGCCA
>Ga0068858_100000927_pt1 | contig 30413 bp, 28 predicted proteins | sample KBSSwiS12_FD_66589 | JGI IMG/M metagenome (GOLD analysis project Ga0068858, IMG submission 66589) | Switchgrass rhizosphere microbial communities from Kellogg Biological Station, Michigan, USA - KBS Switchgrass S1-2 | ecosystem: Host-associated > Plants > Roots > Rhizosphere > Soil ... | reverse complement strand
GGGATGAACTTGGGATCGCCGTTCTTGGACGTGTGCTCCATCACCACGATGATCTTCTTGACGCCCGCGACCAGATCCATGGCGCCGCCCATGCCCTTGATCATCTTGCCGGGGATCATCCAGTTGGCGATGTCGCCATTCTCGGCCACTTCCATCGCGCCGAGCACGGTCAGGTCGATATGGCCGCCGCGGATCATCGCGAAGCTGTCGGCCGAGCTGAAATAGACCGATTGCGGCAGCTCGCTGATCGTCTGCTTGCCGGCGTTGATCAGGTCGGCGTCTTCCTCGCCGGCATAAGGGAAGGGGCCGATGCCGAGCATGCCGTTTTCCGACTGCAGCGTGACCTCGACGCCCGCGGGAATGTGGTTGGCGACCAGCGTCGGGATGCCGATGCCGAGGTTGACATAATAACCGTCCTTCAGCTCGCGGGCGGCGCGGGCGGCCATCTCGTCACGGGTCCAGCTCATCGTCGGGCTCCAGCCTGATGTGTCGTTCTTCTTCTTTCGTCACCCCGGACTTGTTCCGGGGTCCAAGGTTCCGCGTACACGGCGATGGTAACTTACGCGGCACGGTGGACCCCGGAACAAGTCCGGGGTGACGAAGTGGGTTATTGTGGCGGCGCCGTCGCCACCGGCGGCGCGCCCGGGTCGGTCCAGCGCTTGTCGGGCGGGAAGGCGTCGTCGAGCCCGCCCTTCAGCGCGGTGCCGTAGACCGGGTTGGGCAGGATGAACCAGCCATGGCCCCAGATGGTGCGCAGCGCCTCGCCGTCGATCGCGGCGCGGCGCATCGTCGGGGTCATGCCGGGCGCGTTGAACAGATCGGAGAAATCGCCGAGCTGGTCGCCGACCATCGCCACGACGCAATATTTCGCGGCGATGGCGTGGCGGCGCGCGTCCTTGCCCGGGCCGCTGCCCTCGTCGCCCTGCAGCCACAGATTTTTGAGGTGGGTGACCGGGCCGAGCCCGGCGCCGGTCAGCGCCGCCTCGGTCTGCGCCGCGTTGCTGGCGAGGCGGTTGGAATTATAGACCATGGTCACGCCGCTCGACTTGGCGATCTTGGCCGCTTCGAGGATGCCCGGCGTGGCGGCGACGGCGTTGGCGCCGGTCTGTTCCCAGCGGTCCCAGCGCGCCTGGTCATAGGCGCCGCTGCGCTGGCTCTCCTCGGCCTCATAGCCGAGGTTGAGCAGCGAGGTCTCGTCGACGTCGAGCACCACGGCGAGCGGCTTGGCGCCGCAATCCTCGAACCTGGGCGCGGCGAGGGTGGCGTCGGGGGTCAGCACCGCCGACCAGACCTTCAGCCCGACGGCGCGGTCGGACGAGCGCGCGATCATCATGTCGATCAGCCCGCGATAAGCCTGCACGCTGAGCGCGGCGCCTTCGCCCGAGGCGTAGAGGAACTGCATGCCCGGCGTGATGGTGCCGGGAATCGGCGCCGGTGCGGCGGCGGGGGCTGGGGCGGCGGCAGGGGTCGGGGCGGCCATCGTCGCGGGCGGTGGCGCAGCTGCCGGTGCGGCAGGCGCGGGCGGCGTAACGGTCGCCTGTGCGGCGGCGCCGGGCAGGTCCGGGGCGCTGTTGTGGTGCAGCTGCTTCCGGCCGATCATCCCGGCGGCGAGCACCGGCGCGATCGCCGCGGCGCAGCCCGACAAGGCCCAGGCCGCACCGCACAGCGCGAGCGCGCGGGTGACGCGCCTCATGCCGCGACGCGCTCGCGCACGGTGCGGAACTCGATCTTCTTGGCGTACGGCGCGCCGAGGATCAGCCGGTTGACGTAGATGCCGGGCAGATGCACGCCGTCCGGGTCGAGCATGCCGACGGGCACGATCTCCTCCACCTCGGCGATGCATATCTTGCCGGCGGTGGCCATCGGCTGGTTGAAGTTGCGCGCGGTCTTGCGGAAGATCAGGTTGCCCGCTTCGTCGGCCTTCCAGCCCTTGATGATCGCGAGATCGGCGCGGATGCCGCGTTCGAGGATATATTCCTCGCCGTCGAAAACCTTGCTTTCCTTGCCCTCGGCGACCTGGGTGCCGACGCCGGTCTTGGTGTAGAAACCGGGGATGCCGGCGCCGCCGGCGCGGCAACGCTCGGCCAGCGTGCCCTGCGGGCAGAATTCCACCTCGAGCTCGCCGGAGAGATATTGCCGCTCGAACTCCTTGTTCTCGCCGACATAGGAGGAGATCATCTTCTTGACCTGGCGCGTGCGCAGCAGCTTGCCGAGCCCCTCGCCGTCGATGCCGGCATTGTTGCTGGCGATGGTCAGGTCCTTGACCCCGCTGTCGCGGATCGCGTCGATCAGCCGCTCGGGGATGCCGCACAGGCCGAACCCGCCGGCGCACAAGGTCATGCCATCGAACAGCAGTCCGTCGAGTGCCGCTACGGCATCGGGATAGATTTTCTGCATCTTTGGCCCTCTCCAGGTCGTCGCGCGCCGCATAATCGAGTTCTTGCATTGGTCAACTGCAAGTGGCGCCGACACGGTTGCGCCGAATGGCGCATCAATCAGGCGCGCGCGGCCGAGTCAACGATCACGCTGGCGCGCGGATTCGCCGTGCCGGCGACCGCCTCGCGCCACGCGGCGAGCGCGCCCTCGGCGCCGTGGCGCCGGTCGAGCCGGGTCAGCGCGGGCACGTCGGCGATGAAGGCGCTCCAGCCCAGGTCCATGCGCCGGGTCAGCTCGGCGCCGCCCCATTCGCCGGCGCGCTTCTCGATCCGACCGGGGGCGAAGAAGCCGCTCTGGCGCGGGCCGGGCAGCGGGCCCCCGGTGCTTTCCGCGTCCCAATGCGCCTTGCCGACGACCAGGCTGAGGCGGAGTTGGTCGCCGAACGCCTGATGCACGGCGCGCGTCACGCCGGGGTTGCCGGCAATGTCGATCAGCGCGGTCGGCAGCGCGGCGTCGAGTGAGCGAAGCGCGTCATAAGTGACGTTGTTGGCGGTCACCGCGAACAGTTCGACCGCCACCTCGACCGCGCTGTCGGCGAGCGGCGCCTCGGGCTCGGCGACGATCGCCGCGCGGGTGATGTCGTCGCGGTCGATATCGATCGCCCAGCGGTTCATATGTTGAGGCAAGGTGCGAACTCCTCGGCATATCCTGTTCCCCGGCGAAGGCCGGGGCCCAGTTGGAAAGGTGACAATGATGGAACGCATCGCCCATTACCGCCGCCGCTCCCACTGGGCCCGGCCTGCGCCGGGGAACAGTGATGTGGTTCCCACCGCGTCAAACATGCGCCCCAAACAACGCCCCCACCGCGGCCGACGCGCCCATTGCCAACGCCCCCCAGAAGGTGACGCGCGCGACGCCGCGCGCCACGCTCGCGCCCCCGGTGCGCGCGCCGAGCCCGCCGAGCACGGCGAGCAGGATCAGCGAGGCGATCGTCACCGCGACCGCCAGCCGGTCGCCGGGCAGCAACAGCACCGTCAGCACGGGAATGATCGCGCCGACAGCAAAGCTCGCCGCCGAGGTCGCCGCCGCCTGCACCGGCCGCGCGACCATCGCCTCATGCACACCGAGTTCGTCGCGCATATGCGCGCCGAGCGCGTCATGCGCCGACAGCTGGTCGGCGACCTTGAGCGCCGTTTCCGCATCCACGCCGCGCGAGCGATAGATTGCGGCGAGCTCGCGGCGCTCCGACTCGGGCTCTTCCTCCAGCTCCTTCATCTCGCGCGCCCGGTCGGCATTTTCGGTGTCGGATTGCGAGCTGACCGAGACATATTCGCCCGCGCCCATCGACATCGCGCCCGCCACCAGCCCGGCGATGCCGGTGAGCAGGATGGTGCTGCGACCCGTTTGCGCGCTGGCCACGCCGACGATCAGGCTGGCGGTGGAGAGGATGCCGTCATTGGCACCGAGCACGGCGGCGCGCAGCCAGCCGATGCGCTGGACGAGATGTTTTTCGTGATGGTGGCGGATCATCGCATATCCTGTTCCAGCGCAGGCGCCGCAGCGGGCCTGTCCGCCTGCGCTAGCACAGCCCGACCGCACAGCGCGATACGGCAGCGCCGCGATCAGGCTGGCGACGCGACCTGGATCAGCCGGGTACCGCCCGGGGCGATGACCAGGCAGGTCAGCCGCCCCGACTGATAGGCGCCGGTGTCGATGCCGATGCGGTTGGCGCGAAACACCGGCTCCTCGACGATGACATGGCCATGGACGATGGTGAAACCCCAGTCGCGTTCCGAGCTCAGAAAGGGTTCGCGGATCCACATAAGGTCATGCGGCGCCTGCAGCGCGAGCGGCTTTTCCGGATCGAGACCGGCATGGACGAGCAGGTAATCCCGCCAGACCAGGCCGAGCCGCAAATCGCCGAGAAAGGCGAGATGGCGTGCCGGCAGCGCCGCGCGCAAGGCGTCGCGCAGTGGCAGCCAGTCGTCGTCGCCGGGCGCCGCCGGGACGTCGAGGCCATAGCTTTCCAGCGCTTCGCGGCCGCCGAACTTGATCCAGGACGGGCCGTTGCGTTCCGGCGCATCGAGGAAGTCGATCATGCGGTCTTCATGGTTCCCCTTCAGGAAGACGCGCGCGACACCGTCCGTGAACGGGCCGCACAGCCGCTCGATCACCTGCGCCGATTGCGGCCCGCGGTCGATATAATCGCCAAGATAACAGATTAGCGGCCGCTCGGTCCGTGTTTCGGCGATGTCAGCCGCGATCGCCCGTTCGATCGCATCGAGCAGATCGCGCCGCCCGTGAATGTCGGCAACGGCATAGACCGCGGTCGCATCGGCGGCTTCGGGACTCGACAGGGTCGTGACGTCGATCATTTTCATCCTCGCGGGCAGGCCGGCCATCGCCGTTGTGGCGGCACCGCCATCCGCGCAAGGATAATCTTCGTCGCCGCGGTGCTCGGAGGCCCGCGACGTCTTCTTCACGCCCGGCCGGGCGCGCTTCCGCAAGGTATTCGAGCGCGATGCCGGCGGGACGGTGATCGGGTTCCTCGTACGCAGGGAAGGGCATGACACGCATTTTGCGCGGGTGGGGTGAGGGCCACTCCTGACGCAACTGTGATTGGCTGGATTTGGGCCGTTTGGCGACCGGCAGGTATTGGGGTGATAAAAAGTGATAGCCGCCGCTTGCGATTTTCGACGGGCATGGCTGTTTCCGAACAGAATGCGGGACGTTCTGCCCTTATACCAAAGAGCGATGAGCTTGACTCATCGCTCTTTGGTTAAGCCCGTGCGGCGCTTGAGCATGTCCAGGGCGTGATGCGTCAGCATCTCAGCGCCCTGGTATTACTCGTTAGACGACCGGTTCTGACGAAAGAAGCCAATCCGCTTTGGCGGAAGTCCGGAACTATGTGGCCTGTCAGGGCCCCGGCCACGTTGCAGGCGGTAGTAGCGCGGTAAGCGCTAAGAATGAGGCCGGCAGTGAATATCAATCACCGCCGACCCCTTTCCGTAACCGCTGGATCACCGACCGCCGAACGAGTACCGCAATTTCACGCCAAAGGTGCGCGGTTCGCCATAAAGGGTTGCCTGCAGGCCCTGCCCAAAGAAGCCGTTGTTGTTGCTGACCCGGTACAGTTTGTTGGTGAGGTTGTTGCCGAAGAAGCTCAGATCGAAACCCGTCTGGGCAATGTTGCGCAAGCTGAGGTTGGCGTTGAGGAGCGAGTACGATTCGAGGATCGCGCCCGGCTCACCCGGGGTGGGCGAGACGTTCTGGCTCGAAAGATATGAGTAGGCCACATAGAGCGACGCCTTCGCGAAGCTTTCGGAGACCGGCAGGTTCAGCGTGCCATGGACGTTGACGATCCACGGCGTCAGGAACTGGAAGGGAATGCACGAGAAATCGACGGTGGCCGCCGTGCTGCCCGGACCGCAGCTGTTCAGGCCGGTTACCTGGCCGAGGTTGGTGACTTCGTATTTGTCGTACTTGCCCTTCAAGTAACTGAAGTTGGTGCCCAGTTCGAGAATGTCGACCGGACGGACCGAGGCTTCGACTTCAACCCCCTGGATAGTCGCGTCGGCGGAGTAGATCCGGGCACCGCCATGGCCGTTGAAGAAGTCTCCGCCCGGGCGCTGGATGTTCTTGTACTTGGAATAGAAGTACGTCGCATTGAGTCGAACCGGCGCACTGCCCAAGCGGAAATCCGACTTACAGCCGCCTTCGTAGCTGGTGAGGAATTCCGGATCGAAAGTCCGCGTCTCCGCCCGCACAGCGAAAGTGTTGAAGCCGCCGGCCTTGTAGCCACGGCTGACCTTGGCATAAATCAGCAGGTCATTGACCGGCTTGTAATCAAGACCAACCACCCAGGTGCCGGCCTTGCTGTTCAGGGTCTTTTCGTAATTGCAGAATACGGTCGGGTCGTTTGCGCCATAGGCGAGGCCCGCCGGCGGGCCGAATTGGCACGTGCCGTTATCGAGGCTCCACGAACTGGAGAACCCGTGGATCGTGTCCCAGGTATAGCGGTAGCCGCCCGTCAACCGCAACTTGTCCAGTGACGGGGTGAGTGCGCCAAGATCGAGCGTAGCCTGGGCGTAAAGCGCCTTCGACCGGTTGCTGACGCCCGAGCGTCCATCCGTGCCTTGCGTAAATCCGGTGAAGGCGGCCGGCACATATTGGACGGCGCGCCCGCCCCACATTCCAGCAGGCGTGGCGTCGTAATAGAACCCGCCGACCGAATAGTTCAGCTTGTTGGAAAGCGCTGTTCCCTGGATCTGAAGTTCCTCGGTGAACTGCTTCAGATAGTCACGCGGATAAGCGTAGCCCGCCGTGTTGCGATAGCCGCCGGGAGGGGCAAAGGCGAAATTGGGCACCGCGCCCGACGGCAGCCTGGCACCCTCGGTCAGCTCATACATCTGGAACGGTGTCCCGTCCTGGTCGGAGGCGTAGTCGTCCTTCAGCTTCTGGAAGCTGATGATGTTGCGCAGCTTGGCTGTGTCGGTCAGGTCGATATTGGTCGAGTTGATGATGCCCCAGCTGTCGATCCGGCTGTATGCGTCGGTGCTGTCGCGCACCACGCGGGGGCCATTCGATTTGGCGAGCGCCAGCTCGTTGGCGTAGGCCGCGTCGCACACGCTTTGGGTCAGACCGGTGCACACCTGCATGACGCTCTGCAGATAGGGCATGTTGAACGCGGTGAGCACGTGGCCGGCACCATTGTTGGACGACTTGGTGCCATAGATCGTGGTCAGGTTCTCGACGCCTGCCACGGGCTTGAACAGGATCCCCACGCGTCCGGCATAGTAATGCTCGTTGTCGCGGTACTTGTCCCACACTTGATCGTAGGTGTAGCCGTCGCGGTCATGATAGACGCCGCTGACGCGAATGCTCAACTTGTCCTGCACGACCGGCAGGTTGATCGCACCTTCGACTGCGCGTAGGTTTAGGTTCCCCAGCGAACCCTCGATATAACCGCCCAGCTCGTCGGTCGGTCGATGGGGTTCGAACAGCACGGCACCGCCGGTCGTGTTGCGACCGAACAGGGTCCCCTGCGGACCCGACAAGATCTGCACGTTGGCCATGTCGATGAACATGCCGGGCGCCCCCTGCAAGTTGAGCGAGATCGACGAAGGCAAGGGCACTTCGTTCATGTAGAGTTGCACGCCCGGCGAGGCGAGGAAGCCGGTGGACTGCCCGCGGATCGAATAAGACTGCACGTCGCGAGTGGCTTGGCCTTGCGAGCCCGAGGTCAGTGAAGGTACGCTCCCGTAGAGGTCCTGCGGCTTGGTTATGTTCTGCTGCTGCAATTGCTCGGTCGAGAAGGCGTTGACGACCGTGGGCACGTCTTGCGAACGCTCGGCCCGGCGATTGGCGGTGACGACGATGTCGCCGATGCCGGTCGTGTTTTCCGCCTGAGTTGTCTGCTTTTCCGCCTGAGTTGTCTGCGCCTTGGCTGCATCGCTCATGACGAACGACAGAGCGGTTGCGCCCGAAAGCAGGCACGCCACTGCCTTTGCCCGAAGGCGGGAACTTGCAGTCATGATCCTTCTCTCCATTCATGGGGTCAATTTGACCCGGGAACATGGGGGGAAGTCCGGTTCTTGCCCTGGCTGCAGGTAACGCCGATCGGATCAATCGGCCAATAAGGATGCGTAAGATCCACCAGCCACGCGACAATCTGCCTCCCCTCGCCCGTCGTCTCTTCAAATGGACGATTGAGCCCCGCCAACCTGACGATTGATTGTCGTCTTGTCAAAGCAGAACAGGTCAGATTCCACCTAATTATGATATCGAATGGCTGAAAGACCCACATTTCTCGGAACAGACCTCAGAGTTTGGTACGCATAACCACGTCTTTGGGCGCCACCTGCTGGGCCGCATCAAGTTCGATTGCATTGGCCGAATCGCCCCACAGACGGTCGTTCAGATGCGCGGCAAAGCAGGAAAGTCCGCCACGAAGGCTACGCTAATTCCGCATCTGGCTGCCTCTCGCCGCCGTCGCTGCGATCAGGAAGTTGGCGCGCCTGGCAGGATTCGAAGTGGCGTCAGCCTTCGCGGGCAGCGCTCTGGTGAGCAAACGATGTCTGCTTTCCTGGCCCTCGCGATCCAAACCCGACATTCCGCTGACGGTCCAGTTTCAGCCGTTATGCTGTGCATCTCAGGTGAACGCCGGATGTCGGCTTCTGACAGAATCCGCCGTTGGACATATCGCTGGCGAACGGTAGAAAAGTCCCAGAGCCGGACCTTTTCGGTCGATGAACAAACGACGGGTTTTGGGATCGTGGCGTCCTCGTATCAACGTCCGATTATAGGGCACGACACGCATTTTGCGCGGGTAGGGTGAGGGGCCATTCGCACCATCCCGGGACACCCCGGTACTTCCGTCCTCGCGTCAGCTGAGCCGGCTCATTTTTGCGCGCTCTGCCGCTTCGGTCGCAGCCTCGAACGCCAATCGGATCGACGCATGTCTTGCGCCATAGGGCAGCGCGGGCGTCATCACCTCCATGCCGGGCCAATCCGGTAAGGTGCCGCGGGCAGCGAGCCAGTCCTCGAGCGCATCCCGCGACGCCGCCAACTCCTCGACAGAGCGCCCGATGGCGGACCTTGCCAGCAACGAAGCCGATGCCCGCCCAAGCGAGCACGCCCGGACCAGCAGGCCCAAAGCGCTTACCCGGTCGAGCTCGTCGATCCGGATATCGACCGTCACGCGGCTACCGCAAATCGGCGAGCGCCTTTCGGCGGAACCCATCGGGTCTGCCAGACGGGCCTCGTGCGGCACGGCGGCTGCGAGCGCGAGGATGGAATCGTTGTACAGAGCGACCACCGCTCAGGGTGTTCGCGAGATCGCTCAGCCTGTCAAAAGTTTCCTTTCAGGCGCCCGGCCGCGGCGTGGAAGTCAGCCCTGTCATCGACGTCGGCCAGTTCGTCGGCACCGGCGATCACCGGCTGCGCCTTGCCCAGCAACGCCCGAGCGCCGGTGTCGCCGGAGAGGTCCGCCAAAGCGTCGAACCAGCGGCTGCCGAAAAGGGCGGGCGGCATGCGTCGTTTACCGTCGCTCGAACAGGCAATGCTGTCGGGATCCCGGTAGCAAGACAGCAGCAACGCAAAGTGGCATGACGAGACGAACGGCATATCGGCGAGTGCGACGAGCACGGCGGACACCCCCAACGCACGCGCCGGCCCTACGCCGAGCGCAAGCGAGTGCCCCATGCCTTGCTCGGGCCGGTCGTTGGTCACGGGCGTGAAGCCGGGCCAGTCCAGCGGAGACGGCCCGGTCACGACGATGCGATGATCGAGCGGCAGTCCGGCCAGGGTACGCGCCGCGTGCAACCCCAGCGGCACGCCGTCGAGCGGCATTGCAAGCTTGTCGTCCGTTCCGAACCGCCGCGACAACCCGGCGGCGAGCAGGACCGCGGCGACGCTCATCCGGCCTGGCGATGCCATGCCGCGACCATCCCGGCCGCGATCGACAGCCCGACCTCCGCCGCGCCGACAGCACCGATAGCGATACCAGCGGGTCCGTCGATGCGGTCCAGATCCGCCGCCGAGACTCCTGCCGCCGACAGCCGCTCGCGCCGGGCGGCATGGCTGCGCCGCGATCCCAGCGCCGCGACGTAACCGGTCTGATGCGCGAGCGCGGCGATGAGCGCGGGGTCGTCGATCTTGGGGTCGTGACTTAGCGTGACGACCGCACTCGCCAGGTCGGGCTTGCCTGCGGCGATCGCCTCATCCGGCCAGCGATCGTCGAGCGCGGTATCCGGAAAGCGCTGCTCCGTGAGGAAGCGTGCGCGCGGATCGATCACGATGGGCACGATGTCGAGGCTGCGCGCGATCACCGCCAGACTCTGCGCTATCTGGACGGCGCCGACGATGAACAGCCGCCGCTGCGGGGTGTAGCGGTTGACGAACGCGTCGGTGTCGTCAGCCGTGGCGACCACGCTCTCACCGGTCGCGAGATCGGTTGCGACGGCGATCGTCCGCCCCGCCGCTCGGCCGGCGACGATCATGTCGAACAGCGCCGGCGGAAAGCCGCCCGCGGCCAATGGCTGCACCATTACCTCGATCGTCCCGCCACAAGGAAGGCCCGCCTCGAACGCCGACATATCGGACACGCCGTAACGTCGCCGCTCGAACCGCCCTCCCGCGATCACTTCGCCCGCCAGTGATAGCACGTCGCCCTCGACGCAGCCGCCCGATACCGACCCGGCGAAGCGCCCATCGGCATGCACCAGCATGTGGCTGCCCCGCGGGCGTGGTGCCGATCCCCAGGTCGAGATCACTGTGGCCAGCGCCATCGGCGCTCCGCGCCATTCCCGATACGCGGCCAGAACGGTATGATGATCCTGCATGGCGACGGTGATAAGCAGCAAGGAACGAACCCGCCAGTGATGCTTTCCCCGATTGGGCTTGGTGCCGCGCCGGTCGCGCTGCTACGCTGCCGGTACAGTCAGCAAAAGGAGCGCATCGCCGTGGACGTTCCCGCCGATCACAATCCGTCGCGTCGCGAGATGCTCGCCGCCGCTGCCGCCGTCACGGTGGCGACCTCGATGGCGACGACCCCGGCCGAAACGAAGGCGCCCATCGCCCCGTCGCTTCACACCGGGAAGGTGTCGTTCTCGGTGAACGGGAAGCCGCGAACCCTGACCCTCGACACGCGCACCACCTTGCTCGATGCGCTGCGCGAGCACCTCGATCTGACCGGGACCAAGAAAGGCTGTGACCACGGCCAATGCGGTGCGTGCACCGTTCTGGTCGACGGGGTGCGGATCAATTCCTGTCTGACACTCGCCGTCATGCACGACGGTGACACGATCACCACGATCGAGGGTCTCGGTACGCCCGACAAGCTTCATCCGATGCAAGCCGCGTTCGTCCGCCACGACGGCTATCAATGCGGCTATTGCACGCCGGGCCAGATCTGTTCGGCGGTGGCGGTGCTCGACGAGATCAAGCGCGGTATCCCGAGCCACGTCAGCGCAAGCCTGACCGCACCGCCGAAAGCGACCAACATGGAAATGCGCGAGCGGATGAGTGGGAACATCTGCCGCTGCGGCGCCTATTCCAACATTGCCGAGGCGATGGCCGAGGTTGCGGGGGAGGCGGCATGAAAGCGTTCAGCTACGAGCGCGCGGCGTCTCCCACGGCGGCGGCCAAGGCAGCAAAAGCCCCCGGTGCCAGGTTCATCGCCGGCGGAACCAATTTGCTGGACCTGATGAAGCTGCAGATCGAAACGCCGACCCACCTGATCGACGTCAACGGCCTGGGTTTCGACAAGGTCGAGGCGACCCCCGACGGCGGCTTGCGGATCGGCGCGCTGGTGCGCAACACCGAGCTCGCCGCCGACATGCGCGTGCGGCGCGATTATGCGGTCCTGTCGCGCGCGCTCCTGGCCGGCGCATCGGGACAATTGCGCAACAAGGCGACCACCGCCGGCAATCTGCTCCAGCGCACGCGTTGCCCCTATTTCTACGACACCAATCAGGCGTGCAACAAACGCTCGCCGGGATCGGGCTGCGCTGCGATCGGCGGGTTCAGCCGCCAGCTCGGCGTGGTAGGAACCAGCGACGCGTGCATCGCGACACACCCCAGCGACATGGCGGTGGCGATGCGTGTGCTCGATGCGAACATCGAGACGATCCGCGCCGACGGTACCACGCGCAAGATCGCGATCGCCGATTTCTACCGCTTGCCGGACGACACGCCGCAGCTCGAAAACACGCTCGAACGCGGGGAGTTGATCACGGCGGTGACACTGCCCAGGTCGGTCGGCGGCACGCACATCTATCACAAGGTCCGCGACCGCGCGTCTTATGCCTTCGCGCTCGTCTCGGTCGCGGCAGTGATCGGCAAGGACGGCAGCGGCCGCGTCGCGATCGGTGGCGTTGCGCCGAGGCCCTGGCGGGTCGAAGCGGCAGAAGCGGCAATGCCCAAGGGGGCGAAGGCGGTGGCGAGCGACCTGCTCGCCGGCGCGCGGCCGACCGCCGACAACCGATTCAAGCTCACGCTCGTCGAACGAACGCTCGCCGGCGTGATGGCGGAGGCAAAGGCATGAAATACGATACGCCCGTCGCCAGCAATCCGATCGACCAGCTCAAGGTCGTCGGCCGTGCCACCGACCGGATCGAGGGGCCGCTCAAGACGACCGGCACCGCACCCTATGCGTACGAACGGCACGACGTGGTCGCCAACCCGGCTTATGGCTTCGTCGTCGGCGCGGCGATCGCCAAGGGACGGATCGCGTCGATCGACCTCGCTGCAGCCAAAGCTGCTCCCGGCGTGCTGGCGGTGGTCACCGCCGCCACGGCCGGCAAGCTCGACAAGGGCAATTTCAACACCGCGCATCTGCTCGGCGGTCCGGCGATCGAGCATTATCACCAGGCGGTCGCCCTGGTCGTCGCCGACACCTTCGAACAGGCACGCGCCGCTGCCGCGTTGGTGCGCGTCGAGTATGTGCGCGACAAGGGCGCGTTCGACCTCGCCGCGGCGAAGGACGGTGCGCCGCTTGCCCCGGGCGGCGGGTTCAACGGCAGCCCCGAAACCAAGGTCGGCGATTTCGCCGGCGCCTTCGCGAGCGCCGCCGTAAAGCTGGACGCGACCTACACGACGCCCGACCAGGGCCATGCGATGATGGAACCCCATGCCACGACCGCGCTGTGGGAAGGCGACAAAGTCACGTTGTACACGTCCAACCAGATGATCGCGTGGAGCCGCGGCGACGTCGCCAAGACCCTGGGACTCAAGAAGGAACAGGTACGGATCGTGTCGCCCTATGTCGGTGGCGGGTTCGGCGGCAAATTGTTCGTTCGCGCCGACGCGGTGCTTGCGGCACTGGGTGCGAAAGCGGCCGGTCGTCCGGTCAAGGTCGCACTGACCCGGCCGATGATGTTCAACAACACCACCCACCGCCCGGCGACCATCCAGCGCATTCGTATCGGTGCCGGGAAAGACGGGACGATCACGGCGATCGGACATGAAAGCTGGTCGGGCGATTTGCCCAATGGCGCGCCCGAGACCGCGGTCGGCCAGACCCGCTTGCTCTACGCCGGCGCCAACCGGATGACGTCGATGCGGCTGGCGGTGCTCGATCTGCCCGAGGGCAATGCGATGCGTGCGCCGGGCGAGGCGCCCGGGCTGATGGCGCTTGAAATCGCGATGGACGAGATGGCCGAGAAGCTCGGTATGGATCCGATCGCGTTCCGTCTCCGGAACGACACCCAGGTCGACCCGGAAAAGCCGGAGCGCCCCTTTTCGCAGCGGCAGTTGGCCAAGTGTCTCGAACTCGGCGCCGACAAGTTCGGCTGGGCCAGTCGTGTGGCCAGGCCGGCGAGCGTGCGCGAGGGGCGGTGGCTGATCGGGCTCGGCATGGCGGCCGCGATCCGCAACCACATTCCGTTCAAGTCGGCCGCGCGTGTGCGGCTGGAGCGCGACGGTCGGCTGACGGTCGAGACCGATATGACCGATATCGGCACCGGCAGTTACACGATCATCGCGCAGGTGGCGGCGGAGACGATGGGCGTGCCGCTCGAACGCGTCGATGTCCGGCTGGGCGACAGCGATTTTCCGGTCGCGTGCGGGTCGGGGGGGCAGTTCGGCGCGGCCAACTCGACCTCGGGCGTGTATGCGGCATGCATCAAACTGCGCGAAGCCGTGGCGCACAAACTTGGGTTCGACGCGGCCGACTGCAGCTTCGCCAGCGGCAAGGTGCGCGCCGGCAATCGCAGCGTCGCACTCGCCGAGGCGTCGAAGGACGGTCCGCTGACCGGCGAGGACGCGATCGAATTCGGCGACCTCGACAAGAAATACCAGCAATCGACCTTTGCCGGCCATTTCGTCGAGGTCGCGGTCGATGCGGCGACCGGCGAGATCCGCGTGCGCAGGATGCTGGCGGTGTGTGCCGCCGGGCGTATCCTCAACCCCAAGGCGGCGCGCAGCCAGGTGATCGGCGCGATGACGATGGGTCTGGGCGCGGCGCTGATGGAAGAGCTGGCGGTCGACAAACGCTTCGGCTTCTTCGTCAATCACGACCTCGCGGGATACGAAGTTCCGGTCCATGCCGACGTGCCGCGCCAGGAAGTCATCTTCCTCGACGAGGAAGACCCGATCGCGTCGCCGGTGAAAGCCAAGGGCGTAGGCGAACTGGGGCTATGCGGCGTGGGCGCGGCGGTGGCCAATGCCGTCTATAACGCGACCGGCGTGCGTGTGCGGGACTATCCGATCACGCTGGACAAATATCTGGATCGCTTGCCGCCGCTTGTTTGAGCCACCGCCGTGATCCTGTCGCCATCACAAGCAGGGCGACCGCTTGCGAGATCGCGGGCGGTCGCGCCGGACGAGCGAGATCTGCACGCAAAGCCGATATCACGTGGTTCGTTGAAGCGGGTTAGCAAACCGACCTCGCGCTCCAACGCCCGTTCATCCACCGTTCACGCGCTTGACTACAGACGTAATCGAGAAGATTACAAACGTAGTCAGTACGGGAGCGAGTCGAAATGCCCGAGCGCATCAGCGATGCCGAACATGCCGTCATGGAAGTGCTGTGGGACGAGAGCCCGCTCACCGCGCAGGACGTGTCCGAACGGATCGGCTCCGACAAGCACTGGTCGGCCAACACCGTCAAGACCCTGCTCGGCCGGCTGCTCGCCAAGGCGGTGATCGGTCATGAGGCCGATGGCCGGCGCTACCTCTATCGCCCCTTGGTCGCGCGCGACGATTATGTCGCGGGGGAGAGCCGTAAGCTGATGGACCGGCTGTTCGGCGGCAAGCTCACGCCGCTGGTCGCGCACCTTGCCGAGCGCGACGAACTCACCGCGCAGGACATCGCCGAGATCGAGGCGTTGCTGAAGGGGCTCAAGTCGTGAGCGCGCTGATCCCCTGGGCGATCGAGGCGCTGATCGCCTCGACCCTGCTGATGCTGCTGGTACTCGCCCTGCGCGGCACGGTGCGGCGCGCCTTCGGGCCGGATGTCGCCTATGCGCTGTGGCTGCTGCCGGTGCTGCGGCTGATGCTGCCGCCGCTGCCGCGATCCTTGCCGCAAGGCTGGCACCAGGCGGTCGTCGCGCCGGTCTCACGCGCCAGCGAAACCATCACCATCCTCATGGCCGAACCCCTCGGCCTGAGCGGTGGTGCCGCCGCGCCGGATCCGCAAACCCCGCTGCTCGGGCCAGCCCTGGTCATGTTGTGGGTTTTCGGCGCGGCGGCGTTCATCCTGTGGCATTCGCTGGCGCATGCCCGCTTCTGCCGGCGCATGCTCGCCGAGCAACAGGGCAGCGCGGCGATCGCCGACGGCGTGCATGTGATCGAGACCGGCGCGGCGCGCGGCCCGCTCGCCTTCGGCATCTGGCGCCGCTACGTCGCCTTTCCGCGCGATTTCGTCGAGCGCTACGATGCCGATGAGCGTGATCTGGCGCTCGCCCATGAGCTCGGCCACCATGCCCGCGGCGACCTGATCGCCAACTGGGCGGCGCTGGTCGTGCTCGCGCTGCACTGGTTCAATCCCGTCGCATGGCGCGCCTTCCGCGCGTTCCGCGCCGACCAGGAAATCGCCAATGATGCCCGCGTGCTGGCCGGGCGCGATCCGGTCACGCGGCATCTCTATGCCTGCGCCATCGTCAAGGCCGCGCATGGCGGCGCCGTATCGGCCGCCTGCCACCTCCATACCATCGAGGATCTGAAAGGGAGACTGAGGATGCTTACCACCAACCGCCCGTCGCGGGCGCGCCTTGCCGGCGGTGCCGGCGTCATCGCCGTGCTGACCATGGTCGGCCTCGCCACCACCGCCTCGGGCACCCAGGCCGCCGAGCGGGTGCGCTCCAAGGTCGAGCAGGCGACCGGGGTTAAGCTGGACGAACTGCGCCTGCCGACCGCCTTCCAGTCGGCGCCGCCGGCACCCGCCGCGCCCGTCGCGCCGACCGCGATGCCCGCACCGCCCGCTCCCCCCGCGCCGCCGGCGCTCGGCCCGGACGGCAAGCCGATGAAGCATCGCTACCGCGTCGTCATCCGTGATCGGGACGGCCACGTCACCGAGACTGACAGCGACACGCCGCCCGATATGGCGGGCGTCGATCCGGTGCCTCCCGTCCCGCCGGTGCCGCCGGCGCCCGGCGTGCAGGTGCGCAGCATGACGCGCATCATGCGCCGCGACCGCGACGGGCATGTCGTCACCCAGAATTTCGCCGGCGACGTTCCCGAGATCAGCGACGCCAATTGCTCAGGGCCCGACACCGCCCGGCCACCGGTGATGCACCAGGAAAAGGGCGGCAAGCGCGTCATCATCATCTGCCGCAACCGCATCGAACACATGGCGCATGACGGCGCGGCGATGGCGGCGCGCGCGCCGGATATCGAGCGTCGCGCCTATACCCATGCGCTGGAGGGCTTGCGCGACGCGCGGAGCCGGATCGCCGGCAAGACCGCGATGACCGCGGAAGCGCGCGCCCAGGCGCTGCAAGGGATCGACGAGGCGATCCGCGAGGTCGAGAGCGATCTCGCCAAGGTCGACTGAGGCGCGGCTCTACTCGCTTCTTCAAGGCCCTCTTTCTCAGGGAATCGTTGCGAAATTCGGGTGACGCCGGCGAGCGCGCGAGTCGGTCCCAGGATTTGTGTTCCTGCGAAAGCAGGAACCCAGGGCCACAGGCGTGGCGCTTTGTACCCTGGGCTCCTTGCTTTCGCAGGAGCACGGTGGCTGAAAAGGCCGCAGTATAATTTCGCAACGATCCCCTTCCGGGGGAAGGGCTACGCACCAGTCTGATTCAATAGCGGCCACATTCCGTGTTTGAACCGTCACCATGCATGCGTCGAATCACCTTGATTGCCCGCCCGCCCGCAGTCCGCGAAATTCCCTGCCGGACGCGACGAAATTTAATGAAATTCCCTGCCAATTCCCTGCCGGCAGGGAATTCGATCGATCGCGCGCGATGGATGGCGCTCTTGCCTTCGTGCCGTCCAGCCGCCATCTCGCGATGATGGCCGACCAACAGCCCGGGGTGCCGGAACAGCTCGAACCGCTGGTCGCGCGCCTGCTCGCGCCGAACCCGTCCCATTTCACCTATACCGGCACGCAGGTGCATCTCGTCGGCACCACCGACCTCGCGGTGATCGACCCGGGCCCGGACGATCCCGAGCATGTCGCGGCGATCATCCGCGCGATCGACGGACGGCCGGTGTCGGCGATCGTCATCACCCACACCCACCGCGACCACAGCCCGGCCTCGCGGCCGCTCGCGGCGGCGACGGGCGCGCCGATCATCGGCTGCGCGCCGCTCGCGCTCGACGATCTCGGGCCGCGCGCGGATGCCAGCTTCGATCGCGATTATGCGCCCGACCTGGTACTGGCCGATGGCGAGCATATCGCGGGGGAGGGGTGGACGCTCAGCGCGGTTGCGACGCCGGGCCACACTTCCAACCATCTGTGCTTCGCGCTACCCGAGGCGAGGGCGCTGTTCAGCGGCGACCATGTGATGGGCTGGTCGACCACCATCGTCTCGCCGCCCGACGGCGACATGGCGGCCTATATGGCCAGCCTCAACAAGCTGATCTCGCGCGACGACCGCATCTATTATCCCGCCCATGGCGACCCGATCGACCGGCCGCAGCGGCTGGTGCGCGGTCTGCTCGGCCACCGCAAGCAGCGCGAGGGGCAGATCCTGCGGCTGCTCGGCACGGGTGCGAGCGACATCCCGGCGATGACGCTGAAGATGTATGTCGGCATCGACGCGCGGCTGGTGCCCGCCGCCGAGCGATCGGTGCTGGCGCATCTCATCGACCTGCGCGACCGTGGGCTGGTGACCGAGGCCGGCACGACATGGAAGATGGCGGTATGAGCTTCGTCGGCAAGTTCGCCGCCGCGCTGGCGCTGATCGCGCTGTTCATCGCCGCCGGTTTCTGGGCGGTCGGCCATTATGTCAGCAGCAAGTTCACCAGCCCCAACCCGGTGACCATCGTCAGCGGATCGGTCGCCGGGCTGCGCGAGCAGAACCGCTTGTCGGCGTTCCAGGCGAGCTTCGTCGCGGTCACCACGTCGACCGTTTCGCAATATGGGCTGACGACGAAGAAGACGATGATCACCCCCGGCACGGTGCGCTATGAGGTCGATCTCGCCAAGCTGACGCCAAGGGACGTGACCTGGGACGCGAACACCAGGACGCTCGGCGTCACGCTGCCGCGTATCGAGGTGTCGGCGCCGCAGATCGATCTCAACCAGATCAAGGAATATGGCGATGGCGGGCTGCTCTCGACGCTGACCGATGCCGACGCGAAGATCGACGCCGCCAACCGCACCGCCGGGCAGCAGCAACTCGTGGCGCAAGCCTATGGCGCGATGCCGATGGGCCTGGCGCGCGATGCCTCGCGCCGCGCGATCGAGCGCAGCTTCGCGCTGCCGCTGCGCGCGGCGGGGATCGACGCCAAGGTCAAGGTGCGCTTCGCCGACGAACCGAAGGACAATGATTCGGTATGGGATGCCAGCCCGTCGATCGACGAGGTGATGCGGCTCAAGCCTTCCCGCTGACCGATCGAATGCCTATCTGGCCCGCATAGGGAGACACACATGACCGCCATCGTCCAGAACCTGACCGGCCTCGACCTGCGCGTCGAGATCGACCGGCTGCGCAAGGAACGCAATGCGGTGATCCTGGCGCATTACTATCAGAAGCCCGAGATTCAGGACCTGGCCGATTTCGTCGGCGACAGCCTCGACCTCAGCCGCAAGGCGCAGGCGACCGATGCCGAGGTCATCGCCTTTTGCGGCGTGCGCTTCATGGCCGAGACGGCGAAGATCCTGAGCCCTGAGAAGATCGTCGTGCTGCCCGACATGGATGCCGGCTGCAGCCTGGAAGACAGCTGCCCGCCCGACAAGTTCGCCGCCTTCCGCGCCGCGCACCCCGACCATATCGCGCTGACCTATATCAACTGCTCGACCGAGGTGAAGGCGCTGAGCGACGTGATCGTCACCAGTTCCTCGGCCGAGAAGATTCTGTCGCAGATCCCCAGGGACCAGAAGATCATCTTCGGCCCGGACCGCAATCTCGGCGGCTATCTCGTGCGCAAGACCGGGCGCGAGATGTTGCTGTGGCCCGGCGTGTGCATCGTCCATGAGGCGTTCAGCGAGACCGAGCTGCTCAAACTGCGCGCGCAATATCCCGATGCGCCGATCGCCGCGCACCCCGAATGCCCGCCGGTGATCCTCGACCATGCCGACTATGTCGGCTCGACCAGCGGCATCCTGGCCTATGCCAAGGAGAGCCCGTCCAAGGTGGTGATCGTCGCGACCGAGCCGCACATCATCCACCAGATGCAGAAGGCGGTGCCGGACACGCTGTTCATCGGCGCGCCGGGCGCGGACGGCAACTGCAACTGCAACATCTGCCCCTACATGGCGCTCAACACGCTGGAGAAGCTCTACCTCGCGCTGCGCGACCTGACGCCGCGCGTCGAGATCGAGGAAGGGCTGCGTTTGAAGGCCAAGAAGAGCCTCGACGCGATGCTGGCCATGGCCGGTGGCACGGTAGGGATGGGCGATCTCGGGCCGGTCAAGGTGACCGGGGATTGAACCGTTGATCCGGGCCACGCGGCGAGCGGCGCTGGGATTCCGTCGTTAGGCCAATCCGGTCGCGATCGCCTCTTGCCATTTGTTCTTCTTTTGTACTAATGTCCCCATCCTGTCGGCGAGGCGAGAAATGGCTCCGGGAATCACCATCGAAGATCGCCTTCGCGGCCCTGACCTGACGGCGGGGTGGAGTCTGGCCGGTTTCGATATCGAGGCCTTCGTCACGGCGACGCTGGCCGAGGATCTCGGCGAGGCCGGTGACATCACCTCGGCCGCGGTGATCCCGGCCGAGGCGCGCTTCACCGGCGTGATGGACAGCCGCGACGCGATCACCGTCGCGGGGTTGCCGATCGCCGAAGCCTTTTTCCGCCGGCTCGACCCGTCGGTGCGGATCGAGCGCCTCGTCGAGGACGGTACCCGCGTCGCGGCGGGCACCGACCTGATGCGGCTGGAGGGCAATGCGCGCGCCATGCTCACTGCCGAACGCTCGGCGCTCAACACGGTGCAGCATCTGTCGGGCATCGCCACGTTGACCCGGGCCTATGTCGACAAGATCCTCGGCACCGGCGCGGTCGTGCTCGACACGCGCAAGACCATTCCGGGCCTGCGCGTGCTGGAGAAATACGCCACACGGATGGGGGGCGCGACCAACCACCGCATGGGGCTGTGGGACGCGGCGATGATCAAGGACAATCACGTCGCGGTGGCCGGCGGCGTGGCCACGGCGGTGGCGCGGGCGAAGGCGGCGGGGATCGCGCGGATCATCGTCGAGGTCGACCGCACCGACCAGATCGAGCCGGCGCTGGCGGCGGGCGCGACGCATCTGCTGCTCGACAATATGGACCCGCCGACATTGCGCGGCGCGGTCACCCTGGTCGGCGGGCGCGTGCCGACCGAGGCGTCCGGCGGCGTGCGGCTCGATACGATCCGCGCCATCGCCGATACGGGCGTGACCTATGTCAGCGTCGGGCGGCTGACCCAGTCGGCGCCGGCGGCGGATATCGGGCTGGATTTCAAGGCGATATGAAAGGGGAGTGGCGATGCGACGCAAGGTGGCGATCGGTTCGGTAATGGCGGCGGCGATGCTGCCGCTGGTGGCGCAGGCACAGACGCTGAACTGCGCCGTGCCGCGGTCGCTCGAACGGCCGAAGCCCGACGTCCCCTCGGCGAGCGAGCCGCAGCGCGTGCTGCCGATCGGCGGCTATACGCTGGCGCTGACCTGGGCGCCGGAATTCTGCCACAGCCATGCGCGCGACGCGAGCTCGCGGATGGAGTGCGGCAGCGGCAACCGCTTCGGCTTCACGCTGCACGGTCTGTGGCCCGACGGGGTGGGCAAGGAGTGGCCGCAATATTGCACCGCCGCGCCGCTGCTGCCGCAAACGCTGCTGCGCCAGCACGTCTGCGCGACACCCTCGGTGCAGTTGCTGCAGCACGAATGGGCCAAGCACGGCACCTGCATGCACACCACGCCCGAAGCCTATTTCGCGCGTTCGACGGGCATGTACGGCAAGCTGAAGTTCCCCGACATGGAGGCGCTGTCGCGCGGGCCGGTGACGGCGGGCAAGCTGGCCGACGCGATCGCCGCGGTAAATCCGGGGCTGCCGGCCAGCGCGATCCGCGTGACGAAGAACGCCAAGGGCTGGCTGGATGAGCTGTGGCTCTGCCTCGACAAGCAATTCGCTTATACGCGGTGCAGGGCGGGGTCGGGCGGCGTGCCGGGGAATGGCGTGATCAAGATCTGGCGCGGGCCGAAGGCGCGATAGGCTTCTCTGCCGTGCTCCTGCGCAAGCGGGAGTCCAGGGTTACGCGCGTGCCGCTCTTGGCTCTGGGTTCCTGCTTGCGCAGGAACACGGCTAATTCTTCAGCGGGCAGCCCTCAGTTTTCGATCGTCGCGGTCGACGGATGATGCTTGTCGAGATGGCGCTTGATGATCTTGAGGTTGCGGCTGTTCGAGCGGAACAGTGCGTCGGGGACGGCGCCGACGACGGGGATGATGCCGAGCAGGAAGTCGATCCCGACATTGCCGAACATGCGCGCCATCTGCATCTTGGACATGCCGAGGTTGCGCGCCTCCCACACCATCCAGGCACCCATCAGCGAGCCGATCACGTCGCCGCCGACCGGAATCAGGTCGAGGATCACGTCGAGGCCGATCCTGTAGTTGGTGCCGGGGATGCGGAACAGGCCCTCGAGCAGGTGCTCCATCGCCTCGATGCGCTTGCGGACCGACAGGGCGTCGCGGCCCATCGGCACGATGTTGCTGATCTTGCCGAACGGATCGGGCTCGATGCGGGTGGCGCGGTTGGTCATCATCACCTCAATTGGTGGCTCCGCGCAGGCGATTCAATGGATGCCAGGCGCGGGCGTTGGGTTGCCACTGCTTCAGACGCAATGAAACGAGCGACCAGCGTAGCGGTTGCGCGATGGGGATGAAAGCGACGTCGCTGGCCAGCGCGGCATCCGCCTCGGCGAGATGCTGGGCGCGGAGTGCCATGGTCGGCGCGTCGCGCGCACCATCGAGCGCGGCCTGCGCCTCGACGCTGCATAGCTGGCAGGCGGTGGCGAGATACCAGCGCGCGCTGTCATAGGGCGCGACCGCATCGATCAGGCGCAGGTCGGCCGGCGCGTTCCAGGCGACGCGATCGGCGACGATGCCGAGCGTGCGCAGATTGGCGGCGGTCAGGCCGAAGATCAGCGTGCCGCCAGGCCCCGCCGGCGCCGCCAGCCGCAGCCGCAACACGCCGGGATGTGTCGCGCGCCACGCGGCAACCGGGTTCGCGGTCGTCGCCGCCGGCTCCGTCGCCCAGGCCGGCTGTGCCGGCGGCGTCGCGGAATCGAGCGCTTCGGGCAGGATCTGGCTGGTCGCGGACCATGTCACGCCAAACGCCGCGACGATCGCCTGGCGATCGATCGCACGCGCCACGGCCGCGCGGTTCGCCGCGTCGGCGAGGAAGCCGCCGCGATCGACCACGGCCCAGCCGAACAATCCGGTCGCGGCGTCGATGCGACGATTGGCCGGGGCGACGCTGGCGGCGGCGAGCAGCGGCCAGTCCGCCGCCGTGCCGCCGGAGACGAGGTCGGATTCGCGCAGCATGAAGCGGGCGATGGCGCGCGATGCGCGCTCGCCGATCAGCTCGACATTGTCCTGCGGGCCCGGCTCGGCGACGTCATCGTCGGGCGACCGCCGCGGGTCGAAGGCGGGGCGCAGCAGGACATGGCCGTTGCGTCCGTCGCTGAGGCGGAACGGGCCGCTGCCGCCCGGTTTGCGGGTACGGAACAGCGCCAGTTCGGGCTGGGCGAACAGCTTGAGCAGATCGGGGCGCGGGCGCTTCAGCTCGACCTCGATCACCTCGGGGGTTCGCGCGACGATCTGGTCGATCGCGCTGAGGAACGGCAGGAGCGTGTTGCGCGACCCCGGCGCGATCTGGCGGCGCAGCAGGGCAACGACCTCGTCGGTGGTGACCTTGTCGCCGTCTGACCATTCCGCGTCGCGCAGGCGGAAGAGATAGCTCATGCCGTGATCGATCACGATCCAGCGCTCGGCGAGGCCGGGTTCGATCTGGCCGGCGGCGTCGAACCGCACCAGCCCCTGCGCGGTGGCGTCGAGCAGCAAGCGGTTGCCATGGTCGAGCGCACCGCGTGCCGGATCGGCCAGCGCGACGTTGCCGCCGATCGCGCTGACCACCACCGGGCCGGCATCGGAGCGCTGGTCGCAGCCGACCAGCAGCAACAGGACGGAAAGGAGGAGCGCGCGCGCCTTCATCGTGCGCCGGTCCGGTGGTGGGAGGCGATTGGCCGCATCGTGGCACCCTGCCATCGACATGGCGATTGCGCCACCGCCGCCGCTGCGAAAAAGAATTTTTCACAGAGGTTGCGGCCATATGGACAGTGGATTCGGTGCCGCATACAGTCGCGTGGCGGGGGCATTCACACAGGGTTGTATTTGGGTGGCGCACGATGCGGCGCATGGCGGGGCTGTATGCGGTTCACTGAGCATATGCGTGAGAAAATGACGGCTTTTCTGCAGTTTGTCCGCGAGCGTGCGCCGCTGGTGTCGGCCATGGATCGCGCAGCGGTGTTGCTGATCGGCGTCGCGGTCGGCAGCGCGATCGGCTTCGCCTTTCATGGCGGCACGACCGACGCGCCGCCCATCGCGTCGGCGCCCACGCCGGTCGTCAAAATACCCGCCGCGCCCACCCCCGCGACCGCCGAGGCGAACCTGGCAGAGCGTTGCGCGCCGTCCCATCAGCTGCAGCAGCAATTGCAGCAGACCGCCGCGGCCGGCGGCAAGATCCGTGTCGGCGTGTTCGGCGACAGCTTCGGCAAGGGCGTCTGGGCCGGGCTGCTCAACCAGCTGTCGAGCAAGGCCGGTTATGAGGTGACCGATTATGGCCAGGAGGCGATCGGCTTCACCCGCTACAAGAGCCTCAATCTCGAACGGCATGTCGCCGACCAGCTGGGCGGTAATGATGTCGATATCGCCGTCATCTCGTTCGGTGCCAATGATGCGCAGGGCATCATTACGCCGGAAGGCCATTATGCGCCGTTCATGGGGCCGTTGTGGCAGGAGACGCTCGGCGGACGGGTCGAGCGCTATGTCGGCATCCTGCGCGCACACAAGGCGCTGGTCTATTGGGTCGGCCTGCCACATATGCGCGACCCGGGCCTCGAACGCGACGTGACCGCGATCAACGATTTCTACCATGCCCAGATGGACCGGCTGGGCGTTCCGTTCATCGACAGCCGCCCGATATCGTCGGACGCCAATGGCCAGTTCACGCCCTATCTCAACGACCCCAGGGACGGGAAACGCACGCTGATCCGGGTGGGCGACGGCATCCATATGACGATACCGGGCTATATCTGGATCACCCGCGACCTGGCCGACCGCATCCGCAACTATGTCGGTGCGGTGCGCACCATGGCCGGCGTGGCGGCGCCGGTGCAACCCGCGAAGAAGAAGCCGGTATGAAGCATGTTTCCCTGCTGATCGCGGCACTGGCGGCCTTGTCGCCGATGCCGGCGCTGGCCGCGCGCTGCGCCGGGCCGGTATGCAATATGGATCGGCTGGCGCCATGGTTCGCCAAGCTCGCGACCGCGCGGCGCGGGCGCGGGCCGGCGGTGCACATCCTGCAGATCGGCGACAGCCATACCGCGGGCGACGCGGTGACCGGCGCGTGGCGCGACCTGCTCCAGGGGCGCTACGGCGCGGGCGGCCGCGGCGTGCTGGCGCCGGGCAAGCCCTATGACGGCTATATCACGCGCGGCGTGACCGCGACGATGTCGACCGGCTGGACGATCGGCGCGACGTTCGGGAAGAATGCCGCCGCGCCGCGCCCGCCGCTCGGCGTATCGGGCTTCAGCATGGTGGCGAACCGGCCCGATGCGACGATGGCGCTCCGGGCGGACAGCAGCGGCACGATGTTCGACCGCTTCGTGCTGTGCGCGATCGCCGGCCCGAATGCCGGCAGCGTGACGGTGAGTTTCGATGGCGCCGAGCCGAGCCGGATCGATTTCACCACCGCCGATGTGCGACCGCTGTGCCGCAGCGTGACGACCGAGACGCCGCACGCCTCGGTCAGCATCGCGGCCGAGTTTCCCGGGCTGGTGCTGACCTCCTGGGCGACGTTTCGCGGCGGCAATGGCGGGGTCGTGCTGTCGAACGTCGGCGTGGTCGGCTCGCAACTCCAGCATTTCGCGCGCACCGACGACATGGTGATCAGCGAAGAGATGAACGCCTATCTGCCCGATCTGATCGTGCTGGCGTTCGGCACCAATGAGGGTTTCTCGCCCAAATTCGACGCGCTGGCTTATGAGACGACGCTGCGTGGCCAGATCTCGCGATTACAGCGGCTGTCGGGAGGCGTGCCGATCCTGCTGCTCGGGGCGCCGGATGCGCTGACCCGCAACGCCGCGCTGCGCGGCAATGCGCCCGGCCTGCCGCTGGAGTGCGAGGTGGCGCCGGCGTTCCTCGCGCCAGCGGTGCCGCGCGACGCGATGGTCCAGCCGTTGCCCGGTGCGACCACGGCCGCGCCGAAGGGACCGTTGTTCGCGCCGCCGGCACTGGCCGATGTGCGGCGCATCCAGCGCCAGGTCGCCGGCGACATGGGGCTGGCCTATTGGGACTGGCAGTCGCGGATGGGCGGGCCGTGCACCGCGCGCGACTGGGTGCAGCGCCCGGTGCCGCTGATGCGCGCCGACTATGTCCACTTCAAGAGCGGCGGCGGGCAGGAAATCGCCCGCCTGCTGCAGGCCGATCTCGACGCCGCCATGGCGAGCGCGCGCTAGCTTAGGGGGCGAGCGATGCTGTTCCCGACGCTGACCTTCGGGTTGTTCTTCCTCGTCACCTTCGCGGTGGTGTGGTCGGCGCCGTCGAACGAGTGGCGCAAGATCCTGCTGCTGGTCGCCAGCTGGTATTTCTATGGCGCGTGGGACTGGCGCTTCGTGCCGCTCCTGATCTTCTCGGCGCTGGGCAATTGGGCGATCGCGCGCGGGCTGGAACATCCGCGCTTCGCCGGACGGCGCAAGGCGCTGCTGCTGACCGGCGTCGCGCTCAACCTGGCGGTGCTCGGCTTCTTCAAATATTTCGACTTCTTCACCGAGCAACTCGCCGGCACGCTGACCGCGCTCGGCTTCGAGCGCGATATTCCGATGCTGCAGGTGATCCTGCCGATCGGCATCTCCTTCTTCACCTTCCAGGGCATCAGCTATGTCATCGACGTCTATCGCGCGCGCGTGCCGGCCGCGCGGCTGATCGACATATTGCTGTTGATGTCCTTCTTCCCGCACCTCGTCGCCGGGCCGATCGTGCGCGCCGCCGACCTGGTGCCGCAGTTCCAGGAGAAGCCCAAGCTCGACCGCTCGATGGTGTCGATGGCGCTGCTGCTGATCGTGTGGGGGCTGTTCAAGAAGGCGGTGATCGCGTCGGAACTGGCGGTGAACTTCGTCGATCCGGTGTTCGCCGACCCGACCGCGCACTCGGCGTTCGACCTGATCATCGCCGCCTATGGCTATGCGGTGCAGATCTATTGCGACTTCTCGGCCTATTCGGACATGGCGATCGGGCTCGCCGCGCTGTTCGGCTACCGCTTCCCGCGCAACTTCAACCAACCCTATCGCGCGCTGTCGCTGCAGGATTTCTGGCGGCGCTGGCATATGAGCCTGTCACAGTGGCTGCGCGACTATCTCTATATCGAGGCGCTGGGCGGCAGCCGCGGCGGGGAGGCCAAAACCTATCGCAACCTGATGCTGACCATGCTGCTCGGGGGGCTGTGGCACGGCGCCAACTGGACCTTCGTGATCTGGGGCGGCATCCACGGCGGGGTGCTGGCGATCGAGCGCTACTGGACGGCGCATGCGCCCAAGGAGCGCAGGCGGTTGCCCGACTGGGCGAAGCTGCTGATCACCTTCCATGTCGTACTGCTGGCCTGGATCTTCTTCCGCGCGCCGAGCTTCGCCGATGCGATGACCTATCTCGGCGGGATCGTCATGCCGTGGCGCGGGCCGACGGCGTTCACCGCGACGCCGCTGATCCTGTTGCTGATCGCCTTCGGCCTGGCGATCCACGCCGCGCCGCAGCGCTGGCTGGGTGACGCGGCGGTTCGCATCCGCACTATGCCGGCATGGCAGGTCGGTGCGGCGCTGATCGCGGTGATGCTGGTGATCGACGCGATGCGTTTCGAAGGGGTCGCGCCCTTCATCTATTATCGCTTCTGAGGCCGCCGATGCTGCACGATTTCCCCGTCGACCTGCCCGACGCGCCGCCGCCTGACGCACGGGCGTTGGGCTGGACGACGTCGATCATCGCGATCGCCGCGCTGGGGCTGTTGTTGACCAACGCCATCTCGATCGCCGAATGGGGCGCGGAGATGACGCCAAGCGCCGCCGTGGTGCGCTTCGTCAACATCGCCGACCGCTGGCACGCCTTTACGGAGCGCACCGGTCTGGGTGCGCCCCGCAAGGGTGTTCATGCCGTGTGGAAGAAGCTCGAGGCGGCGCACTTCCCCGGCCAGGAGCCGGCGCCGGAAACGAAACCGAACGGTTAGGCAAAAAAACCGTTCGCCCTGAGCTTGTCGAAGGGCCGCTCTTCCTTGCAACGATGGCAAGAAAGAACGGTGCTTCGACAAGCTCAGCACGAACGGGGTGAGGTGGCGGTTCGGAAGCTAAATGAGCCGAACTGCCCCTGAATCAGCGGTAGAAGATATGGTCGCCGAGCACCGCGACGCGCTGGCGTCCGCGGAAGAAGCGCGGCGGGGCCTGATAGGCGGCGTGGTAGAACAGCGCGCCGGGCACGACGGCCGGGCTGACATTCTCGACCGCATCGCGCGACACCGCGACGGCACGCGTCCAGGCGCCGCTGCTGCGATCGGGATGATAGCTGTCGGTGTTGAAGAACTGGCCGCGCTGGTTGACCACCGCACAGGGCGTGTGGCCGAAACGGCTACCGACCCGGGTGCGGTTGATGATCAGCTGCGCGACGGCGAGCTGGCCCCTTTCCGACTGGTTGGCGGCCTCATGACGGACGACCTTGGCGATGCATTCGATCGCGGCGTTCAACTCGGTGGGCGCCACCGCCGGATGCGGCTCAGCCTCAGCGGCCTGCGGCACGCTGGAGGCGCTGTCCTGGGACGGGGCGGGAAGGGTGGTCTCGACGGCGGGGGCCGTAACCTGGGGCGCGGTCTGGATCGACGGCGTCACCGGCAGGGTGCGAGCGATCACCGGAGCGATCAGCTGTTGGGCCGGCGCGGATGCAGCGAGCGTAGGAATCGCGGCTGCGGTAGCAACGAGCGTAACGAGAAAACGACGGGCAGGAAGCACTTAAAACCTCGACATGTGCGCAGAGGCTCTTCGTCGCGCTATATCACCGGTGCGCTTGGAATTGCCCCACGTCTTGCCGCCGGAACCTGTTGTTGCTTCGGTTCTGTCCCAGCGACCGGGATCAGCGGCGGCCTATGTTGGCCCGGGTTAACAAACGCAAAGCATGCGCGGTGAACCGTTACGACCCCGGGACGAATGGAGGATATAAGCGCGATCTGGTCAGCGATGGGGTCGCGGCATAGGGCAAAACACAAGATATGGTATCCGGTGCGGCCAAGCGGCCCAAGCGCCGATTCCCGCGCGGCGGTTTGGACGACGCTGACCATTTCACCAACGACGATCCAACGCGACGCGTCAGTATTTGACGCTGACGATCAGCCCGAACGTCCGTGGTTCACTAAGCGTGCGGCTGTCGACGATCACGATCGGCGGCCCCGGGGTCGCAATGACGGCGGCCACGTTCCAGTTGTCCGGAAGGAAGTGGTTGTCGGGGACATTCCGGACATAGGTCATCGAGCCGGCGCCGTGCGGGCGCGCGCGCCGCCGAAGCTAGCAGGCGCGGGAGCGCAACATAGATGTATGAATTATGCCCTGTCTGATCAGAGCAGCCGCTTGGTTATCGCATTTCGCGCGAAGCTGGCCCGCTACGGGGCCTGGAACGGATCCCCGCAGAAATGCGGCCGTCCCGCCGATCGGGCGTTTTGGCTATCCGGATTTCGCAGCCGATATTTTTTGGTGGTGCGGACGGCGGGACTCGAACCCGCACACCCAAAGGGCGAGGGATTTTAAGTCCCGTGCGTCTACCAATTTCGCCACGTCCGCATGCACGCGCCGTCGAAGCGCATGGATGCCCGGGCGTCAAGCGCAACGGCGGATCACATGTTCAGGCGAACACGCATTTCCTTGCCGGGCTTGAAATAGGGCACGCGCTTGGCATCGACTTCAACCACTTCGCCGGTGCGCGGGTTGCGGCCGGTGCGTGAATCGCGCGCGCGCGTCGAAAAGGCGCCGAAGCCGCGCAACTCGACCCGTCCACCAGCCGACAGCCGACGCGAAATCTCGTCGAAGAAGGTGGTGACGATCGCCTCGACGTCGCGCAGGGCGAGGTCGGGATTTTCGTCGGCGATCTGTTGCACGAGCTCTGATCGGATCATTCTATCATCGACTCCCACTTTTGGGTCCAGTGGTCGTGGCAGCAGCTGGACATCCGCCTGTACGCGCAAGCAACTCAACCAGAGAAATGCCCGACCCGGACCTTTTATTACAGCAAGCTTGGGGAGTAGGATAGCACCGAAGTGACGCAAATCCGGGGAAAGGGCCTCATTTCGGGTATTAAATCCGGGTGACGGCACCGCCCCCACCCGGATTTTGACTTCACTTCTTGGTTTCGCGGGCCTTGAGCGCCTCGCCGAGGATGTCGCCGAGCGACGCACCCGAATCGGACGAGCCGTACTGCGCCACGGCCTGCTTCTCTTCGGAGATCTGCATCGCCTTGATCGAGAAGGTCGGCTTCTTCGAACGATCGAAGCCGGTGACCATCGCGTCGAACTTCTGGCCGACCTGGAAACGCTCCGGACGCTGCTCGTCGCGGTCGCGGCCGAGATCGGTGCGCTTGATGAAGCCGGTCGCGCCATCGTCGCCGACCTGCACTTCGAGGCCCGCGTCGCGGACTTCCAGCACGGTG
>Ga0068858_100000926_pt1 | contig 30421 bp, 31 predicted proteins | sample KBSSwiS12_FD_66589 | JGI IMG/M metagenome (GOLD analysis project Ga0068858, IMG submission 66589) | Switchgrass rhizosphere microbial communities from Kellogg Biological Station, Michigan, USA - KBS Switchgrass S1-2 | ecosystem: Host-associated > Plants > Roots > Rhizosphere > Soil ... | reverse complement strand
GCGCGCATCCGCCCGGGCAGCGTCGCGGCGGCGTCCTCCTCGTAACCGGCGGTGTCGACGACGCGGAATTCGAGGCCGACCAGGTTGGCATCGCCCTCACGCCGATCGCGCGTAACCCCCGGCCGGTCGTCGACCAGCGCGAGGCGCTTGCCGACCAACCGGTTGAACAGGGTGGATTTGCCGACATTGGGACGGCCGATGATCGCGACGACGGGAAGGGATGCCATGCGGCACCCCTTATCCGACCCCCGCGCTCAGCGATAGGCGGTGATACGACCCTTCTGGTCGAGCGTGTAGAGCGTCGAGTTGGCGACGACCGGCCCGAGCGAGAACGGTGTCTTGGTTTCGATCACCTGCCCCACGGTGCCGGCATCGGTCGATGCGAAGGCGATCTCGCCGAGCGAATTGGTCAACACCAATCGCCCGCCGGCGACCACCGGGCCATACCAGGTGATCGGATCCTTGTGCTTTTTCTCGACGCGATAATGACGAAGCTGGCTGATCCAGCGCACCTTTCCGGTCGAGCGGGCGAGGCAGACCAGGCGCGCGTCGTCGGTGACGATGAACACCCACTCGCCGACCACGGCGGGCGTTGAGAGACCCGCGAAATTCTGTTCCCACAAACGCTGGCCGGTGGTGATTTCGAGCGCGACCATGCGGCCGCCCTGCCCCAGCGCGTAAACCACGCCACGGTCGATCACCGGATCGGCATCGATGTCGGCGAGCGACGACACCGATGTCGTGACGCTGGAGCGCGACAGCGCATCCTGCCACAAAGTCCGGCCATTCTCGTAGCGATAGGCGTTGAGTTCGCCCGACGAGAAGCCGGCGACGACCGTGCCCTGGCTGCTCGCCGGCGCGGCGACGCCGAACACGCCCTGGCTTTCGATCGAGCCCGACTGGGTCCAGCTCTGCTTACCATCGGCCTGGCCAAGGGCGTAGAGCTGGTTGTCCTGGCTCAGCACGAAGACGTTGTTGTCGGACACGGTCGGTGCGCCACGCAGCGGCGCACCAGGCTTCGCGCGCCACAATTCGGCGCCGGTCGTGGCATTGAGCGCGACGACGTCGCCGAGACCGTCAGTGGCGTAGACCGAGCCGGCGTCATAGCTCACGCCGCCACCAAAGCGCGCCGAATTGCTGTGCTTGTCGCCCTTGGCGATGGCGGTCGTCCAGAGTTTCCCGCCACCGTCAGCGGTGAAAGCGTGAACCACACCATCGACATCGATGACGAACAGCTTGCCGTCGGCGACGACCGGCGAGGCAGCGAGGCGCTGACGATTGGATCCACCATCGATTTGCGCGGTCCAGGCGCGCGATACGCTGGTCCCGAGCGCGAAGTTTCCGCCCGCCTTGGAAGCACTGCCGCCGGGCTGCGCCCAGCTGTCATTGACCTCGGCCGGCGGCAACACCACCTGCACCTCGGCAATGGCGCGGTCGGCGATGACATCGCTTTCGGCCGCGAGGATCGGGATTCGCTCGCCGAGCACCGGCGTCTTGCGGTGATGGCCCTTGAACACCGCGCAGCCGCTCAGCGCGAGCGCCGCCACGCCGACCAACAGCATCCTGTTCCTGATCATCATTGTGCTTTCTTTTCCTGGTTGGCCGACGCGCCGAGCGTCGAGGCCATCTGCACCGCGCGGTCGCGGATCGATTGGGGAACATTCTCGTCAGCCGACATCTGGTTGAACAGGGTGCGGGCGAGTTCGGGGCGGTTCATCTGGAGATAGGCGATGGCAACCAGTTCACCGGCGCTGCCGAACCATGGATTGCCCTTCTGCGCCAGCGGGCGCAGCCGGTCGACAACGACCTGCGGTTTCAGGCTGTCATATTCCGCGCTGGTCTGGCGGATCAGCGCCAGATCGCGGAACGGCTGGGCAATCGAATTGTCGGCGGCCACTTCGGCGAACCTGGCCGCGGCCCCTTTCAGATCATTCTTCTTGAGCAGCACATCAGCCTGCGAGAATTTCGCCGCCGCGCGATAACCCGGCGAGCGCGACGCGCCGAGCTCCGTCAGAGTCGGGGCGGCCTGTGCGTCCTTGTTGGCCGCGAGCTGGTCGTAAGCGGCGAGCAGCTTCTCGCCCTCGCTGCCCGCGCGCTGCTGCTGGTAATGCTGCCAGTAGAGCCAGCCACCAAAGGCGGCGAGCGCGGCGATGACGGCGACGATGATCCAGCGGCCGTAACGGCGCCAGACATTGACCAGTTCGTCGCGGCGCAGCTCTTCATCGACCTCACGCAGGAAGGCGTCGTTGGTATTCGGCGGGACAGCCAAGCGTAACTCCGTGTGGGCGAGAGGCGGGAAAGGCGCGGACCTTAGCGGCGGGGCACGGCAAACGGAAGCGGTCAATCCTTCGGCGCGTAAATCTGCTCGGCGCCGGGGAAGGTCCGCGCGCGCACCTCGGCGGCGTAGGTTTCGGCAGCAGCGGAAATACGCGCGGCGAGGTCATCGAAGCGCTTCACGAAACGCGGCACGCGGTCAAAAAATCCGAGCATATCCTCAGCGACGAGCACCTGGCCGTCGCACTGCGCGGAGGCGCCGATCCCGATCGTCGGACAGGCCACGGCCCGGGTAATGTCGATCGCGATCGGTTCGACCACGCCCTCGATGACAATCGCGAAGGCGCCGGCTTCAGCGATGGCGGTGGCATCGGCGACGATCTTCGCCGCTTCGGCTTCGCTGCGACCGCGTGCGCCGTAGCCGCCAAGCGCATTGACCGCCTGCGGGGTCAAGCCGACATGCCCCATCACCGGAATGCCTCGCTCGGACAGGAAGCGCACGGCCGGCGCCATTGCCGTGCCGCCCTCCAACTTAACCGCGGCTGCGCCGGTCTGCTTGAGTAGCCACGCCGCGCTTTCGAACGCTTTTTCCGGGCTCGCCTCATAGCTGCCGAACGGCATGTCGATCACCACCACGGCATGATAGCTGCCGCGTACCACCGCCGCACCATGTGCCGCCATCATGTCGAGCGTCACCGGCACGGTCGACGGCAGGCCGTAGATCACCTGGCCCAGGCTGTCGCCGACGAGCAGGAGATCGCAGTGCGGATCGAGCAGTTGCGCGGTGCGTACCGTGTAGGCCGTCAGCATCGCCAACGGCTCGCCTCCCTTGCGCTTGCGAATCGCTGGGACGGTCAACCGCTTCATCGGCGCCGGCATGGGGGTGGCGCGGCTCGTCGCGGTGTCGAGCGTGTAGGTCGTGGACATGCCCGCGCTGTAACCTCCTCCCTCATCTCGCGCCAGCAGATCGGCGATTGATGTCACCTAGGATTGACTTTAAGTTAGGTATTATTTACATAAAGTCGTGCTTCGCAGTCATGGAGGTTGGTATATCGTTCAGAGAAAAGATCGCCTGGGTGGCGCTCGGCGGAATCGCACTCGCTGGCGCCCTGTATTTCGGCAACCTGGCAACACATGATGCGCCGCATTCCTATTTCATCGGCCTGTTCGTTGCCGTAATGGTCGCGCAGGCGGTCATCACGACGGTGGCTACCATCGGCGTCGCAGCCCTGGCTCCGGCGGATGCGCGCGCGCCGCGTGACGAGCGCGATCGGATGATCGGTCGCCTGGCCGCCGGGCAAACCTATTATCCGCTATTGATCGGCGTGATGCTGTCGGCGGTAACGATTCATTTCGGCAACAGCCTGTTCGGCATGCTCAACCTGTTGCTTGCGGTGATCATGCTGGCAGAGGCGTTGCGCTTCGTGTTCCAGATCATCGCCTATCGCCGGGGAGGCTGAACCATGCCCAGCACCCGCATCACCAACCAGATCCGCCTGCTGCGCTTCATGGCGGGCGAGATGACCCAGGCGGAACTGGGCGAACGCATCGGCATGACGCGCCAGACGGTCGCGGCGATCGAGGCAGGCAAATATTCGCCCACGCTCGAAGCCGCATTCCGCATTGCCCAGGTGTTCGGCAAACCGCTTGACGAGGTGTTCCAGTGGCAGGGGTGACCACCCTCCCCCGCTATTTCGTCCAGCCGCGCCGTTCGGCGTAACAGGCGAAGCGCCATGCGGCGACGCCGACCGCGACGATGAACAGCGGGAACGGCACGGTAGCCGCCCAGCCCTTGTGCGCAACGATGTCGGTGGTGGCGAAAAGATAGCCGAACTGGACGACGATCGCGATCAGCGCGACGAGCAGAATCCAGCTCGCCATCCGGTTGCGCAGCAACAGCGCGCCGCCGCCCAACAGCGACCCGAATGTCGCGACGGCGTAGCACCAGTTATACCAGACCGGCAGCGTGGCGTAGAGTGCCCGGTCATAGGCGGTGGCATCGCCCATCGCATCGGCACCGAGCCGGAACTGCATGACGCAGAAGTAACAGCCGATCGCATCCCACAGGATCAATAATATGGTGACGACATAGAACCAGCTTGGCGGTTTCGTTTCAAAGGCCATGTGCCCCTCCCTGTTTCGACACGCAAGGCTGCGCCTGTCACCGGAGAAAGGCAAGATTGCGTGCTATTCGACCGTCACGCCCTTCCAGAAGGCATAACGCCCCGCGATCTCGGCCGCGGCGGGCTTGGGATCGGGGTAATACCACACGGCATCGGGGTTGAGCTTGCCGTCGACCAGCAGAGACTTGTAGCGCGCAACGCCTTTCCACGGGCACGTCGTCCGGGTATCGCTCGCCTCGAGCAGTGTCTCGTCGACACTGTCGGGCGGGAAATAATGGTTGCCCTCGACGACGACGGTGTCGTCCGATTGCGCGATGACGGCGCCGTTCCAGCGTGCGGTCGGCATGATTGCTTGCTCCTTCAGCGCCCCAGCCCGGCGGTGAGATAGGTATCCGGCTTGAAGCCGACCAGTAGCGGCCCGGCGGATTCCAGCACCGGGCGCTTGATCATCGATGGCTGGGCCACCATCAGCGCGATCGCCTTCGCCTCGTCGAGATCGACCTTGTCGCCGTCAGGCAGAGCGCGGAACGTCGTGCCGGCACGATTGAGCAGCACCTGCCAGCCGACCTGCTTCGCCCAGCCGCGCAGCGTATCAGCGTCGACCCCCGATGTCTCATAGTCGTGAAAGGCGTAGGCGACGCCATGCTCCTCTAGCCAGTTGCGCGCCTTCTTGATCGTGTCGCAATTCTTGATCCCGTACATCGTCACGGCCATTGTCAGTCCTCGAAAAGTTCAGGCCTTCAGAAAGCGGCCGAGCGTGACCACCGGCTGACGTTCCAGCCCAAATGCCGCGTAAAAGGCAAGCGCGTCGTCATTCCCTTCGCGCACCATCAACTGGATCTTGGGCACACCCCGTGCGCGCAACCAGCTTTCCGCCGCCAACATCATGCGGGCACCGAGCCCGGTCCGTCGGCGTTCAGGGGCAACAGCGAGATAATAGACCCAGCCGCGATGACCGTCTTCGCCGACCATGACGCTCGCCGCGATCTCGTCGTCGATGCGTAGCAGCAGGATGTCGGAATGCTCTTGCGCCACGGCGCGGGCATAGTCGACGGCGGGATCGTTCCAGGGTCGCGTGAGCCCGCATGCCTCCCACAACGCGATCACCGCCGCCGCGTCGGCGGGACTCGCGCTGTCCAGCACGGAATGTCTTGTGTCGTTCATCGTGCAAGGATGCCGTTGGTCGTTCCGCACGTCCATCGGGTCCGGGCATTCAGTCACGATTAAGCCGTGCAGCAACTGATATGCTGTCCTAAGACGACATGACGCTGTCGGGAGGGGAATGCATGACGCGAGCGGGCTCGGGAATCGTCGCGCTGCTGCTGGCGGGGACGGTCTTGCCCGTGGCCGCGCAAGACCGCACCGACGACAATGCGGTGACCCAGGCGGAGGATGCGTTCGGCTTCAGCGTCGGCCGCGAATCGCTCGGCATCTATACCCCCGGCAGCACGCGCGGCTTTTCGCCCACGGCGGCCGGGAATGTGAGGATCGACGGGCTCTATTTTGATTCGGTGTTCAACCTCAGCAGCATCGTCAACGATTCGAGCAGCATCAAGGTCGGGCTGTCGGCGCAGGGCTATCCCTTCGCCGCGCCCAGCGGGATCGTCGACCTGTCATTGCGGCGCCCCGCGAACCGAAGCGCGGCGTCGATCGTGATCAACGGTGATAGCTACAGTTCTTTCGGCGTCGAGGTCGACGGTTCGTTGCCGCTCAGCCGCACCCTGTCGCTGGGCTATGGCGTGACGGGCAACCGAACCGCCTTTCCCGATGGTACCGACAACTGGAATCATGGCCAGGGACTGATCCTGCGCTGGCGACCTGCGCCCGGCATCGAGATCATGCCGTTCTGGACGCTCAACAACGACTATCATGACGAGGCCGGGCCATTTTACATTCCGGGCGGGAAATACCTCCCGCCGCAACCGCCGGCACACCGGTTCGACGGACCCGGCTGGGCGGATTTCCGTTACACCGCGACCAACCACGGCGTGCTTGCCGCCGCGGCCGCGTCGCCCACCTGGCTGTTCCGCGTCGGCGCGTTTCGCTCGGTGTTCGATTCCAGGGCCGGCTACGCCAACCTGCTGGTGGATCTGCAGCCGGATGGCAGCGCGGACCGGGTGATCATCGCCGACCCGCGCGCCAAGAACGTGTCGCTGAGCGGCGAATTCCGTGTGACGCACAGCATCCCGGACGGGCCACGGCTGCACGTTTTTCATCTCAGCCTGCGCGAGCGCGACGCACGACGCGAATTTGGCGGATCCGATCAGGTCGATCTCGGGCCAACGCGGATCGGCACGCCGGAGGACTCGCCCAAGCCCAGCTTCGTTTTCGGCGCGCTGTCGCACGACCATGTCCGGCAAGAGACGGTCGGCCTGGCCTATGATGGTCGCTGGAAGAATGTCGGCGAGATCAGCTTCGGCGTGTCGCGCGCCGACTACCGCAAGACGACGAGCCTGCCCGGCGTCGCGCCGATCGTGTCGCACGCCCGGCGGTGGCTTTATAACGGCACCGCGGCGATCTACGCCTCGCCCTCACTGAGTGTTTATGCCGGCTATTCGCGCGGGTTGGAGGAGAGCGGGGTCGCGCCAGCCAATGCGGCGAACCGCAACCAGCCGCTACCTGCGATCCTGACCGAACAAAAGGACGCGGGGCTACGCTGGGTCGTCACGGGCAACGTCAAGCTGGTAGCGGGCGTGTTCGACCTGCGCCGGCCCTATTTCGGGCTGGATGCCATCAATGTTTTCACGCACGTCGGCACGACACACAGCCGCGGCGCGGAGTTCTCGGTGTCGGGATCGGTTACCAAGCGGCTGAACGTCGTCGCGGGCGGTGTTTTCCTCAAACCCAGGGTCGAGCGAGATGCCGGCGTGCCGGGCATTATCGGCTTGCGCCCGGTCGGCTTGCCCAGCCACCTGCTCAACCTCAACGTCAATTGGCAGACGCCCCTGCTCAATGGCCTGTCGCTGGACGCGGTGATGTTTCACCGCGGCACGGTGGCGGCGACGACCGACAATCTGGTGACGCTGCCACCACGCTTTCCGGTCAATCTTGGCGGGCGCTACCGCTTCAAACTCGCGACGCATGACGCCACCTTCCGCGTGCAGCTTGGCAACATCTTCAACGATCGCGGCTTCGGCACAGCCGGGCCGGGAATCTATGCCGCCAATGCGGGCCGCTATATGTCGAGCTATCTCGCCGTCGATATCTGACGCGCGCGCCGCAGTGGGCGGCTGTTTACGAGATTGAAAAACAGGCCGCGCGCGACGAGGTCATGATCGGGCGTCCGGGAGCGCGAGATGGATCGACCAATGCATCATTACGAGATTTTCGAGACGGCGTTCGGTCATGCCGCGATAGCGTGGAATGCGGCGGGGATCAGCGCCATGCGCCTGCCCGCCGGCTCGCCCGACACGGCCGAGCGGGCGCTTCTGCGCCGCCTTCCCGGCGCGCTGCCCGTCGCGCCTCCGCCCGAGATCGCGGAGACCATTGCGGCGGCACAACGCTATTTTGCGGGCGAGAAGACCGCCTTCGCCGACGTGCGGATCGATCTTGGCGAGCAGGACGCGCTTTTCACGCAAATCTATTCGGCGGTGCGCCGGCTCCGCTGGGGCGAGACGACGACCTATGGCGCGGTTGCGAAAGCCTTGGGCGCCGGTCCGGAGGTGGCACGCGATGTCGGGCGCGCCATGGCGGCGAACCCGGTGCCGCTCATCATCCCCTGTCACCGCGTCCTGGCCGCGGGCGGCAAGGTTGGTGGCTTCTCGGCACCGGGAGGCGCCGATGCCAAAATGAGGATGCTCGCGCTCGAGGGAGTGGATCTGACGCCGGGCGAGCCGGCGCAGCGGGGTTTCGGCTTTTAGCGATCCCGGCCACCGTCATGCATTTGCGCTGACGCGACGACAGCTGGTGCAACTGACCTCCGGCGCGGATCCCGGTTTCGCCGTTGTCGCGCCGACGAGAGTCGTTATTGTATCCTCATGATACATATTGCGGGCGCCGCCGCCAAAGGAGAGGACTGCATGAGTACGACCAACGTTGTGACATATCGGGTGGAGGATCGCATCGCCTGGGTCTATTTCGCGCGACCGGACAAGCGCAATGCGATGAACCCCACGCTCAACCGACGCATGATCGAAGTGCTCGAGGAGCTGGAATACCGCGACGATGTCGGCGTGCTCGTACTTGGCGGTGAAGGCACGGCATGGTCGGCGGGAATGGACCTCAAGGAATATTTTCGTGAGACCCAGTCGCAAGGCCTGCGCGGCATTCGTCAGTCGCAACGCGAAAGCTATGGTTGGTTCCGTCGCCTGCGCTGGTTCCAGAAGCCGACGATCGCGATGGTCAATGGCTGGTGTTTCGGCGGCGGCTTTGGCCCGCTCTTCGCCTGCGATCTGGCGATCACCGCCGACGAGGCGCAGTTCGGCCTGTCGGAAATCAATTGGGGCATCCTGCCGGGTGGCGGTGTCACCAAGGTGGTGGTCGACCTTTTGGCTATGCGCGACGCGATGTGGATGACGCTGACCGGCGAGCTGATCGACGGAAAGAAGGCGGCCGAATGGCGGCTGGTGAACGAAAGTGTACCGCTCGACCGGCTGGAGGCGCGCGTGCGTGAAGTTGCGCTGCTGCTGCTGAAGAAGAACCCCGTCGCCCTGAAATTCGCGAAGGATGCCGTGCGCCGCGTCGGCGCGATGACTTATGACGAAGCCGAGGATTACCTCGTCCGGATGCAGGAAGCCGCCAACTTTCACGACAAGACCGACGGTCGCAAGGAGGGTATCCGCCAGTTCATCGACGAAAAGAGCTACAAGCCGGGTCTCGGCGCCTACGACCTTTCAAAAGCCGAAAGCTGACGGGCGAAGGGGCAAGGATCAGGTGCAGATCAGCGCGTTGAGCGCGAGCGCACCGGCCCGACCTTGCGCAGCAGGGCAAAGAGCGTACTTCGCTCCGCCTCGCTCATCCGTGCGCTCATCCGCTGGTCCGAGTCCCGCAACAGCGACAGGACGACCTCCAACTGCCCTTCGCCATAGGGAAGGAGATGCAGCGCGTTGGTCCGCAGATCGCGCCCCGGCCGCCGTTCGACCAGCTTGCGGCTTTCAAGTCCGTTGACGAGCTTCATCGCGCTCGACCGATTGATGCTGAGCGCGCGCCCGAGCGCCGTCTGGTCACAACCCGGATTGGCGCGGATCAACATCAACGCGGTGAGTTTGGCGGGCGTCAGCCCGTGCGGGTCCAGCACACGCCGCGCGTCTTCCGTCATGATCTGGAAAGTGCGCTGCATCTGATAGCCGAGGAGGGTTTCCAGGTCGTCGTCCTGCTTCATCTATCGCCGATGCCGCCTTGCCAATATTGTATCCTTAGCGCACAAAGTCACCACTGTCGCCGCGCGTTGCGCCGCGCGGCGGCGACGCTTAGCGCAATGCAAGGGCGCCACCAAGGAGAGCGATGATGGACTACCAATTCCGGATGCTGGTCGATGGCGAGTTGGTGGATGGCCCGCGCAGCTTCGACGTCGTGAACCCAGCCACCGCCAAGGTATTTGCCCGTTGCCCGAAGGCCGACGAAGCGCTGATCGACCGCGCGGTGGCTGCGGCGAAACGCGCCTTTCCCGCCTGGGCCGCGAACACGATCGAAGATCGCGCAGCGCTGATCATGAAGCTCGCCGATGCGCTGGAAGCCCGCGCGGGCGAATTCGCGAGCCTGCTCACCAGCGAGCAGGGCAAGCCGCTCGACCAGGCGATGTTCGAGATGATGGGCAGCATCTACACGCTGCGCGCGTTCGCGGCGATGCGGATCGAAGCCCGGACGTTACGCGACGAGGGCGGCAACATGGTGATCGAGCACCGTACGCCGCTGGGCGTCGTCGCCGCGATCATGCCCTGGAATTTCCCCGTCATCCTGCTGATGAACAAGCTCGGACCCGCGCTTCTAGCGGGCAACACCATGGTCGCGAAGCCCGCGCCTACCACCCCCCTCACCTCGTTGCTGTTCGGCGAGATTTGCGCCGATATCCTGCCGCCCGGCGTGGTCAACATCGTCTGCGACCAGAATGATCTGGGCGCGAAGCTGGCGACTCATCCGGACGTCGACAAGGTTGCCTTCACCGGATCGACGGCGACCGGCAAGAAGGTGATGGCCGCCGCTGCCGAGGGGGTGAAACGCGTCACGCTGGAACTGGGCGGAAACGATGCCGCGATCGTGCTGGACGACGTCGACGCGCGCCAGGTCGCGCGCAAGGTCTATGGCGGCGCGATGGCCAATGCCGGCCAGATCTGCGTCGCTATCAAGCGGGCCTATGTGCCCGCGCCGATGTACGATGATTTCTGCGATGAACTGGCCAGGCTCGCCAATGAAGCGGTGGTGGGCGACGGCTCGATGCAGGGAACGCAGATCGGTCCGGTGCAGAACAAAATGCAGTTCGACAAGGTCAACGCGCTACTGGAGGATGCGCGGACGCGCGGCACCATATTGGCGGGGGGCACACCCCTTGATCGGCCGGGCTATTTCATCCCGCCAACGATCGTTCGTGATCTCGATGACGATGCGCCGCTGGTCCGCGAAGAGCAGTTCGGCCCGGTGCTGCCAGTGTTGTCATATACCGATATCGACGACGTCATCCGCCGTGCAAACGATTCGGATTACGGCCTGGGCGGTACCGTCTGGGGCAAGGACGTCGCGCGTGCGACGGCGGTCGCCAAGCGCATCGACACGGGCACCATATGGGTGAACCAGTATCTGGCGATCGACCCGTCGATTCCCTTCCGCGGCGCGAAGCAATCGGGCCTGGGCGGCGAACTCGGCGAGGCCGGACTGAACGAATATACCCAGCCGCATATCATCAACGCGGTGGCGCTCGAAGAAGCCTGACCCTTTGGCTAGTGGGCACACACCCCGATGGATCCGGTGAGGCGCGCGCTGGTCATGCCTTCCCGTATCCAATCCTGCCTTGCCCCGGGGACGACGCAGATTGTACGTAACGCATACAAAAACGCATCTGAGCAGGAGAGAAGGCATGGCAGACCACGTCACGGCGCTGGATACCTGTTCAACCGTCTTCAGCAACATGAGGAAGAACTCGACGTCCGCCAGGCGCAATATCCCTGCAGTTATCTGATCGCAGAGGCGTGGACTCGTACCGCCCGCACTGGCTTCGACCGGCCCAATTGAGATGAGCGCGATGACCTATCCCGAACTGTATATGATGATCGACGGCGAGCGGGTAACGGGTGGGGGACGCCGTGCGCACGCCGTCGTCAATCCGGCGACCGGCGAGACGCTCGCTGCGCTTCCCCTTGCCGATGCCGCCGATCTGGACCGCGCGCTAGACACCGCCCGGCGCGGGTTCCGACACTGGCGCAACTCCACGCCTCATGAGCGCGCGGCCGTGCTCCAGGGCGCCGCGCGGCTGATGCTGGAACGACAGGACGAACTCGCCCGCGTCGCGACGATGGAAGAGGGCAAGACCTTCGCCGAAGCGAGGATCGAAGTGTTGATGAACGTCGGCCTGTTCCAGTTCTACGCCGGCGAGGTCTTCCGGATCTACGGCCGCACGCTGGTCCGCCCGGCTGGGCAACGCTCGAGCGTGACGAAGGAGCCCGTCGGCCCCGTCGCCGCTTTCGCGCCCTGGAACTTCCCGCTCGGCAATCCGGGGCGGAAACTGGGAGCGCCGATCGCGGCGGGCTGCTCGGTAATCCTGAAGGCCGCGGAGGAGACACCGGCCTCTGCGCTGGGCGTGCTCCAGTGCCTGCTCGACGCCGGGCTGCCGCCCGAGGTGGCGCAAGCCGTGTTCGGCGTGCCAGACGAGGTTTCCCGGCACCTGCTCGGGTCGCCGGTCATTCGCAAGCTCAGCTTCACCGGTTCGACCGTCGTCGGCAAGCATCTCGCCAAGCTCGCTGCCGAGGATTGCAAGAGGACGATGATGGAACTCGGCGGCCACGGGCCGAGGACGGGCCCGAAGGGATCGATGCCTGCCTCGTCACCAAGGCGGTGCACGAAGGGTAAACGCAGAGAGACGCGATGTTGGTCAGGCGATGCGTCCCGCATGATCGAGTTCCGCCAGCCCATTCGACAGAATCAGCCGGACCAGATCGGTCTGCCCTTGCGTCCCCGTCTTGGCGAAGATCTTTTTGGAATAATTGCGCGCGGTCTCGATGGTCAGGCAGAGACGGTCCGCCGCGTCGCTCAGTCGGTCGCCATCCGCCAGCGCGGCGGCCAGCCGGGCCTCGCTCGGCAGCAAGCCGAACAGGTCAGTGAGCAACGCGGCCGTCTCCGACCCTGGACGGCATTCGCCCTGGAGCGTGGCGAGCACCGCCGGCTGGCGGGAATCGATCGCCCATTCCCGCGGAGTCGGGACGATCCGCAGGTGCATCGGAGGGTTTTCGCTCACCCATAATGCCTGCGCGCGTGGCGCCTCGCCCGTTCCAAAACGATCGAGGATGGCGGTGAGCGCCGTCTCCGCCGCGCGATCGGCCAAGGCGAGGCGGTCGCCATGAGCGCCAGGCAGAACGCGGAGACCGCGCGGGAAATCCGGCAAGGCGGTCCAGAAATCCAGCACCACGCCGGCGCGATCGAGCAGGAACCAGCCCAGGCTATTCCGTCGCGCCAGATCGGCGGTGATCGTCGCGCGCAATCGTTCATGCGCTAAGCGTGACGTGGTTCGCGCGGCAGCCTGCAGATAGGGAAAGAGGCGCCGCAGCACCGCGCCTTCGGCGGCGTCAAACGCGCGCGCGCCGAAAATGCCCAGCTCGATCGTGGCCAACGGCACGACGACGCGCATGGCGTTGACCGACACCGCGCCCAGTCGCGCGAGCGCCGCATTCAGCGAGAGGCCCTCATCGGTGTCGATGAGTTCGGACAGTTCGCTTGCGGTATAGATTCGTTCGGGTCGCATCCTCTTGGTCAGGACGAAGGCCAGGGCCGTCGCGTCGATGGGTACCGACGCGCCGGAGGGCATCGCAGCCGCGATATCCTCCGTGCCGATCTGCCCTGGCACTCCGCTGACCATTGCGGCGAAGCGGGCGCCCGTCAGGCCCGCGACGCGCGCCAGGAAGGCGCTCCAGCTACCACCGCTGGTGGCCGCTTCTTGCAGTGCAAGGATGAGATCGACTTCGGAGACGCCAGGAAAAGCCATGGCAATTCTCTATACCCTCCCAAATGGGAGGTCCAGATACATCCGGGGACGCCCACTTCCGTTCTCACAAAGCAGGAGCGAGATGTGACGGCGCGAAAATTGACCCACCTCGAGCGGCTCGAAGCCGAAAGCATTCATATCATGCGCGAGGTGGTGGCCGAGGCGCAGAAGCCGGTGATGCTTTATTCGGTCGGCAAGGATTCGGCGGTGATGCTGCACCTGGCGCGCAAGGCGTTCTATCCCTCCCCGCCACCCTTCCCGCTCCTCCATGTCGACACCACCTGGAAATTCCAGGACATGTACCGGCTGCGCGACAAGATGGCCGAGAAAGCCGGCATGGAATTGCTCGTCTGGCACAATCCGGAAGCGATGGAGCGGGGCATCAACCCGTTCGATCACGGCGCGCTCCACACCGATATGTGGAAGACTGAAGGGCTCAAGCAGGCGCTCGATCACTATGGCTTCGACGCGGCCTTCGGTGGCGCACGCCGCGACGAGGAGAAAAGTCGCGCCAAGGAGCGCATCTTCTCCTTCCGCACCGCCAAGCATGGCTGGGATCCGAAGAACCAGCGCCCCGAGCTCTGGGACGTCTACAATGCCCGCAAGGCAAAGGGTGAGAGCATCCGGGTCTTCCCCATCTCGAACTGGACCGAGCTCGACATCTGGCAATACATCATGGCCGAGAATATCGAGATCGTGCCGCTCTACCTCGCCGCCAGGCGCGCGACCGTGGAGCGCGACGGGCTGCTACTGATGGTCGACGACGATCGTTTTCCGCTGAAGCCGGGCGAGGAGCCCGTGATGCGCTCGATCCGCTTCCGCACGCTCGGTTGCTACCCACTCACCGGTGCGGTGGAGAGCGAAGCCGATACACTGGCCGAGGTGGTGCAGGAGATGCTGCTCACCACCACATCCGAACGACAGGGCCGCGTCATCGACAAGGATGAGGGTGGCGCCGGCATGGAAAAGAAGAAGCAGGAGGGGTATTTCTGATGGCGGGCCAGGACATCGCGGAGCCGATCTACAAGGTCGACGCGCTCGTCGCCGAGGATATCGGCGCCTATCTGGAGCAGCATCAGAACAAGGAGTTGCTCCGCTTCATCACCTGCGGGTCGGTGGACGACGGCAAGTCCACGCTGATCGGACGCCTGCTTTATGATTCCAAGATGATCTTCGAGGATCAGTTGGCGGCCCTGGAGGCGGATTCGAAGAAGGTCGGCACGCAGGGGCAGGAAATCGACTTCGCGCTGCTCGTCGACGGCCTCGCCGCCGAGCGCGAGCAAGGCATCACCATCGATGTCGCCTATCGGTTCTTCGCGACCGAGAAGCGCAAGTTCATCGTCGCCGATACGCCCGGGCACGAGCAATATACGCGCAACATGGTGACCGGCGCCTCCACTGCCGATCTCGCCGTGATCCTGATCGACGCGCGCAAGGGCGTGCTCGTCCAGACGCGACGCCACAGCTATCTCGCGCACCTGATCGGCATCAAGAACCTGGTGTTGGCGGTGAACAAGATGGACCTGGTCGGTTACGATCAGGCGGTGTTCGACCGGATCGTCGCCGAGTACACCGAATTTGCCAACAGTCTCGGTATCACGGCCTTCACCGCCATCCCGATCTCGGGCTTCAAGGGCGACAACATTACCACGGCGCCCTCGGCCAACACGCCCTGGTACAAGGGACCGGCGCTGATCGAGCATCTCGAGAGCGTCGAAATCGCCGACATCGCGGCCCAGGAGAAGCCGTTCCGCCTCCCCGTCCAGTGGGTCAACCGGCCGAACCTCGATTTCCGGGGCTTTTCGGGCCTGATCGCGGGCGGCACGGTGAAGCCGGGCGATTCGATCCGCGTCGTGCCGTCAGGCCGCACCAGCACTGTCAAGAATATCGTCACGTTGGACGGAGATCTCGACGAGGCGGTCGCAGGCCAATCGATCACACTAGTCCTCGCCGACGAGATCGACTGCTCGCGCGGCGATGTGATCGCCATTGCCAGCAACCCGCCCGAAGCCTCCGACCAGTTCGAGGCGACGATCGTGTGGATGAACGACGAGGCGATGAAGCCAGGTCGTGGCTATCTGCTCAAACTCGGCACCCAGACGGTGACGGCGACGGTGCAGGAGCCGAAATACGAGATCAACGTCAACACGATGGAGCATCTCGCCGCCAAGACATTGTCGCTCAACTCGATCGGCGTGGCGGAAATCCACACCGACCGCCCGATCGTGTTCGAGCCCTATGCGGACAGCCATACGCTCGGCGGCTTCATCCTGATCGACAAGCTCAGCAATGCCACGGTCGCGGCGGGCATGATCCACTTCTCGCTGCGCCGCGCCCAGAACGTCCACTGGCAGCCCACCACGATCGGGCGCGAGGCGCATGCGAACCTCAAGAACCAGACGCCGCGCGTGCTGTGGTTCACCGGGCTTTCGGGCGCGGGCAAGTCGACCATCGCCAACGAGGTCGAAAAGTCGCTCAACCTGATGAATCGCCATACCTTCCTGCTTGACGGCGACAATATCCGCCATGGGCTGAACAAGGATCTGGGCTTTACCGAAGCGGACCGGATCGAGAATATCCGCCGGGTCGGCGAGGTTGCCAAGCTGATGGCGGATGCCGGCCTGATCGTGCTGACCGCCTTCATCAGCCCGTTCCGCGCCGAGCGGCAAATGGTACGCGACATGCTGCCGGAGGGCGAGTTCGTCGAGATATTCGTCGATACGCCGCTCGACGTGGCCGAAAAGCGCGATGTCAAAGGCCTCTACAAGAAGGCCCGCGCCGGCGACCTCAAGAACTTCACCGGCATCGACAGCCCCTATGAGCCGCCCGAGCATCCGGAAATTCGCGTCAACACGGTCGACATGACGCCGACCGAGGCCGCGGAATATATCGTCCGTCAAATCATGCCGCTGAAGTGACGGTGCGATGAGCGATATCATCATCGAGAGCGATGCCGCCCTTGCCGCACAACTCGCCGAGGTGGCGGGACGCATCCTCATCGCGGTGCGCGGCGCCGGTGTGTGCGCCAACCAGGCGCTGGGCAAGGCTGGCGATGCCACCGCTAATCAGTTCCTCTGCCATGCAATCGCCTCGCAGCGCGCCGAGGATGGGCTGCTGTCCGAGGAATCCAGCGACACCATGGAGCGGCTGTCCAAATCGCGGGTTTGGATCGTCGATCCGGTGGATGGTACGCGCGAATATGGCGAGGCGCGTGCCGATTGGGCGGTACATGTCGGGCTCGCCATAAATGGCGTCGCAACGGTCGGCGCGGTGGCGTTACCGGGGATGGGCGACGGCGTCGTGTTGCGCTCCGACCAGCCGCGCCCGTTGCCTCCCGTCACCGGCACGCCCCGCATGGTGGTCAGCCGCACGCGGCCGGCGGCCGAGGCGGTGGCGGTTGCCGGTGCGATGGGCGCCGAGCTGGTGCCGATGGGGTCGGCGGGCGCCAAGGCGATGGCGATCATACTCGGCCAGGCCGAGATCTATCTTCATTCCGGCGGCCAATATGAATGGGACAGCTGCGCGCCAGTGGCGGTGGCGAAGGCGCACGGCCTCCACTGCTCCCGTCTTGACGGCTCTGAGCCGATCTACAATCAGGCCGACACCTACATGCCGGATCTGCTCATCTGCCGACCGGAATATGTCGAGCGTGTATTCGAGGCGCTGGGCAAGGTCACCGCCGAATAGGGTGAGCTGAGCAAGACGCCCCCAATCATTCCCACTCGATCGTGCCGGGCGGCTTGGAGGTATAGTCGTAGGTGACGCGATTAATCCCGCGCACCTCGTTGACGATACGGGTCGCGACGCGCGGCAGGAAATCGCCGGGAAACTGGAAGGCCTGCGCGGTCATGCCGTCGGTCGAGGTGACGGCTCGCAACGCGAGGACGTTGTCATAGGTGCGGCCGTCTCCCATCACGCCGACGCTGCGCACTGGCAGCAGCACCGCGAACGCCTGCCAGATCGTGTCGTAGAGCCCAGCGGCGCGGATCTCCTCGAGATAGATCGTGTCGGCCTTGCGCAGGATGTCGCAGCGCTCCTTGGTCACCTCGCCGGGAATCCGGATCGCCAGCCCCGGGCCGGGGAAAGGATGACGACCGACGAAGATGTCGGGCAGGCCAAGCTCCCGGCCGAGCGCGCGAACCTCATCCTTGAACAGCTCGCGCAGCGGCTCGACCAGCTTCATGTTCATCCGCGCAGGCAGGCCACCGACATTATGGTGGCTCTTGATCGTCACGGACGGGCCGCCGGTGAAGCTGACGCTCTCGATCACATCGGGATAGAGCGTGCCCTGGGCGAGGAACTCCGCGCCGCCGATCTTGCGTGCTTCCTGCTCGAAGATGTCGATGAAGGCGCCGCCGATGAACTTACGCTTGGCCTCGGGATCAGTGACGCCCGCCAACCCGCCGAGGAATTTCTCCGACGCATCCACATGGACCAGCGGGATATTATAGTGGTTGCGGAACAGGCTGACGACCTGATCGGCCTCGCCGGCGCGCATCAGCCCGTGATCGACGAACACGCAGGTGAGCTGTTCCCCGATCGCCTCATGGATCAGCACCGCCGCCACCGCGCTGTCGACGCCGCCCGACAGGCCGCAAATCACCCTGCCCTTGCCGACCTGCGCGCGGATGTCGGCAATTTTCGCGGCGCGATAGCCGGCCATCGTCCAGTCGCCCACCAACCCGCAGACATGCCGCGCGAACGTCGCGATCAGCTTCGCACCGTCGGGCGTGTGGACCACTTCGGGATGGAACTGCATCGCGTAATAATGCCGCGCGTCATCGGCGATCACCGCGAAGGGTGCGCCAGCGCTCGCCGCGACCGGGCGGAATCCGGGAGCGAGCGCAGTCACCTTGTCGCCATGGCTCATCCATACCTGATGCCGCTCGCCCGGCTGCCACAGGCCGTCGAACAGCGCGCAATCGTCCTTCACCTCGATCACGGCATGGCCGAACTCGCCGCTGTCGCCGAGCGTGACGGTGCCGCCGAGCTGCGCCATCAACACCTGCTGGCCGTAGCAGATCCCCATGATCGGCACGCCGCTGTCGATCACGGCCTGTGGGATGCGGGGACTGCCTTCTTCCAGCACGGAAGCGGGGCTGCCGGAGAGAATCACGCCAGCGGGTTTCATCCGCGCAAAGGCTTCTTCGGCGGCGCTGAACGGGGCGATTTCGCTATAGACCCCCGCCTCACGGACACGGCGGGCGATGAGCTGGGTCACCTGGCTCCCGAAATCGATGATGAGGATCGAGTCGCTTGGCTGGGTCATGCTGCCGGATAGCAGAAGACGCGCCGCGCGGAAGTCCCCGACTATCGAATCCGCTGTACCGCCATTCCGGTCCATCGGGCGGCGAATGCCCAGGTGTCGGCAGCCTCGGCGATAATCTTGTCGGTCGGCTTGCCCGAGCCGTGCCCGGCGCGCGTCTCGATGCGGGCGAGCCGCGGCTTCGGCCCAAGATCGAGCGGTTGCAGCATCGCGACATATTTGAAGGTGTGGCCGGGCACGACCCGGTCGTCGGTGTCAGCGGTTTCGGCGAGGATCGCCGGATAAGGCCGGCCGGCGCGGATATTGTGATAGGGCGAATAGGTCAGCAGCGTGTGGAAATCGGCTTCCTTCGACGGATAGCCATAATCGTCGACCCAATAGCGCCCCGCGGTGAAGCGGTCGAAGCGCAGCATGTCCATCACCCCGACCTGGGGGATCGCGGCGGCGAACAGGTCGGGGCGCTGGTTGACCACCGCGCCGACCAGCAGGCCGCCGTTGGAGCCGCCCTGGATCGCCAACCTGTCGCTCGCTGTAACGCCTTCAGCGACAAGATACTCGGCAGCCGCGATGAAATCGTCGAACACATTCTGCTTGTTGGCGAGCCGCCCGCCGTCATGCCACGCCCGGCCATATTCCCCGCCACCGCGAAGGTTGGCGATGGCGAGCACCCCGCCTTGTTCCAGCCACGCGATACGCGTCGCCGAGAAGCCCGGCGTCAGCGAAATGTTGAAGCCGCCATAACCGTAGAGCAGCGTCGGCGCCGGACCCGGCGGCAAATCCCTGCGGTGCACGATGAACATCGGCACCCGCGTGCCGTCCTTCGAGGCGTAGAAGCGCTGCATCACCACATAAAGCGACGGATCGAACGCCACCCTGGGCACCGCCCAGGGCGTCACCGCCCCCGTGTCGACGTCGTAGCGATAGATCGTCGTCGGCGTCGCGAAACTGGTGAAGGCGAAGAAGGTTTCGCCATCGCCGGGTTCGCCGCCGAAACCGATCGCGTCGCCGATCCCGGGCAGCGCCACGACACCGTCGCGCTGGCCATCGAGCGTGTAGCGCCGCACTTCGCGCTTCACGTCGACCATGTAGCTGGCGAGCAGCCGGCCACCGATGATTGCGGCGCCATCCAGCACCGCCACATCCTCGGGCACCACCTCGTGCAGCACGCTGGCGGGGGCGCAAACGTCGCTCGAGACGATCCGCAGGCGCGGCGCGTCCTTGTTGGTCACCCAGAAGAAATTGGCCCCGATATTGCCGGCCAGGCTCCACTGGTTCTCCAGCCCAGCGAAGATGGTGCGCGGCCGCGCGTCACGGTCGACGAGGTCCACAACGGTGATCTCGTAGCGATTGTCGGTGCCCTCATGCGTGGTGATGACCAGCCATGCGCCGTCATCGGTAACCTGCGCCGTATGGCCGCGCCGCGGCGCGTCGGGTGTTGCGTAGATCACCCGGTCGACGGCCTGGGGCGTACCGATCTGATGGAAGCAGACCTGCTGGTTTTCGTTCGTCGCCTGGAACTCGTCACCCTCGGCCGGTGCGGCAAAGCGTGAATAATAGAAACCGGAACCATCCTTCGCCCAGGCGAGATGGGAGAACTTCACCCAGGCGACCGTGTCGGCAAGCGATTCGCCGGTCGCAACATCGAGTATCCTGATCGTACGCCAATCACTGCCGCCATCCTGCACCGCATAGAGCAAGCGCGTGCCATCTTCCGACGGCATCCATTCGGCGAGCGCGGTGGCGCCGTCCGTCGACCAGATATTGGGGTCGATCAGCACACGGCCGGGCCCATTGAGCGACTCGCGAACATACAGCACCGCCTGGTTCTGCAGCCCGGCATTATGTGCGTAGAAATAGCGTCCGCCCTTTTTCACCGGCACGCCGAAACGCTCATAGTCGAGCAATTGCTTCAGCCGCGCGGCGAAGATGTCCCGGCCGGGGAGCGTGGCGAGATAGGCGTTGGTGACGTCATTCTGGGCATCGACCCAGGCCCGCACCTCGCCATCGCCGCGCACGTCGTTCTCGAGCCAGCGATAGGGATCGGCGACCTTGACTCCGAATTGCTCGTCGACCTGATCGACCTGGCGGGTTTCGGGATAGCTGATGCTGGATGCGGATGGCATGGCGCCGCTATCGAGCGTGCCACGCGGGAGGGCAAGCGCCGCCAACAGAAAAGGGCCCCGCTCGCGCGAGGCCCCGTCTCGTTCGGCGATACCGCGGCGATCAGGCCGCTTCGTCGAAATCCTCGTCGCCCATCACCGGACCCGAATCCTGGCCCTTGGCAGTGACGTCGCGGTCGACGAATTCGATGATCGCCATCGGCGAGGCGTCCGAGGCGCGGACACCGGCCTTGATGATGCGGGTATAGCCGCCGTTGCGGTCGGCGTAGCGCGCGGCCAGCACGTCGAACAGCTTGACCAGCTGCGCGTCGTCGAGAAGGCGCGCATGCGCCAGGCGACGGTTGGACAGGCCACCCTTCTTGGCGAGCGTGATCAGCTTCTCCACATACGGGCGAAGCTCCTTCGCCTTGGCGGTGGTGGTGGTGATCTGCTCATGCTTGATCAGTGCGGCCGACATGTTGCGGAACAGCGCAATACGGTGGGCCGAGGTACGTTGCAGCTTACGGCCGCCTACGCGATGACGCATGGTAATTCCTTCTCGTTCGTTCGGGGGCCGTATCAGGTACCCGGGACCAGGTGGCGACGGAGAGGCCACCCATTTTACCGTCATCCCAGCGAAAGCCGGGATCTCTATCCATTTGCAGGCCCGCCGGCCGGGCTGATCGCTTGCCCTCGTCCAGTTCGACGATCGCTTGCGCGATCGCCTCACTAGTCTCGGGCAATCAGCCCATGATTTCCTGCTCGAGCTTCTTGGCCATCTCTTCGATGTTCTCAGGCGGCCAACCCGGGATTTCCATGCCCAGGCGGAGACCCATGCTCGACAGCACTTCCTTGATCTCGTTGAGCGACTTGCGACCGAAGTTCGGCGTGCGCAGCATCTCGGCTTCGGTCTTCTGGACCAGGTCGCCGATATAGATGATGTTGTCGTTCTTGAGGCAGTTGGCGCTGCGCACCGACAGTTCGAGCTCGTCGACCTTCTTGAGCAGGTAACGGTTGATCTGCTGCGTGTCGCCCGACACCTCGCCGGTCGAAGCCGGCGCGGCATGGCCGATCGGCGCCGAGCGCGTGACCAGCGAATCGTCGAAGTGCACGAACAGCGCGAGCTGGTCCTGCAGGATGCGACCAGCATAACCGACAGCGTCCTCGGGTGTGATCGTGCCATCGGTCTCGATCGTCAGCGTCAGCTTGTCGTAATCGAGTTCCTGCCCGACGCGGGTATTCTCGACCTTGTACGACACCTGGCGCACCGGCGAGTACAGCGCGTCGACCGGGATCAGGCCGATCGGCGCATCGGCCGGGCGGTTGGCGATCGCGGCGACATAGCCCTTACCGACATCGGCGGTGAGCTCCATGTTGAGCGTCGCGCCATCATCGAGGTGGCAGATCACCAGTTCGGGGTTCATCACTTCGATGTCGCCCGAGACGGCGATGTCGCCGGCCTTCACTTCGGCAGGACCGGTCGCGGAGAGCTGGAGGCGCTTCGGCCCCTCACCCTGCATCTTGAGCGCGATCTGCTTGACGTTGAGCACGATGTCGGTGACGTCTTCACGCACACCGGCGAGCGATGAAAATTCGTGCAGCACATTCTCGATCTTGATCGAGGTGACGGCGGCACCCTGCAACGACGAGAGCAATACACGGCGCAGCGCGTTGCCGAGCGTCAGGCCGAAGCCACGCTCCAGCGGCTCGGCGACGAACGTCGCCTTGCGCTTCTGATCGCCGCCCGGCTTCTTTTCGAGGCCGCTCGGCTTCTTCAATTCCTGCCAGTTCTTAGCGTTGACGGACACGGGCTTCCCCTATCTAGGGCCGGAGCGGGGGCTTGCTCCGACCGTGAAAATCGTCCGCGCGGCGTGATCAATCGCGCGCGGACCGACGAAAATCAGACGCGACGACGCTTGGACGGGCGAACGCCGTTGTGCGGGATCGAGGTCACGTCGCGGATCGAGGTGATCTGGAAACCGACCGCCTGCAGCGCACGAAGCGCCGACTCACGACCCGAACCCGGACCCTTGACCTCAACCTCGAGCGTGCGGACGCCATGCTCGGCGGCCTTCTTGCCCGCGTCTTCCGCAGCGACCTGCGCCGCGTACGGCGTCGACTTGCGGCTGCCCTTGAACCCCATCATGCCCGCGGACGACCATGAAATGGCGTTGCCCTGGGCATCGGTGATGGTGATCATGGTATTGTTGAAGCTGGCGTTCACATGCGCGACGCCGGAAGTGATGTTCTTGCGTTCACGGCGCCGGATGCGCTGAGGTTCGCGTGCCATAATGGAATTCCTGACCTAATTTGCTGAAGAGCGAGCGGCACGCGGCCGCCCTGCGTCTTACTTCTTCTTGCCAGCGATCGGCTTCGCCTTGCCCTTGCGAGTGCGCGCATTGGTATGCGTGCGCTGGCCGCGGACCGGCAGACCCTTGCGATGACGCAGGCCGCGATAGCAGGCCAGATCCATCAGACGCTTGATGTTCATCGCGGTCTCGCGACGCAGATCACCCTCGACGGTGTGATCGGCATCGATCGCTTCGCGAATCTGCAGCACTTCCTGATCGGTCAGGTCCTGAACGCGGCGCTCGGGCGCGATGCTCAGCTTGTCGGTGATCTGCTTCGCCTTGGCGGGGCCGATACCGTGGATGTAGGTCAGCGCGATAACGACGCGCTTGTTGGTCGGGATGTTGACCCCGGCGATACGTGCCATGAAACTTGTTCTCCTAGCTCCACAGGGTGCAGCATGGCAGCGCACCCCATCTCAACGCGTTGCAATCCGAAACGCACGATACCGGCGAGCGCAAACGAGCGCCGCCGGAAACCGGTGTTTCGGAATAAGGGTCAGTTAAGATGTGGACCGCCCGGTGTCAAGCAACGCGTGATGGCCGCGACGGAAAATCGTCACGCGTCCGCGCCAGCGGCATTAGCCGAACGCGAAATATGCCACAACCGCACAAAGCCGATCACACCGCCCTGTCCGCCCGCTCAGATCGGAACGACGACTGTCGCGACCAGACCGGGAGCATTGTCGCGCAACTCGAATCGCCCACCATGGAGCCGCGCGACGGCGGCGATCAGCGACAGCCCCAACCCGGCGCCGGGCGTACTGCGCGCATTGTCGAGCCGCCCGAAGCGACTGAGCGCGCGCTCATGATCGGCGTCGGCGATACCGGGTCCGCGATCCTCGACCTGGAAACGTATTTCGCCATGCTCGCTCGACAGCCTCAGCGTCACTTCGCCACCCGACGCGCCATGACGCAAGGCATTGTCGATCAGGTTGGTGATCGCCTGGGTGATCAATTCGCGGTGCAGCGTGACGTGCAGTGGGTGCAGTTCGATTGCCGCGGTAAAGCGCAACCCCGCTTCCTCGGCGACGGGTTGGTAGAGTTCGGCGATCTCCTCGACCAGTTCCGCCGGATCGATCGTCGCGAAGCGATCGCGCGAAACCGACTCGGCGCGGCTGATCTCGATCAGCATGGTCAGCATGCGCATCACGAGGTCGGTTTCGACCAGCAGCCCGCCAAGCGCGGCGTCGCGCTGCGCTGTATCGCTCAGCAGCACCGCCGTCTCGGTCTTGGTCCGCAGTCGTGCCAGCGGCGAGCGCAGGTCATGCGCGAGACTGTCGGTGACGACGCGCAGCTCGGTCATCAGCCGCTCGACCTTGTCGAGCATCGCGTTGAGCCGCGTCGCCAGCCGGTCGAAGGCATCGCCACCGCCTGGCGCACCGACGACGCGTCGCGAAATATCACCGCCCGCCACGCCCTCGATCGCGTCGGCGACGCTGTTGAGCCGCCGCCCGACATACCGCGTCACGACCAGCCCGCCGCCAACGCCCAGCGCGAGCGAGAGCAAGGTGGCGGCCAGCATCGCGCTCTCGATGCCACGCTGCTCCTGCTGCCAGTCATCGAGCAACCGGCCGCTGACCAGCCAGTTGGGGCCGACCTGCCGAACCGAATAACCTGCCTCGCGCTCCGACCAGGGTGGCGCCGCCCCCATCATGCCCATGCGAAAGCTGGTCGGTGCGGGCGAGCCGGACACGGTGATGTCGTCGGGACCGCTACCGATCAGGCGCTGCCCCTCATTGTCGACCACGGCGATGACCAGTGAGCGATCGCCCGGCGCGCGTGCTTCCTCGATCGCGCGGGTCAGCGCCGGCAAGCCACCCGAGCGATAGACCGCGACGAGCGCGTCCGATTGCTCGATCGTGTCCCGCCGCAGCGCATCGATCGCGTCGTCATGGATCTGCCGCCAGACAAAGGCGACCAGCACGAGGTTTGAAACCAGCGCCAACGCGATCGCCAGCAGTGCGATACGCGCCGTGACCGAGAGCCGCATCGCCCTGAAGGTCGAACCCGCTGCTATGCTTCGACTGACAGGCGATAGCCGGCGCCGCGCACGGTATGAAGGATCGGCGCGCCGAAGCCTTCCTCGATCTTGCGGCGCAATCGGCCGATATGGACGTCGACGACGTTGGAACCGGGATCGAAATGATAGTTCCAGATCTTCTCCAGCATCATCGTGCGGGTGACGACCTGGCCGGCATGGCGAGCGAGATATTCCAGCAGGTTGAACTCGCGCGCGCCGAGCGCGATCGAGCGCCCCTCGCGCGTCACCGTGCGCCCGAGCAGATCGATCTCGAGGTCGCCGACGGTCAGGCGGGTCGGTTGGGCATTGGTCGGAACATGCTCGGCACGGCGCAGCAGCGCCTCCACCCGAGCCGACAGCTCGGCAAAGGAGAAGGGCTTGACGAGATAGTCGTCGGCCCCGGCGCGCAGGCCATCGATGCGGTCGTCGACCGAGGCCAGCGCGGACAGGATCATCGTCGGCGTCCGAATGCCGGCGGCACGGATCGCCCCGACCATCGCCAGCCCGTTGAGGCCCGGCAACATGCGATCGGCGATGATCAGGTCGAAGATGCCCTCGGTCGCCAGAAACAGCCCGTCGCGCCCATCGGCGCAGGTCTCGACCGAAAAGCCGGCTTCGCCCAGGCCCTTGGCGAGGTAGCTCGCCGTGGCGGCATCATCCTCTACGATCAGCAGCTTGCGGGTCATGGGCGGCATTTCCGAAACGAGCGGCCAGCGTAGAATGAAATGAGGCCGGCGGAAAGCGAGCTTTCCGCCGGCCTTCGGTGTCCCCGGGAGTGCGGACACCGAACTGACAAGAACTTCCACCGCGTGCAGCAGTGACGCTCTCCGGATAGGCGGCGGCACCGCGCGAGGCGATGAAGTCGACATGAAGAATTTGTCATCGCGCCTTCGCAGCAGCACGAGGAAGGCTACTTCGGAGGTGGCGGCGGGGCCTCCGAAGCGCCCTTGAGATTGACCATCTGCAGCGCGAGCACCTCATCGACCTTGGGCGCCAGCGTATCAGCTCCGGCGCGGACATAGCCGCCGACGACATAGGTCATGGTGATCCTGGTGGCGTTCGATCCTTCCGGATCGAGCTTGAAAGTCAGCGTGGCATTGACCGCCTCGGCCTGGAGCGGCCCGAGCCCGCCGACCAGGCGGATCATGCGCGGCGGCTGGATATAGACGATATGGGCATGCTCGATGCTGCCCTTGCCCGGCAGCCGCTCGCAGAAACAGCCCGTCGCCTGGCTGTCGAGATAGAGGTTGGCGCTGTCGCCCGAATAGGTGTGCTCCTTGTCCCACCAGCGCTGCGGCGCGCGTAGCGTTTCCCACACCTGCGCGATTGGCGCGTCGGCGGTGATGGTCTGGCTAATCTCGAAACCAGCGGCGCTCGATTGGGTAACCTCAGCTGGCGCGGCCGCGCCGAGTGCGAACAACGGGGCCGCAAGCAAGGCAAAGCGCAACATTCGTAACCTCCCCGATCGGTGAGAGGTCATTCTAGCCGGGGGAAGTCCCTCCCGTCATCCCCCACCGTCGCGGGAAAAGCGGCTATTTCGCGCCGTCGAGGATTGTCTCGATCGCGCGGGTCACGACATCCATATCCGCCATGCCGTCGACCCGCGCGAGCAGGCCGCGCTTTTCGTAGATCGGGATGATCGGTTCGGTCTTGGCACGATATTCGGCCATGCGGGTGCGCACGGTTTCCTCATTGTCGTCCGGGCGGCGCTTGAATTCGTGGTGGCCGCACACGTCGCAGGTGCCAGCGATCTTGGGCTGTTTGAACAGGTCGTGATATCCCGCCCCGCAACTGGCGCAGGTGAAACGGCCGACGATACGTTCGACCAGCGCATCCTCATCGACGTCGAGCTCGATCACCTTGTCGAGCGTACGGCCGCGCTCGGCCAGCAGCGCGTCGAGCTGATCGGCCTGTGCCGCAGTGCGCGGATAGCCATCGAAGATCACGCCACTGGCGGTATCGGGCTGGTCGAGCCGCTCGCCGATGATGCCCGAGACGATCGCGTCGGAGACCAGCTCGCCCGCTTCCATCACGGCCTTGGCCTGCAGGCCAACCGGCGTGCCCGACTTTACCGCGGCACGCAGCATGTCGCCGGTCGACAGCTGCACCATGCCGCGATCGGCTTCCAGACGGCTCGCCTGCGTGCCTTTACCGGCACCCGGCGGACCCAAGAGAATGATGTTCAAGCCCCAACTCCCTTACGGCTTGCGCCCCTCTTAGCGGAGACGCCCACCCTTCAGCTTCGCCTTCTTGATCAGGTCACCATATTGGTGCGCGAGCAAATGGCTCTGGATTTGCGTTACCGTGTCCATCGTCACGTTGACGACGATGAGCAGGCTGGTCCCGCCAAGATAGAATGGAATCGCCAGTGCCGAGACGAGATATTCCGGCACCAGACAGATCACCGCGAGATAGGCTGCGCCGATCACCGTGATCCGGGTCAGCACATAGTCGAAATAATTCTCGGTCGCCTTGCCCGGGCGGATGCCGGGAATGAACCCGCCATAGCGCTTGAGGTTGTCGGCGGTCTCTTCCGGGTTGAACACCACGGCGGTGTAGAAGAACGAGAAGAAGATGATGCCGCCGCCATACAGCAGCATGTACACCAGCGAACCGTGCTGCAGATACTGGTTGAGCGTGATGACCACGTCGTTCCACCAGCCCGAGCCGCCCGGCTTGCTGCCGGCGAACTGGGTGATGGTGACCGGCATCAGCAACAGCGACGAGGCGAAGATCGGTGGGATCACGCCGGCGGTGTTGAGCTTCAACGGCAGGTGACTGCGGTCGGCCTGCATCCCGCGCTGCGTCTGGCGCTTGGGGTATTGGATCAGAATGCGCCGCTGGGCGCGTTCCATGAAACAGATGAACAGCACCAGGAAGACCACTGCCGCGATGATCCCGATGAAGCGCGTCGCGTCGAGCGAGCCCGAACGGCCGCCCTCGGCGAGGTTGTAGAGATTGGTCGGCAGATTGGCGACGATGCCCGACATGATAATCAGCGACATGCCGTTGCCAATGCCGCGACTGGTGATCTGCTCGCCGATCCACATCAGGAACATGGTGCCGCCGACCAGCGAAATCACCGCGACGATACGGAACAGCATGCCGGGGTCGACCACTGCCGGATGACCCTCGTTCACGCCATAAGCCTCGAGCCCGGCGACGAGGAAATATCCCTGCACAGCGGTCAGTGCGACCGTGCCGTAGCGGGTGTACTGATTGAGCCGCTTGCGCCCGCTCTCGCCTTCCTTCTTGATCGCGGCGAGCTGCGGCGACAGCGAGGTGGCGAGCTGCACGACGATCGAGGCGGTGATGTACGGCATCACGCCCATCGCGATGATGCTCATCCGCTTGAGCGAACCGCCCGAGAAATTGTTGAAGAAGTCGAGCACGCCGCCAGTGGTCTTGTCGGCCAGGAAGCTCAGCTGCGTCGCATCGATACCCGGCAGCGGCACATAGGACAGCAACCGGAACACGATCAGCGCGCCGATCGTGAACCACAGGCGCTTCTTGAGATCGGTCGCCTGGGCGAACTTTGACAGGTTGAGCCCGGAGGCCATCTGGTCGGCTGCGGATGCCATTATGATGTTGGTCCTGGAAACAAGAACGGCGGAGATGCGTTGTCCGCGCCCCCGCCGCTCATATAGGCGCCCAATCGGCCTTGTCTAACCCCGGCGCGCAAAAGGCCGGGAGGAAATTTACTTTGCCTTGGCAGCCTTGGCGGCGGTGGCCGCTTCAGCCGTCTTTTCCGCCTTGACCGCAATGCGTGCGAGACGCGCCTTGCCCTTCTTGGCGGCAGCCTTTTCGGCTGCGGGGACGAAGGCGATTACCTCGACCGAACCGCCGGCCTTCTCGACCGCCTCGATCGCGCCCTTCGACGCGCCGTTGACCGAGAAAGTCAGCTTGCTGGTCAGCGTGCCCTTACCGAGCAGGCGGACGCCGTCCTTGCCGCCGCGCGCCAGGCCGGCGGCCTTCAGCGTGGCGTGATCGATCGTGCCCTTGGCGTCGAGCTTGCCGGCGTCGATGACCTTCTGGATCGCGCCGAGATTCACCTCGGCAAAGTCCTTGGCGAAGACATTGTTGAAGCCGCGCTTCGGCAGCCGCATGTGCAGCGGCATCTGGCCGCCCTCAAAGCCGGCGATCGAGACGCCTTCGCGGCTCTTCTGGCCCTTATGGCCGCGGCCACCAGTCTTGCCCTTGCCCGAGCCGATGCCGCGTCCGACGCGCATGCGGGATTTACGGGCGCCCGCATTGTCGCGGAGTTCGTTCAGTTTCATATCGTGCACTCGCTTTCGCTTTTGTCGCGCATCCCGCTGCCGGGGCAGCGGAAATTTCGTTGAATGAATGATGTGAGGGCCTTCTTGTCCCAATCCCGAGGGGGAAGAACAAGAAGACCCTCACCTAACCCGCGACCACCGAAGCGGCCACGAGCTAGTGCGTTACTCCGCGACCGTCACCATGTGCGCGACCTTGCGGATCATGCCCCGAACCTCGGGGGTGTCCTGCAGCTCGCGGGTGCGGTTCATCTTGTTGAGGCCGAGGCCGATCAGCGTCGCGCGCTGATCCTTCTCGCGGCGGATCGGCGAACCCGTCTGGGTCACCGTCACCGTCTTGCCGGCAGCTTCCTGCTTCTTCGCCATCTGTCTTACTCCGCGATCGCTTCGGCGTCGGCCTGGGCGGTCTGTGAACCGCCACGGCCGAGCAGGTCGGCGATCTTCTTGCCACGGCGTTGCGCCACGGCCTTGGGCGAGGTCTGCGAGGTCAGTGCCTCGAAGGTCGCCCGGATCATGTTGTACGGGTTGGAAGTGCCGACCGACTTGGTCACCACATCGGCCACGCCCAGGCTCTCGAACACGGCGCGCATCGGGCCGCCGGCGATGATGCCGGTACCCTGCGGCGCCGAGCGCAGCGTCACGCGGCCGGCACCGAAGTGGCCATTGCCGTCATGATGCAGCGTGCGACCCTCGCGCAGCGGAACGCGCACCATCGCCTTCTTGGCAGCGGCCGTCGCCTTGGAGATGGCTTCCGGCACTTCGCGCGCCTTGCCATGGCCGAAGCCGACCCGGCCCTTGCCGTCGCCCACGACGACCAGCGCCGCGAAGCCGAAGCGCTTGCCGCCCTTCACCGTCTTGGAGACGCGGTTGATGTGGACGAGCTTCTC
>Ga0068858_100000923_pt1 | contig 30501 bp, 28 predicted proteins | sample KBSSwiS12_FD_66589 | JGI IMG/M metagenome (GOLD analysis project Ga0068858, IMG submission 66589) | Switchgrass rhizosphere microbial communities from Kellogg Biological Station, Michigan, USA - KBS Switchgrass S1-2 | ecosystem: Host-associated > Plants > Roots > Rhizosphere > Soil ... | reverse complement strand
GGCCCGCAAGGAGCTCAATTGGCCTTATGAGCCCTTCGTCATCCCGGATGAGCTCAAGGCGCAATGGGATCACCGCAAGCAGGGCGCTGCGGCCGAGCAGGCCTGGAATGACCTGTTCGCCCGCTACCAGCGGGAATTTCCGGACCTGGCTCGCGAGTTCCAGCGGCGCACGTCGCGGGAGTTGCCGCAGAACTGGGGCGAGAACGCGCGGGGTGTGGTTGAAGCACTGGGTGCGCAATCCAAGCCGCAGGCAACCCGCCAATCCTCGCAGGCGGTGCTCGATTTCCTGGCTCCGAGCCTGCCGGAATTCTTCGGCGGATCGGCCGATCTCACCCCCTCGAACAACACGCAGTTCAAGGGCGCCGTGACGGTTACGCCCGAGAACTTCGCCGCCAACTACATGCACTACGGAGTGCGCGAGTTCGGGATGACCGCCGCGCTGAGCGGAGTTGCGCTTCACGGCGGGTACGTTCCGTACGGCGGGACATTCCTGGTGTTCTCAGACTACGCGCGCAATGCCGTGCGGCTCGCCTGCCTGATGGGCTTGCATTCGATATTGGTCTATACGCATGACTCGATCGGTCTGGGCGAGGACGGTCCGACTCACCAGCCGATAGAGCATCTCACCAGCCTGCGCGCTATACCGCATATGACGCTCTGGCGGCCGTGCGACGGGGTCGAGACGGCTGCGGCTTGGGTTGCGGCGATCGAGCACAAGGGGCCGTCCCTGCTCGTCCTGACGCGCCAGGCGTTGCCTCAGCAGCAGCGCACGCCGCAACAAAAGTCGGACGTGGCGCGCGGCGGGTATGTGCTGATCCAGTGCCAAGGCACGCCGCAGTGCGTGGTGATCGCGACTGGGTCCGAGGTGGGCATATGCGCGGAGGCGGTCAAGGCTGCCAATGAGGCCGGTTTGCGCGTCCGCCTGGTATCCATGCCCTGCACAGAGGTCTTCGACGCTCAGGACGCGGCCTATCGCGAAAGCGTTCTGCCTAAAGCCGTGAGGGCTCGAGTGGCTGTTGAGGCGGGAGCGACTCTGGGCTGGTGGAAATATGTCGGATCGGACGGCCGGGTAATCGGCATCGACCGCTTCGGCGCTTCAGGCAAGGCAGCGGATCTGTTTCCACACTTCGGCTTCACAGCCGATAATGTCGGGCGGCAGATACGCGAGATAGTCGGCTAGCGCGGCAGCTAGCCGGATCGGCCGCAGAAGGCCGCAGAACCAGAAACCGGACAGCACTTAAAGCGAGAGGAATGAGGGCATGGCTATAAAGGTGGGGATCAACGGTTACGGTCGGATTGGTCGCAACATCCTGCGCGCGCTCTATGAGTCCAAGCGCAATTCACAGGTGCAGATCGTGGCACTCAACGATTTGGGTGATGCGAAGACCAATGCACACCTCACCCGTTACGACACGGTGCACGGCAAGTTTCCGGGTGAAGTGGCGGTCGACGGGGATTCGATGGTGGTCAACGGCGATCGCATCCGCGTGCTCGCCGAGCGCGATCCGGCGAAGCTGCCGTGGGGCGACCTCGGCGTCGAGTTCGTGCTGGAGTGCACCGGGTTGTTCACTTCCAAGGCGAAGGCCGGCGCGCACCTGAAGGGTGGCGCGAAGAAAGTGATGATTTCGGCTCCGGGTGGCGACGACGTCGATGCCACGATCGTGTACGGCGTCAATCACAACGTGTTGAAGAAGGACCATACGGTCGTTTCCAACGCGTCGTGCACGACCAATTGTCTTGCGCCCATGGCCAAGGTGCTGCACGACAAAGTTGGAATCGTTGCCGGGATCATGACGACCATTCATTCGTACACGAACGATCAGGTTCTGACTGACGTGTACCATTCCGATTTGCGCCGCGCGCGGTCGGCCACGATGTCGCAGATCCCGACGAAGACGGGCGCCGCGGCTGCGGTGGGTCTGGTATTGCCTGACCTGAAGGGCAAGCTGGATGGCTTCGCTGTCCGCGTGCCGACGATTAACGTCTCGCTCGTCGATCTGACTTTCACAGCGAAGCGTGTGACTTCCGTTGAGGAGATCAACAAGGCTCTCAAGGACGCTGCTGCCACGGACGCCTGGAAAGGTGTTCTCGCCTACAACGATGCGCCGCTGGTGTCGGTGGACTTCAATCACGATTCCCATTCGTCGGTGTTCGACTCGACGCTGACCAAGGTCGTTGACGGCAACGTCGTGAAGGTTTGCTCCTGGTATGACAATGAGTGGGGTTTCTCGAACCGGATGATCGACAGCGTGGTGGCCTGGTCAAAAGCATCATGAAGGTATTGCGCCTCACGGATACGGACCTGCGCAACAAGCGGGTCCTCATCAGGGAAGATCTCAACGTGCCGGTGCAGAGCGGGGTGGTCACGAGCGATGCGCGTATCCGTGCCGCTATCCCCACGATTCGCTACGCGCTCGATCAGAACGCGAAGGTGTTCATCCTTTCTCACCTCGGGCGGCCTGAGGAGGGTAAGTACGACGAGTCTTTGTCCCTCGCGCCTGTCGCCGTGCGGCTTTCGGAACTGCTCGGCAAGCCGGTGCCGCTGCGCAAGGATTGGCTCGACGGCGTGGATTGTCCGTCTGGAAGTGCTGTGTTGTGCGAGAACGTTCGCTTTAACAAGGGCGAGAAGAAAGACGATGAGAAGCTCGCGCGGCGAATGGCGGAGCTGTGCGATGTGTTCGTGATGGACGCCTTCGGTACGGCTCATCGCGCCGAGGCCAGCACACACGGGGTCGCTCGCTTTGCCAAGATCGCTTGCGCCGGACCGTTGCTGGTGGGCGAACTCGAGGCGCTGGAAACGGCGCTTCACAAACCCGCACGGCCCTTGGTTGCCATTGTCGGCGGATCGAAAGTCTCGACCAAGCTCACGGTTCTCGAGTCCTTGCTGGAGAAGGTCGACAAGCTGATTGTCGGGGGCGGCATTGCCAACACGTTCCTCGCGGCAACGGGCGTGGGTGTAGGCAAGTCGTTGCACGAGGCCGAGATGCTGGATGTTGCGCGTCGATTGACGGCCAAGGCGAAGGCTCGCGGTACGGAGATTCCTCTCCCGACGGATGTGGTGGTCGCAAAGGAATTTGCGGCAACGGCCCATGCGGATGTGCGCACCGTTCACGATGTGCGCAACGACGAGATGATTCTCGATATCGGTCCGGATACGGCCGACCGCTTCAGCGAGCTGGTGCAGTCGGCCGGCACCATTGTCTGGAACGGCCCCGTGGGCGTGTTCGAATTCGAGCAGTTCGGCGAAGGCACGCGGGCAATTGCCCACGCCATCGCGCGCAGCAAGGCGTTTTCGCTCGCCGGTGGCGGTGACACGCTGGCGGCCATTGAGAAATACAACATCGAAGACGGGATTTCCTACATTTCCACCGGTGGCGGTGCGTTCCTCGAGTTCGTCGAGGGCAAGACGCTGCCGGCGGTGGCCATGCTGGAGGAACGGGCGAAGAGTTAGTCGGATTGGTCCGGGCGGTTTCGGGGGGCGCCGCCCCTTACACTTGTTGCAGGGATACATGTTAAGACGCACAAAGATTGTCGCGACCGTTGGGCCGGCGACTGATGACCTTTCGGTATTGACGGAGATGATGCGGGCGGGGCTGGACGTCGTTCGCCTCAACGCCTCGCACGGCACTGTTGAGGATCGGCGGCGCCGGCTCGCCCTGGTTCGTGAAGCGGCTAAGCGTGCCGACAAATGCGTCGGCGTGCTGCTCGACCTGGGCGGACCAAAGATCCGCATCGAGGGTTTTCGGACCGGCAAGGTGGTACTGGAGGAGGGGCAGGCGTTCGCGCTGGATACGGCCCTGGACTCCAAGGCGGGTACTGCTGAGGTCGTCGGTGTTGCCTACAAGGATCTGACAAAGGATGTCGTGGCTGGCGACACGCTGTTGCTGGCGGACGGGCTGATCGTTCTGGATGTGGATCGGGTCAGCGGAACGCGGATTGAGACTCACGTTCGGGTAGGCGGCGAGTTGTCGGACCGCAAGGGTCTGAATCGCCAGGGCGGCGGCATTTCGGCGCCGGCCATCTCCGACAGGGATCGCGACGACATCAAGTTTGTCGCGCAGGAAGGCATCGATTACATGGCGGTTTCCTTCGCGCGCGATGCTGCTGATATTCAGCAGGCGCGCAGCCTGCTGCGCGAGGCCGGTGGTGATGCGCGCATCGTCGCGAAGATCGAGCGCCACGAGGCGGTAGCCAACCTCGCCGGCATTATCGATGCGTCCGATGTCGTAATGGTGGCGCGCGGTGATCTCGGCGTCGAGATGGGTTATGCCGAGCTCACTGGGTTGCAGAAAACGATCATCCATCAGACGCGCGCTCGCAACCGAGTGGTGATCACGGCAACCCAGATGATGGAGTCGATGATCACGAGTCCCGTGCCGACACGGGCCGAAGTCAGCGACGTGGCGAACGCGGTCATGGACGGAACTGATGCCGTGATGCTATCCGCCGAAACTGCGACTGGACGTTATCCTGTCAAAGCCGTTCAGGCGATGGCACAGGTGATCCAGGGGGCGGAAAAATATCAAACGACTCACACTCGTACCCGGCATCGCGTCGAGGGTCAATTCAAGGGGACGGAAGAGGCCATCGCGATGTCCGTGATGTACACGGCCAACCACATGAAGGTGGGCGCGATCGTGGCGTTGACGGAGACCGGTGCTACTCCCCTGTGGATGTCGCGCATCCGGGCCGACATTCCGATTTATGCCTTCACGCGCCATGAGGCAACTCGTCGCCGCGTCACGTTGTTTCGGGGTGTCTATCCGGTGATATTCGACGTCACTGCGCCCAACTCCACCGAGACGCTGTACCGCGAGCTCTTTACGCGGTTGCTCGATCTGCAACTGGTGAAGAAGAACGACCTCGTGATCCTGACCAAGGGTGAGTTGTCGGGAGTGCAGGGTGGGACCAACTCCTTGCTGATCCTGAAGGTCGCACTGGAGAACTAGGAGCCGGGCCGCTGCTGCCGGCGGCGTTCACTGCATGAAAGTCAAATACGTGTTGGCTGCTTGCGCGGCGCTGATACTGGTGCCGCTCGCGGTCATGCACGTGGTGTTGCGGGCCTCGCTGCCGACGCTCGATGGAACGGTTCACCACCTGGGCGTCGTTTCCACGGTCACCATTGACCGCGATGAGCGCGGTGTGCCGACTATTGAGGCCGAAAATCGAGTCGATCTGGCGTACGGGACCGGGTTTGTTCACGGACAGGACCGGTTTTTCGAGATGGACTTGTCGCGGCGGCTGGCTGCGGGTGAGCTGTCTGAAGTGTTTGGGGCGGTTGCCGTCGAGCAGGACAAGAAGGCGCGGCTGTTCGGGTTTCGGCAGGTTGCGCGGGAGGTGCTTCGGCAAGGCACTCCCGAGCAGCGCGCGGTGCTCGAGGCTTACGCGCGTGGCGTCAACGCGGGGCTGGCCAGCTTACGGAGCCGGCCGTGGGAATACTGGTTGTTCCGCTCGGTGCCTGCGCAATGGCGGCCGGAAGACACGGTTCTGGTGTCGCATGCCATGTGGTGGGACTTGCAGTATTCAGCGCTGCAACGCGAGATCCTGCGGCAGCAGATCAACGCTCGTATGCGGGGGCCTGAGTGCGAGGGGGGCTGGAAGTGCAGCCTGACGTTTCTGTATCCGGTGGGGACGGAGTGGGATGCGCCTAATGCAGCCGTTGGGGTGGTTAATGCTGGGCCGGGTGTTGTCGCCATACCGCCGCCTGAGATTCTCGATGTGCGGGGCGCAGCGGCCCGAGGCGCCCCGGCGGCTTTTGTGCCCCTTGGCGCTTCGTGGGAGAGGGGCATTGGCAGCAACAACTGGGCTGTCGCGGGGCGGCTGACGGCTACCGGCGCTGCGTTGATTGCCAATGACATGCATTTGCGGGCACGTGTACCTGCGGTCTGGTATCGGGCGCGGCTGCGTGTCAAAGGGACTGACACCCAACCTGCTGTTGATCTGAATGGCGTTACGCTGCCGGGTGCGCCGGTGCTGGTGGCCGGGTCGAATGGTCACATTGCCTGGGGTTTCACCAACAGCTACGGCAACTGGTTGCATGTCGAAAAAGCGGCATGCTCTTCCGCGACCGCGGTGCGGCAGGAGGAGATCCGTGTGCATGGGCAGCCGAGCGTGCAGTTTCCCGTTAAGTCGGGGGCGGCCGGTGTGCTGTACCAGGCTGACGAGCCGGGCTGCTGGTTTGTCGCGTGGCTGGCGCAGCAGCCGGCTGCGACTAACTTCAACCTGTTGGCATTGGAACGTACGGGCTCCGTGGCCCAGGCGCTCGCGGTCGCGCCAACGTTGGGTATTCCACATCAGAACTTCGTAATCGGGGATCGCGAAGGTCACATTGCGTGGACGATCGCCGGGCGTGTACCGGAAGATTCGGGCGCCACCCGCGCGCTCGGTAGCTCCGCTTGGACTACTGCCGAGACGCATCCGCACATTCTCGATCCTGAGGTGGGCCGCATCTGGACGGCGAATGCACGGGCCACGAATGACCCCACCCAGCAAACCGCCATTGCCGGCCTGGATGCGCCGGTCGGCGCGGACTATGACCTTGCCGCCCGTGCCCACCAGATTCGTGATGATCTTCTGGCGATCAAAGGGCAGGCTACCCCGTCGGACATGTTGCGCATACAGCTCGATGATCGCGCGGAGTTCCTGCAGCGCTGGCGGGCACTGCTGCTGGAACTGCTCGATGCCGATGCGCTCGCGAATCATCCGGAACGCGCGCAGTTCAAGCAACTGGTGTCGGACTGGAACGCGCGAGCCAGCGTCGATTCCGTGGGTTATCGGTTGGTGCGCGCGTTTCATGAACAGGCTCTGAAGTCGGTGTGGGAGATGGTGTTGGGGGCGCTGGGTATCGCGCCCGGTGAGGAAGTCGGTGCCCCCTCACAGTTCGAGGCTGCGCTGTGGCGCCTCGTGAACGAGCGGCCGATGCACATGTTGGCCTCCAACTACACTGATTGGCACGAGTTCCTGCTCGCTCAGGCGGATGCGGCCATTGCCGATCTCAGGACGACGTGCCCGCAGCTCGCAAACTGTGCCTGGGGGGCGCGCAAACCGGTGCAGATCCGGCATCCCCTGTCGCGCTCACTGCCGTTCCTGTCGAATCTGCTGGACATGCCGCAAGTCGAGCTGCCGGGCGATCACGACATGCCGCGCGTGCAGGATGGCCCGATTGGCGCCTCAGAGCGCTTCGCGGTGTCGCCGGGTCATGAAGACCAGGCTTATATTCATATTCCTGGAGGGCAGAGTGGTCACCCCCTCTCGCCCTACTACCGAGCGGGATTCATGGACTGGGCCCACGGCACGCCGGCGCCGTTTCTGCCGGGAGCTTCACAACACAGGCTGACCCTCCAGCCTGAATGAGCAGCGGGACCTTCACATGACAGAACGCTTTGCCGGCACCGATCGCTACATTGCCACCGATGATCTGATGATGGCGGTGAACGCCGCGGTGACGCTGGGCCGGCCGCTGCTGATCAAAGGCGAGCCGGGCACGGGCAAGACGCAGCTCGCCCAGGAGATTGCCCGCTCGCTCGCCAGGCCGATGTATGAATGGCACGTCAAATCCACGAGCAAGGCGCAGCAGGGGCTGTACGAATACGATGCCGTGTCGCGCCTGCGAGACTCGCAGCTGGGCGATGCGCGTGTGCATGACATCGCCAACTACATCGTGAAAGGCAGCTTGTGGGAGGCCTTCGAGTCGGCCACCCAGCCGGTGCTGCTGATCGACGAGATCGACAAGGCCGATATCGAGTTTCCCAACGATCTGCTCCGCGAGCTCGATCGGATGGAGTTCTATGTCTATGAGACGCGGCAGCTGGTGAAGGCGCGGCATCGCCCGATCATTGTCATCACCAGCAACAACGAGAAGGAGCTGCCGGATGCCTTCCTGCGGCGCTGCTTCTTCCACTACATCCGTTTTCCGGACGAAGCGACGATGCAGAGGATTGTCGAGGTCCACTATCCAGGCCTGAAGAAGGAGCTGCTGGCCGAGGCGCTGGGATCGTTCTTCCAGGTTCGTGAAACCCCGGGTCTGAAGAAGAAACCCTCGACGTCCGAGCTGCTCGACTGGATCAAGCTGCTGGTGGCCGAAGATATCGACCCGCAGGTGCTGCGTTCCCAGGATCCCAAGAAAACGCTGCCCATACTGCACGGTGCGCTGTTGAAGAACGAGCAGGACGTGCATCTGTTCGAACAACTCGTGTTCCTCAACAGACGGGCTCGATAGGCTCGTGCGGTGTTAGTAGGATTCTTCTTCGAGCTGCGTAAAGGTGGGGTGCCCGTCACCATCACCGAGTTCCTCACGCTGCTCGAGGGGCTGCGCGCCGGTGTTGCCTGGTCTTCGGTGGAAGACTTCTATTTCCTGGCGCGTACGACGCTGGTGAAGGACGAGCGGCACTACGACCGGTTTGACCGGGTGTTTGCCGAAATCTTCAACGGTGCGCAGAAACTGTTCGAGGAGATCGTGGCCAACGTGCCCGATGAGTGGCTGCGTGCCCTTGCGGCCCGCACTCTCACCGAGGAGGAAAAGAAGAAAGTCGAAGCCCTCGGCGGTTGGGAAAAACTGCTCGAGACCTTGCGTGCGCGTTTGCAGGAGCAGAAGGAGCGGCACGAGGGCGGCAACAAGTGGATCGGCACGGGAGGCACTTCTCCATTCGGCGCCAATGGCTACAACCCGGAAGGAATCCGCATCGGCCAGACGGGCTCGCGCCACCGGCGCGCCGTGAAGGTGTGGGAGCAACGCGAATACCGCAACTTTGACGACACCGTGGAGCTTGGAACGCGCAACATGAAGCTGGCGCTGCGAAAGTTGCGCAAGTTTGCCCGGGAAGGCGCGGCCGACCAGCTCGATCTGGACGGGACAATCGATGCGACCGCCCGCAATGCCGGTATGTTGGATCTGAAGCTGGTGCCGGAACGCCGCAATGCCGTCAAGGTGTTGTTGTTCCTGGATGTGGGCGGATCGATGGACGACCACATCCGTATCTGCGAGGAGCTGTTTTCGGCCGCGCGCAGCGAGTTCAAGCACCTGGAGTATTTCTATTTCCACAACTTCCTGTACGAGAGCGTCTGGAAGGACAACCGGCGGCGTTTTTCGGCGGTCACGCCGGTTGCGCAGATTTTGCGCACGTACGGACATGACTACCGCGTAATCTTTGTTGGTGATGCCACGATGAGTCCGTACGAGATCACGCAGCCGGGTGGTAGTGTCGAGCACTGGAATAAAGAGGCTGGCAGCGTGTGGATGGGGCGAATGACGGCGACATATCCACGGCTCGTGTGGTTGAATCCGGAAGATGTGCGGCGGTGGGAGTACACAGCTTCGGTCCGTATTGCGCGCGAGCTGGTCAATGACCGGATGTTCCCCGTAACCATCCAGGGGTTGGATTCGGCCATCGCGGCGCTGCGCCGCCCTCTGGGCGCGGCCGGCCGCGGCGCCGCTGGCTCGCGTGCTGAGGGGGGAGTGACGTTGGGCGGTGGGACGCCCCCGCACCCATAATCCTGGGCAACCCATGACGGAAGGCCAACCCCATCGCTCCAGTGGCCGTCCCACGGTGGGACTGGTTTTGACCGGTGGTGGCTCGCGCTCCGCTTACCAGATCGGTGTGCTGCTGGCTCTCTCGGAGATGTTGCCGCGCGCGCGCAATCCCTTCCAGGTAATCGTTGGGACGTCGGCCGGTGCGGTTGCCGCCGGGGTACTCGCTGCCGAGGCGCATCAATGGCGCCGCGCCGTCGAGGGATTGGAGCGCGTGTGGGCCAACTTCCGCTCGGAACAGGTTTTCCATGTCGACCCGGTGCACATGCTGCGCGCGGGCATGCACTGGATCCTGGCGCTGGTATCGGGTGGCCTCGTGTTGACGCCACCCAAGTCCATGCTCGATAACTCGCCGTTGCGTCACTTGCTCGGTGTCCATGTTGATTTCGCCGGTATCCGCAGGAGCATTTCGCGGGGTCACTTGCGCGCCGTAGCGTTGTGTTCGACGAGTTACGCGACCGGGCATTCGGTCGCTTTCTATGATGGTGTCGAAAACTGCGCGGAATGGTCGCGGGTGCAGCGGGTGGGGCGCCGGACCGAGTTGACGCTGGACCATCTGATGGCGAGCGTTGCCATTCCGCTGCTGTTTCCTCCCATGAGACTGGGGGACCAATATTTTGGTGACGGTGCAATGCGGCAGCTGCATCCGCTGAGTCCGGCGATTCACCTGGGCGCGGACCGGCTGTTGATCATTGGGGTGCGGGCGCGCCAGTCGGCGGGTGTTCCGGCAACGCGCACCCGGGCGACCATGCCCAGCCCTGGTGAGATTTTTGGCTACATGCTGGATACGCTGTTTACGGATCAGATATATGGCGATCTGGAGCAGCTCGAGCAGATCAACCAGCTCGTGAAGCTGGCGCCGCAGGCTGCGCAGGAGTCACGCTATGTCGAGACTCTGATGATGGCGCCGAGTGTTGACCCGCGGGAGGTTGCGGGGCGACACGCTGGGGAGTTGCCCCGTGGATTACGGGCGCTGCTACGGGTGATCGGTGGGCGGGATGCTTCGGGATTTCAGCTGGCCAGCTACCTGACGTTTGAGACGGGGTATACGCGGGAGTTGATTGAGTTGGGGTACCGGGATGCTACGGAGGCGCGTAGCACGTTGCTGGCGTTTATGAGTGGGGAGAAGACGCCGCAGGCGGCTGCGGCGCCTGGGGTGGTGGCGCAGGCGACGTGAGGGGCGGCTGGCGTGGCGGTGCACGCCTGGGCCGTCAGTGAGCCTTGTCGTATTTCGGGCTGTAGGGGCCGTAGGGTAGGCCGGTTTGCTCGGGGAAGAAGAGATTGGCGTTGGCCAGGCGGCTGACCTGGTGAGCGCGGTCGCTGTGTTTGTTGATTGCCTGGGTGATGGCGGCGGCGATGAGGTCGCCGAGGATGTTGCCTGAGCCGTTGGAGGCTTGTTGGGCCACGCCGTGGCCTTCCCAGAGCAGGATCCCTGTGTGGGTGTCAACCAACTTTGCCGCCACTTCCACGATGACTGTGCTGCTCAGCACCTGGTAGTGGGCGCCGTATTGCTTCAGGTCGAGGAACAACACAGCGTCGGCGCCCGTGATCTCCGCGACCTTGGCGAGGGGTGCCTGTTGCATTTCGTTGGCGGTGGGCAGGCCGTTTTCCTTCATGAACTGATCGACGACCGCAACGGGAAATACGTAGTAACCGCGTTCGGCGACGGGGCGCGTGACGGTCGTCAGGTAACCGTAGGTGCCTTCGATAGCGGTGCTCTCGTTCACCGGCGGCAGCACGAGGATCGAGCGGGGCGGATGCGCTCTGAAGTTGGTGTAGTCGTACGGCTTGACGGTCTGACAGCCGGTCAGAGCCAGGGCGCTGACGAGAATGGCGGCGAGGCGCTGGCAGCTCATGGTTTTTTCACGTTGGCGAGCAATCGGTCTACGAATACAGCTGACTCGGGGAACTCGGCTTTTTCGGTCATGAGCTCCTGGCGAGCCTGATCGCCTCTGCCGACCTGGTAATAGAGGTAGCCCAGATGGGCGTGCCAACCGGGCGGCATGCGCCGATTTGTGGACCGGGCCGCCTGGTAGTCCTTCTCGAGGAGCTCGACCTGCCTTTCGGCCGGCACGTCCTCATGCGAGAGGTAGGAGGCGTAGACAACCTCCTCGTAGCTGCCCCACTCGTAGCGGGATTGTGGCGCAGCGCATCCCGCCAGGGCGAGGCTGGCGCCCAATACGAACATTGCGCGAATCATCAGGTTTTATGCGGCGACCAGTTGCCGCTCTCCATTCCCTGGACGAGATGATCGACCGCCTCGCGGATAGCAAGGTCGAGAACCTTGCCGTTCAGCGTGGAGTCGTAGCTGGCGGTGCCACCGAACCCCAACACCTCGCGGTTGCTCAGCGCATATTCGCCGGCGCCCGAGGAGGTGTAGATCACCTGGGAAGTCAGAACGTCGACTACGTTCAAAGTAACCTTTGAGTAGGCGACCTGTTTCTTGCCTTCGCCCAGGATTCCGAACAGCTGGGCGTCGCCGGATTCCTTGCGCCCGAATTCCACGACATCACCGGTGATGGTGAAGTCTGCGCCCTTGAGGGCCTGTTGCTTGCCACTGAGCTTCGCTTCGCGGGCATTCTCTTCCATGTTCTCGCGTTCCAGTACGCTAAAGCGACCTGTTTCCTGCAGGTGGCCCACGAGAATGGTCTTGGCCTGGCCACCCAGACGATCAACACCGTCCGAGAACAGGCCACGCAGGTAGGTCGAGCGGTTGTCGAACTTCCCTACCGCGATTGCATTTCGTGCCCCGTGGTAGGCGGTCGCGGCCGAAGCTGTATGTTCAACCTGTACCGCCTGGTGGGACTCCGTAGCGCATCCGGCGACCAGGGTGAGTGTCAGTAGCGCGGATGCGATCCGAATCGTGGCATGTGCTGTCGATACACTCATGGCTTGCCTTCCTTGTCGGCAGGTTATACGCAGTCGGATTGGAACATTACCTAAGCTATTGGGGTGAATCAATGAGACTGATCACGGTATGCTCAGGAGCGGTTTCAGCGAATTATGACACGCCGTGACGCAGATTCGAATTGAAGGCTTGACGAAGCGATACGGCGAGACCGTCGCGCTGAGCTCGATCGATCTGCAGATCGGCACCGGGGAGTTGTTCTTCCTATTGGGGCCGAGCGGGTGCGGCAAAACCACGTTGCTGCGGCTGATCGCGGGGCTACAGATGCCGTCTGCGGGGCGAATTCTGTTTGACGGGCGCGACGTTACGTCCGTCCCGACGCAAAAGCGCAACGCGGTCATGTGTTTCCAGGGGTATGCGCTGTGGCCGCACATGACGGTGCGCGAAAACATCCGGTTCGGCTTGTCCGTTCGTGAAACGCCGGCTGAGCGGGACGGCCAGCAGGCGGAGGTAGATAGGGCATTGGAGACCATCCAGATGCAGGGCCCGCTTGCTGACCGCAAACCTCAACAGTTGTCGGGCGGGCAGCAGCAACGGGTTGCATTGGCGCGCGCATTGGCGGTCAGGCCTGCGTGCCTGCTGCTCGATGAGCCGCTGAGCAATTTGGATACTCAGTTGCGGCAGGAGATGCGCCGGGAGATCCAACGGATTTGCCGGCAGGCTGGTATTACTACGGTATATGTGACTCACGATCAGAAGGAGGCGCTCAGCACGGCAGACCGGATTGCGGTGCTGAGGGACGGGCAACTGGCTCAAGTTGGCACTCCTGAGGAATTGTACCGTTCTCCTTCGAGTGCCTTCGTAGCCGAGTTTATCGGGCCGACTAACCTGATTGAGGGGCAGATCACTGGCTCGAGTGATGGCTTTACGCACGTGTCCACGGCGATTGGGCAGATTCGCGCAGTGGCCGGTGCTGTGGAGGGAGCGGCAGCGCTCGCGACGCGGCGGGTGGTGGTCAGCATACGGCCGGAGGTGATACGCATTGTGCGCGATGAGCCGACCGCCGCTGACACCAATCGCGTGGTGGGCGCTATCGTCGAAGACACCTTTCTGGGGCAGTTGAGTGAGCACCTGGTTGCTGTCGGCAACGGCTACCTGAGGGTGGTGTCTGCGCCGCCGCAGTATGGCCTTGGCGGTAACGTCACCCTGGAATTCAAGCCGGGCGACGTGGTCGTGTTGACTCGATGACGAGCTGGAGTGCTCAGGCGCGGGCCTATGTGCTACTGGTGCTCGTGGTGCTGGTAGTGGCGCTACCGTTTGTTTTCCGCCAGCACGCGAACTCAGGCCAGATTGCGGCGGCGCCTGCGAGTGTTTCTGACTCGCTGGTCATCATTACACCGCACCTGGAGGCGGTGCGGCGCAAGTTCGGCAGGGCTTTCTCGCAGTGGTATGCACAGAAGTATCACCGCGCGGTGAACATCGAATACCTGAGCTTCGGCGGCGGGGACATCATCCGGTTCTTTCAGGCCAGCGAGGCAGTGCACCAGCGAACCGGAACCTACAACGTGGACATCGTATGGGGTGGCAGCGACTCCATGTTCAATGATGTCCTCAAGAGCAAGTATCTTGACAAGGTTAGGTTGGACCCGGTTGCGATGGCGGCCGTGTATCCACGGGCGGACATCGGCGGTGTGCCGCTGTATGACCCCGATTCTGTCGATGGGCCCCGGTGGTTTGGCGCTGCGCTCTCGAGCTTCGGCATTTTATTCAATCGGGATCTGCTGCGGTTCCTTGGATTGCCCGAGCCAAAGACCTGGTCTGACCTCGCGAACCCGCGCTACCACGGGTGGGTCGAGCTTGCCGATCCAACTCGATCCGCGTCTGCGAAGACGGCGCTGATGGTGATCGTCGAGCGCGAGATGCGCAGGGCGAGTGAGGAACATCGTCCGGAAGCGGATGGCTGGGCGCGGGGGATGGGCCTGATTCGCCAGATCGCAGCCAATGCGCGCGGGTTCACCTCCGCTGCGAACGAGCTGCCGAGTATTGTCAGTGGCGGCGATGCGGCTGCGGCGATGGCGATTGATTTCTACGCGCGTGCGCAGATCGCGGCCGTTGGTGGTGGGCGCATCGGGTACGTGGAGCCGCAGGGTGCGACCGCAATTACTCCCGAGCCGATTGCGTTGGCGCGGAGTGCTCCGCATGCGCAGACCGCCCGCCGCTTCATCGAGTTCGTGCTCAGCGAGGCGGGTCAGCGCCTGTGGATAACACGGGCGGGGGCGGGGGAAACCCCTGAATTGTCGCTGCAGCGGCTGCCCATCATGCCTGCGGTGTATGACCACCCTGTCAACTTCACGGAATTCACCAATCCCTATCGGATTGCCGGCGGTTTCAACACGAAGCCGAGCCGGCGGGCTGCTTTGGGGCTCATGGACGAGCTCGTTGCGCTGTGTTGCATCGATCTGCTTGACGAGTTGCGCGAGACTCGGAAGCAGATCACTGAGTCGACGCGCGCAGTGGAATTGGATGCGCGGCTTGGGATGTTTCCAGTGGATCAGGCGGCGTCGCAGTCGGGGATGGAGGTTCACGGGCGTATGTTGAAGGGCACGCCGGAGGACTGGCTGACGTTGCAGCGCCGGTGGCGGGAGCAGTTCAAGGAGGAGTATCGCGGGCTGCGGCGCGCGGCGGCGGCGGCGAAAGAGGGGGGCGTGACAGGCTTTAGCGATCGGCGCGCGAAGGTGGCGGCCGGGCTCGCGGAGGATTCGCAGGGGCGTTCGCGGTGATGGCGGGTTCGGTTGCAACGGAATCGTTGGTGGCGCGTGGTGGCCGGTGCGCTGCGTTGCTCGCCGTGCTCGCCTTGTTTTCTGTGTTTCTGCTGTGGCCTGTGTGGCAGGTGGTGAGTGTGGGGCTGGGGCTCGCCACTCCCGGTATGCGGTTGGGATCGGCTGCGGCGTACCTTGCCGCGGTCTTCCGGGATGAGGAATTCCGCGCGGGCATGATCAACAGCTCAGTCATTGCGGTTCTCGTCACCCTGGTCTGTGCGGCGATCAGTGTGCCGCTGGCGCTTTTGAGCCGGCGGTACGAGTTTCGCGGCAAGAGTCTCTTGTCGGCCCTGTTGTTGGTGCCGCTGGTGCTGCCGCCGTTTGTCGGCGCCATTGGCATCCGGCGGATTTTCGGCGCGCAGGGCGCGTTGACGGCACTGTGTCAACATTTGGGGCTGTTGCCGCCGGGGACGCCGCTCAACTGGCTGGCCGAGCACCCGTTCTGCGGTGTGGTCATTGTCGAAGCCTTCAGCCTGTATCCGATATTGTTCGTGAACGTCGTTACCGCGCTGTCGTACATCGATCCGGCGATGGAACAGGCGGCCGCCAATATCGGTGCCTCGAGCTGGCGTGTTTTCCGCTCGGTAACTGTGCCCTTGATGCTGCCTGGCTTGTTCGCCGGTGCCTCGATCGTGTTCATCTGGAGTTTCTCCGAGCTGGGCACGCCGCTGATGTTCGATTTCTATACGGTCACGCCGGTGCAGGTGTTTTTTCGGATCAGTGAGATTTCAAACAACCCGCTGCCGTACGCGCTGTTGATCGTCACGATGGCGGGCTGTTGCGTGGTGTACGCACTTGGCAAGATGGCCGTTGGGTGGCGCAATCCGGCGGCGTGGACCAAGGCGCCGGCCACATCGGGCACGATTCAATTGCAGGGCCGCACTGCCGTGTGGGTCATGATCCCGTTCGTGATGGTCATCCTGCTCGCGCTGCTGCCGCACCTCGGAGTGGTTCTGACCAGCTTCTCGAAAACGGGCCAGTGGTACGACAGTGTCCTGCCGCGTGTCTTCACGATAGATCACTATGAGCATGCCTTGTCGCACGAGCTCGCACTGCCGTCCATCAGGAACAGCCTGTTGTTCTCCGGGCTGACCGTGACGCTCGACATTGCGATCGGGATGGGTATAGGGATTCTGATCGTGCGGTCGAGGCTGTCTGTGGCTTGGCGCGCGCTGCTCGATAGTCTGTCAATGTTACCGATGGCGGTGCCTGGATTGGTGTTGGCTTTCGGGTACCTGGCGATCGGCCTGCAGCTCAAGGCGTGGTTTCCCGAGACGAAATGGCTGCTGCAGGTCATTGATGTGCAGAAGAACCCTACATTGCTGCTCGTCATGGCATATGCCATGCGCCGCTTGCCGTACGTCGTGCGAAGCACCGTCGCCGGACTCGAGCAGACACCGGAGGAGTTGGAGCTGGCGGCCAGGAACATAGGTGCTACGGGCGCTCAGACATTGCTTCGGATTACGACGCCGCTGATCGGCGCGAACCTTGTGGCGGGCGCATTGATGGTGTTTGCGTTCACCATGCTTGAGGCGAGCGATTCGCTGATCCTGGTCCAGAAGCAATCGTTCTGGCCAATTACCCGTGGGATTTATGAGTTGTGGCAGAGGCTGGGCGATGGACCTTATATCGCCAGTGCGCTCGGGGCGTGGGCTATGCTGCTGCTGACGTTGATACTGCTCGCGGTGAATTCGCTGTTGGGGAGGCGTGTCGGGGCGCTCTTCAGGCTTTAGCCGCTCGCCAGTGCGCGGTGGGGATTGAAAAGCCGTGCGCTTGGCAGCGAGCTGTGACGAGCGGTCACGTTCGGGAAGCGGGCCGCGAACAGCTCGGCCAGCCGATCGACGATGTAGACGGATCTGTGCTGACCGCCTGTGCATCCGACGGCAACGGTCAGATAGCCGCGATTGCTGCCTTGGTACTCGGGAATACGTGCGGTCATGAACTGCGCGATGTCGGCAATCAGGATTCCCACATTCGTCTGCGCTTCCAGGAAGCGAATCACTTCGGGATCGCGGCCGGTCAGATTGCGCAGGCTCGGCTCCCAGTACGGATTCGGCAGCGAGCGGGCGTCGAACACGAAGTCCGCGTCTCCGGGGATACCATGTTTGAATCCGAAGGATTCGAATGTGATCGACAGCCGGCCGACCGCACGCTGCTCCACGCGCTGATGGATGATCTCGCGCAGCGCGTGGACACCCATCTTCGATGTATCAATCACCAGGTCGGCTGCGTAGACAATGGGCTCGAGCAGCTGCCGCTCGAGGGCCATTGCCTCGCGCAGATCGATGTTGTGGCCGCTCATCGGGTGCTTGCGCCGCGTTTCGGCAAAACGCCGCAGCAGTTCCTCGTCACTGGTGACCAGGAAGATCACTTCGCACTGGATGCCGCTTCGTCTGAGCTCATCGATAAGCTGTGGAACCGTTGCGATCTCCGCGGCGGTGTTGCGTGCGTCCAGGCCGATCGCCGTGCGCTCGTAGGTTGGTTCGGGACTGCGTACGGTGTACGAAATGAATGGCTTGAGCAGCGCGGCCGGGATGTTGTCGATGCAGTAAAACCCCAGGTCTTCGAGCATGTGCAGGGCGACGCTCTTACCGGAGCCGGACAGACCACTGAGGATGATGATGCGCACGCAGGAACGTTAGCGCCAGCTGTGTGACGCCCGCAAGCATGACGCGCTGAAACAGGGGTACAGCGAGCAAAAACGGGGGCTTTGACGCCGGAGCCAGGGTCGGGGCGGGCCGATCGGCGACGCCCGGGCGGTGCGAGAGCGCCGGTGGCGATGGGTCGCCGCACGCATGATCGGCAGCCGCCTGGGTGGCGGCGCCAAGCGGGGACGGGCCGGCTCGGTGTGGGGCCTCAGGGGGCCTCACGGGGCGGCGCGGGCCGCCGCCCCGTTACGGCGCGAAAAGGGGACTACAGGGAGGCGAGGTTCCGCGCGGTCCGCTGCGCCTCGGTAGCGTGGTGGTCGCGCTTCTTTTCCTTGTGTTTCTTGACGCATCGGTCGAGCTTGTCGACCAGCAGATCAATGGCGGGATACATGTTTTCCGCGGTGGCGTCCGCATGGATTGCGCAACCACTCACGTGCAGCGTTGCTTCAGCTTTCTGGTGCAGCTTTTCAACGGTCAGCACACAGTGAACGTCGATGACCTGATCGAAGTGCCTCGCAATGCGATCGAGTTTTTTCTCCACATAGCCGCGTAAAGACGCAGTGACTTCGACGTTGTGGCCGGTGACGTTGAGCTGCATAGCCGTCTCCTTTGGGTTATCACATCTGCTTTAATCCTGCGCGGCGCCGCTCGTTGGAAGGCGCAATGCCCATCGCTTCGCGATACTTGGCGACAGTGCGGCGCGCGACCGGGATCCCTTCCCCGGACAGCAGCTCCGCAATACGACCGTCGCTCAAGGGCGTTTCGGCGTCTTCTTCCTTGACGAGTTTCTTGATCTTCGCGCGAATGGCGGTCGAGGACGTGCCGGAACCGTCGGCACCTTCGACCTGACTGGAGAAGAAATAGCGCAGCTCGAATACGCCGCGCGGGGTATGCATGTATTTGCCGGAGGTCACGCGCGAGATGGTGGACTCGTGCATGCCAACCGCTTCGGCGATGTCCTTGAGGATCATCGGCCGCATGTGCTCATCGCCGTGCTCGAGGAAGGCCTGCTGGCGCTCGACGATGGAGCGCGCGACCTTGATGAGCGTTTCGTGGCGGATTTCCAGGCTCTTCAGCAGCCACCGCGCTTCCTGCAGCTGGGCGCGCATGGTGGCGTGACTCGCATTGCGCCCGATGAGGCTCGCGTAGCTGTTGTTGAGGCGGACTTTCGGCAGGGTCGCGGCGTTGATTTCCACCGACCAACCGTGATCGGTCCGCCGTACGAATACGTCCGGAACGACATACTCGGCCGAGCCGGTGCTGACTGTTGCCCCTGGACGCGGATGGCACGAGCGCACCAGCGCGAGGGCACACGTAATTTCCTCTTCCGTCGCGCGAAGCTCGCGGCGCAGAAGTGACAGCTCCCGCTCGGCGACGAGCTCGAGATGGTGCCGTGCGATCTCGATCGCGGTGTTGAATCCAGGCGTAGCGGGGTCGAGCTGGCGCAACTGCAGCTCGATGCACTCACCCACCGAGCGGGCCCCGACACCGGGCGGGTCCAGCGCCTGCACCCCACCCAACACCGACTCAACCTCCGCGGCGTCACATTCAACCTCGGGCCGCAGGGTGTTGGCGATCTCCTCGAGCGGCTCGGTCAGATAGCCGTCGTCGCTGATCGAATCGATGATGGCGCGCGCAATCGCAAATTCACGTGGCTCGAGCTTCGCGAGCTCGAGCTGCCAGAGCAGATGGTCCTGCAGTGACTGCCCGGCCGCATCGGCAAATTCCTGTTGGCGCTCGTCGTCGTCGCTGTTCCAGGGTGCCTCGGCCGCACCTACGCTCTGCTCACCCCAACCTTCGTCTACGACCTCGACAGTGTTTTCTTCCTGGGCGCGCTCACGCTCGGCAAGCTCAGGTTGTTCCTGCTCCGGGGGGGCTGACTCAACGCTCTCGAACGTGCCCGTCCCTTCGGCTTCTTCCGTGGGCTCCAGCATTACGTTCGTTTCCAGAAGCTCGCGGATATGAGCCTGGAGCTCCAGTGCAGGTAGCTGCAGGAGTCGTATTGCCTGCTGCAGCTGCGGGGTCATGGTCAGTTGCTGACCCAGCTTCAGCTGCAGGGAGGGTTTCAGCATGGTTGCACGAGGGACGGCTTGGGCATTCGGACGAATGTAAGTAATTGAAAGATTGTAACTTTCTCCTCACCCCGGGCTGCCCTCTCGGGCTCAGAGGCGAAACGACTGACCCAAGTACACCTCACGCACTTGGGGGTTGGCAAGGATTTCTTCCGCACTTCCGGCCGCGATCACGGTGCCCTGATTTACGATGTAAGCGCGGCTGCAAACGCCCAGGGTTTCGCGCACGTTGTGGTCCGTAATCAGCACACCGATGTCCCGGCTGGTCAGCTCACGGATGATTCTCTGGATGTCCAGGACCGAAAGGGGGTCCACACCGGCGAAAGGCTCGTCCAGAAGCATGAATCGGGGCTCGGCCGCCAGGGCTCGCGCGATCTCGACCCTGCGCCGCTCACCGCCCGAAAGCGACAGGCCCAGGCTGCGGCGCACATGTCCGATCCGCAGTTCCTCGAGCAATTCCTCGAGCCGTTGCTCTCGCGCCGCGCGGTCCAGATCGGCACGCGTCTCGAGAATCGCCATCACGTTGTGTTCCACCGACAGTTTGCGGAAGACGGAGGCTTCCTGAGGAAGGTACCCCAGACCGAGCCGCGCACGCTTGTGCATGGGGAGCGTGGTGAGGTCCGTTTCCCCGAGGTGGATGCGCCCCGCGTCGCAGGGAACCAGGCCCACAATCATGTAGAACGCCGTCGTTTTGCCGGCGCCGTTGGGACCGAGCAGACCGACGACTTCGCCGTTGGACACTTCAATAGATAGATCACGCACGACCTGCCGCGATTTGTAGCTCTTGGCAAGGCCGCTGGCTCTGAGCGAGGTCATGGTTTCTTGTTGGGATCCTCGTCCGGCTTCGGGGAGATGATGATGTGCACCTTATCATCGCTGCCGGGTTTTGCCGCTGCCTTCAGACCTTGCTCGCGGATGTTGTAGACCAGTTCCTGGCCGCTGATTTCAGTGTGACCGTCGGAGAGCCATGCATCGTCCGACAGGCGAATCGTCCCGTCGTTCACGTTGTAAACGATCTCGCGGGCACGGCCCCGGGCAATCTCATTGGTATCGGCCCGCTTCTGTTCAAACTCCGCGGGATTGCCGGTAACCGTCGCCTTCGCGATGTACTTGTTGCGAAACTCTACAACGGCCTGATCGGACTTGAGACTGCCGTGCTGCTCGCCGTTGATGCGCACGTTGCCATCAAACTCCCAGCGGCTGTTGTCGAAATTGTCGATACCGGTAGCGCGGGCGTGATCCGCCTGAACGCGGGTATCGCCCTGCGTTATGACGACATCCTGGAAAATGACCAAATCGCCCTTGTAGTCGATCTTGGAAGAGGCTACGTCGATAGGCAGTTTGCGTGCCGATTTTGACGGCGCGGGAATGGAGTTCCTGGTGGCTACCGCGATATGGGTGGCTGCAGAAGCGGCGTCCGCCCAGGCAATGCTGCTGATGAGCGCAGCCACCAAGGCCCCTTGCAGAACGCGTGTCACGTTATGGAGTAAACGTGCCACGGACGTTCGACTCAAGTACCAGGTGATGCTCTTTCAGCGTGGCCACCAATCCCTTCGAGGTGAGAAGCCGCCCGGGCGAGCTGACCGAAACGCGCTCGGGGGTGCTGATGACATTCTCGTGGGTGTCCACGGACAGCTTGTCGGTCGCCAGGTCTGCCGGCACTGCAGATCCTGGAAGCAACCCATTTACGTGCACGTTCCCGGTCAAGTCAACCTTCCCGGTGTCCGTCGCCAGCTCCCCGTGGTCGGCGCGGCCCTTCCAGGTTTGTCCGTCGGGATCGCGAAACGACATCACGACCTGCTCAAACTCCACGCCGTCATTTGGATGTTGACGAACCACGTTGGCGTTTAGTGTATACATTGGGAACCCGTCTGCTCCGGTCTCAACGAGGACGGCGTTGCGTGCGGAGTAGCCCAGGTCCGCGTTCGAAGGTTCAACTGTGGTCGTTGCAGTTGTTTCCCGCTGTTCCCCGCCGAGCCAGAACGAGCCGGCGATGATGCCGATGAACAACAGGGCGATGAAGACTCGAAATATCATTATTTTTTCTTCAAGTGTTTGCGTGAGTCCAGCAGGTAGTCGCACACCTCGCGAACTGCGCCGCTTCCGCCTGGAAGCGAAGTCACGATGTGTGCTGCCCGGAGCGCGTCGCGATGCGCATCGGCAACGGCAAACGCAAGCTTCACGACCTTCATCAGGGGTACGTCCGTGAGATCGTCGCCAACGCACGCGCTTTCCGATGCCTCAATCTTCAGACGCGCTCGCAACTTCTCGAACGCGGCCACTTTGTCCTCCGCTCCCTGGATGACGTGCTCTACTCCCAGCTCGCGACAGCGCACCTCGGTCATCTTGGACTTGCGGCCCGTGATCACGGCTACCTTGATTCCGGCTGCGTCAAGGTGCTTGATGCCCTGGCCATCGCGAACATGGAACACCTTCAATGCTTCGCCGCGGGGCCCGAAATAGAGTCTGCCGTCCGTCATGGTGCCATCAACATCAAGAACCAGCAGTCGAATCGCTGCAGCGGATTTGCGCCTCATGAGGTGCGAAGATCTGATCTGCAAGCGCTCAGACAACGCCCGCGCGGAAGAGATCGTGCACGTTGAGTGCCCCTATCAGCCGTCCCTGGGAGTCGGCTACTGGTAGCGCCGTGATGCGATGCACTTCCATGATGTGCACTGCTTCTGCGGCTAGGGCTCGAGGTCCGATGGTCTTGCATTTCGTGGTCATCACTGCGCGCATCGGCGTGTTGTGGACGTCGATCTGCTTATCAAAGGCGCGCCGCAGATCGCCATCGGTGAAAATGCCGAGAATGAGGTCATCGGAGTCCACTACTACTGTCATCCCGAGCCCTTTGCGCGACATTTCGATTAAACCCGCGCCCAGCTGATCGTCTGCCGAGATCCGCGGGAGGGCGGCGCCCGTCCGCATGATGTCCTCGACGTGCAGCAGGAGCTGCCTCCCGAGGCTTCCTCCGGGGTGGGACAGTGCGAAATCCTGCTTAGTGAAACCGCGAGCCTCCAGCACCGAGACCGCAAGCGCGTCACCCATCGCCAGCGTGGCGGTCGTACTCGCCGTAGGAGCGAGATTTAGTGGGCAGGCTTCTTCTGGGACGCTGATGTCCAGGGCCACACTGGATGCGCGACCGAGAGTCGAGTCCACCTTCCCAACGAGCACGATCAAAGGGACCGCTAGACGTTTCAGGTGTGGGAGCAAAAGCACAAGCTCGGGCGTTTCGCCCGAATTGGAGATTGCGACCACCACGTCGGACCGCGTGATCATGCCGAGGTCTCCGTGTCCCGCTTCCGCGGGGTGCAGGAAGAACGCCGGTGTACCCGTGCTGGCGAGCGTGGCAGCAATCTTCCGTGCGATATGCCCCGACTTACCCATTCCGGTCACAACGACGCGTCCCTCGCAGGCGAGGCAGATGCGGCATGCGGTCGCAAAACCCCCGTCGAGCCGCGGCGCGAGTGCCGCAACGGCTTGGGCTTCTATTGCCAAGGCCCTGCGGGCGGAGGCCAGAAGCTGGGCGTCGTCGGTTGGGGGCGTCGTGGCCAAAGAGGTCGTGGCCAAGGAAGTCGAGGATTTAGAGACAGGAGACTGCATAGCCTGACGATTATAGGCTCCGCGTCCTGATAGACCACTCACGAAATACACTCCCCCTCACTGGTAGACTGCACGCTATGAATCCTGAACAAGTCGCACAACTCATCCGGGCGGGTCTGCCCGGGGCCGACGTCCGCGTCGAGTCAGATGACAACACCCACTTCGCCGCGCGCATCGTATCGCCGGAATTTGCCGGCAAGCGCAGCCTTGCACGACACCAGCTCATCTACCGAGCGCTCGGGGAGCGGATGGGCAACGAGATACACGCGCTTTCCATCGAAGCGTTGACTCCCGAAGAATCGGGACGGACGTGATGGATAAGTTGCAGATCCAGGGGGGGGTGCCCCTCGAAGGAGAGGTGCGCATCTCGGGGGCGAAGAACGCAACGCTGCCCATCCTGGCTGGCGCGCTTCTGGCCGAAGATCCAGTAGTCGTTGCGAACGTCCCTCATCTTAAGGACGTCACCACCACAGTTGAGCTGCTCGGACGGATGGGGGCCACGGTCACCATTGACGAGCGAATGCGTATCGAAGTTGACGGGTCGACGGTGAAGGAGTGCTTCGCGCCATACGAGCTCGTGAAGACGATGCGCGCTTCCATCCTCGTGCTGGGACCTCTCGTCGCACGATTTGGCCGGGCAGACATCTCTCTTCCTGGCGGATGTGCCATCGGGGCACGCCCAGTGAATATCCACATTGCGGGACTGCAGGCGATGGGCGCGGATATCACCATCGAGGGCGGCTACATCCGGGCTCGGGCGGATCGGCTTCGCGGTGCGCGGCTCGTACTGGATACGGTCACAGTAACCGGCACCGAAAATCTGATGATGGCGGCCACGCTCGCTGACGGTGAGACGATCATCGAGAACGCCGCCCGCGAACCCGAGGTCATCGACCTCGCGAACTTTCTGATTGCCATGGGCGCCAAGATCCAGGGCGCCGGCACGGATAAGATCGTTGTCCAGGGCGTGAAGCGGTTGCGCGGAACGACGTACGAAGTGCTGCCCGATCGCATTGAGAGTGGTACTTATCTCGTTGCTGGCGCCATCACGCGGGGCTGTGTGCGGATCAAGAACACGCGCCCCGACCATCTCGATGCGGTGCTTGCCAAGCTCGAGGAAGCGGGCGCGACGGTGGGCGTCGGCGATAACTGGATCGAAGTCGACATGCGTGGCCGCAGACCCAATGCGGTGGACGTTCGGACGGCGCCGTACCCTGCGTTTCCGACCGATATGCAGGCGCAGTTCGCTGCACTCAATACAGTTGCTGCGGGTGTCGGAACGATCATTGAAACGATCTTTGAAAACCGCTTCATGCACATGCTCGAGATGCGCCGGCTCGGAGCCGAAATCAGGCTCGAGGGCAACACCGCGATCATCCGGGGGGTGGAGAGGCTCACCGCCGCACCGGTCATGGCGACGGATCTGCGCGCTTCGGCCAGCCTGGTGCTGGCGGGCCTCGTCGCAGAGGGACGCACGGACATCGAGCGCATCTACCATATCGATCGCGGCTACGAGGCGATCGAGGAAAAGCTCGCCCAGCTGGGTGCGCAGATCAAACGGGTTCCCAATTAGATCGCCTGTGCCCCTCTAAAGAGCTAGGGGTGCGACACATGTGTCGCACGGGTGGCCATGGATGGACACCCTGGGCTTGCGCGGAGCAGGGACTGCGCAGCGCAATGAGCCGAACGTCGGAGGAATCTGACTGCGGAATGACACTTGCCGCGCGTACTATTGCCAGCTTCAACTGCTAGCCCTTAACTGCTGGAGAAGGTATGCGCATCGGTATGGTCGGACTGGGGCGTATGGGAGCGAACATGGTGCGCCGCCTGATCAAGGGCGGTCACGAGTGTGTTGCGTACGATAATTCTGCTGACGCCGTGAAGGCGATCGTGGCCCAGGGAGCGAAGGGCGCCAAAACTCTGGCGGAGCTGGTGGAGGCGCTTCCCGCCCCCCGCACTGTGTGGGTCATGGTGCCGGCGGGCGTCGTTGATTCGGTGATCGGGCAGCTGCGGCCACTGTTGAAACGCGGCGACGTCATCATCGACGGCGGTAATTCCAACTATCACGACGACATCCGCAGGGCCGAGGAGTTACAGCCGGCCGGCATTCATTACGTGGATGTTGGGACGAGCGGCGGTGTGCTCGGATTCGAGCACGGGTTCAGCCTGATGATCGGCGGTGAGCAGGACGTCGTTGCGGCCATCGAGCCTATCTTTGCCACGTTGTCCCCGGGCGGAAAAATGCCTGAGCGCGGCACGGGCGGCGGTGCGCCCGCCGCAGGCCAGGCGGGCATGGGTTACCTGCACTGCGGACCGGTTGGTGCGGGACATTTCGTCAAAATGGTCCACAACGGCATCGAGTACGGAATCATGGCCGCCTATGCCGAAGGCCTGAATATTCTCAAACACGCTGACGCCGGCACGCAGACCCGGGAAACCGACGCGGAGACTGCGCCGCTGAGCAATCCCAAGTACTTCCAGTACGAGTTGGACATCGCCGCCATTGCAGAAGTCTGGCGGCACGGCAGCATCATTTCATCGCGCCTGCTGGATCTCACCGCGGCTGCGCTCGCGGCCAGCCCGAAGCTCGAGGAGTTTGGCGGCCGCGTGTCCGATTCCGGTGAGGGCCGCTGGACGGTGCAGGCGGCGATTGAGGTGGGTGTGCCGGCCTATGTGCTGAGTGCCGCGCTGTATTCGCGATTCGAGTCGCGGGGGCGCGCCGAGTTCGCCGACAAGCTGCTGTCTGCCATGCGCCTCGGTTTCGGTGGTCACCACGAGAAGAAGGACTGATATGGAGCGTAAGGATTCTGATGCCCTGGTGATCTTCGGCGCCACGGGCGATTTGTGCTTCAAGAAAATCTATCCGGCTTTGTACCACCTGGTACGGCGCGGTCACCTCTGCGTCCCTGTGATTGGCGTGGCCCGGGCGGGCTGGAACCTGGACAAGCTTGCTTCGCATGTCCGCGACAGCGTGCATACCGCAGTCAAAACGCCCGATGAGGCCGTCCTGTCGAAATTGACTTCGCTGTTGCGTTATGTGGACGGCGATTACACGAAGGCCGAAACGTACAGCTCGCTTCGCGAGGCGCTGGGTGACGCGCAGCGGCCACTCAACTACCTGGCGATTCCGCCGAGCGTGTTTCCTCCGGTTATTGCCTGCCTCGGTAAGACGCTTCCGGTGCAGGGGGTGCGGGTCGTCGTCGAGAAGCCCTTCGGGCGCGATCTGGAGTCCGCTCGTAAGTTGAACGCCACGCTGCTGGCTACCTTCCCGGAATCCAACATCTTCCGCATCGATCACTACCTCGGCAAGGAACCGGTGCAGAATCTGCTGTTCTTCCGGTTCGCGAATGCGTTTCTCGAGCCCGTGTGGAATCGCAACTTCGTTGCGAGTGTGCAGATCACGATGGCGGAGAAGTTTGGCGTGGCCGGCCGCGGCAGGTTCTACGAGGAGGTCGGTGCACTGCGTGACGTCGTGCAGAATCACCTGCTCGAGGTTGTTACGTTGCTTGCGATGGAGCCGCCGGTCAATGCGGGTGGGGAAGCGTTGCGCGACGAGAAGGTCAAGGTGTTGAAAGCGACTCGCCCAATGTCGCCCCAGGATGTGGTGCGCGGGCAGTTTATCGGCTACCGCAACGAAGAGGGTGTTGCACCCGGCTCGCGCGTTGAAACGTTCGCAGCACTGAGCCTGAGGATTGACTCGTGGCGGTGGAGCGGTGTGCCGTTCTACCTGCGTGCCGGGAAGTGCATGCCGGTGACAGCGACCGAGGTGGTCGTTGAGATGCGGCATCCCCCGGCGCGGGTGTTTGGTGACCTCGGGCCGGAGCGGCCGAACTACTTGCGCTTCCGCCTGGGCCCGGAAACTGCGATTGCCCTGGGGGCGCATGCGAAGCGCCCCGGGCCTGCCATGCAGGGGCGTGACGTCGAGCTATTCGTTGACCAGCGTGACAAGGATGAGGCGGATGCTTATGAGCGGCTCATCGGGGCTGCGATGATTGGCGACACATCGCTGTTCGCCCGTCAGGATGAAGTGGAAGCTGCCTGGGCGGTGGTCGAGCCGGTGCTGAATGTTGATTCGGAGCCGTACCTGTACACGCCGGGGACGTGGGGGCCGAAGCAGGCTGACGATGTCATCGCGGGGGAGTGCAGTTGGCACAATCCGGGAGCGGATCCCCACAGTTGGACGCGGTCCTGCGGGCCGGTGAACCTCAGTCGGTTCGCGCCGTAGTTTATTGGTTGAAATCGCCAGGCGGGCCGGTGAGCGGCGGGTTTGGCCGCCACAGGTGGAGGTCAGGCGGCGATCCAGATCTCTGCCTTTGGACAGCTTGCGATGGCCTGGCGGGCTATCAGGCGCGAATCGGGTTTCAGGAACTCCTCGACGATCGCGTGTTTGTCCGCTCCTGAGACCAGGAACAGGGGCTCGGTGACCTTCGATAGGAGGCCGGGTGTCACACTGACTCCCTGCAAGCCATCCGGGCGCTGAACGGCGATGGCCAGTTTGCCGCGAGCCTGTTCGAGGTGCGTTGGGTTGAACAGCGACGCTGTGTGACCGTCCGCGCCGAGGCCGAGCAGTCCCAGTGTGATGGTCACGCCCAGGTCCAACATCCTGGCGAGCTGCCGGCCGTAATCGTCCGCTGCCTCCTCCAGCGGCAGCTCCGTCCTGACGCGCAGCGCCTGGGCATCCGGAAGTCCGAGCGCGTCCACCAACTGGCGGGTCTGGAAATAGTTACTCGATTCCGATGTGGCCGGAACATAGCGATCGTCCGAGAACAACACATGCAGCCCCTTGGCAGGCTTCGGCTTTCGGACCGCTACCTCACGGTAGGCCGGCAGCGGCGTGCGCCCACCCGCGAGCATCACGGCGGTTGCGGCCGAAGCCGGGCCACTGATTGCACGTTCGAGACGCTCGACAAGCGCGGCATCAAACTCGGCGTTGGATGCGAAGCGGCGCATTGAAATGATGGTCATGGTGATGCCTGGGAGCTAGTTGTTGCGGGGACGTTCGCTGACTTGCGCATGAACGTCGAATTCGCGCTTGCCGCGCAGGCCGTGGATCGCAATTCTCGAGCCCGGCTTGTGGAGTGCGATCTGGCCGAGCGCATCCTGCGCCCCACGCACCGGTGCGCTGTCGATGGCCAGAATGAGGTCGCCGGGTTGCAGCCCGGCCTGTTGAGCCGGGCTGCCCACATACAGGTTCGCAATCAATACGCCGCCTTGGGCGAGACCGTATTGGGTGGCCTGTTCGTTGGAGATGTCCTCGGGCACGATTCCGATCCAGCCGCGAATGACGCGCCCGTTCGCAATAATGTCGCCGAGCACGCCGCGCACCATATTCACCGGGATCGCGAACCCAATTCCCTCGACCCCGAGGTTTTTCGCGACAATGGCCGTGTTGATGCCGACGAGCGCGCCGCTCGAATCCACCAGTGCGCCGCCGGAGTTGCCGAAATTGATTGGCGCATCGGTCTGGATGAAGTCCTCGAGCGCTGCGATGCCCAACTGTTGGCGGCTGGTCGCGCTCACGATGCCGTGTGTCACCGTCTGCTGCAGGCCGACCGGGTTGCCGATCGCGAGTACGACGTCCCCAACCTTGAGTTGGTCGGAACGGCCGAGCACTGCGATGGGTAGCGGCGTCAGGTCGATCTTCAGCACGGCGAGGTCGGTGTCTGGATCGCGCCCGACGATATGAGCGTCCGCGACACGGCCGTCATTCAGCTGGACCCGGATCGAGTCGGCGTTCGCAATCACGTGATGGTTGGTCACGATGTGCCCTGCATCGTCCACGATGACGCCCGACCCGAGGCTTCGCTCGATCCGCTGCCGGTATCGCGGCAGGAAGCCGCCGAACAATTCACCGAGGGATGAGGGCGCTACGCGTTCGGTTACCAGACGGGCCGTGTAGATATTCACCACCGAAGGGGCTGCCCGTTGGACCGCGGCAGAGTAGGTCACTCGAGCAGGAGCCGGCTGGGTTGGCTGCGGTCCTCCCACGACAGTTGTGGGCACGCGCATGGGCTGGGTGCCGGGACGAATGAGGTCCGGCCGTACCATCACCAGGACGAAGGCAAGGGCAAGGCCCCCTACCACGGATCCTGCTAAGAAAATGAGTCCCCGCATCCATTGGTCCTCTCTCGTTGATCTTTAATAGCGCCGAGGAGCCTGCAAGCAGGCTCCTCGGCGCCGCTCGCGCAGAAGGTCGTATTCGTTTGTGTATAATGCGCCGCCCCCCGCAAGCCGGAAACTGCACGCGTGCGTGCACTATGTTGCGCACGGCAAGTGGCGCGCGGCGCGCGGCAAGCGACGCGGATGGTTGGGCAGCAAGCGGGAGAACGGTTGATGGCGGAAAACGTTGTCGTCGGTGACGACGCAGTCGATTTGAGTCGACGTAAGTTTCTAACGACGGCTACGGTTGCCACGGGGGCAGTCGGTGCCGCCTTCGCCGCAGTGCCGTTTATTGCTTCGTGGTCGCCTTCGGAGCGCGCCAGGGCGCTCGGCGCGCCGACCGAGCTCGATGTGTCGAAGATCGAGCCGGGGCAGATGGCCATCGTGACCTGGCGGCGGCAGCCGATCTACGTCGTTCGGCGTACCCCCGAAATGGTCGAGCACCTGAAGGGGCATGACGAGCTGCTGAAGGACAAGGATTCCGAGAGCTCCGACCAGCCCGACTACGCCAAGAATGTCTTCCGCGCGCGCCTGCCGGACGTACTCGTTCTGATCGGCACCTGCACGCACCTGGGGTGCCTGCCGAAGCAGCGCTTCGAGGCCGCCTCAGCGGAGATGGGCGCCTACTGGCCGGGTGGATTCTTCTGTCCCTGCCACGGCTCGCGGTTCGACCTGGCCGGCCGGGTATTCAACGGGTCGCCAGCCTCCGTGAACCTGAGAGTTCCGCCTTACGAATTTCCGTCGCCGCTCAAGCTCGTCGTTGGCGTCGATGAGACCCAGAAAGGAGCCGCGTAATGGCTGCAGTGCACGGGCCTCAAGGCGGCCA
>Ga0068858_100000920_pt1 | contig 30532 bp, 33 predicted proteins | sample KBSSwiS12_FD_66589 | JGI IMG/M metagenome (GOLD analysis project Ga0068858, IMG submission 66589) | Switchgrass rhizosphere microbial communities from Kellogg Biological Station, Michigan, USA - KBS Switchgrass S1-2 | ecosystem: Host-associated > Plants > Roots > Rhizosphere > Soil ... | reverse complement strand
CGCCTGCAAGATGGCGATCGAGTTCCGCCAGCGTTTCCACCGCGACATCGTCATCGACATGTGGTGCTATCGCCGCTTCGGCCATAACGAGGGTGACGAGCCGAGCTTCACCCAGCCGCTGATGTACGATCGTATTCGCCAGCACCCCCCGGTCAGTGAAATCTATGGCAAGCGGCTGATCGAGCAGGGCGTGGTCGACCGCGCCTGGATCGACGGCAACATCGCCCAGTTCACCGCGTTGCTCGAAGGCGAGTTCGAGGCCGGCGCCGCGTACAAGCCCAACAAGGCCGACTGGTTCGCCGGGCGCTGGTCGGGGCTGCACGCCCCCGCCGACCCGGAGACGGCGCGGCGCAACATCGAGACCGGCATCGAGCCCAAGCTGTTCGATTCGCTCGGCCGCACGCTGACCACGGTTCCCGACAGCATCAAGATCCACAAGACGCTGGCCCGGGTGATCGACGCCAAGCGCGAGATGTTCAAGTCGGGCACCGGCTTCGACTGGGCGACCGGCGAGGCGCTGGCGTTCGGGTCGTTGCTCTCGGAAGGCTATGGCGTGCGCCTGTCGGGCCAGGATTCGGGCCGCGGCACCTTCTCGCAGCGCCACGCGGTATGGGTCGACCAGACCGACGAGCATAAATATCTGCCGCTCGCGCAGATCGAGCATGGCTCGCTCGAGGTGCTGGATTCGCCCTTGAGCGAATATGGCGTGCTCGGTTTCGAATATGGCTATGCGCTGGCCGACCCCAAGACCCTGGTGCTGTGGGAGGCGCAGTTCGGCGACTTCATGAACGGCGCGCAGATCATGATCGACCAGTTCATCGCCTCGGGCGAGGCCAAGTGGCTGCGCGCCAACGGCCTGGTGATGCTGCTGCCGCACGGCTATGAAGGGCAGGGGCCGGAGCATAGCTCGGCGCGGGTCGAGCGCTTCCTGCAGCTGTGCGCGCAGGACAATATGCAGGTCGCCAACTGCACCACGCCGGCCAATTATTTCCACCTGCTGCGCCGCCAGATGCACCGGCCGTTCCGCAAGCCGCTGATCGTCTTCACGCCCAAGTCGCTGCTGCGCCACAAGCTGGCGGTGTCGGCGGCGGCCGATTTCCAGGGCGACAGCCACTTCATGCGCATCCTGTCAGATCCTTCGGCGCCGGCCGATGCGGATGTGGCGCGCCTCGTCCTGTGCACCGGCAAGGTCGCCTATGACCTGTTCGAAGCACGCGATGCGGCGGGCGATGCGAACACTGCGATCGTCCGTGTCGAGCAGCTCTATCCCTTCCCCAGCGAGCCGCTCGTCAAGCGCCTCAAGCGCATGACCAATGTTGAGGAAGTCGTCTGGGCGCAGGAAGAGCCGAAGAACAACGGCGCGTGGAGTTTCGTCGAGCCGTTCATCGAGGCGTGCCTGGTCGAGGCTGGCAGCAAGGTGCAGCGCCCGCGCTATGCCGGCCGCGCCGCCTCCGCGTCGCCCGCCACCGGGTTGATGAAGCGCCACCAGCTCGAACAGGCCGCGCTCGTCGCCGACGCGCTCGGCCACAATGTGCGCGAGGAATTCCGCCGCGCGAAGAAGGCTTAAGCGAAGCTCGTGTTCCTGCGAAAGCAGGAACCCAGGCTGGGCTCCTGCTTTCGCGGGAGCACAATGGGAAGAAGTGAGAATGGCAACCGAAGTCAAAGTCCCCGTATTGGGTGAATCGATCACCGAGGCGACGCTCGGCGAGTGGCTCAAGCAGCCCGGCGACAAGGTCGCGCTGGACGAGCCCGTCGCCAGCCTGGAAACCGACAAGGTCTCGGTCGAGGTCGGTGCGCCGGCCGCCGGGGTGATGGGCGCGCATGCCGTGCAGGTCGGCGATACCGTCCAGGTCGGCGCGATGATCGCGACGATCGATGCCGGTGATGGCGCCGCCGCCGCACCTGCCGCGGCGCCGGCCGCGCTCGCCTCGGCCCCCGCGGCCGCGGGTGACGCGCCCGCCGCGCTGTCGCCCTCGGTGCGTCGCGCGGTGCTCGAGCACGGCGTCGATCCCGCGACCGTCAAGGGCACCGGCAAGGACGGCCGCATCACCAAGGAAGATGTGCTTGCCGCCGCCGCGACCCCGGCGCCGGTGCTCGCCTCGGCGGCTCCGGCCCCCGAGCCGGCCGTGGCGCCCTCGGTCGCGGCCTCCGTGGCCGGGGGCCGCAAGGAGGAGCGCGTGCGCATGACGCGCCTGCGCCAGACCATCGCCAAGCGCCTCAAGGAAGCGCAGAACACCGCCGCGATGCTCACCACGTTCAACGACGTGGACATGTCGGCCGTCATCGAGGCGCGCACCAGGTACAAGGACCTGTTCGAGAAGAAGCACGGCGTGCGGCTCGGCTTCATGGGCTTCTTCGTGAAGGCCGCGTGCATGGCGCTGAAGGATGTGCCCAGCGTCAACGCCTCGATCGACGGCGACGAGATCGTCTATCACGATTATGCCGACATCTCGGTCGCGGTGTCCTCGCCCGGCGGGCTGGTCGTGCCGGTGATCCGCGATGCCGACCAGATGTCGGTCGCCCAGGTCGAGAAGACGATCGGCGATTACGGCAAGCGCGCCAAGGACGGCAGCCTCAAGATGGAGGAGATGAAGGGCGGCACCTTCACCATCTCCAATGGCGGCGTGTTCGGCTCGCTGATGTCGACCCCGATCATCAACCCGCCACAATCGGCCGTGCTCGGCCTGCACCGCATCGAGGACCGCCCGGTGGTAGTCGACGGCCAGATCGTCGTTCGCCCGATGATGTATCTCGCGCTGAGCTACGACCACCGCCTGATCGACGGCCGCGAGGCGGTGACCTTCCTCGTCGCGCTGAAGAACGCGATCGAGGACCCGACGCGGATTTTGATCGACCTGTAGGATCTTCCAATGAGCATGATCCTTTACCTGCGGCGCGTCGAAGACGTGGCTGCGCTGTGGGAAAAGGCCGCCGAGCCGGAAGAGTTCTTCGAGTTCCTCGATAGCCCGGAATCGACCGGCGACTTGGTCGATCTCGACAAGGGATGGCAGGTAATCCACTTTGTCCTGACCGGATCATGGGAGAATAAGGGGCCACTGGCCTTCTTGTTGCACGCGGGTGTGCCCATCGGTGAAGACCCGGGTTACGGCCCCGTGCGTTTGGCAGCGCCGGCGGAAGTTCGGTCCTTCCGCGACGCATTCGCGACGTTGAACGATGCTGAGTTGCGACGTCGCTATGAGCCGGCGGCCATGGCGGCGCAAAATGTGTATCTGGCCGATACGCTCGCAGATGAAGGTGAGGACGGTTGGGCATATGTAATGCAGAGCATTCCTGCGCTGCGCAAACTACTCGATCGCAGCGTTGAGACCGGCTCGGCGATCGCTATTTGGGTTATGTGAAATCAGTGCGCTGCAGGCTTCGGCGGCGAACGCAAATCGGAAGATCCCATGGCTGACTATGATTTCGACGTCCTGGTAATCGGCTCCGGCCCCGGCGGTTATGTCGCGGCGATCCGGGCCGCGCAGCTCGGGCTGAAGACCGGCTGCGTCGAGGGGCGCGAGACGCTTGGCGGGACGTGCCTCAATGTCGGCTGCATCCCGTCCAAGGCGATGCTCCACGCCTCGGAATATTTCGAGGCCGCCGCCAACGGCACCATGGCCAAGATGGGCATCAAGGTCACGCCCGAGCTGGACCTCGACGCGATGCATGGCCAGCGCAAGGACGCGGTCAAGCAGCTGACCGGCGGCATCGAGTTCCTGTTCAAGAAGAACAAGGTCGAATGGCTCAAGGGCTATGCGGCCTTTACCGGTGCCGATACCGTCAAGGTCGGCGAGCGCGAGGTCCGCGCCAGGAACATCGTCATCGCCACCGGTTCGTCGGTCACCCCGCTGCCCGGCGTGACGATCGACCAGAAGGTGGTCGTCGACAGCACCGGCGCGCTGGAGCTGCCCAGGGTACCCGAGCATATGGTGGTGATCGGCAGCGGCGTGATCGGGCTCGAGCTCGGCAGCGTGTGGCGCCGGCTCGGTGCGAAGGTGACCTGCGTCGAGTTTCTCGACCAGATCCTGCCCGGCTTCGACGGCGAGGTCCGCAAGGAAGCCGCCAAGATCTTCAAGAAGCAGGGCATCGCCTTCAAGCTGTCGACCAAGGTCACCACCGTTGCCGTGAAGGGCAATAAGGCGACGCTCACCGTCGAGCCCGCCGCGGGCGGCGCGGCCGAGACGATCGAGGCGGATTGCGTGCTGGTGTCGATCGGCCGCCGTCCGAACACGGAGGGCCTTGGGCTCGACAAGGCCGGTCTCGCGGTCAATGCGCGCGGCCAGATCGAGATCGACCATGATTTCCGCACCGCCGTCCCCGGCATCTGGGCGATCGGCGATGTCGTGCCCGGCCCGATGCTCGCCCACAAGGCCGAGGATGAGGGCATTGCGGTGGCCGAGAACATCGCCGGCCAGACCGGCATTGTGAACCACGACGTCATCCCGTCGGTGGTCTATACTTGGCCCGAAATTGCCGGCGTCGGCCTGACCGAGGAGCAGGCGAAGGAGCGCGGTGAGGTCAAGGTCGGCAAGTTCCCGATGGCCGCCAACAGCCGCGCCAAGACCAATCACGAGCCCGACGGCTTCGTGAAGGTCATCGCCGACGCGAAGACCGACCGCGTGCTCGGCATATGGTGCATCGCCAGCGTCGCCGGCACGATGATCGCCGAGGCCGCGCTGGCGATGGAGTTCGGCGCGACGTCGGAGGACATCGCCTATACCTGCCACGCGCACCCGACGCACAGCGAGGCGATCAAGGAAGCGGCGATGGCGGTGACGGGGAAGGCGATTCACGTCTGATGCCAGGGGGATGGAGACTGCGCCCTATGCTGATTGACGACTGCTGGGTCTGATCGTGCTCCTGCGAAAGCAGGAGCGCAGGGCCACGAGCGCTATCGCATAGTAATCCTGGGTTCCTGCGTTCGCAGGAACACCGCTTACGTCCCCATCTGAATCATGCTCCACGATGTACTACCCCGCCATCAACGCCTTCCACCGCACCCGCGCCGCGGGCGACCACACTTCGCCGGGATCGGCGTAGAAAGCCTCATACGCCTTCGCCCCCTCGGGCAGCCGCACCCAGGGCAGTTTCGACCGCGTGAAGATATGCACATCGGGCGTCACCGCGCCGGGCGCATCGAGCGTCCCGACCCGTACGAACGCCGCCTTGCGCGCGCTGTAATGGCTCCACAGCGCCACCCGGCAGGTCGGGCAGCGGAATATCTCCTGCCCGCGCCCGCTTTCCGAGGGCGTCATCACCGGCTCCGGCGCGCCGGCCAGCAGCGTCACACGGTCGCGCTCGATCACCGCGTTGATCACGAAAGCCGATCCCGTCTCGCGCTGGCAGCTGGTGCAATGGCAGCAATGCACCACCATCGGCGCGTCATCGAGCCGATAGCGCACCGCGCCGCACGCACATCCCCCGTCCATCGCCCATCTCCCGCCATTTCCTTCAGCCCGAGCATAGCCTAACCCAGCGGCGATGCTCCACCCGCCCGCTTTCCTGCCCGTCGCCGCGCCGTGGCTCGACATGGCCGGGCTGGCGGTGTTCGCCGCCTCGGGCGCGCTGGCGGCGGCGAAGCGCGGGCAGACCATGGTCACGCTCGCCTTCTTCGCGCTGGTGACGGGCGTCGGCGGCGGTACGGTGCGTGACCTGCTGATCGGCGCGCCGGTGTTCTGGACGCACGACCCTCGTGCCGCCGGTATGTGCCTTGCCGTCGCCGCGCTGATCTGGGTCACCCCGCAGCGCTGGTGGAGCGACGCCGCGCTTGACTGGTTCGACGCGCTCGGCCTCGCCGCCTATGCCGTGTTCGGCGCGGCCAAGGCGCTCGGCTACGGCATCCCGCCGCTGCCCGCCGCGCTGATGGGCGTGGTCACGGCGTGCGTCGGCGGCATCATCCGCGACGTGCTGGCCGGCGAGCCGTCGATCCTGATGCGCCCCGAGCTCTACGTCACCGCCGCCGCGCTCGCCGCCGGGCTGTATGTCGCGCTGCTGCTCGCCGGCCTGCCGCTGTTCGCCGCCGCGACGATCGCCGCCATGGCCGGCTTCGCGCTGCGCGCCGCGGCGATCCACTGGAAGCTGGCGCTGCCGAGTTATCGCGGGCGGCGCTGACCCGCGGCGGTTGTTTTCGACCGCCGCCGAACCCATTTGTTCCCGGCAAGCCGCCCCTTGCCGAATCCGAACAAATCTGGAACAAACGCCCGCTATGCTGACTCATATTACAAAGCATCGGTGTTCCGAATGCTGACTCACATAAGCGTTCGTGGTGCCCGCGAGCACAACCTCAAGGATGTCTCGATCGACATCCCGCGCGACACGCTGACGGTGATCACCGGGCTGTCGGGCTCGGGCAAGTCGAGCCTCGCCTTCGACACCATCTATGCCGAGGGGCAGCGGCGTTATGTCGAATCCCTCTCGGCCTATGCGCGCCAGTTCCTCGAGCTGATGCAGAAGCCCGATGTCGACCATATCGAGGGCCTCAGCCCGGCCATCTCGATCGAACAGAAGACCACCAGCCGCAACCCGCGCTCGACCGTCGCCACCGTCACCGAGGTGTACGACTATATGCGCCTGTTATGGGCGCGCGTCGGCATCCCCTATTCGCCCGAGACCGGCCTGCCGATCGCCGCGCAGACCGTCAGCCAGATGGTCGACCGCGTCATGGCGCTGCCCGAGGGCACGCGGCTCTATCTGCTCGCGCCAGTGGTGCGCGGCCGCAAGGGCGAGTATCGCAAGGAACTCGCCGAGTGGCAGAAAGCCGGCTTCACCCGCGTCCGCATCGACGGTGAGCTGTACGAGATCGACGAGGCGCCGGCGCTCGACAAGAAGTACAAGCACGACATCGAGGTGCTGGTCGACCGCCTGGTCGTCGGCCCCGATATGGCGACGCGGCTGGCCGACAGTTTCGAGACCGCGCTGAAGCTGGCCGAGGGGCTGGCCTATGTGGACTTGGTGGATACGACCGTTGCCGAGGTGACGCCGCCCCGCGCGTCCAGCCGCGTGCAGGAGGCCCGCGCCACCTTCGATGCCGGCGACGTCACCGCGGTCCCTCTCTCTCCGTTCGGTTCGAGCGAAGTCGAGAACCAAGTTCCGGGGAAAAGTGTCTCGACTTCGCTCGACACGAACGGGCTGGGGGGCCGGCTTGCCTCGCAGGACGGTGGCGCGATGAAGGGCGCCGGCATCCCCGATAACCGCATCGTGTTCAGCGAGAAATTCGCCTGCCCCGTCTCCGGCTTCACCATCGCCGAGATCGAACCACGCCTGTTCAGCTTCAACGCCCCGCAGGGCGCCTGCCCGGCGTGCGACGGCCTCGGCGAGAAGATGCTGTTCGACGAGGACCTCGTCGTCCCCAACCACGCGCTCAGCCTGAAAAAGGGCGCCATCGTCCCCTGGGCCAAGTCCAACCCGCCATCGCCCTATTACATGCAGGTGCTCGGCAGCCTGGCGCGCGAATTCGGCTTCAGCCTCGACACCCCCTGGGAAGACCTCCCCGGCGAGGTCAAGCTGATCATCCTCCACGGCACCGCCGGCAAGCCCGTCACCCTGACCTTCGTCGACGGCCGCAAATCCTATGACGTGCGCAAGCCCTTCGAGGGCGTCATCGGCAACCTCAACCGCCGCCTGCTCTCCACCGAGAGCGCCTGGATGCGCGAGGAGCTGAGCAAGTATCAGAGCGCCGCCGCCTGCGAGACCTGCCACGGCGCCCGCCTCAAGCCCGAAGCGCTGGCGGTCAAGGTCGGCATGCGCGACATCTCCTCGGTCACCCGCCTGTCGGTGGTCGACGCGCTGGCCTGGTTCAGCGCCATCCCGGCCGAACTGACCGACCAGCAGAACGCCATCGCCGAGCGCATCCTCAAGGAGATCCTCGAGCGCATCGGCTTCCTCAACAATGTCGGGCTCGATTATCTCAACCTCGATCGCACCTCGGGCACTTTGTCCGGCGGCGAGAGCCAGCGCATCCGCCTCGCCTCGCAGATCGGCTCCGGCCTGTCCGGCGTGCTCTATGTGCTCGACGAGCCCTCGATCGGCCTGCACCAGCGCGACAACGACATGCTGCTCGCCACGCTGCGCCGGCTGCGCGATCTCGGCAACACCGTGCTGGTCGTCGAGCATGACGAGGACGCGATCCGCTCGGCCGATTACGTCATCGACATGGGGCCGGGCGCCGGCGTCCATGGCGGCGAGATCGTCGCGCACGGCACGCTCGACCAGCTGCTCGCCCACAAGGACAGCATCACCGCCGATTATCTCAACGGCACGCGCGAGGTCCCGTTGCCGGCCGAGCGGCGCAAGGGCAGCGGCAAGAAGCTCACCGTCCACAACGCCACCGCCAACAACCTGCGCGGCGTCACCGCCAGCCTGCCGCTCGGCACCTTCACTTGCATCACCGGCGTGTCGGGCTCGGGCAAGTCGAGCTTCACCATCGACACGCTCTACGCCGCCGCCGCGCGCGAGTTGAACGGCGCGCGCATGCTCGCCGGCAAGCACGACAAGGTCAGCGGCCTGCAATATCTCGACAAGGTCATCGACATCGACCAGTCGCCGATCGGCCGCACCCCGCGCTCCAACCCGGCGACCTATACCGGCGCCTTCACGCTGATCCGCGACTGGTTCGCGGGGCTCCCGGAAAGCCAGGCGCGCGGCTACAAGCCCGGCCGCTTCAGCTTCAACGTCAAGGGCGGCCGCTGCGAGGCGTGCCAGGGCGACGGCCTGCTCAAGATCGAGATGCACTTCCTGCCCGACGTCTATGTCACCTGCGACGTGTGCCACGGCGCGCGCTACAATCGCGAGACGCTGGAGGTGAAGTTCAAGGGCCGCAGCATCGCCGACGTGCTCGACATGACGGTCGAGGATGCCGCCGAATTCTTCAAGGCCGTGCCCAGCATCCGCGACAAGATGGCGATGCTGGTCGAGGTCGGGCTGGGCTATGTCAAGGTCGGCCAGCAGGCCACCACTTTGTCCGGCGGCGAGGCGCAACGCGTCAAGCTCGCCAAGGAACTGTCGCGCCGCGCCACCGGCAACACGCTCTACATCCTCGACGAGCCGACCACCGGCCTGCACTTCGACGATGTGCGCAAGCTGCTCGAGGTGCTCCATGCGCTGGTCGAGCAGGGCAATACGGTGGTGGTGATCGAGCATAACCTAGATGTGATCAAGACCGCCGACTGGGTGCTGGACCTCGGGCCTGAGGGCGGGGTGAAGGGTGGCGAAATCGTTGCCGAGGGGACGCCTGAGCAGGTGGCCAAGGCGAAGGGGTCGTTTACCGGGCGGTATCTGGCGCCGCTCTTGGTGCGGCGGAAGGAAAGTGTGGCGGCGGAGTGAACCCTAAACTCCCTCTCCCCTCCGGGGAGAGGGTAGGGGAGAGGGGCAGTCGAGAACGCGACGTCAGAAAACGGCCACTACCCAAATCCTTCCCCCCAACGCGAAACAGCGCTACATTCCCGCCATGACGAAGATGACCCCCATCGAGTCCGAATTCGCCACGACCGACGAGGCCGAGGCACACGACGCATGGGTCCGCGCCAAGGTCGAAACGGCTCTGGCCTCAAACGCGCCCACGATTCCGCACGATCAGGTCATGGCCGAGATACAGGGCATCATCGACGCAAAGCGCAGTGCTGCCATTCGTCAGGCACGCCCATCTGCCGACCACCCTTTGAATAAAAAGGGGAAATGGTGCCTGTCACTGTATTCGGCCACTGTATTCGGCATAGCTGCGAGGCGAGGGTGGAAAGCCGAAGCCGGAGGCTAATCGGCGGAGTGACGTGTCTTGAACTAGTTAACGATGTTCGGTTGAAAGCCTGAATGCGAATTTACAAAAATTACCAGCTAAATTCTCGCGCGATAATATCGCGTTTATCGTTAACCAACTTGACCAATTCCTCCAAGGATTTTGTCAAAATGATATGCTCATCGGCACTATCATACTGCAATATGTTCAAACCGCGAGTGCGCTTGACAATTTCTTCTTTCTCTGGAGGAACAGGACTTGCGAGAGTGATGTAGTGAGCAGTCTCCTGATAGCGATATCGGTACTCCTCAAATAATGTACGTAGATCTGGATCACTAAGGCCACAGCCGATGAATAGAAGAAGGTGAGTATGCAAAAGAGCGTTTAGAACTTCATAGAAAGACGCAAATTCTACTCGCGCCTTAGCATAATCATCAAGTGTAAAAATAATTTTTGATATAGAATCTACAGTGCCGTGAGGCTTTATTATATATCTGTCAGATCCGGATACTGCTTCACGAATGTCTTCATCGTAATAGTTTTTTACTATTACAGTTCCTTCTGTAGCAGAGTTAGCAAAGTTATCGTATATTTTATCAAAATTCAAAGATATTATGATCCTTGTATCAAGTTCCAAAAGGTATTTATGGATATCCGCCGGCCTATACCTAGGGGTGGAAAACTTCTCTCTTATGAACGCCGCCCAGTGATTGCCCATAGAAGATTTTAAATAGTCGCACGCTTCCAAGAGGTCGTTTTGATTTAATGCCTCTACAATATGAGCGGGATTGCCTTGTTTGGTACAGCCTTCAGTGAGGAAGGTCCTCCAGGTTGGCGGCTGAACGTCCCCTATGCCGCGCGAATTCGCCGACACACCTGAGCCAATAACGATCGCGCAACGGCGCCGGGCAATCGCGTCGACAATTTCTTCAGGCCAATCGATCATGTCGTTCTTTTAATTAGCTCGTTCGAGACTTCCCGAATGATTTTTCTGGCATCCTTTACTTTCTGGAAATGAGCACCGACAACGCCATCGCGACCCGTAAGCTCAAAAATCGGCTTGTGGCTGCTTTGCGACATCGGAATGAGACTGAAGAGGTTCGGGACGGTCCCTAGTTCATACGGAAGGGAGGGGCGGGACTCCTTTTTGAAAGCCCCATCAATAACAGAGTCGATGCGCTTTCTGATGCTTTCGTAAGCCTGCACAGCGCGCCGCCGCCCACTCGCATCTCGCTTGGCCATATAAGATTGAGTCACATAGCCTACGAATTTGGCATTTCCGTACCTATACTTTGGAATTCTCTTCTGATCCTTCACGTTGGCAAGGCCCTTTGCCCAATCTTTGGACCAGTCATCAATCCACTCAGCGATATTTTCGAATGCTTTCAGTGAGAAAATATCGATCGACATCGGACTGATAAAATAGTCCGCGCTTAGGAGTATCGCTCGGTTTATTGCGCCTAACGACGGGCTCACATCGAATAGTACATAATCATAGTTCTTCAACCGGCTTAAGAGTTCTGAAAAGACAAGATTTGTCCGTATACCCCGCAGGTCCCCACCCTTTGCATCGCCCCAGTCCTTGGCTAACAGATCCTCCGTCAACGCCAAGCGAGGATCGCCAGGGATTACATCCACACCAAAATTTGCGGACGTCACATACTCAATTTCGTCCGAGTAACCCTCTCCCAGAGCGAGCGGTTCGATAATACTGTAAATGGTGAAAGATTCATCGTCGCCGTATAGGGCTTCCACGATGTCATCATCGAAAAAATATTGAGTCGCATTACACTGCGGATCAGCGTCGACAACGCAAACCGAAAGTTTCTTTTCTTTCGCCAAGTATGCCGCAACGTTACATAAGAGCGTGGTTTTTCCCACGCCCCCCTTGTTGTTGAAAAATGCGATCGAGCGCATACTAGTTAGGGCCTTTCCAAACGAGCTCAATTTTGAACCCAACGGCTCATGATAGCAAGAATTACCGTGCAGGTGCGATAACCCGGGTCGGCGGGAGGAATTACGACAGTGGACTTATTCCCCTAGAACAACCCGAACATCAGCGGCAAAAACGCCGCAACCAAAACGGCATAGATCGCGTCGAACCACACCACCCGCAGGAAGTTGGCGATCTTGAATAACAGCGCGAACGCTTGCGCCACCATGACCAGCGCGTCGCCATGGCCGGCCTCAAGCAAGAAGTCGGTAAAACCCTCCATATCGTGATTGCTCGGAAAGGCATGCATGCCGGCCGAAATGCCGAACCACATCAGCAATATGTCGGGGAACGCCGTGCCGCTGTCCTTCAGGATGAACAGCGGCACCACCGCCGAAAAGGTCAGCAGCGAGCAGAGCAAGGTGTTCAGGATCAGCGGCCCGATCGCGATGAGCAGCGCGGCTTTCAGCGTCGGCGCCGGCCCATGAATGACGAAGCCCGACGGCTTGCCCCAGAATTTGTAATAACGCACCGCATAGACCGGCACGCCGGTCAGGTGGCAAAAGAGGCGGTGCCCGATCTCGTGCACGATCACGCCGGGAAAGGTGAGCAGCTCGATCAGCCAGCCGGGGATGAAGAACATCAGCGCTCCTCCTGCGTGACGAAGAGCTTCTCATATTCCAGGGGCATCACCGGCTGCAGCCTTCTCCAGTCATACTTGTCGAGCCTCATGCCCTGCAGCAGCGCCAGCCCGATGGCGTCGTTCTTGCTGTCGCTGTCCGCGAAAATCGCGTGCGCCATGCCGAGCCGACCGGCCTCGGAGCCGGGATCGCCGACGAGCAATGTGCGATATTCGCGCTCGGCCCGCACATAGTCGCCCGCCTGATCGAGCCGATCCGCCCGCGCCAGCGTCCGCGCCTGCGACACGTGGCGTGGCAGCGACAGCGAGGAATAGCCGAAGGCGAGCAGCACGATCAGCCCGAAACCGATGATCCAGAGGGGATAGCTTGCCGCCGACAGTGGCTGATGCTCTTGCTGATAGCCGGCGTCGTCGCCCAGCGCTTCGTCGTCGATCATGATAATACCCCCCGGCGCGGCAATCTTGCAGATCGGCATGCGTCGGGAAAGGGGATTGCCGTGCCGCGTGCATGGCCCCCGTCCCCGATCGGTCGCCGCACGCCCCGGCTACTGCCGCCTTGCCGGCGCTGCCCCGTCATAGCGCGAGGATAGCGCATCGATCACCGTCTGCGCATTGACCAGCCGCCACCCCGCATCGCGATAGGCGTCGGGCAGTACGCCGCCCTTGACCAGCAGGACGTTGAGTTGCGCCTCGTTGCCCGTCGGCACGTCCTGCGGCGCGACGTACATGCCCGAGATGTGCGTCGTGCGCTGCAGCGTGCGGCGCGCCAGCACCAGGAAGCCGTCATACCCTTCCTTGCGCGCCAGCGTCGCCGCGCTCAACAGGCCGAGTTCCTCCACCGTGGCCGGGCTCGCCAGATCGTGCGTGAAGCGCACCGTCCAGCCGCCCGCCTCGTCCAGCTTGCGTCGCGAATAGCCATTGTCGCTGAGGAAATAGCCATCGCCCGAATGTTTGAAATGCGGCTGCATCGCCGCCGTTTCCGGGCGCGGCAGCATGTCGTGCAGCGCGGCCACATCCAGTTTCAGGATGCCGAGGCGCTCGCGTTCCGCGGCGGCGTCGATCTTGTCGATCGCGCCGCGTCGCCCGGCATCGTCGGCCGGGTTGCTTACCTTCATCTGGCGCAGCAGGTCGGCCATCACCGGAACCCGCCCGCGCGGCAGCGAGCGCAGCACGGCCAGCATCTCGGCATCGTTCATCGTCGCGGCCTTGCGGCGGATCTCGATCACCCGCGCCCACAGGTCGAGCGCCTCGCCGCCGCGGGTGCCGCGCGCGGTGCGCGCTTCGAAGTCGCGCACCACCGACTTGGACAGGGTCCGGCCCGGTTCGGGCGGCGGGGGAGGGGCCATGGCGTCGCTCAGGTCCTGCCGTGCCCTGGTCATCACGGCTGCCGACCGCTCTGCCTTGCCCGTCGCCGCAAGCGCATAGGCGTAGGCGCCCATGATGTCGGCGCGCTCGACGATCATGTCATAGTGCCGATCGGTCTCGCCCTCGGTCGTCCAGCCGCCCCGGTTGGCGGGGATATCGAACGACAGGCTGCTGCCGACCGCGGCTGCCTCCTCGAGCTTGCCGATGCTCAGCGCGATGGCGAAATAGGTGAACAGCGCGCTCGGCTCGCGCACCGCCCGCTGCTTGAGCGAGGCGAGGTGCGCGGTCGCGCTGCTGTCGATCCGCATCCGCAGCATCGTCGCCATCCGCAGCATCGATGGCGCGTCGCCGCGCGCCTGCTCGATAGCCTCGATTTCCCTGATCGCCTCGGCCTTGCGCCCGAGGGTGATCAACGCGAAGCCGCGCACCGCGTGGTTGCCGAGCCCGACGCTGTCGCGGAAATAGCGGCCTTCCAGTGCGCCGCCGATCGCATCCGATTGGGCCAGCGTCTCCAGCGCCTGTTCCGCCTGCGCCGCGCCGATCTGATGCACCGCCTTGGCCTGCAGCAAATGCGCGCGACGCAACTGATAGCCGGGCAGCAGCCGCGCATCGGCCAGCGCCCGATCGCACGCCGCGACGCCGTCGGCGCCGAACGCGAAGATCGGAGCCTCTCTTATGTCGGCATTGCCCTTGGCCAGCCCCCACAGAAGCGGGCTGGTGGTCATCCCGTCGCCCTTCGCCTTCGGGGTCTCATAACCGTCGCAGGCGGTAAAATCCTGCGCCGCCGCGACCGCCGGAACGAGCGTCGTCAGCGCCACGGCCGCCAGGCCGAGATATCCACGTCTCATTTGCTTCCCCCAATGCCCCTGCCACGCCATTATGGGCTGCTGACGGGCATGGCAATCGCTTATGCCGTTGTTCGCGCAGCGAAGTTCCCGGTCTCTGCGAACGACGGTGCGACGTGCAATGACCTCTGGATGGGCGCCGCCCGCCGCCGAGCCTCGTCTCGCGCGAGATCAACCCTTTGGCGCAATCCGAACGTCCCCGAGCCACCACGCGATTGACAGCGCCCACCGCCTTCGATTGAATCCACCCATGGACCTGGAGCGCATCGACGAGGCCACCCTGGCGCTGCTCTACCTCGGGCTGCATGACGGAACACGCGCCTGGAAGACCTTCGACTGGGACTCGACGGATCGCCTTCATGCCAAGGGCCTGATCGCCGACCCGCGCAACAAGGCGAAGTCGCTCGTCTTCACCGAAGAGGGGCTGAACGCCGCGCAGGTCGCGTTCGAGCGCTTGTTCGGCAAAGAGGAATGACGCTGGCCGGGGCGGTATGAGCGTCTATCGCCCGGCATTCGAAGCGGCGTTGCGCGCCTTTGCCCGGGCGAGCGATCGGATGGTTGCCGCGGGACACGAGCGCCCTGTGCTGGTTGGCGGCGGCGCGGTCGAACTCTACTCCGGCAGCGCGATCAATACCGGCGACTTCGATGTGGTGACAGGGCGCCAGGATGCCTTCGAAGCCGCGTTGGCGGCCGAGGGGTTCATTCGCCCCATCGGCCCCGGCCATACTCCCTTGGGCTGGATCCATCCTGATCTGCAGCTGGGGTTCGAAGTGGTCGGTACGACCTTGCTCGATGGCATGGCCGATCGCGACCGGGTCGTCCTGATCGATTTCGGCAAGGAAGGCCGGGCCGCGATCATTGCGGTTGAGGACATCATCGCTGATCGCGTCGGCCAGTTCGCGTCGGGCAGCGCACCGGCGATGCTGGAGCAGGCGCGGCGCCTGCTCGTCCTTCATAAAGATGTCGATCTGGACTATATGGAACGACGCATCAGGCACGAAAGCGCTGGAGAATATGGCATCGCAATCCTCCGATCCTGATCGGGCCATCCCGTTCGCCACCTTTGCGGCGGATATCGAACGGCGCCGGCGCGAGACCGGAGTCGTCGATCTGCCGCGCAACGACGGTGCGCGGCGCACCGCGAGCAAGCGCGCACTTCTCGCGGCGATCGAACGCGCCGGCGGTAAATGGTAGGGCGCAGCACCGCGCGCTCCACCGCCAGCAGGCATTACGGGCAGTAACCGCCAATCTCGCTACCCGCCGCCGCCCTGATTCAACTGCCCGCCCAAACCGCTAGCCTGTCGCCACCCGCGCCTAACCCCGGCGCCCAGGAGAAGGCCATGTTGGATTCCACCACCCCCACGCGCTCGCCCGCTGCAGATCGGCCGCAGAAAATCACCACACTCCCCCATAATTCGCCAAGTTGCGCGCCAATCAATCCGCGTCGCTTCGCCCGACGAAAAATGTTGGCGTTGCGCGGTTCATCTATCGCGTTAGTGGCCCGTCACAGAAAAACTGGTCCAACTTCGCCGATCGAACCGACCCCCCGTCGGTCGTCAAAAGGGGTCGATTACTTTGCCCCGCCAAGTATAACCCGGCACGAGGACTTGCCGGCCGGCCCCGCACCTCGTCGCACCCCGCGGCAAGTCGATTCAAACCGCGCGCCGCTCTGCTAGATAGGAATCCACACCGCCGACCATGTCGGCCCCGTTCTTTCTCATCGTCGTAATGACTGGGTGATCGCGAACCCCCCAACGGACAGCACGCTCGCCGCTTTATTGCGGAGCCGGAACGAGCTATATCGGTCGCCATGAACTGACAGCGGAGGGGGCCATGCCAAAAGCCGTTTCGCGCACAGCCCTGGTGCTGGCGCTCGTCGTTTTGCTCATTCCCGCCGCCGCCGTCGCGCAGGGCTTCGCGTCGCGCGAGCGGCTGACCGCCGAACGCGACTCGGTCGACGGCGCGATCGCGGAATATGACCAGCTGATCCGCCGCGCCGCGGCGGGCGAGGTGATCGTCGCGGTGCCGGTAGATTCGCTCACCGGCGCGCCCGGTCGCGGTGCCTTCAGCGAGCGCGGCCCGGGCGATGCGTTCGGCTCGTTCCCGATCTTCGTGACGATGACGCGCGACCAGCTCTATCGCAAGGCCGGCGCCTGGGCCGTCGCGCTGCAGCGGCGGGGCATGTCGCGGCAACAGGCGATCGAGCGTTCGGTCGGCGTGACGCGCGCGGTGCTGGCGCGTTCGGCGGAGATGGCGCGCCAGATCGAACAGGCGCTGGGTGACGCCGTCGCGCAGCGCCAGGCGATCGACCGGGGGCTGGCGCAGTTCGCGCCGCCGCGCGCCGCCCCGCCGCCGCCTGCCGTGCCGGGGCCGCAACCGGGCGGCTGGATGACCGGCCTGTTCACCACGACCTATGGCATGATGAGATTCAGCCCCGGCGGCGGCACCTATGAGCGACCGCCCGGCAGCACGCTCCGGGTGACCGGCGTCAATGGCAATGAGGTCGAAGGCTATTGGAGCCAGGGCCAGTCGGGCCAGCGCTGCCCCGGCGGCGATTTTTCGGGCCGCTTCCATTTCGTCTTCAACGCGACCGGCTTCACCGGTACCTGGGGCTATTGCGGATCGGTCACCGACGGGGGCAGCTGGAACGGCACGCGGACCGACAATCCGTAAGTCCGTCGCGATGTCGTGCGTCGAGGATGGTGGAATCGCCGCGACACGCGTGGTGGCGATTCTGCGTTTGATGCGTGCGCTATCGTGGGGATAATGGAAAAAGGCCCCCGCCTCACCCGTTTGGCGGCAATATCGCCCGCTTGATCCCGATCAGTGCGAAAAACCGGTCGTGCCGCGGCCCCAACCGGGGCGACAGGCGTTTCAGGGTGCTCACTCATCATAAGGAGCATCCCCGATGACCGAGACCAGCCACGATATCCGCACCCTCAACGGCCTGATCGCCACCACGCTCGACAGCGTCGATGGTTACACCGAGGCCGCCAAGGCGGCCGAAAACGGCCGCTACGTCCAGCTGTTCACCGCCCGCGCCGCCGAGCGCCGCCAGGTCGTCACCGCGCTGCAGGGCGAAGTCTCGCGGCTCGGCGGCAATCCGGAGGATGACGGCACGATCCTCGCCGGCGCGCACCGCGCCTTTCTCGATCTCAAGGCGGCCGTCACCGGGCGGGACGACAAGGCGATCGTCAACGAGGTCGAACGCGGCGAGGACCATATCAAGGCGAAGTTCGAGGCGGCGCTGAAAGACGCCGATTTGTCCCCCGCGACCAAGGCGGTGATCGAGGCGGCCTATGGCTCGGTTCGCGCCGGCCATGACGAGATGCGCGACCTCAAGCACGCGCTCGAAGGCGCTCACTGAACGACGCGACGGCGCGGGGATCGCTCCCCGCGCCGCCCGCATGATCGTTCACCGCATCAGCGGTCCGGGTCGTTCCACGTATCGGGATAGGGCGCTTGCCAGCGTGCCGGGCGTACCCAGGCGGTGCCGCGCGGCGCCCAGTGCGCCTCGACCGTGCCGACCCGCCGCATCGCATCGCGCACCGCCGCCTCGCGGCATGACGGGACGACCGACGAGGAATTGTCGTCCTCGCCCAGCCGGTCGCACAGATAGCGCGCCGTCAAATCGACGCGGTGGCGCAGTTCGCGCCGGTCCTCGGCATAGCGCAGGTCGAGATCGGCATAGCTGACGCGCTGCGACAAGGTGTCGATATCATTGGGCAACCGGCCCCAGCGCCCCTCGACGACGATATCTTCCTGCGTGTCGGGATAATAGACCGGGTCGCTCTGATAGTCCTGCGCCCGTGCCGGCAACGCGGCGGCCGCGCCGGCCAGCGTCACGCCGGCGAGCAATGTGCGGACCATGGGAGATAATCGCGATGTGCTCATGACTGCTACTCCTGGTTCAGGGCGCCGCCCTTGCCAGGCGGCCCCAAGCGAACCCCCACGGCGCATCAACCCCGCGCGCGACGCGACGTTCCCTCACCGGTCGCAAGCGCGCTTCGGCCTGCCTTGCTCCCCTCCCTGTGGGAGGGGCTGGGGGAGGGCAGGGCCGAACGGGAGCGGGAGCTACGCCGCCGCCGCCGGCTCCAGCTTGTCTTGCGTCTTCGTCTCGAAATCCGCGGCGTCGTGCCGCTCGCGCAGCTGGCTTGCGGGCTCGCCCATCACGCGGTTGACCATCCGCCCGCGCTGCGCCGCCGGCCGTGCGCCGATCGCGTCGGCCCAGCGGATCACGTTGCGATACTCCTGCACCGACAGGAATTCGCCGGCCTCATAGACCAGGCCTTTCACCACCGCGCCATACCATGGCCAGGTCGCGATATCGGCGATCGAAAAGGCCTCGCCGCCGAGATATTCGCTCTCGCCCAGCCGCCGGTCGAGCACGTCGAGCTGGCGCTTCACCTCCATCGCGAAGCGGTCGATGGCATATTCGATCTTGACCGGCGCATAGGCGTAGAAATGGCCGAACCCGCCGCCCAGGAACGGCGTGCTGCCGACCTGCCAGAACAGCCAGGACAGCGTCTCGGCGCGCCCCGCCGGGTCGGTCGGCAGGAATTCCCCGAACTTCTCGGCGAGGTACAGCAGGATCGCGCCGGACTCGAACACGCGCCGCGGCGTCGGGCCGCTGCGGTCGAGCAGCGCGGGGATCTTCGAGTTGGGATTGACCTCGACAAAGCCGCTGCCGAACTGGTCGCCGTCGCGGATATTGATCAGCCAAGCGTCATATTCCGCGCCCGCATGCCCCAGCGCGAGCAGCTCCTCGAGCATCACCGTGACCTTCACCCCGTTCGGCGTGCCGAGCGAATAGAGCTGCAACGGGTGCTTGCCGACCGGCAGTTCCTTGTCATGCGTGGCGCCGGCGGTCGGTCGGTTGATGGCGGCGAACTGCCCGCCATTGTCCTTGTTCCAGGTCCACACCTTGGGCGGGATATAGTCGGTAGCTTCCGTCATGCGCTGGCGCTCCGCTGTTGCTGTCGCCGCAGAATTAGGCACGCGCCCGGGCGATTGCGATACGCCGGCGCAACGAAAGCGACGGGTTGAGCGGGAATGGGTTCATCGCTCCTTCGCAATCCCGAACGTCCGCACCGCCTTCTCGCCGATCGACAGGCCCTCGTTCTCGGCGATCCGCGCCGCGATATGGTCGAGATAATGGTCCGCCCCCGGCACCACCTGCAATGTATAGGTGGCGCCCGACGCAGTCATCACCGCCTGCGACTGCGCCTCGGATTTCCACGCCACCTTGGCCAGACCCTTGCTGCCCCGGCCGCCTGCGATCGGGACATTCTGGTCGTCGGCGCCGTGGATCGCCATCACGCTCAGCCCCTTGGCCGCGGGGCAATGTGTCGTATCGAGATTGAGCGGTCCCGAGATCGCCACCACCCGCGCGAACACTCGCGTCTCGCAGATCATCCGCTGCGCCATCATCGCGCCGTTGGAGTGGCCGATGCCGAACACCTGGGCGCGGTCCACGCCGTACTTCCCGGCAAGGTACGACACCGCCCCGCTGATATAGGCCACGTCGTCGGTGCCGTTCTGTCCCGGCTGGCCACAGCACCCGCCGCCGGCATTCCAGCCGAGGAACTTGCCGCCGAGGAAGCGCGTCACCGGCGTGCCGTTGAGATAGGCGACGACGAAGCCGTCCCTGTCCGCCACCGCGTCCAGGTTCAGCCCGCTCTCCGCCTGCTGGCGGGCGATGCGCTCGGCATTGCCCATCCCGCCATGCAGCACGATCACCAGCGCCCGTGATCCAGCCGCGGGGAGATGCGCCGGCACGTGGACGATCATCGCCCGCCCGCCATAGCTCTCAGTGGATTCATCGGCAGGTGCGGCGAGGACGGGGGTGAGCGCGATCAGCGCGGTGGCGATGGCGAAAGCTCGATGGGGCAGGCGGGTCATCGGCCGTCACCTCACTGCGGGAAAGGAGCGTACCACCCATCGTGCTCTCGAGCATCCGGAAGTCCGGACAGGGAGCAGTTCGCGCATCATTGACTGGTCGCGCTCGCGCCCGTCGGCAGGCGCAACGCCAGCCATCGGGCGATCACGCGCCCTTCCGGCTCGTCGACGCCGGCCGCGATGAAGATCGTCTCGGCGCCATAGTCGAACTTCACCGCGCCACTGCGGTTACGCATCCAGATCGGCGTCTGCATGTCGCTCATCCGCCACAGGTCTCGCACTGGTTCGCAGGAGGCCAGGTGGCGGATCGTGTCCGCACGGTAACGCCAGGTACGCCGAAGCACACCAGCGCCCTTGCTCACTTCCAGATCGGTCAGTGACGCGCGGATGATCTCGGCACCCCAGATTTGCGCCGCCAGCGCGGAAAAGGCGAATCCCCAGCCCACGGCCCAGCCGCAGAGCCAGATGATGAGGAAGGGTTCGCCCGTCGTGACGACCTGCCAGATCGCCACCATCCCGCCCGCCGTCCACCCGATCAACCATAGCGGCAGGAATGCCAGCACGAACCAGTTGCGCCGCATCGGCAAACGCACCTGTTCGACGCCATCAAGCATCTCGATCAGGTGGCGTTCGCCGCGCGGTTCGACATAGCCATCACTCATTGCTCGATCCCCTCCGCGTCCGCCACCGACCCCGCAATGGTAATCGCCGTCGCTCCGGCGCCTTCGAGCAACGCGAGCAGCGCCCATAGTGCCTCCGCCTCGGCGGTGCCGAAATCGATCGTGATCATGCCCGGCCGCACGATCACCGAATGCATCGCCTCGGCCAGCGCCGGGTCGGGGATGCGGCGCTCCTCGCCGGGATCGAACCAGCGCGCGAACCATGTCTCCAGCGCCGCCTCCGGCAGCACCGGCAGGTCGTGGCGGACCGTCACGTCGTTCCAGTAGAGTTGTTCGAAAGACGCCTGGGCGCCGCCAAAGCCGATCGTGAAAGGCTCGAACGCGACGAACCGGCCGGGATAGAATTCCTTGATCTCGGGCCGCTCGGCCTGCCGCACATAGTCGATGCGGTAGCGCCGCCCGAACACGCCGCTGGCCTCGCTCAGCTCGAGCATGACCTCGCCCGCGCCCGGCGTGCCATCGTCGCGCATCGATTCGAGAAAGGCGCGGAATTGCGCGATATAATGCTCGCGCACGCGCTCGACGAACTGACCTGCATCCATGCGCCCAAGCTGGCGCGGGCCCTGCGCGCTGGCAAGCGAAAGGTGCGACCGGCGATGGACTCGTCGCGGTGCGCGGCATTATCCTGCGCTCCCACAGGGAAGGGGCAGCAACGATGCGCATCGATCGCCGTAGTGGCCTGGCCGCCGCCCTCTTCGCCGCGCTGTTCGCCCCGGCCGCGGCGCATGCCGCGAGCTTCGACTGCGCGCGTGCCGCCAGCGCGATCGAGAAGCGCATCTGCGCCGATCCGCGACTGTCGCGCGACGACGAGGCGGTCGCGGCGGCCTATCGCCGCGCGCTGGCCACAGCCCCGCTGCCCTTCGCGCTGCGCGACGACCAGCGGCGCTGGATCGCGGACATTCGCGACAGGGCGACGAACGACGCCGATCTCCACACCGGCCTGGTCGGCCGCGCGACCGAACTGGACGCCCGGGCCGCCGCCGATATCGCTGCGGCCCGCCCCGTGCCGCTCGCCGCGATCGCCACGCGCTGCACCGCGCCGCGTCCGGACAGCGGCACCTGCAAGGTCGAGAGCTCCGGGCGCCTCCCTGCCGCGCACCTCGCCTGGCAGCGCCGCAGCTATACGGACGGCGACACGACCGTGGCGGCCGGCGTGGTCGTCTATGCCATCGACGGCGTCAGCGCCCGCCCGATCGTGTGGCATGACGAGGACGACGCCGCGTTCGAGGATCCGGCGCTGATCGTGTCGCCGGCCGGCACGCTGCTCGACCTGGGCGGCTATCTCCACGGCACCGGCAACTTCTCGGCCGAGGTCGTGCTCGTCGAGGAGGCGGGCGCGTGGCACCAGCTCGATACCAGCGCGATCGACTCCGGCCTCGTCGCGCATGTGCCGCGCGGCCGGGCGATCTGGAAGGGCGTCTATCCCGACTGGCGGCGCATGATGGCGGAGAGCCCGTTGTGGAAACAGAGCGACGGCAATTGCTGCCCGACCGGCGGCTCGGTCCGCGGCACGCTGAAGCGCGTCGGCCTGCGCATCCTGGTCGATCGCGCGGTCTACGATCCGCGGCCGATCGCCGAATAATCCGCGATGCTCGCCCGCGCCCTCCGCCACCCGCATCTCGCCGAGGCGCTGCGCTGGGAACGTGGCGGCGAGCCGCTCGATGCGCGCACTGTCGCGATTGCCGCGCTCGGCATGGTGGTGCCTGCGCTGGGCGGGCTGGCGCTCGGCCGGCCGGGGATGGGCTTCACCATCGGCCTCGGCGCGATGCTGCTCGCCGGTGCCCCGGCGCCGGCCGCCGCGACGGGCGAGCCGCCATCGCCCGGCGCCGCGATCCTCCCTGCGGCGCTCGCCGTCGTCATCGCCACCGCGATCGCCGGCACCGTCTGGACCGACATCGTCATGATCGCGCTCGCTGGGGTGGCGGCCACGATCAGCGGGTATAGCCGGCCGCTCGCGGTCGCGGCCATGCGCTTCATCATCTTCCTCGTGCTCAGCATCAGCCTGATCGAGGGCGCCGCCGGGCATCGCGGCGCGGCGGCGCTGCTGTTCGGTGCCGGCGCCCTGTGGAACGCCGCGATCCGCCTGCTGCTCGCGCGCCGCCGGCCGGCCGCACCCGCCGCCGAACCCGCGCGCCCGGTCACCGCCGCGCAACGCCGCGCGCACTGGAAGCGCAGCATGCGCACGCGCGCCGGCTGGCAATTCCCGATCCGCCTCGTCCTGGGCCTGGCCGTCGCCGCGCTGCTCAGCCACGTCTGGCCGGCGCATCATTATGGCTGGATCGTGCTCACCGTCGCGCTGCTCACCCAGCGCCCGCTCGAGCCGGTGCCGGTCAAGACCCTGCAGCGCGCGCTCGGCACCGCGCTGGGGGTGGCACTGACCTGGGCGATCCTCACCGGCCTCGCCGCGCCGGCCGCGCTGACGGTGGCGATCTGCCTGCTCGCCACCGGCGCCTCGCTGGCGCGCAACCGCAACTATCTCGCTTATGCCGTGCTCGCCACGCCGGTCATTCTGCTCGTACTCGATATCGGCACGCCGATCGCGCCCGCACTGCTCGTCGACCGGCTGGTCGCGACGCTGCTCGGCGCCGCGATCGTCATCGGCGCCAACCTGCTGCTGGGCCGGTGGATCGGACCCGACCCTGCGCCACGAGCGAAACGTGGCTGATTCGCGTTCGCCAACTGTTTCGGTTACAGGGTCGCCGCTTCAGTCGCACATCGACGGTCTACGGCGCTTCGCGGCTCCTTTCTCCCTCTTTCCCTGCTGCTCGGCCTCGCGGCGGTCCGGCAGTCGGCTCGCCCCGGAAAGAAAAGGAATCCCCCCGATGACCATCGGCACCGTCAAGTTCTTCAATGCCGACAAGGGCTATGGCTTCATCTCGCCCGATGATGGCGGCACCGATGCCTTCGTCCACATCACCGCCGTCGAGCGCGCCGGCATGGCCACGCTCGATCGCGACCAGAAGGTCTCGTACGAGCTCGAAACCGGCAAGAACGGCAAGGTCAGCGCGGTCAATTTGCAACCGGCCGATTGATGATCCGCGTCGCGCCCGCCGGCCAGCGGGCGCGACGTTTCCCTGCTCCCCATGCGAGACGCGGAACGGTCCGGTCGAGCCGGTCGTTGAGCCGCGACGACATCATCGTCGTGGAGAGATCGTCATGGCCCGTACGTCATCGCGCAAAGTCGCCACCCTTCCGATCGCCGCCACGGGTGCCGTGCTGCTCGCCGCCGGAGGCCTGCTGTTCGGCCTGTGGCGCCGCCTCGCCGCCAACGGCACCGTCGAATATCTCGCGCCCGATCTGGGGCTCGATCAGCCACGCCCGGGGACCGACGGGCGCGCGCCGGACGCCTTCCGCCCCGACCCGACCGCGCCAGTGCCAGCCACCGAGCGCGAGGCGTTGCGACCGGCCACGATACCCGTGCCGACGCGGGCCCAGCAGGGCGACGGCGTGGAGATGAGCTGGCCCGAGGACGTCACCGTCGCCGCGGCGCGGCCGAACTGATTGGCGGGGCGGCGCGCATCGCCTTGCGGACGGCGATAGGCGACGGTCGCGCGATCGGGGCATGATCTTATCCATTTCGGCACCCACCCGCCGGCGCGCGCCGCGTTCCCACGCAACCATCGCGCCAGTTGGGGGTTCCCCACTCCAAGCGGGTAACAGGAGAGGAATGTATATGCGTATCGCCATTCTGGGGGCGCTTGCCGCCGCCACTCTGGTCGCCGGGTGCGACACCTATGACAATGGCCGACCGGGATATGCCGGCGGCTACAGCCAATATGACTATGACCACCCCGATCCCGCCTATAATGGCTATTATGCCGATCGTTATTATCGCGATGGCCCGCGCTACCGCGCGCGTCGCCTGAGCGACAACGACCGTGTCTATGTCGGCCAGGACGGTCGCTATTATTGCCGCCGCAGCGACGGCACGACCGGCCTGATCGTCGGCGGCATTGCTGGCGGCGTGCTCGGCAATCTCATCGCGCCGGGCGGTTCGAAGACGCTCGGGACATTACTCGGCGCGGCCGGCGGCGCGGTCGCCGGCAATGCGATCGACCGCAACAATGTGAGCTGCCGCTAAGGCTTGTTTGTGCTGAGCCTGTCGACCACCGTTGTTTCTTGCGCCGTTCGCGGGAAAGGACGGCCCTTCGACAGGCTCAGGGCGAACGGCAAAAGAAGGGTTATGCTGCCATAAGCTTGCCTGCCAGGGCATGGTCACCGCCTGGTGCGCAAGGGCGATGCCTTGCCGGCCGCCGATCGGTCACCCATATCGCCGCCATGAGCGGGAATAACGACCTGGTGTGGCACGGCACCACCATCCTCTCCGTGCGCAGGAACGGTCGCGTGATCATCGCCGGAGACGGCCAGGTGACGCAGGGCCAGACGGTGATGAAGCCCAATGCGAAGAAGGTTCGCCGCCTTGGCGACGGGTCGGTGATCGGCGGTTTCGCCGGCGCGACGGCCGATGCCTTCACGCTGTTCGAGCGATTGGAGCGCAAGCTGGAGCAGCATCGCGGGGCGCTGCTGCGCGCCGCGGTCGAGCTGGCCAAGGACTGGCGCACCGACAAATATCTCCGCAACCTTGAGGCGATGATGATCGTCGCCGACAAGGACGTGACGCTGATCCTGACTGGCAATGGCGACGTGCTGGAGCCCGAGGGCGGGATCGCCGCGATCGGTTCGGGCGGCAATTTCGCGCTCGCCGCGGCGCGCGCGCTGGTCGATTACGAGCAGGACGCCGAGACGATCTGCCGCAAGGCGATGGCGATCGCGGCGGAGGTCTGCGTCTACACCAACGACCGGTTGACCGTGGAGGCGCTCGACAGCGCCACTTAGTTCTAAGCCTCTCCCCTTCAGGGGAGGGGTTGGGGGTGGGGCCTCTCCGCGCACTCCGCCCTCTCGAATTATCAATGTCCCACTTGCGGCACGCCCCCACCCCAAACCCCTCCCCTGAAGGGGAGGGGCTTGAAGAGAACCCAGATGAACAACGACAGCCTCACCCCCAAAGCCATCGTCCGCGCATTGGACGAGCATATCATCGGCCAGACCGACGCCAAGAAGGCGGTCGCGGTCGCGCTGCGCAATCGCTGGCGGCGCCAGCGGCTCGGCGCCGATCTGCGCGACGAGGTTTCCCCGAAGAACATCCTGATGATCGGCCCGACCGGCTGCGGCAAGACCGAGATCAGCCGGCGCCTGGCCAAGCTCGCCGACGCGCCGTTCATCAAGGTCGAGGCGACCAAGTTCACCGAGGTCGGCTATGTCGGCCGCGACGTCGAGCAGATCGCCCGCGATCTGGTCGAGGAGGCGGTGCGGCTGGAAAAGGAACGCCGCCGCGTCGCGGTCAAGGACAAGGCCGAGGAAGCGGCGATGGGCCGGCTACTCGACGCGCTGACCGGCAAGGGTGCCAGCGAGGCGACGCGCGAGGCGTTCCGCCAGCGCTTCCGCGACGGCCATCTCGACGCGACAGAGATCGAGATCGAGCTGGAGGCGGCGCCCTCCATGCCTTTCGAGATCCCTGGCGGCGGCGCGCAGATGATCAATCTCAGCGAGATGATGGGCAAGGCGTTCGGCGGCGGGCAGATGAAGCGCCGCAAGCTCACGGTGCCGGCGGCGTGGGAAAAGCTCGTCGAGGAGGAGGCCGACAAGCGCCTCGACCAGGACGAGGTCAGCCGCGCCGCGCTGGCTGACGCGGAAGCCAATGGCATCGTGTTCCTCGACGAGATCGACAAGATCGCGGTCAGCGACGTGCGCGGCGGCTCGGTCAGCCGCGAGGGCGTGCAGCGCGACCTGCTGCCGCTGATCGAGGGCACGACGGTGGCGACCAAATACGGCCCGATGAAGACCGACCATATCCTGTTCATCGCCTCGGGCGCGTTCCACGTCGCCAAGCCGAGCGACCTGCTGCCCGAGCTGCAGGGCCGCCTGCCGATCCGTGTCGAGTTGAAGGCGCTGACCGAGGAGGATTTCGTCTCGATCCTCAGCGACACCAAGGCCTCGCTGCCGCAGCAATATAGAGCGCTGATCGGCACCGAGGGCGTGACGATCGACTTCACCGAGGACGGCATCGCCGCGGTCGCGCGCATCGCCGCGCAGGTGAATGGCGAGATCGAGAATATCGGCGCGCGGCGCCTGCAGACGGTGATGGAGAAGCTGCTCGAGGAGGTCAGCTTCGAGGCCGAGGACCGCGCCGGCCAGACGCTGACGATCGACGCGGCCTATGTGGAGTCGCAACTGCAGACGATCGCGCGGAATACCGATCTCAGCCGGTACGTGCTGTAATCACTTGTGCTCCCGCGTTCGCAGGAGATCAGCAAGACGAAGCCGTCAACGCCGGACCCTTACGGCTTCGGCTTCACATAAGGTACGAAGCTGCCCAGCCGGCAACTCGGCCCCGGAATGCCGCTGCCGCGCTCGACGGCATGGAACAGGTCGCCCTGGCACGGCCCGCTGCCGTACAGCCGGATGACGAGGATCGAATCGTCGCTGAGCCCCGGACAGGCATCGGGCAGGTCGTTGCGCCAGATGCGCCGGCCGGATTCGCGATAGATCAGCGTCCGCTCGTCGAGCGCCTGCAAATTGCCGGAGCGGCTGGAATCGAGGCAGCTCTGCGGCTTGCCCGCGACCCGGCCGGCGAATTCGCGCAGTGGGTCGCGGTCATGCGTGGCGGCCGGCGCGGCGGCGGCAAGGCTGGCCGCGAGCAACAGCCCGGGCCGGGCGCTCATTTGCGATAGGGTACGAAGTCGCCGAACGTGCAACTGCCGCTCGGCATGTGCGCCGGCAGGTCGACGGTGTGGATGATGTCACCGCGGCAGAGATCGCCGGTATAGCTCCTGGTGACGATCGCATCGCCGCGGCTCAGGCCGTAACAGCCGCCGCCCGTATCGTTGACCCAGATTTCGCGCCGCGACGTCTTGTAGAGGATCTTGTCGCCGATGCGCTCGGTCTCGTTGATCAGGCGCGGATTGATGCAGCTGGTCGCCTTGCCGGGCGTCAGGCCGTCGAGCGCCTTGGCGAGCGCGGCGGCATCGCGTGCTTCCTGGCGGGCGCGATAGCTGTCGGCGGACAAGGCTGCCGAGCCGACCAGCAGCAGGGCGGTGGGAATGATGAACCGGTACATGGTGCGACTCCTTCGGTCTCCCCTCGTACGATACTATAACACATTCAGCCGCTGAACGTATCCTTTACGGCGCGTCGTTCGGCGAGCTGTTTCGGGGTGTTCGCCCGCATGAACGGGTTGGTCGCGCGCTCCTCGCCGATCGTCGTCGGCACCGTCGCCTCACCATTGCCGCGCGCCGCATCGACATGGCGCATCCGCTCGACGATCGCCGCATTGTCCGGCTCGGCGAACAGCGCGTAGCGGCCATTGGCCTGGGTATATTCATGCGCGCAATAGACCATGGTCTCGTCGGGCAGCGCGGCCAGCTTCGCCATGTTTTCGAACATCTGCGCGGCATTGCCCTCGAACAGCCGGCCGCAACCCATGGCGAACAGCGTATCGCCGGTGAACGCCACGGCATCGTCGGGCAGATGGAACACGATATGGCCGGCGGTGTGGCCCGGCGTCTCGATCACCCGCGCGACATGGGTGCCGAGCCGCACCGTATCGCCTTCCCGCAAGGGCAGGTCGAGCGTCGGGATCTTGCCCGCCTCGGCGGCCGGGCCGCTGACCATCGCGCCGGTCGCGGCCTTGATCGCCGCATTGCCGCCGGTGTGGTCGGGGTGCCAGTGCGTGTTCCAGATCTGGCCGATCGTCCAGCCGCGCCGCTCGGCCTCGGCCAGCACCGGTTCGGCCTCGGCGGGGTCGACCACCATCGTCTCGGCCGAGACCGGGTCATGGGCCAGCCAGATATAATTGTCGCTCAGCACCGGGATGCGGACGATATCAAGGTCGGTCATCTGATTTCCTCGGCGTTGAGCGCGGCGGTGCCGAGCCGTTCGGTGATGGTTCGTGCCGGCTCGGCGCGGGCGAGTGCGACGCCCTGGCCGGCCCACAGGCTGGAGTAATCGCCGCGCCCCTCGCCCTCGGCTCGCGCCTTGAGCGCGGCGAGCGCGGCGCTGGCATGCGGGAAGGGCGGCGCGGCCGGGTCGACCGCGCCGAGCGCGTCGATCAGCCGGTTGCGCAGGCCGCGAGCGAGCCCGCCGGTGAACAAGTTGGTGAACAGGCTGTCGTCGGCGCCCGCCCCGGCCAGCGCGGCGCGGTGGACCGCGCTCGCCTTGCTTTCCGGCGCGACGAGATAGGCGGTGCCGACCTGCACTGCAGCCGCCCCGAGTGCGATCGCCGCCGCCGCGCCGCGTTCGTCGGCCACGCCGCCGGCGGCGATCACCGGCAGGCGCGTCGCGTCGGCGACCTGCGGGATCAGCGCGAACAGCCCGACCGGTCGGTGGCCGTGGAGGAAATGGCCGGCATGGCCGCCCGCTTCGAAGCCTTGCGCGATGATCGCGTCGCAGCCGCGTTCGGCCAGATAGCGCGCCTCGGCGACGTTGGTGGCGTTGCCGAAGATGCGCGCGCCGGTCGTGCGGACGCGGGCAAGCAGCGTCTCGTCGGGCAGGCCGAAATGGAAGCTGACGATCTCGGGCCGCACCGCCTCCACCGCCGCGCAGGCGGCATCGTCGAACGGGCGGCGCAGCGGCGGCGGCGTCTCGGGCGGGCCGACCCCTTCGGCAGCGTAGAAGGGCGCGAGCCGCGCCTGCCAGGCACCGTCATCGGGCACCGGCCCGAGATGATGCGCGAAGAAATTGAGGTTGAGCGGGCCGCGCGCCGCCGCACGCACGGCACGCGCCTGCGCGACGATCGCCTCCGCATCGAGCACCGCGCAGGGCAGCGAGCCGACGCCGCCGGCGCCGAGCGCGGCGATCGCCAGCTCGACGCCGGCGAAATTGGCCATCGGCGCCTGCACGATCGGCAGGCGCGCGCCGGTCAGCGCGAGAAAGGCGCGGACCGCGGCGCTCATATTGGCCTCTGCCCTTCCGGGAATCGTTGCCAAATGCCGGCACGCTCTCCGCGATCGTCACCCTGACTTGCGCTGATCCCGTCGAGACCAGGAGGTGTGTTCCTGCGCAAGCAGGAACCCAGGGCCACGAATGTTGCGCCTGGAACCCTGGGCTCCTGCGTGCGCAGGAGCACGGTACTTGTCGGAAGGGAACAAGCGCCCAACAAGTTCGGCATGACGGCCGAATTTTGCAACGATCCCCTGAAGGGGACTGGCTTGAAACGGCAGGTCATCGTCAGGGAGTTCAGCACGGTTACCAATGGCCCGTATTGGGCATCGATGCCCAGGGCTCGGCCGGCTCGAGATGGCCGTCCTGCAGCAGTTCGATCGAGATATTGTCGGGCGTGCGCACGAACGCCATGTGTCCGTCGCGCGGCGGCCGGTTGATCGTCACCCCGGCATCCATCAGCCGCTGGCAGGTCTCGTAGATATTGTCGACGCGGTAGGCGAG
>Ga0068858_100000918_pt1 | contig 30565 bp, 27 predicted proteins | sample KBSSwiS12_FD_66589 | JGI IMG/M metagenome (GOLD analysis project Ga0068858, IMG submission 66589) | Switchgrass rhizosphere microbial communities from Kellogg Biological Station, Michigan, USA - KBS Switchgrass S1-2 | ecosystem: Host-associated > Plants > Roots > Rhizosphere > Soil ... | reverse complement strand
GGGATAAGTTTGGCCAGTGCGGTTGGGTTCCCGCAGCCGAGTGACGCAAGCATTGCTTCTTCAGGAATTTCATTTGCCTGAAGCGGGTCATAAAGATTGGAGGTGATGGGGTCATTACAGCCGCTGCTGGGGCTCGATCCGCAACACGAACTGCCTCCGGTCGTTGCTCTGAGTGCGGCTTGGCCATACTTTTCTTTCACGGCCTCCTTGACATTGGCGCTATCCATGGACTCCTCCTATTTACAAAGTTGGGCGATCTGCTCCGGTTGGAGCGCTTTGTTTCGGGTGCAACATTCCGCGTATAAGAATTGCAGTAGTTCTTGCAGAGCATGGGTGTTCGCGGTATAGCGAAGAAAGGTACTCTCGCGGCGAACACTCACGAGATCCTCGGCTCTTAGTTTGTCGAGATGATGGGACAGCGTAGAGTTGGGGATATCCAACTCTTGCTGAATTTCCCCGACGACCAATCCCTCAGGATGTGCCGACAAAAGTAATTGCATGATTCGCAAACGTGCCTCTGTTCCCATGGCTGAGAACATGTCGGCAAATTTGGTGATGTGGACGGCCGATTTCTTAGGCTGAAGCGTGATCATATTTCCATATTTGCAGAAATATGGACGCAAGTCAATGCAGGATGAAGCCATCCGCGGACGAAAATCAGTGGTTTTGAATATACCGATGTCGTTGAATCGGCAATAAAGCCATTGCTTTCAAAACGGTTCGTTGACATGTTTCGCGCAACTTAACGCATTTCCATTCTCGCCCTGTAAATCTGCGTAAACGCGCATGACAATTGCGCTCGAGACGGGTTAGCATCATAGGGTAATGGCCTACAACTCAAACGCCGCTGAAGCGTGGTTTCCGGAGTCTGCGGCTACCTCGCAAGAAGAGATCCATATTGATTTGCTTCCCCCTGCATCGTTGAACCAGCCTTTGCGGACGAGGTTGCTCGCCAGTCTACGGGATACTTTGGCGCCGGAAAAACTGCCTCCACTGCAGCTTTCGTCGCGTCCGCTTGATCTAGGTGTGCCACTTGGCGAACGCCTGCGGATGCCTTGGTTTCGCACCGTGTTCACCAATATTGGAGATGTCGTTTCTCCCGAGGCTCTGCCGCCGCTGGAATTGGAATCTGTTCCCGTCGACGTCGGAGAAATCATCAGCGACCAGCTTAGCCACATTTGGTTTAGTTTGCTGCTGCGCAATCTCGCGGACCGCCTGGTCCCTGAGCGCTTACCGAAACTCGATTTGATGTCTAAGCCGATTGAGAACATTGTTCCCGACACCTGGATGCTGCTGCCTCGGTGGTCGGAGGTAATCAGTACGCGGAAGGTGTTTTATGCGGATAAGCCGAGTACGCCAACTCCCTCGGTGACGATTCCGCGGCCAGCTGCTGGACTACCTGCGACCGCACCATATGTGCCGGCCCGTCCTCCAGTCGAAGCAGGACTGCTTCGCGATTTGCGGTGGTCCCGGGTTCGCGGATTTGTCTGGATGGGAGTCGCCGCGGTGCAGGTGATCTATCTGGTCGTGAGCATCGTTCACCAGTAGCGTTCGTCACAGCGACTATCCAAAGTCTGTCGCCTTTCCTTCTCAATCCCCGATTTATACTTCTGACCGATACTTCCAAGACTATTGTCCTGAAGGGTGACGATGAAAATTGATCTGGCGCATACCAAAGACCCACTGATTGGCTGGAACATTCAAGTGAAGGCTGTAGCGGGAAAGGGTGAACGAATCTCCGCTGTGAGGATTTCTGTAAACGGGTTCGACGTGTTGGACAAGAAAGTCGATTCGCCCGCAGACCAATGGCAGACCGAGCTGTCACAGAAGGGGCAATTCCCCGGAGAAAATGAAGCGCGCGTGACGGTCACTGATGAGAAGGGGAGTGAAACCAGAGCAGTCGACTTATGGTGGTAAATGAGAGTCGCTCCAAAGAGCCGAGCCCATTTTTTCAAATGCCCCTAACCGGGCAATCTTGACAAACTTACCCATTACCCAATCGAGTTTGAGTTTCATGATTTCTTAAAAGACGTTAGAATCTCCGCCATGGACAGACGAACTCTATTGCAATCCATTCCGGCGGCAGCGTTGCTTGGTAAAATTGCTCTCGCCGATCCGGCAGCACCTTCTACCATGGTTTACGAACTGCGTATCTATCACACGTATGATGGCAAGTTGGACGATCTGCTGGCACGCTTCCGCGATCACACCATGCAACTGTTCGAGAAGCACGGTATGAAGAATGTGGCTTATTGGACTCCGACCGATGATCCGCTCAAGGGAAAAACGTTGGTGTATATCCTTGCTCATCCGAGTCGCGAAGCAGCCACCGCCAATTGGGATGCGTTTCGCAATGATCCGGAGTGGGTGAGTGTGCGTGATAAATCCGAGGCGAACGGGAAGATTGTGGAGAAAGTGGATTCCACTTATATGACCATGACGGATTTCTCACCGAAGCTAGCCTGAGTTGATTCCTTTGTGTCCTCTGTGGTTAGGTTTTAAAACCTTTAACCACAAAGGACACGAAGTTTCATGAAAGAAACCTGATTCGCCACAAAACACTCCGCTGGTGTATCTTTTCTGCCAGACTCCCATGAACACAATCCTGTTTCGTCTGTTTGTTGTTCTGTTCTTAGCTTCATTATTGGTTAAACCGGCATCAGCTCAAACAGCACCGCAATATCCGAATTACCCCAGCGAAACCCCGGAACATTTTCAGGAAAAGACCGACAGTTTCGACTATACCCGCCGCGAAGTCATGATTCCCATGCGCGACGGCGTCAAACTGTTCACGGTGATTCTGGTTCCGAAAGGCGCCAAGGACGCGCCGATCCTCCTCACACGAACTCCCTACAATGCCCACGATCTCACCACGCTTGACGCCCGCGGCGGAGAAGGCAGGGATTCCGCGATGAGTTCGCACTTCGGGCAAAATCTGCACGGCTACGACAATGCCACCGAGGTCATCATTGATGGCGGATACATCCGCGTGGTTCAGGACGTGCGCGGCAAGTACGGATCAGAAGGCGACTATGTAATGAACCGTCCGCTGCACGGTCCGCAGAATCCAACGCCGGTAGATCATGCCACCGACACTTACGACACCATCGACTGGCTGGTGAAAAATATCCCCGAAAGTAACGGCAAGGTAGGCATCCTGGGAATTTCCTACGATGGCTTTCTGCCGCTGATGGCACTAGTAAATCCGCATCCAGCCCTGAAAGTTTCAGTCCCCATGAACCCCATGGTCGACGGCTGGATGGGAGACGACTGGTTTCATAACGGCGCGTTTCGCCAGCAGAACATGTCGTATATCTACGAGCAGGCTGGCTCGCGCAAGAATGAAAAGAAATGGTGGTCGAGCAATTATGACGACTATGACATGTTCATGGCGGCAGGGTCGGCGGGAGAGTTAGGACGGAGGCGCGGGCTTGAGCAGGTCGGTTTTTGGCGGAAGATCCTGGATCATCCCAGCTACGACAAGTTTTGGCAGGACCAGGCTATGGACAAAATCCTGGCTGCGCAGCCGCTGAAGGTTCCGGTGATGTTGGTGCATAGTTTGTGGGATCAGGAAGATATTTATGGCGCCCCTGCGGTTTATAAGGCGATCAAGCCCAAAGACACAAATAACGACAAAGTTTTTCTGGTGATGGGGCCGTGGCATCACGGGCAGGAAATCGATGATGCCAGCACATTGGGTGCGCTGAAGTTTAACAGCGACACAGGCTATTACTTCCGTACAAAAATTCTACGCCCATTCCTCGACCATTACTTGAAAAATGATGCTCCAAAGATTGACATAGCCGCAGTTACAGCATTCGAAACTGGAACCAATACATGGGAGCGGTTATCGTCGTGGCCTTCGGGATGTGCGAGCGGATGTTCCATTAATGCGAAGCCGCTTTATCTTGAAGCGGGTTCGAAACTCAGCTTCGATCAGCCGAAATCCGGCGATACTGCGTTTGATGAATATGTCTCCGATCCGGCTAAGCCTGTGCCGTTCCGTGTTCGTCCGATTCAGCCAGTTGGCTACGGCACCGGTTATAGCTGGGCTGACTGGTTGGTGGATGATCAACGGGAGGCATCAGGCCGGCCGGATGTGTTGTCGTTTGCTTCCGAGGTGTTGACTGCGCCTTTGAAAATTAGTGGCCAGCCCGTAGCGAATCTTGTGGCGTCGACCAGCGGAACTGATTCTGATTGGGTGGTCAAGCTGATTGATGTGTATCCGGACGAAGTTCCGACCCAGCCGTCCATGGGTGGATATCAATTGATGGTATCAGCTGACATTCTGCGGGGTCGCTATCGCGAGGGGTTTGAAACTGCGCAGCCTATTGCCGCGGACAAGCCTCTTGCGTATCGGCTGGTTTTGCCAACAGCCAACCACGTATTCCTGCCCGGCCACCGAATCATGGTGCAGATCCAGTCGAGCTGGTTCCCGCTGTATGACCGCAATCCGCAGACGTTTGTTCCGAGTATCTTCTGGGCCAAGCCGGAAGATTACAAGAAAGCTACGCAACGCATCTACCACGCGCCGGGGCAGGCCAGTTTTGTCGAGCTTCCGGTTGTGGCGAAGCCGTAACGATGAGTGATTGCCAAATCTGGAAACGGTCCGCCGCTATCTTAAGACGATTGAGGATGGCGAATTCACCGTGATTCGTGACCTCTTTGCGCCCGATGCGTCGATAGTGCAGTTTCCCAACCGGATTTACCCGCAAGGTCTAAGCGCCAGTGTTTTGCAAATAGCTGAGGCGTTCGAGAAAGGGCGCAAATTGCTGGCGAGTCAGACCTACAAAATCAAGAATGAACTTGTGAACCGCGATTCCGTCGCCGTGGAAGTGCTATGGGTAGGGAAGCTCGCGGTTTCATTCGGTAGTATGGCTGCGGGATCAGAGATGCGGGCACACTCTGCCATGTTTTTTGCATTCAAAGATGGAAAGATTGTGACTCAGAAAAACTACGACTGTTTCGTTCCTGGGTAACGATAGTTGCGAATTACCGCTAAACGTTCTTATCTCTAAAACACTGCTCCAAGAGGTCTTCTACGTGAGACATTTCACATCGCCATGTTTGGCAATCGCGCTATTCGCCGCTTTTATCAGCACAAACTCATCTGCACAAGCTATCAAGCTCAGCGTCGATCTTACAGATGCGTCGCGCAATATTTTTCATGAGCATCTGAGCATTCCGACCCGCTCCGGCCCGCAAACCTTCGTTTATCCAAAATGGATTCCGGGGAATCATCGTCCAAGCGGTCCCATTACGAACCTGGTTGGAATCAAGTTTTCTGTCAACGGCACCGATCTTCCATGGGAACGTGATCCAGTAGATATGTATGCCTTTCATGTGAACGTGCCCGCCGGTGTGCAGCAAATTGAAGTAGGGATGGATACGACGACGTTTAGTGACAGTGCTGGATCGTCTGGCGCTGCAACTTCGGCGAATGTGCTGGATTTGAATTGGAACCAAGTCGTGCTCTATCCGCAAAACTCCAATTCGGATGACTTACAGTTTGTGGCTTCGGTACATCTTCCATCTGGATGGAAGTTCGGCACAGCGCTGCCAGTCACTCAGGCTTCACAAGATAACGTTGATTTTTCTCCGGTTTCGCTGACGACCTTGATCGATTCTCCACTGATTGCCGGGAGCCACTACCGAAAAATTGAGCTTACCGACGGACACGATGGTCCTTCGCATGTGATCGATATGGTGAGTGAAAGCGAATATGGCCTTGCCATGTCTGATAGTGACATTGCCGCGTATCGTTCGTTAGTACGGGAAACCAGCGCACTTTTCGGCGCCCGTCATTACACGCAGTATCACTTCCTGTACACACTGAGCGACGAGGTTGCTTCGCACGGGCTTGAGCACCATCAATCGAGTGACAACGCCACGGCTGAACGTACCCTGACTGATCCCGGGCTACACCTGCTCGATGCCGATCTGCTGCCGCATGAATTTGTGCACTCATGGAATGGAAAATACCGCCGTCCAGCGGGTCTTGCGACTCGCAACTATCAAGAGCCGATGGTTGGAGACTTATTGTGGGTCTACGAAGGTCTCACCGACTACTTAGGCGGCGTTCTTGCCGCGCGGTCAGGTTTGCGGTCGCAGGAAGAGTTTCGTGAGGAGTTGGCTTCGACTGCCGCGATGCTGGACCATCGCGCGGGACGGACCTGGCGTTCGCTTGACGATACGGCGCGGTCGGTGCAGATCCTTCGACTCGCTGGAGCGACATACCAGAATTGGCGGCGCGGACTTGACTATTACACCGAGGGAATCTTCATCTGGCTAGAAGTTGATACCAAAATTCGTCAGCTCACGAACGGACAGAAGTCGCTCGACGATTTCTGTCATGTATTTCATGGAGGACAAAGCGGGCCAGCGATGGTCGTGTCTTACGAATTCAACGATGTAGTGCGGGCGTTGCATGAGGTAGCTCCTTATGATTGGGCATCTTTACTCAGGCAGCGTACGACGGAACACGCATCGCATGCACCGCTTGCGGGAATTAATGGATCGGGCTGGAAGTTGGTGTACACGGACAAGCCAAATCTGCTCATCCAAGCGGGAGAAAAGCAGCGGAAATCGTTGAATGCATACTATTCGCTTGGATTCGCGATCAACGAAAGTGGAACATTGGAGGATGTGATTCCCGGATTGCCTGCCGAAGTGGCGGGAATTGGTCCCGGCATGAAACTAGTGGCGGTCAATGGGCGGCGTTGGTCCAAAGACGTGCTTCGAGAGGCACTGCGCGAAACCAAGAACAGCAATAGACCGTTGGAGTTACTGATGGAGAATCGTGAATTTTTCAAAACTTACCCCGTCAATTATCACGGAGGCGAACAGTATCCTCACCTCGAACGGGCGGATGGGGAAGACCTGCTGAGCAAGATCAGCGCTCCACATGCTGCCGGCAAGTAAAATAGTTATTGAGATGAAAATAGGGGTATTGGCACTACAAGGGGATTTCGACGCTCACCGTCGCCGGCTGGAAGAACTGGGGGCTGAAGTTGTGCTGGTCAAAAAGCCAGAGCAACTCGATGGCATCGACGGCCTGGTGATCCCCGGGGGCGAGTCCAGCACGTTTCTGAAGCTTCTGGGAGAGGCAGGGTTCGAAAAACTCAAGGAATTTGTTTATACCAAGCCGACCTTCGGAACCTGCGCTGGAGCTATCCTGCTGGCGACTGAAGTAGAGAACCCGAAACAGGCTGGGTTGGGGGCTCTCGACATACGCATTCGCCGCAATGCCTATGGGAGACAGCTGGACAGCTCGATTCGGGAAGGGAAATTCGCGGGTTCGACGATCGAAATGGTTTTCATTCGTGCCCCGAAAATTGAACGCGTTGGCGATAGCGTAGAAGTGCTGGCTACCGAAGGCAGCGACCCAGTTGCCGTGCGGCAGGGAACGACCATGGCAGCGACATTCCATCCTGAGTTGTCTGACGATTCGCGCGTACATCGCGCTTTCCTTGATCTAATTCACAATGGGCGTACTTAGTAATCACAGGAAAAATTCGCTTTTCTTTTTATTGGCGATACATCGGTGTAGCTTACAATCTTCACCATTCTGAACCTCGTGGAGGAACAAAAGACTTCACATGCCGCAGAATCCCGCAAGAGTTCTTGGCATACTGTCACTTTTATTCAGCCTGCCCGCATTCGCTCAATTTAAAACTCCTTCGGCTAGCGCTTCGTGGAAAAAAACTGGAACATTATCTACAACAGAGTTGAGCGAGCGTTTGAAAACTGCTGTGCAGCTTCCACTTTGCAATTCGATTGCACCGCTTCGTTTCAAGGATGACAAAATGCCCAGCCCGAATCAGCCCGCACCATAATGCTATGATGCTTTCAAATTTTGGAGGTTGTTGTGCGTACGTTTAGGATTTTGTTCGCGGCTGTGCTCCTCTGCTATTTCTCCTTTGCTCAAGACAAACCAGCTATTCGTTTCGTGCAAATTACAGATGCACATGTGTTTGATGATGGCTGGAGGCAAAACACGGACTCTAGTTACAAGAGCGTCAGCGATGACTGGTCTTCACTGCACTGGGCAGTAGAGGAGATCAATGGGATGGTGAGCGCTGGCAAGCCTATTGATTTTGTCGTTTATACCGGCGATCTCGGCTTGAGCAATGTTGAGTTGAGCAAAGAATGCGGGGTTGCTCCTACGCCGGTGGATGTTCGCGGTCTGCCTCCTATTCCGAAAGACTGGGCCGTGGGAAAGATTGCTGGGGAGTTAAAAACCCTTAGCGTTAACAATTTTTATTTTGTCGCCGGAAACAATGACTTCTCGAACGAGGCTGTGACTGACGCGCGCCGCGCTGGTTGTTTCTGGGGAATGGTGCAGACGGCGCTCAGCTCGATGTCTTCGTCGATCCATATTCAGGAGCTCAAGCCGGCGGCCGCAGTGTCCGTAAATGGCTTTCGGCTAGCGGGTCTGAATACGGGCAGCTTCAAGGAGGAAGGGAACTATAAGGACAAATGTCCCGCCGCAGGGGAGGGTTGTCCTGAGGTGGAGGTTTCGGCCTTTCATGGGTTAGTGAAAGATTCGGCGACGGACCCGATTTTGTTGTTTATGCATATTCCTGAACTGGTTGATCCGTTCCGCGAGAAGTCTTCGTGGACTGTCACCGATACAGTTCGGGCGGAATGGCGTACTGCGGCTTGTGATCACAAAGTTATGGGAATTTTTGCGGGACACTTTCATGATTCCGATCGGCACTGGTACGCTTCCAATACGTCGACTCGTGATCTGATCGTCCCGGGTTCAGAGTGCACTGCAAGAAAAACCTGGGTGGCTCCTCCACTGGCGATCAAAAATCAGATTGGAAAAAATCCCACGGCGCGTGGACTGCTATATGTACGCATTTTCAAAGGCGGCGACGTCAGAGTGATGGCGGACTGGTTTGGACGCTGAGATTTAAGTCAGCTTGATATCCAGCAGGTTCACCCAATATTGAAGTGACTGTAAGAGGAAGCCGCAGAGGATCAGGCCGATGCCGAAAGCTCCCAGGCGTTGTGCGGGCAGATTGTCGGCGGAGTATTCAATGAATGGGTTGATTGTGGTGCCGACCGATGTCACGATCCCGGTCACCAGACCCCCGCGGATGGCGAACACCCAGGCATCATCGATGTGATGCACCAACGCACTGCATAAAAGAGCAGCAACCATAAAGCCCAGAACGCGCAGGATCGTGGCGCGAAACTGGCGTTTAGTGAAGCGGGGCCGACGGGAGTTGGTGCTGTAGTCGATGGCGGGACGTATTCCGTTCGCATATGCGGTGGTTTGACCAACTGTGATCATCGCGCCGAAAGTTACTCCATAGGCAAGGCCTTGCAGATGGGCCATTCCGATTCCGAATCCCAAGCCTCGGATCGCGCTAAACAAAGCTTCCCATGGCAAAGGGTAATGGTCGTGGTTTCTGGCAGCGCGATTGAGTTCAATCGCTACTGTGACTCCAGTGGTAACCCCGCCTACCAAGCCAAAGAGTAGCCCCAGACCAAGACCGTAACCAATTCCGAAGACGACAGAATATGTGACGATGCGTGTGAGCACACGCAATGGACCGCGATGGCCACCGAGCAAATCGTAGGCGAGATAGAGACTGCCGAGAAGGTCGAGTGATATCCCAGTGATGCTGATGGCGGCCAGGGTGTGGTGGTTCATTGGGTTTACAAAAAAAAAGGGGCGGCAAATCGCCGCCCTTAGAATCTCATACGTCTAGTTTAAGTTGGCAGTCCCTTTCACAGGCAGACTTTGAGACGAGCCTCCTGCCATGAACGTGTACTCTCCCGCTACTTTCTGCCATGCGTGTTGATCGGTATTGAAGATGGAGAGAAACAGCGGTTCGATATCCACGGTTACGTCTTTGCTTTCTCCGGGATTCAGTTTCACGCGGCTCCATCCTACCAGGCGCTTGGGCGGTTCTCCGGCGCTCGATGGAAGTGACGCATAGACTTGCGCGACTTCTACTCCGGCACGGCTTCCGGTGTTCCTCACCGTGAAACTGACGCGGACCTGATCGCCAGGGGTGACTTTCATGTTGGAGTACGAGTACGTCGTGTAGGACAGGCCGTAGCCGAAGGGGAATAGCGGTTGTTTCCTTTCCGCGTCGTACCACTTGTAGCCGATCTTCAAACCTTCGTCATAAGTAGTCTGAAATGCCGGATATCCTTCCAATGCTTGCCTCCACCTGTTGGGATTCTCCGGCGGATAAGTTCCCGGCGGTGGCTGTACGATCGCTGGGTGCGGCAGGTCGGCTTCGGTCTTGGGGAAGGTGATCGGCAGTTTGCCGCTGGGGTTCACATCGCCGAAGAGAATGTTGGCCAGAGCATCAGAGCCGCGGCTTCCAGCGAACCAGGCTTCGAGGATTGCGCTTACTTTGTCGACCCACGGCATGGTTACCGGATTTCCGGTTTCCAGCACGACGATGGTGTGCGGATTTGCCGCAGCCACTTTTGCGATCAGCTCGTCCTGATTGTCGGGCAGTGACATGGTTTTCGCATCCTCACCTTCGGTTTCCCAGCGAGAGACAAAGACTATGGCGACTTCCGCCTGTTTCGCTGCTGCCGCCGCTGAATCCAGATCGGTTCCCGCGTCGAATGTCAGTTTCGCGTTTGATGCTTTTGCCTGGATCGATTTCATCGGGGAGGTCGGGAACCAGACCGGGTGTCCCCAGACTGTTCCGCGCTTTCCGGAAGGCATGATTACGTTGCCGCCCGGAGGATCGACTTGTGCCGAGCCGCCACCGGAGAGCATGCCGATATCGGCGTGGCTACCTATCAGGGCGATGGACTTAATCTTGGAGGCATCGAGCGGGAGCTGTTTCTTGTCGTTCTTCAACAACACCATGCTGTTTTCCGCGATGCGCTGCGACACGGCGAAGCTTTCCATTACATCGACAACTGATTTCTGCGGCGGGTCATCGATCACGCCCGTGGCGAACATGGAGCGGACGATGCGGCGGACGTGGTCATCGACTTCTGCCATGGGAACTTGTCCGGCTTCTACAGCCTTCTTCAGGGCTTCTCCGTAGAAAACGTCGTTTGGTTGCTCGTGGTCCATGCCCGCCGTGGAGGCCTTGGCGATGCTGTGGGCGGCACCCCAATCTGAAAGTACGAAGCCGGGGAACTTCCAGTCTTTCTTTAATAGATCTGTCAGCAGATATTTGTTGTCGCAGGCGTAGTCACCGTTTAGGCGGTTGTAGGAACACATCACGCCCGCAGGATTGCCGTCGCGAATGCCGATCTCAAAGGCCAACAAGTCGGTCTCGCGTGCGGAACGCTCGTCGATGTTCACGTTGACAGCGTTGCGTCCGCTTTCCTGATTGTTCAGCGCGTAGTGCTTGATGTCACCGATCATGTGCTGGTCTTGCGTGCCTTTAATCAACTGGCCAACCAACTTTCCGCCGAGGATCGGGTCTTCGCCCAGATATTCGAAGTTGCGGCCATTTCGGGCCTCGCGGGTTAGGTTGACTCCGCCTCCGAGCGACATGTTGAAGCCTTGCGCGCGCAGTTCGCGTCCGATCAGCGCGCCGTAATCATAAGCTGATTCGAGATCCCAGCTCGCGGCTGCGCCCAGGTTGCAGGGAAGAGCGGTGGAGTAACGGCCATTTTTACCGCTGGCGCGTACGCCGTAGGCTGCATCGGACATTTGAATGTCTGGAATTCCGAGGCGCTGCACGCCTACAACGTGTCCTGCGCCGCCGTTACCTCTAACTGACAGGGGGCTCATCGGGCCAAGGCCTTCGTGGCCGGTTCCATGGAGCAACGAGATTTTTTCATCGAGCGTCATCTCTTTCACGACCAGGGCAGCACGTTCGTCGGGCGAGAGGCTCGTGTTCATCCACGGGCGGTCTTGGGCAGTAAGTATAAGTGTGCCAACCAGAACAAAAACAGGAGCAAACCAATATCTATGTAGACGGGACATGAATATTCCTCAGGTGGATTGTTGGCGCAAAACGGTCCTATCTTACTAGGTTTAATCGTAGTGTGGTGTAGAAGATCGATTTTCTGTCTTGAGATGTAGCTTCAATTTTGACCCAAGATTTTTTCTGTTGACATGGATAATGCGTAACCGTATAGTTACACATTATGCGTCACCGATCGGTTACATATTCCAGCGAAGCTGCCTTCCAAGCTTTGGCGGATCCGACACGAAGAAAAGTGCTGGATCTGCTCCGGCATGGGCAGCAACCCGCTGGGCAAATTGCCAAGGCGTTTCCTATTTCTCGGCCGGCCATTTCCAAACACTTGCGCTTGCTGCGCAAAGCCCATTTGGTAAATGAGCATCGAGAGGGCAGGAACCGCTTTTACCAACTCAATCCAGAACCATTGAGAGCAGTCGATTCCTGGCTGGAACAGTATCGCGTCTTCTGGCAAGCGAGCCTGACCAATTTGAAGGCCTTCGTGGAAGCAGAGTACGCGAAGGAAATGGCCGGGAAGAAAAAGGAATAACCGCCCTGCGGGGCAAGGAGAGGAATATGAAATCAATCCGGGTTGTACTTGCAGCATTGTTGTTCACCGCGTCCGCATTCGCCGCACCGAGTGCGCAACAGTCCTTTGAGCAGATCAAGACGCTTGCCGGCAATTGGGAAGGGAAGGGCAGCGACGGTAAGACTGTCGATGTTTCTTTCAAAGTAATGGGGAATGGATCGTCGGTAGTCAGCGAAATTAATGCTCCTGGCGATAACATGGTTTCTGTTTTCCATATGGATAAAGATCGTTTGCTGATTACTCACTACTGTGGCGCCGGGAACCAGCCGCGTATGAAAGCTACGGCTTCGTCCGATGGAAAAACTCTTACTTTTGATTTCGTCGATGGTACTAACCTCATGCCTTCGCAGATCGGGCACATGCAGCAGCTGATTGTTACCATGCTGGATCCAGACCATCACAGTGAGCGATGGACCTTAAAAACCAATGACGGTAAGGAAATGACTGAAAATTTTGAGTTGCAGCGTAAGAAATAGTTGAGAAGTGGAGGTGGGGCAAGCCCTGCCTCCACACACTTTCCGGAGACATTTATGCCAAAGACAATCGCCACGCCTGACCAGGACGTACTTATTACCGACATACATATCGCAGCTCCACCGGAGCGGGTGTTTCAAGCCATCTCCGATCCGCGAGAACAACGCATCTGGTGGGACAACAAAGACTGCCGTTTAGAGTCTTTCGAAATGGACGCGCGGCGTGGCGGGAGGTGGCGATTCTCCACCAGCCAGACCTCAATGAACATCAACGGAATAAGCCAGTTTGACTGTACAGGAGAAATTGTGGAGTTTGATCCGCCGCGGGTGCTGGCTTACACCTGGATCGCGAACTGGCATGACGTCAAATCGCGAAAGACGATTGTCCGCTGGGAACTTTCTCCCATGGATGGCGGCACCCTGGTCACAGTTACACATAGTGGCCTGGCGCAAGAAGATGTTGCACGCAAAGACTATCAAGGTGGCTGGCCGGGTGTGGTCGAACAGCTCAAAGCTTACATTGAAAAATAGCCGAGAACTATGGCGACGAATCCAATTCTCGTTGATCAGGACAAAATCGTTGTGGAGATGGAAATCTTGCTCCTCTAGAGAGAGTATTTCAGGCCATTACCGATTCGGCCCAGGTGCGGCTTTGGAGCGATCAGCTTGAGTATGAACTTATGGAGTGTGAGATTGATCCGCGGGTCGGAGGCGCATGGTGTTCGGTCTCAAGGCCGCGTGCAGGGAAGGGTGATCCAACGCAGGTTGTTGATCATCGGGGGAAGATTGTGGAGATCAAACCCCCGAACCTCTTTGTGTATACCTGGACCGCAAACTGGCACGAGAATCCGGCGCATCAGAGTTTAGTGAGGTGGGAGCTGACTCCCACCGCAAAGGGGACCATGGTTAAGGTGACTCATAGCGGCCTCAAAGATGAGCAAAAGGCTCTCCAGGGTTACAGCCAGGGCTGGCCGGGATTGTTGTTGCAGGTCAAGACTTATTTGGAGAAGTAGTACCGTAGGCGCTAAAGCAAAAATCAGGGAGCGTCCTTTAAGGCACAGCTTAAGCCGTGCCCCTCCCCAATTCGATTCAAGGAGACCTTATGGCCACAGCGATCATTACTCCCGACAAAGATGCGATCCACGTTGAGGTATTTGTGGCGGCACCTCCAGAGCGGGTATTCCAGGCGATTACTGACCCGGCCCAGACTGCGCAGTGGTGGGGCGACAAGGGGATGTACCGCGTCACTGGCGGACACGCGGACGTGCGCCCGGGAGGAACGTGGTCGAGCGAGGGCGTAGGCGTGGACGGGACTAAGTTTCGTGTGGATGGGGAGTATTTGGAGGTTGATCCCCCGCGATTGTTGGTGCACACATGGAATCCGGATTTCTCGAAGCATAAAAAGAAGACAGTGGTGCGGTGGGAGCTTGAGCCACGCAGTGTTCATGGTCTGCAACAGAGCGGGCCTCACAAGATGGGTACGGGAACTGCGGTCAGGATCATTCATTCGGGATTTGCCGGCGATGTTCAGGATGCGAACGATCACGGCGAAGGCTGGAAGCGCGTGCTGGGCTGGATGCAGGGATTTGTCGAGCGGGGAGAAACGGTCGACGCGCGGCCATAAACAGCTGCTGATTTCGAGCGGTGCCCATTCTGTCGCAGAAAGCGCAAAAGGGATGCGGCACCCTCAGTGATATTAAAGTTTGAGTGCATCCATGTTGGGATTTTCATAGGTGTCGTCTTCACCGGGATAGCGTAACTCTTTTTCAAACTTTCCTGTCTCTTTCGCTAGCGCCCAAATCAAACTCTCACCTGCCGGCAGGGTATTTGGCTGGCGGTCGTAAACAGGATCGGCATACGCCCGTTCTGCATTGATCGCATTCCATCCTCGCTGTTTAAACATTGCGATCAGATCGCCAAGAAACATCGCGTTGAGTGCGTTGTGGTGCAGCAGGACCGTGTGACTGACGGGATGTCCAAGGGCGCGATTCGCTAGAGAGTCGTAGAACTGAGCCCGCTCCCAGATGTGTTGCAGATAAAAGTCGCGATAAGGTGTTAGGTTGGCCTTCGGATCGGCTTTCATGCGTGCCTCCATTCGAGCACTGATGGCCCAGTCGGATGCGTCGATGGTTGCACGGCCGCTGCGATAACCATGTTCTTTGAGAAAGGCCCGCATCCCGTCGCGCTTCTGGATTGTGTCTCCCTCCTTGAAGAATGGAAACCGGAACAAGCGGGCAAAATGGGAGTAGCCGGTGATCAACGGCTCGTTTTTCAGTGTGTCATCTTCAAATTCTGCCAACGTAATTTTGTTTCTGCCTTCGCTGGCATTGAAGAAACGGTGGGAGTAGGTATGATTGGCAAGCCCATGTTCGGCTGTATTCCATTCAGAGAGCAACATGCGGCCCTGTTCGCTGTCGACGCGCTTGCCGGAAACAAACAACATTGCTTTCAAGTTGTGTTTGCCCAATGTATGGAGCAGGCACTCATTTACTTGCGGCCATTGCAGGTTCCCGCTGTCGTCAGTTTTTGGATCGTCGAAGGTAAATGCAATTTCCGGCTTTTGCGCATTAGTAGAAAATGCACGTGCCAGTAGCGGCATCGCGGCCGTAAAGATGAGCAATTGTCTGCGGTTCACACTTGCAGCCTAACAATGCGAGCGGGCGCACGCAATTGTCGGGAGTACGTGCAATTCTCTGAACTAGAAATAACTGAAATTCAAGTTGTCTAAATAAACGGTATAGGGTTGCTGTTTGTAATTTCCGTCGAGCTGGTAGTTGATCGTAATTCCATTCCAGTTGGTTGCGGTGGACGGGTTGTACCAATTCAGAGTATTGGTCACGCCATTGAGCGTGATCGTTTTGTAGAGAAGTTGATTGTCGGAGGTACGTTGCACTTGAATGACGAGATGGTTCCAACTATTGCTTACCGGATTGCACGGGATCCCCGTTGAGACCCAATGGTTGTTGGGATTGTCCCAGACAGCCCAGACGTGGCCGCCCATCACTCGGCATTCGTGTCCCCAAATATAGGACCGCCCCTGGACGAATTGGTTAATGTCGAATTCCAGGGACTGCGCCGCTTCCAGATTGGCACCAAAAAAATAGACGTCATAGATGAAATTGTGCAGGGCAGAACTGAGTGTCTGATTGGGATCAGGCAAGCCCTGTGAGGAAAAATCGCCAATCAAGTGATTATTCCAGAGAGCGTCAGAATAAGGTATGGTGCCGCCAATACTGGTGGCCATGGCGCTCCCACTAAGTGATGGAGACGCAACATGCTGCTGCGTTCCCCAAGTGACCTGCGGAGAGCAGTTAGTGCAAATCTCGTAGGCTGGTGCCAGTTCGCCGTAGCTATTCCAATTTGGATTATTTTGAAGAGCGGCGAAAGTTTTCGCTGAGCCGCCGGTCACGTTGAGCGGGATGGCAGTCCTGGCGCTGCCTCCGCAGTTGTCCCACGACTGCACCACGGTGTTTTGCTTGCCTGGATTCAGGGCGAGGTTGGTGTCCAGTATTGATCCCTGGACAGAAGTAATCAGCTGGTTGTTGGCGTAGATGCCTACCGCAGCGACTCCCTTGGAACATGTTGTGAAAGCGCTCGCCATATAGTGGACCGGTGAGGATACGGTTGCATTCGCTGCCGGAGAGCTTACGTTCACCGCCGCTTGTGCAGTATTCGTAACCGTAAAAGTAATTGGGCGCGTGGCTGCCGCACCGCAGTTGTCCCACGACTGAACTACTGCACTGTATGTTCCCGGCGCGAGATTTAAGTTTGTGTCCAACGATGCGCTGAAAGTTTTATAAGCGAGCTGATATGGGGCTGAATAGATACCCATGGCTGCAACCCCCGCGCTACAACTTGTGCTGGCGCTAGCTACGAAGTGGACGGGGGCGCCAACTGTGGCATTGTCGGTAGGAGAAGTCACCTGCACTTTGGCGTTGATCACTGTAAGTGTAAGTGGAGTTTTCGATACTCCGCCGCAATTGTCCCAGGACTGGACCACGGCCTGATAGGTTCCGGCAGAGAGAGCAAGATTGGTATCAAGCTTCGCCCCTTGCACTACATATGCAAGGACAGAAGGAGCGGTATAGATTCCCATTGCGGATACGCCTTTGGAGCAAGCAGTTGTGGACGATGCCACAAAATGCACGGGAGACGCGACGGACACACCATTTCCAGGGCTACTGAGAGTAACTCCTGCAAAAGATGATGCCACTACAAACACAACAAAGCCGACAGCAAGGAAAATTGCACGCATGAAATAAATCAAACTCCAGCCTCAAATGTTTTAAGTACGTCGGGCAGGTAAAAGGTTCAAACGATTCTAGGGAGCAGCTTGCGGAAAGCTCAAGAAAATTTACAGTGTGAAGCAGTCGGAAGTACATGCGCACACGTTATCGGCGGATTAAATTGAACAGTAATTTAGGCGTAGGGCGGACAAGAGTCCGCCCTGCGTGTCACTATGCTGTCCGTCTTCTGAACATGTGGTAGATCGCGAGCAGAATGATGGCTCCGATTACCGACATGATGAATCCTGCGGATTGCCCGGGTCCGTACATTCCCAAGACTCGTCCCAGCCACGTGGCTATAATAGAGCCGGCAATTCCCAGAAGCATAGTAATGATGATTCCACCGGGGTCTTTACCGGGCATCAAAAATTTTGCGACTGCACCGATCACTAATCCGACCAAAGCGACCCATATCCATCCCATAGATATCTCCTGCGCTGAAGTCAGCGGCCTTGCTTGGATGCAGGCGGGACGGGGCGGGTGGGATGTACCTCCTATCCCTAAATGGAGAATTGCGGAATAAGTGCCGGAGGTGGCGGATGGTGCCGCTTCTTAAGTGAATTTCGATGTGAGAAGCAAAATCTTAAAACGCTGAGAACGCAAGGACGCGCAGAGATCGCAAAGAGAATCGCTGATCCTGGTTTTAGATAGCGCAGTCTCGCCAGATCATCTTTTCCTGCTTGGAAAGTTCTTTTTTGCTCATCCACAAAAGTCAGTAAACAGCCATGCCGCTTTTCGGTTGACGATCAGGGATACCTACATGCTAACTTCTCCCACCCGCTGAGGAGGGAGTACATGTCAGGCTTGATCCGTCTGGGGCGCATGATGTTGGGCGTTGGCATGATTGCGCTTGGTGGAACCGGCATAGCTTTCGCCGATTTCATGCTGGAATGGTCGCAAGTGCCTGCACATCTTCCGGCACGCACGACATTCGCTTACATCCATGGGATTGTGTTCATTGCTTGCGGGGTTGGACTGTTTTTTGAAAAGACGATCCGTCCGTGTTCTTTTGTTCTAGGAACTGTGTGGCTGCTTTGGACGCTACTGTGCACGCCTTTTGTGATTGCCGCTCACGGAAAAACTGGTTTGCAGGCAGAACTTTTAGGTATGGCGAGTGGCTTGATGATTTTGGCAGCACTCACCGGTCCGACGATAAACCGAACACTAGCCATCATCTTCCGTTACGCATTTGCACTGTGTATGCCGATATATGGACTGGTGCATTTTTGGTATGCACCCGTTGTGGCTACTTGGATACCAAAGTGGCTGTTCGTACCAATGTTTTGGGCGTATTTCACTGGAGTCGCTCATTGCGCCGCCGGGGTAGCAATTCTGACTGGCGTTTTGGGACGCCTGGCTGCGAAGCTGTTTGCCATCATGCTTAGCTCGTGGATCATCATTCTGCATATCCCACGTGTAATCGCAGCGCTTCATGATCGCCATGAGTGGACCACCCTTTTTATTGCGATTGCCATAACCGGGGCGGCGTGGGTGCTGGCAGGGAGTTATGGCGTAGTTTCCGAAAAACTCTAAACTGCGGCTGTGAATGAATTGAGCCTCTAAACAAATCCGCAAAAATCCGTGTTAAGACGCGGCTTCTTGCTTCCCAGCGTCCATTTCCGAACAGGAACTTTCGCAAGCGGACATCCGTATCTAGCCGGGTGCAACGCTCGTGCGTTTGCTGTCCGAAACTTATCTGGTCCGTCAGATGGTAGAGCGCTTGCACTTTATTAAGCGCTTACAGCTCAGTAACAAAACAACGCCATCCTGTGAGCTACGAGGGAACTATGGGGCCTTCCGCCGTGATGACGCAATCTCCGACTTCGCAGTCTCGAGTTGTTTCCTTGCTTGAATCCTTGGTGCGCGACTTGAAATTCACCATCCGCAGCCTGCGCCGCAAGCCAGGGTTTACTTTGGTTGTGGTGTTGTCACTGGCGCTGGGGATCGGCGCAAATACGGCCATCTTTAGTGTTGTCGATGCGGTCTTGCTGCGGCCGCTGCCGATTCCGAACCCACATGAACTCGTCACCGTCGACGTTGCGGCCTCGCGCGACGTGCCGTTCGGTGGATCGTCTTATCTGGACTTGCAGGATTTTCGTCACCGCAGCCGTGCCTTTGAGAGTCTGGCGATTGATCAGTTCATTTCGGCGGGGATGAGTTCGGGGCAGGGTGAGCCGCAGGTGATTTACGGGCTCCTCGTTTCCGCGAGTTTCCTGCACACCATGCAAATTCAGCCGTCGCTGGGCCGTGACTTCCGGGCGGATGAAGATGAAGTGCCGGGGAAATATCCGGTCGCCATTATCAGCGATGCGCTTTGGGGACGCGCCTTCGCCAACGATCCCAATATCGTTGGGCGGCAGGTGAGGCTGAATGGCAAGAGCTTTACCATCATCGGCGTTACACCGAAAGCATTTACCGGACCAAGTCTGTTTTTCCGTCCTGACTTTTACGTCCCGACCATGATGACCGAGGGTCTGACGACCGATGGCAATGCCCAGCTCACGCATCGCAGTTTTCGCGCTTTTGAGATGACCGGCCGCCTCAAGCCCAGCGTCACGCTAGCGCAGGCGCAGGCTGAGATGGACGGAATCATGCGCGATCTGGAGAAGACTTATCCCGACACCAACAAGAACAGCATCGCATACATCCGATTTGAAATGAAAAAGCGCTTTCTGGGAGATGGCTTTGTATTTCCATCCATTCTGATGGGACTGGTGATCTTAGTTCTGCTGATCGCATGCTCAAATGTTGCAAGCCTACTTATGGCGCGCGCGACTACGCGCATGCGAGAAATCTCCACCCAGCTTGCAGTTGGGGCATCTCGCGCAATTCTGATTCGACAACTGCTGACGGAAAGCGCTGTACTTGCGCTTCTCGGTGGTGCATCCGGCATTCTGCTGGCGCTCGGATGCATTCGTGCTTTTGCATCGTTGTTGCCGGTGCAGGCGGGACCCGGTGGACCGAACTTCCTTCTTGACTTGCGTGTGCTGATTGTTGCCGTGCTGGCTTCGACGCTGGCGATTTTTCTTTGCGGTCTTGCGCCGGCGTTTTCCACGGTGAGGGAAGCAACGGTGAAGGTGACCATGAATGTCCGCGCCGGTTCAGCGGCGAGTGGTAGCTATGGAGCATTGGCGCGAAGGGTTCTTATTGCTGGTCAGATCGCATTGTCTACGATCCTGCTGGTTGCAGGTGGATTGTTCCTCAAGGCATTTGTTCGCGTGCAGCATATTAATTTGGGGTTTAATCCCGATCATGTGCTCTTAGTCACCATTGACCCCACACTCCGCGGCTATAGCGTAGACAAGGCCCTGATATTCCAGCAGCAACTTTTGCAGCAGACGCGCAGTTTGCCGGGAGTTAGGTCGGCCAGTGTTGCTTCGTCGGTGCCATTTCTCTCCGGAGCTTCATGGGACATTGCTATCGAGGGGTATACCGGGTCTGGCGGCGAGAGATTTGTGGATATCGCCACCAACCAGGTCGCTTCGGATTATTTCAAGATGATGCAGATCCCGCTGCTGCGCGGCCGGGAGTTTACGGATCAGGACGACAAGAACTCGCAATTGGTCATGATCGTGAATGAAACCCTTGCGCGACGGTATATCGTTCAGGATGGCGATCTGGAAAAAGCCATCGGTCATAAAATTTCGCTGCGTGACCATGACGGTATTCCTATCGTTGGCGTGGTTAAGGATTCAATTTATGGAAACATCGGTGCACCAATACAGCCAGTCTTTTACATGTCGTATGCGCAAATGGGGCGTCCCAGTGCAACCTTGGAGGTGCGGACCGAAGGTGCGCCCGGCATGATGACCGCCGCCATTCGTGAGCAGATGAAAAAGCTCGATCCTGATATTGCGCCTACTTTCGTGATTCCGTTCCGCGCGGCCGTGTCAAGTTCGGGATTCTTCCTGCCGCGCATCGCTGCCATTCTGGGTGGAGCTTTTGCGGTGGTGGCGCTGTCGCTGGCGGTTATTGGGCTTTACGGTGTGGTGGCGTTTATGGTGGGACGCAGGACGCAGGAGATCGGAGTGCGCATTGCCCTGGGCGCCCAGCGAGGGCAAATTTTACGGATGGTTTTGGGAAATGGAATTTCGCTGGCTTTGGTTGGGTTGTTAGTTGGAACGGTGGGGGCGTTCTTTGCGACTCCGTTGATGGGTGGAGTGTTGATGGATGTGAACCCGCGCGACCCCGTAGTTTTTCTAACCATTGCTGTTGCATTAATTGCTGCGACGCTTGGGGCTAGTTGGATTCCGGCGCGGCGGGCTACCAGGGTGGATCCTATGGTGGCATTGCGCTATGAGTAGATCAGTTCGCGGCGAAAAGCGACCAAGCGAAAGTGAGGCAACTTCTCCCGGTGAATGAGGTTATACTTTCCGGCGAATCCTTCGAGGGACGTCTACATGAAGAGAGCCGGACTCGTGATCTGGGTATTCCTAGCAGTACTCGCAGCGGCGCAAACACCTGCGACTACTCAACCAGCGCCGATTTACATCCATTGCAGCTGGCTGTGGGATGGTAAGGCGGATCGGCCGCAGAAAGATGTTGTCCTCCAAGTTACCGGAGACAAATTCAGCGCGATTCCTGCCCATGCTCCCCAGGCGATCGATCTTCCGGGGCACACATGCCTGCCGGGATTGATTGATACGCATACACACATTCTGCTGCAAGGAGACATCACCGCGGCTGACTACGACGCGCAGTTGCTGAAGCAATCGACGGAGTATCGGACGATTCTTGCGACAGTCAACGCGCGTCGGGCTCTGGAATATGGATTCACTGCGATTCGTGATTTGGGTACCGAAGGTGCCGGCTACGCGGATGTTGACGTCAAAAGGGCGATTAACAATGGTGTGATCCCTGGTCCGCGCATGAAGGTGGCGACGCGGGCGATGTCGATCACCGGTGCTTATCCGCTCTCGGGCTACGCTCCCAATGTTCCGGTTCCACATGGTGTGCAAGTTGTCGACGGTGCCGACGAAGCGCGCAAGGCCGTGCGCGAGGAAATCTTGTACGGTGCGGATTGGATCAAGGTCTACAGCGACCGGGGCTACCACCTGCGTGATGATGGCGTGCTGGATGACATCCCAGATTTCACCCTCGACGAATTGCGCGCCATCGTAGATGAAGCCCACAGAACGGGGCGTCCGGTGGCATCGCATGCTGTGGCGCTGAACGGGGTGCACAATTCGGTCGAGGCCGGAGTGAACTCGATCGAGCACGGAGACTACATCGCCGACGCGGATTTGAAAACGATGGTGCAGAAGGGCATCTTTTATGTCCCCACAATTTATGTAGGAGAGTACGTTGCCCAAGGGCGCGCCTCCGAAGGGGCTCCAGTGTGGTTGAAGATGATGAAGGTACACGAAGATACTTTCCATCGCGCCTTGAATGCGGGAGTAAAAATTGCCTTCGGTACCGATGCTGGCGGCTTTGCGTGGACCGAAAATCCGAACAAAGAGTTTTCCTACATGGTGCAATGGGGCATGTCGCCGCTCCAGGCACTTCGTTCCGCCACGGTGATCGCTTCGGAGTTGCTGGGGATGCAGAAGGAAATCGGTACGATTGAAGTAGGGAAGTATGCAGACATTGTAGCTGTCCCTGGTGATCCGCTTGGTGATATCAGCATTATGCAAAAAGTTGATTTCGTGATGAAAGACGGAGTCGTCTACAAGAAACCGTAGCCTGCAGGAAAAACGCTTTCAGAGTTGTTAACGGAACGAAGCAAACAATGATGATGGCGAAATAGCGACCCTGGGAATTGTTCGAATAGGAAACCGCTCCGCAATTCCTACGAACATGGCGAACAGCATGATGGCGATGTGATGCCCGGTCAGCGTGCAGAAAAGCATCCATCCCCAGCAATTGAGCAGACAACTCCCACCAATCACAAATCCGTAGCGCACGCAATCCCAATTCGCCTTCAGACCCTCCGGCGCGATGGGTCTGGTTTGGTGGCACCTAATAATTGCGCGCCGTTTAATTGGTGTTGCGTGCCATCCTACGGCAAGCATGAAGGAGTAACCGATTGCCAAACGAGGATCGAACCATCCTTGTGACTTGAGGCTCGTGAGGACGAGAGAAACTGCGATGCCAGCGACCACCCAAACGCTCAAGTATCCTAGGACGAATCCGACGATGGCGCGTTGCCTGCGGAACCACAGGCTTCGTGCTGCTACATTTCGCGCGGAGCCGGCGATGAGTGGCAACATCATTGCCACCACCATCAACATCCAGCAATAAGTCTCTGCGGTCCATGACATCACCATAGCGGCACTGCCGTGACGATGGCGGTGAGCAGAGTCCAGTTCTGTCGAATATGGGTGGACACCCATCGCCACCCATGCGAATAAACTGAACACGAAAAGCCACCACTGCGGATGTCGCCAAGTGATTCGAGTCCAGAATGGTAGTGCCAGTTGTTGCATAAATATCGTTAGCTCTTCCTTGCGACCTTTTGCGGTTTAAGATTTTCTTGCCAGCCAGAAAGAACGAAATCTTAAAACGCTGAGGTCGCAAAGGATGCGCGAAGAAAGCTTACTTGTGATAGAGGCTGATTCTCCCAACTTGCAACGCCTTTTTCGGCTCAACGCTTAGCGTTCGCTCCGCTTCCGCATCGGCAAAGTCGGGAATAAATGTAATGCGAATGTTTTTAGGGTCCCAGTCTCCCTTTGCCTCAAGCTTGCGCACAACCTTGCTTACCTCGAAGGCATAGTGGAGTCCACTGCCAGCATGTTTTTCGGTGGAGCGGCTGGCTTGCCCCACACCGAATAGCGACATGTTTCCGGCAAGCAATTCGGGATGCTTGCTGGCGTCTTCCCCGGGAGGAAGATTCAGGTAAACGGAGTAACTGGTGTGGTGATGCGGGCCGGTGATATTTTCTACATTCAAATAAATTCTGCGTGGCGGACCGCCTGCCGATAGGGTCCGCGCTGGCCCCGTGGGTTCCTTCACGGCAAAGCTCGTGCTCGCAGGTTTCCCGGCAAGCGTGACCGGCTTGTCGGTCGCTCCGACCATCTCGGGAATAGGCTTATCTCCCACGCTTAAAATCCTTGGAGCCGAATCGACCGCTGCAGTCGGGTCGGTTTCGTCCTCGTATTGATAGGATAGCGGGTCTGCCGTGCTGTCTACTACATCTTTGGCAACATGGGTGACGATGTTTCCGCCGGAGTCGTGGAAGGGAAACGTCACATCGGTCAGCCAACCCGGGGTTGAAGGATTCTGATGCCCGGACTTGCGCCAGACATTCCATAAACGATCGATGTTCGCATGATGCAGCCAGAAGATCGGATCCAGCCCAGCAGTTTCAAAACTTCCCATCCAACCGCCGACCGCCACGTGCATGCTGCCATGCGGGGTGGCTTCGAGAGCTCCCACGATGTCGCCCTCGCCGTGGTTGAATGCAGTCTCAGGGCCGCCAAAGCCGGGATCGCCGCCGAGGCGGTCGGAGGCATAATCGGGCTCGCTTAAACATTGGCTAATATCGGCGCTCTGTGGTGGAGCAACAATTCCTCCGCTATTGCCGCGTTGACGAACGTTTACCCGCAACGGATTCGGTGTACCGTCCGGGGTGGTAGCGGCGAAAAACGCTGGCGGCAGCTTTCTGGCGTCAGCATTGGTGCCGTCACTGTAATTCCAATAGGGAAGGCTCCATCCGGGATCACCCCCCAACTTCACGATTGTATCGGCAATGATTTGCTCAAAATGAAATAAATACATGCGGTGCCAGGGCAGGAAGAACCACGACACATGCTGACACTGTGCCCAGAACTGGTCGGCATCCGGCGGAATCGCGTCTGCCGACGTGGCAAGCGGATCTGATCCGGGAATGTAGTCGTGGATCGCCGCCTGATATCGCCAACTAGTGGGATCGTTGAGAGGCCGAGTTTGCATTTCTGCAATGGCCTTGGCGTACCACAGCAAAGTGGGATGCCATTTATCGGTTCTGCTTAATTTCCAAACGTCCTGACGTACGCGTGTCCCAGCCATATTGTGCTCCTTGAAGATGGACTTCCTGATTGGAGGACTCAGGCAGTTGTTGCAATGGAGGGAAGTTGTAATTATGCGGAGCGAAAAACTGTTCGTCAAGTGGGTTTGATGACAGCAGGCCAAATCAGCTAAATTCGTTTGGGGCCTTACGCGATTTTCACGACCTTTGCGATTCAAGATTTGAAGAAAACCTTAAACCGCAGGGTTCGCAAACCAAGGCACAGAACTCCTGAGGGTTTATTGTGGCAAGCCAAACATCCGCCCAGCAGGAAGAGAATGATCGTAGCTTTCAGGTTGTGCATTTTCGCCTCCGTGCTATAACGCGGAAGCTGAATGCAACTTGGCTCAACGAAAGAAAAGTTCATCCCGGCGGATATCTCGTTCCAAGGTAAAAGGCCATCTCCAGTTCGGAGATGGCCTTTTGTTTCCCTTAAGCTACTTCCGCTTCAATCACACAGAAAGACGATTTTGTCGGCAGGATGCGCGTCATGCGCAGGCTCGCCTTGGCGAACAGCTCACGGAATTCCTGCTCACTGCGCTCTTTACCTCCCGGGAAGAATAGCATTTCGATGTCGATGAGTTTGGACAAATGCGGCTCATTGCCTGCCGGTACGACAAATTCCAGCAAAACTACCTTCCCATTCGGCTTACTTTGCAGTGCTTTGCGGCAGTTTTGCAGGATCGTGATGGCTTTACTGTCTTCCCAATCATGAATGATGTGTTTCATGAAATAGAGGTCCCCGCCTTCGGGGACAGATTGAAAAAAATCGCCGGCTGCCGTTTTGCAACGCCGATCCAGGTTGTTTTCCTTAATACGCTGCTCCCCGCCTGCGATGATGTCGTGCATGTCGAACAGCACGCCGTGCGTATCGGCACATTCTTGCAAGATGGTGCATAGGGCAAAGCCGTGCCCGCCACCAACATCCACAATGGTGTGGTACTGCGAAAAGTCATAGGCCTCGATCGCCGGATAAATAGCCATCGCGCTCATTGTCGTCATAGCGCGATGAAAGCGGTCGAACTCCACGGCATCAGATGAGAAATACTCAAATGCCGGCTTGCCGGTGACGTGCTCGACTGTCGGCTGTCCGGTTTTCACGGAATGCATAAGGTCGGCAGCAATTTTGTAGTGGAAAGGATCTCCAATCCAGATCACCATGTCGCGCATGGATTGTGGATGGTCCGAGCGCAATAATTCCGCCGCCGGTGTGAGTGCAAAGTGCCGTGGCTGGTTCTCCACAAAAATTCCTACCATGGCCAACAGACGAAGAGAACGATAGAGTGCATCCTCATTTGTATTGGTATGGTTCGCAAGCTCCGCCACAGGTCGTGCGCCGTTGGCGAGCAGGTCGGCTACATTGAGCTCTGCTGCTACCCACAAAGCAGCGTTTGGCACATAGGCAGTCGCGATCTGCATCAACTGCTGCAATGGGTCCTGTTGAGGATGCTGAATTGATTCCTTTTTCTCACTTATGGTTAAAGTTGCCATGATTCCCCTGGTTGTGGAATGGTTGAAACGCCCACAAGTGTAACGCGCAGGCTACGACAGATTTGGCTCATGAGTTTGGACAAATTCTTGGCTAGTGCTTACCAGGCCTGCATAGGTGGGCCATCGATAGTCAGCCTGAAAATCCACCCTTAAATCAGCACTTTTTGCCGATTATGGGTAACGAGTTTTTCTTCTTCAGGCCATAACGCTCTGATTCCAAAGCGCATCCAAATCACTGCTCGACGTACGACGTTGTACTACTGTAATCTGCGGCACGGCTTGAGGGTGCATCAAAATTAAGGACCTTATGCGACACACCCAAAATGGTACAGTGTTGTCCCTGCTAATTTGCCTATTGGGAAGTGTCTCGGTTGCTCAACAGAGCAAAGTCGCTCCTACTACAGCAACAACAAAAACAGTAGCTGTACGGCAAGTGCCCTTGCTTGGCACCGAGGATGGGCTCGCGGTGATCGCCGCGGCACTTGATTCCCGTAACTACATTTCCAGCAAAGCGGACTGCTCGCATCTGGTGCATGACATTTATGAGCGTGCCGGGTTTTCCTACACCTACGTACCTTCGACCGACATTTACGCAGGCACGGCGGAATTTCACCGCGTAACTCATCCGCAGCCGGGAGATTTGATCGCTTGGCCGGGACATGTTGGCATTGTTGTAAGTCCCACGCGGCATACGTTCTACAGTTCATTGAATTCGGGATTAGGCGTTGAGTCCTACGATTCGGATTACTGGAAGCAGCGTGGCCGACCGCACTTTTTGCGCTACGTGAAAGGGGCTTCAACCGTAGACACCAGCAGCCCAAAAGCTCCGGTACTGAAGTCCACCAGTCTGGAAACAAGAACGCCATCGGGCACGCTGGAAGTAAATGATGCAGATGATGCTCCGGCACCAGCAGCTCCGCAGAAACTGGAGCCAGTCCAGTTCCCGCGTTTATTGGTTGTCGATTCTGCACGGCCGACGACCGAGGACGTTACTGAAACCGTGACTAACGCGGTGGGTCATGCCGCTGACAATTTGAAAGGACGAAATATTTTTGCACAGCCGCAAACTCTTGTCGTGCTTCGCAGCATTCAAGTGGAGAAAGTAAAACTTAAAGGCAGTACAGGATGGGCTGATATCTCAACTACAGAATCGGCATCCCTCGTAGGAGGACAGTCAAACCTGAAAAAGCGTCAGCAAAAGCAACGCTGGATTTTGCGACGTCGCGACGCGCAGAGTTGGGACCTTGTACCTCCGCAGGGAACTGTGTATCTCAATCAGGATGATGCAGTGAAGCTCATGTCACAACAACTGGCGGCTATGACTTCCGAAGAATCGTCTGACATGCGGCAGAAAGCGCAACTGGCGGCGGTACTGGGGGCGCTTTTGCAAGTGAAGAATTGATTGAACGAGACGAACTCACTCGTTCGGCAGGTTATAGATTCGTATCAGGCTACGCCGCTCGATGGGCGGCAAATCCGAAGGTGTTTTTAAGGCAGGGCCGAAGCCGATACAAACCTCTTCAAGTTTCTGAACGCTATCTGGTAACGGGTTTCCCCGATACGACTTCATACTCCCCATTCACCATCGCCATCAATCGCCCCGTCCGCCGCATGTTGACACAGTCATATTCGTAGACAGATCCGCAAATTAGACACACTTGATAGTCGCGTCCGCGGCCTCCCGTGTGTGGCCACGAGAATCGGTGCGGACAAAGTTTTTCGATGAGCCGTCGCCAGAAAATAGGGGAAGCCATGTAGGTAATGAGTCCTCAAAAATCGCAAAAATTGCGCGTGCGCTTGGGCATTGTAAGCCGGATTGCAGCCATTGGATTTAATGAGAAGGACATTACCGAGGTTCAGGGAACCTGCGTATGGTGACCCGCGCACGCAATGTCCCAACGCAAAGGCCAATTACTTCCCTTAGGTGACAGGATTTCCCCGTCAATCTCGCCTACCTTACACCTAACACCTAGCCAGTTCGCGACTCAGCGACTAGGTAACAAGGGGTAATCAATGGCCGCTCCCAATCCCTCGGTTTTACGGCGCAGTTCCCGGGTGCAAATGAATGTGCCCATACTAGTCACCAGCCTGGAAAAGCCCAACGCTTTTTCTGAAGTGTGCGAAACCTTGGTGGTGAATGCGCACGGCTGCTCGCTGCGCGCCAGCAGCAAGCTGGAAGCCGGCGCTCCGGTGCAATTCCAGACGAAAGACGGCAACTGGACGATGGCCCACATCGTTGATTGCCAGCCGTTGAATCACGGACGAACCAGTTGGATGCTAGGTGCAAAGCTCGATAAGCCGACTAACTTCTGGGGACTCGAAAACTATCCGGAAGATTGGGCGCAGTTGATCGAAATGCCCTCCCCAAATAAACAGCGCCAACTGGTGAAACCCGCGCCACTCGCGGATTTGCACGCGGTAATTGCCGAGCTAGTCGAGCCGCTGCATGCCGCGGTCAGCGAGATCCGGCAGAAGCTGGAGCGGAAAGAGGCCAACCGCAGTCAGTTCGAGATTTCTCTCTCCTATATTCCGCCCGAGGTGGAAGAGAAGATTGCTATCCGCCTGCGTGAAGAATTAGGCACGCAGGTGATGGATAAAACACGCATACAGGCCGAGAGTGTTCTTGAAGCCACCAAGGAAGCTGTTAGCAAGCGGATCACCGATGCCCGCAATCAATTTCGCAGCGAGCTTGCCGCCGAGCTGCAAAAAGTTGAAGTTCGCGCGCAAGGGCTCTCGGATGAAATCACCGCAGCTGTACAAACCCATTTCCATTCGGCTGAGGAACAACTGGAGCAGCGATTGCTTGAAGCCGGAATTCGTCTTGAGCGGCGAGGAGAAGAATTCTTCCGTACTCTGCAACATCGTCTTGGTGAAGATCACAGTGCCTATCGTCACGAAATGCAGCAGGTGCATGCTTCGGTTGCCTCGGAAGTCGCGGATATTCACGCTGAAACATCCAACTTATTGAACCGTATGGCTAAGCTGGACGCATCGGCCAATCATCTGGAAAACGAGATGGATCAGCGTTTGCTGCGTGTCTCCAGCGACATCATTTCCGGTGCGCGTACCCAACTGGAAAGCGCCTTGAACGTTGTGCTCAAAGATTTGGGTACGCGTAACTCGAAAGAACTCAATGCGCAACTGGAAGACGCCAGCAATCGCCTGAAGATTGTCCAGAAGGGAATTGAAACCTCGGTTTCAGATTTGGTTAGGGCCAAGGTCACCGACAGTCTCGTTTCTTTCGGACAGACCATCGAAGCGTTGGCGCAAGATGCGGTCGTGCGTTGGCGTGATGGTCTGGCAAGTGACCTGAATTCGATGACTGAGATTTTGGAAAGAAAACCGCAAGTGAAGGCGGCGGCAAACGATTAATCAATCCAGAGGCAGCCCCATTTTAGTCGCGCTTTTCTCGACGCAATGATTGTTGTGTGGCGCATGCTATTGCACGGCGGCGGAAACGTGGCTTCTCACCCCTTTTTCTACACCCTGCTTATTGCGCACAACCCCTTCCTCATAAAAACTCAGAACGGATGAAAGACCAGAGAAGTCTTAAAACCATAGCTGGCTGGTTATGGCGTCTGTTGCAGGTCAGATTTTGCATGACAAAATGTTTACTTTTTCACCGCAGATTTGGTGGCGGCAACAAATGCCTCCAAGTTGCTGTTGTCAACCACGGCGGAACCGGTGTCCACAAATGCCGGGATGGGGGCAAAGCTGTCTCGGGCCCAGTCGTAGTTCAGTTTTTCCAGTTTGTGATGGTGAAGGTCGTCGAGCATCTTCAGACCTACATACGCCATGGTGTATGGCTTTTGTGAGATGGTGGCGGAAATCGTGCCTTT
>Ga0068858_100000916_pt1 | contig 30580 bp, 21 predicted proteins | sample KBSSwiS12_FD_66589 | JGI IMG/M metagenome (GOLD analysis project Ga0068858, IMG submission 66589) | Switchgrass rhizosphere microbial communities from Kellogg Biological Station, Michigan, USA - KBS Switchgrass S1-2 | ecosystem: Host-associated > Plants > Roots > Rhizosphere > Soil ... | reverse complement strand
TAGGGAGTGGCGCGCAACGCCCGACGCCTTGAGGACTCGGCAGAATATGAGCGCCTGGCCAAGCGGGTTTTGCGCTTTTGGCTTGGGTTACATGGCTGTACAAAGCATCCTTAAAATCGTACGCAGCTATGCGCACAGCAGCGTATCCTCTGGGAAATATCCGGCCACTATTTCACAATTCTGACTGCCACAGGGGCCGGCGCTCTTACGGGAAGCGCGCCAACAACAGGATCCCCCCCGACCGACCTTATGTGAACGTCCAATAACGGCATTGATTGCGACACACCGTCAAGGATGACTCTTTGGGCCGTCTGGGGAGTTTGTGCCGCCACGACGCGGGGAGAGACCGCATTCTGAACACAGAGACAGATAAGCGCCGCGGCTATCAGCGTGAGAATAGATTTTGCGTAAAGATCCAGCTTTATCATTTAAGAATCCTATCACGACCCGTTCTCCATAACACGCTCAGCAGAAGGCGATGTCTAGGAAACTCATGGCTGGGTTTAGAACAATCCTCACATGAATGAGGCGAAGTGAGACGTCCTACCGCGATGACCCAACCCAACAGTGCGCTTTGCTAGCGTTTCGGCGATGAAGCCCGCTGCGTGTCGGGTGGATTCGTCCCGGGCGGGTAGACCAGAATCTCCACGCCTCCACCGGCTGCCTTAGCATCCGCGGATTTTCCTTGGCCGATGGTTTTGATCCGTGTATCGGCCAACTTGAAATTTTGTACCAGGTAATCGCGAACTACCATCGCTCTCGCTTCTGTCAGCAGACGATTCTTTTCCGTGTCGCCCTTCATGTCCGTGTACACGGCCACAACCGCCAGGCCAAACGCATTGGTTTCAAGAAAGTTTCCCGCTTCATTTAGCGCCTTTGCATTTTTGAGCTTGGCGGTGTCTGGCTTATCGAAGAGCTTCACCGACTCGTACGTAAAGTTCTTGCTGACTCCTGCGCTCGGCAGTTGCGGAATTTCGTGCTTCGTCAGATCGGCCGAATCTTCATATCCTCGCCTGTTGAAGAAGCCGCGTAGAAGGAAATTGTGTTTGAGCGCCTCCATATCTTCTTGCATGGCGGCTGCTCCGGCATTGATGCGCTGATAGACGCTTTTGTCGTTGATCAATGCTCCCATGGTTCCGGTACCCTGATTGATCTTACTGCTTATGGACTTAAGGTCTTCGGACGTACTCGCGACATTTTGCATGGCGCCTCCCGCCGAATCCAAAAGTCCGTTGGTCTTCTTCATCAAATCCGAGAATTCGAGCGGTTGCTCGCCTTGGATCAGATCGCCATTGCTCACCTGCGGAGCGCTGTCGGATCCGAATGCGATTTCCACGTATTTATCGCCTACCAGCCCCTCGGATCGGATCGCCGCTACGGAATCCTTCTTAATCACGTTTCGAGTCGCGTTCTTCAGATCCATCACCACCCGCACCTTATCGTTAGGCGCGCGCGGCAGTTGGATGCGCACGATGGTGCCTTCGTGAATTCCTCCTACCCGCACGTCAGCGCCGTTGGGCAAACCGGCCACGGTCCGGAAGTCCGCATTGAGGCGATAGGTTGAACTGAACATGAACTGCTTGCCGCCGATCCAAAACACGCCCGCGGCAAAAATGAGCAGCGTCGCAATGATAAAGGCACCCAGTCGAAAAGTTCTGGACATAACTCACCACCTTAGGAACTCTCCTTTAGGAATTGAGTGACGAAGGGATGCTTGCTCTCTTGCAACTCGGCAAGAGGCCCTTCAGCCAAAATGTTTCCTTCATGGATAAGAGCCATGCGATCCGAAAACGCTTTCGCGCCGCGAATGTCGTGTGTGACGACGATGGCTGTCATTTTCCGTTTCTGCTTAAAATCTAGAATCAACGTGCCAATTTCCGCGGCGGTAATTGGATCCAGTCCAGCGGTGGGCTCATCAAAGAGCAGAATACTTGGATCCAACGCAAGAGCACGCGCCAGGCCCACTCTTTTTTTCATACCTCCGGAGATCTCGGAAGGCATCTTCTCCAGGTCTTGCTCCATCCCCACACTTTCGAGGAGTTCCCGTACGCGCTCTTTTCGGTCTGCGTCGGCCATCTTGGTGTGCCGGTTCAAAGGAAAGGCGACGTTTTCCTCGACCGTTAGCGAATCATATAGCGCAGCCTCTTGAAATAAGAAGCCCACTTTTTTCCGCACTTCATTCAATTGGTTTGCGTCGAGATCGTTGATCCGCTGCCCCTCAATTGACACCGTGCCTGAGTCGGACGGCTGAAGGCCGATGATAAGTTTCAAGAGCACACTCTTGCCAGTTCCGCTCCGCCCCAGTACTGCTACCGTCTCGCCGTGTTCTACGCGCAGACTGATTCCATTCAAGACTTTTTGATCGCCAAATGTCTTGCGCAGATCGTCGATCACGATGGGAGGTGCATCCCATTCTTTATTCATAAGCTCACCCCCACACCATTTGAATAAGTCGCACCAGCACCACGTCCGCGAGAATCACGAATAAAGAAGACAGTACGACGGAGCTGGTAGCGGATCTTCCCACGCCTTCCGTGCCTCCCTTGGTACGCATTCCCTGAAAGCACGCAACAATACCGATAATGAAGCCAAAGACCGCCGTTTTGAATGTTGGCGGAATGAAGTCGCTGAATAACACATTCTTAAAGCCGTTCTCGAGAAACAGACGGAACGAAATCGGATCCGCCAGCGTGTTCGCCAACCATCCCGCGATGAGGCCGGAGAAATCAGCAGCCAGCGTCAGCAGAGGAAGCATCAGGACGCAGGCGAGCACACGCGTCGCAGCCAGAAATTTATAGGGATTGACCGAGGAGGCTTCCATCGCGTCGATTTGCTCGGTAACTTTCATCGACCCAAGCTCCGCTCCAATGCCGGCTCCGACGCGCCCCGCGACTACCAGGCCGGTGATCACCGGGCCACTCTCCTTGATGATGGAAAATACGATCACCGCAGGAAGCAGGGACTTGGCCCCGAAGCGGGTCAGGGCATCGTGAGTCTGTAGGGAGAGTACTACGCCGGTGGCCGCCCCGGCCAGTGCGACCAAGGGCAGTGACTTGGCTCCGATGGTGTCGCACTGGCGGACTAATTCTCCGAGTTCGGAAGGAGGCGCTACCGCTGCGCGGAATACCCGCGCGCAGAACAAACCCAAGTCTCCAAACCATTCAAATCCCTTCACGAAAATCGAGTTTGCGCGAGTCTCATCTCGCAAGCCGCCAGGTGCGAGCGTCCTAGAGATCGTATTCAACATCGCAGTATCCCCTTCGGCTTAACCATGAGCCAATCTATTGCCAAACTCAAAAACACTTTTGATTTCAGAGGCCTAGACTCTCTCACTAACCTGCAATTATTACCTGATTCTTTCCAATCGCAATCAGTTCACGCAAATAACCCGCCTTACGCAGCCGCTCCTTGTTATGGCTCGCTCCCGTTTCTAGCAGTAGGCCGCTACTCCTCCGCTGCTCCAGCGGTCGCGGGAACGATTCAGAGGTACGTTAGTCCAGACCGATGAAACTATTGGTCAGCATGATCATGCCGGATACGATCCGGTGATGTAATTATGCAAATGGCGAATTGTATCGTCCTGCGCGCCGATGATCCAGTTCACCAGGTCGCCGATAGACACGATACCGATGACTCGGTCGGCTTCGAGAACTGGAAGATATCTGATCTGGCGCGAGCTCATCACGTACATACATTGGCCAATGGTCTGTTCTGGCGTGACAAACAACACGGGCGCGGTCATGATCTCGTGAACTTTCGTGGCGCGCGATTGTCTCGCTTTGAGGATGACCTTACGTGCATAGTCGCGCTCCGTGATGATTCCGACCAAATGTCCGGCGCTGAGAACAACTAATGCGCCAATGTGCCTTTCTGACATGATTTCAATGGCTTCATAAACGCTGGCATCGGGCGAAATTGACCAGAGCGCATGACGCTTTTGACCAAGCACCGACCTTACAGTTTCATTCAAGTCGATCGCTCGCGGTGAGGCAGTGGAATGCATTGCTCTGTCCTCCTGCGTGAATTTTTTTCCTTCGGAAGTCAACCTGAGACACCATGAAGGCGGGCACCCTAGCCCGCTTGGACCTTCAAGAGATTGTTGACTCGCCTGACGCCTTCGGTCTGTTTGGCAGTTCGCTCCGCTTCATCCTTAGCGGCCATGGTTTCCACTTGGCCGTGCAAGGTAACAACTTGATCGATAACGTCAATGTTTATCTTTCGTGATGGTGTGTCGGGATTATCGATAAGTTTCGCTGTGATTTTGGTATGAATCCAGGCATCGTCAAGCGAGTTCCCTATCTTGTCACCGAACTCCTTAGCCTTCTGGCGCGCAGCACGTGCCATGTCCTCTGTATACTGACTGCGGGCGACTTGACTAGATTGGACGACAATTTTATCAGTAACCACCAAGTTCGATCGCCCGTTCTTGGCGAGATCGACCGCCTTAGTTCTAAGCTCCTCGGTAGGCACAGTGCCAGACAGAATCACTTCATTCTTGTCCGCCTTTGCGTCCACGCCGATCCCTTGAAGCTGAGGGTCAGATGAGAACTGTGTCTTGATGGACTGCTCCATTTCGGAATTGCTAGATGCTGCGCTGTTCTTCCCGTTGGTGGAGCAACCGTGTAGTAGTAGAGCGCCCACAATCAATGCAATCGGTAGTAGTATCCTCATGGATCACCTCCAGCTAATAGATTGCTTCAGCGACCCGACCGTTGCATTCTGAGCGAAACACATTCAAATCAAAAGGGATATTCTCCCAGGAACTCATGCCGATTGTTAATAGGATTGAGGTCTGCTATCAAGAAAAAAGAAGTCTGACAATTCCCGAACTCATACTGATTGCGGATACACGAGTGAACGCGCAGGATTGGGCCTCTTGCGAGAGGTCGAAGAGCGCCGAATCAACCTTCTGGCGCTTGACCCAGCTGGTCGAGCCGTCGTTATTGAGCTGAAACGTGGAAACGATGAGAAACGCCTGCTGCAGGCGTTGTCGTATGATCTCTACCGGAATCGGCGTTTATAGAAGAAATCGACGCCGAATAGGCCATTGTCTTCTCGTGTAGCAATCAGAGACCATTCTGCGTTAAGAGCCCATTCTACACGCACGATTTGTGCATCAGGTTGCGTGAGATTCGTGATGTAGGTGAAGGTCAATCCGCTAGTGATCTGCTGCTGCATCGTGAGTCGCGCCTGGGGAAGTTCCGACCCGCCGGTAAACGTGGGGTCGATTTTGAGCTGGCTGACTCCGAAAACGCGCTGCAATTGACCCGCGATCGGATTCGACACTGCTTGGCTGAGGAGCGCCGATCCCCCCATTTGCTGCAAATTCTGCGGCGGGGTACTGGGTTGGTGCGCAACGAGGACAGGATCCGAAGTGGGGTTTTGCCCGGCGGCGAGCAGCCCAACTATTTCCGTGAATGGAAGCGGCGGGTCGGACTGATAGGCCAGGTTCATATTGTTAATGGGCCCGCTGACATTCAGAGTGACTTCCACGCCCCGGGCCTTGGTAACCAGGCTGAGATTTAGGATGGGCTCGATCTTATTGGGATTGTAAAAAGAAACGGCGGCGTCATTCACCGTGTATTTGGTTCCGAAGAATATCAGGACGCCTTCCGTCACCGTCACCCGGCCCAGCACCCCAGGATTGGCGACCGTTCCCCTGACCGTCAGAGCCCCTTGTACCCGCAGGTTTTCAGCCACACTGGTTTGAAAACTAGCGCCGGTCGCCGTTCGGACATTGAGATTCAATTTCATGCTGTCGAGAGGTCCGCGGGACGCCGTTGTTTCTGTTGGCGGTGTGGAACTGGCCAGAATCGAGCCGAAATCGCTTTGCGGATTGAATTTCACTGTCCGAATGTTTACGTCGCCGGAAAGCAGACTGCTCTCATTCGTCCCGTTCAATTTCACATTTGCATTTCCGATGACGCTCACCCCTGAAGCTTGCCGAACTCGCACTTGATTGGCGCGCGCCGCAAGTGCATAGGTAAACGTCGAACCGCTTCGCCCGACAAAGCCGGTGACCGTGATCTTCCCGCCGCCCGATTCAGCAGTAAGAGACTCGATTCTCGCAACGTCGCCGCTAAACTGGATAACGCCGTTGGCCTTAGAGATTCCGGTTGGCATATCCTCGGTCTGGAATGCGGCATCTTTCAGCTGCAGCCTGCCGTTCGCAGTGGGCTTACCAAACGGCCCTTGAACTCTCGCGTTGAGCGCGAGTTTACCGTCTGAGCTGATATCCGGATCAAGATCATGCAAGAGCGCCAGATTCGCATCGCCATCCACGGCCAGATCGAATGCAACTGGTTCCAGTGCGACGCTTCCGGTCACGGCAATCCGCGTCGAATTCCCCACCAGGCTGGCTCTCTGCACGTGTATGGCAGACTGGCTCGCAGTGAATTCGATGGGTCCTTCATTCCGTAGCGCCAGTGTAGCGGTGCGCGGGGGACCCGCTAACGCCGCCTTGGGCTTGGCGGAAATCTCCAGCTTCGAAAGCTGCGCGGTACCGCGAAGATTCGCCGGTTTAAGAATCGCGACCGAACCGTTCACGCTTCCCTCGGCGACAGCGTCGAAGTTTTGCAGACTCCTAGTATTTCCAAGTCCCAGCAAACCGCTCCAGTTCGAATAGCTCACATTCTTGAACGTCAACTGCCCGGAAGTCTTATAGTCGCCCGCGAGTTCGGTTTGAAACTTCGCAGCGATCGTCGACTGAGCGAGATTAGAATCCAGGTCTACGTTGACCACTGAACCGATCTGTTCCGCGCTGGCGTGGAATTCACCGTAGTCGCGGCCATTCATCCGCAGGCCGCTGCTGGAAACAGTGCCTTGCAGACTCGCGAGCCGGATTGTTGGCCCGGGGGTATTGATAGCGGCGGCTCCATCGATGTTCAGGCTGATTTGTCCCGAGAGTCCGGGACGCTGCACCTTTACGTACTGGATTTGCCCAAGCTCTAGTGAGTTGCTCGCCACGTGCAACCGAAGATCTCCTCTGGATAAATCCTGGATCGGATGCGAGAACGATCCCGCTAGCGTCAATCGGTTCGGGCCGGCCGAAAGGTTCAAAGAAGGCAAGTCCACCAGTACGTTGGAATAGTTAACATGCCCTTCGATCCGGTCGAACGGCTGCTTATAAACCACGGCTTTGGTGAGATCGACATCCAGATCGGCGCGCGGATCATGCAAGCTTCCGGAAAGTTGGCCCTTCGTAGAAAGCAAGCCGCGCGCAGGAAAATCGTCTCTGCCGGCTAGCGCGAGCGCCTGCTCGATGGGGAGGTTCTGGATCGAAATGCTGGCTGTCGTCGGATATTCCGGGATCAGCGCAGTCTTACCATCCGCACGGATGTTTGAGCCGGCGAAGTTGGAATCGATTCGATACGAAAGCTGCGTGCCCGCAGTTCGCGCGTCGGCCGTAAAATCGCCGAGATTACGCCCTCGCGCCCGAAGTCCGCGAACCGTAATGTTGCCGCTCACGGCTGCTATCTGCAGGCTGGAGTTTCCTCCAATGGATTGCAAAGTTGCATCGGCATCCAGGTTCGTTTGCGCGAGCCCACCCAAATCCGGCCGACGGCGCTGAATGGCAGGCAAGCGATCGAGAGCCACCTGATTGGTATCCACATGAACATGCAATCGGCCTGTCGAGAAGCTGTTCAGAGGATGCTCGAACGAAGCCGCTAAATTCGCGAGCGCACTTCCGGATGACATCTGCATAGACGGGATATTGACGAACTGTTCCCCATAGTTCACTTTCCCTTGGATGCGGTCGAAGGGCTGGTCGTAAGCAGCGCCATTCACGATCGTGAGATCGGCACTTCCCTGCGGATCGCCGGCGGTTCCCGAAGCCTGCGCCGAAAGAGCAAGATCTCCGCGAATCGGAATTCGGCTTTGTCCAGTGAGCGCGAGCACATCCTGTACATCCGCATTGCGCACCACCACATTCGCATGCAGCGGCGCCGATGCCTTCAGCTCCCATTGATCCAAGCCCACCGAGCCGGACAACTGCGCCTGCAAGGGCCCGCGTGTCAGTACACCGTTCTTGATGGAGGCGCCGGTCCGTGTCGCCGCCAATTCCGCCGTGAGTTGATCGAAATGGCGCTCCTCCACAACGAATCGGCGAGCTGCCACGTGGCCTGTGACTTGGGGAGAGCGTAAGGTTCCCATCATGTGCGCGTCCAGTACGATCGATCCGCCGGTGTCAAATTTCACGGGAAGGTTGGTGGCAGGCCGATTTGAGAATAGAGTGGAACCCGGAAGGAAGTCATTCAAATTCGCGGAGGTCATGCGGACATCCATCCCATCTTTCAAAGAACCGGAAAACTCCAGCCGGCTCGCTGGAAAAGCGAAGTAGGATCGCCCGACTTCCAGCGAATCGGCGGGTCCATCGTAATGCGCATTCAGCTGGCCGCTCACCGGAACTCCACGGTTTCCCGGGCTTACAATTAAGCGCGCATGGGCCTGGAGCGAACTCTCCTTGGAGGAACGGAGGTTGCCTTTGACATCAACAGGTCCAGCAATGATGCCGCTCCAGGCCGGTCTACGTCCGGTTAGCGTCGCAGCCACTTCTTGTATGGCGAAGTTGTTAATTTTCCCTTCGACCTTGTACTCCGCCCTATCAACCAAGTGTGCGCCGCCGTCAAATGTGCCGCCCGCGATAGAAACGCGGAGTGGGTTCGCACTAATTTGTTTTGGATTGGCACGGACCTTGGCATTTAGGCTCGCGTTCGAAATACTCACGTCGCCTTGACGTAGCGCCAATTGCTGTCCGCCTACACTGGCGTCAATAGAATAGTCCGAAGCGTTTTTAGTAGTCGCCGTTCCGTCGATCCGCATCCTGCCGTCTGCTCGACCCCTAAATTGCAACATCTCGCCGGTCTCGCGGACATTCAAGTCCGCGCTGAACTGTAACGATCCCTTTTCCAGCGCCAAATTACGCATGGTCCCGAAGGCCTGTAGAGTCGATTGCCCCAGCGCCAGCTTCACGGCTCGGATCTGAACGCTGTTCTGATCGCTTTTCATCTCTACATCGGCATATAGAGTGTTGAGAGTGTGATCGCGCCTGGCCCCCGGGATCGACAATCCCAGCGTCCGCCTCATCTCCAGCACATCGAGTTGTGCGTTCAGCCGACCGGAAAGCACTGGCGCCGCGAGGTGTTCCAGCACAGCATCCAGCGTCACTTTAGAAGAAGCAGTGGCTAGAATTGCCTCTTTAAGCTGGATGCGGTCCCTTTCGATGACCAACGGGAGATTCACGGCGATATTCAGCCGCGGATTGCGGCCCGACTGAAAATACAGCGGAGTCATCGAGACCTGTCCGCGATATCGCTGAACAATGGCCTCATAGATCAAGCGGGCCTGAAGGTTTTCACCGCTGGCCTGATAGTTCGCCTTCTGATCCGCGAAATCGATCGATCCGTTGTTCACGGCGAAGCGTCCGATTGCCAGGTCTACTATCGTTTGGAGGCCATTCTGATCGCCGCTCCGTGTGATGTGGGGGTTTGGCACATTGGTTCGGCCATCCGGGAACACAATGACATTCACCTGGGGTTGATCCACGGTCAAAGATGCGATGTCCACTTTGCGTGTTCTAAACAGAGACGCGAACCTGAGTTCAACCCTGAGATGCCGCACCCATAGAAGCGGCTTGGCGCCCACCGGTTCCGTTCCGTGCAGGGCGAATTGCTCAATGTCGGCCCGCAGGCGCCGCCAATCGAACCCGAACGACGCGATCTCAACTTTACCGCCGGTTGAATCCTCCACCGTCTGGACAATCTTTGTTCGCACGAAATCGCGAAACCACTGGCTTTGCGCAACGAAAATACCTAGGCTGATGCTAGCCACCACCATGAGACTGAACAAAGAACCCAGTGCGATCCACAATACTTTTCGACGGCGCGGATTCATTTGAGGGCCTCCTCGTTATAGACAATGGGCGCATTCTTCTCGGACTCATCCAACCAGGCGAAGAACTCCTGATTCACGCGCTCGCCGGTGATGGCCTGCTCGATTTCCGGGCGCAGGGACTCCAGGTCGAGCTTGGGCTCTCCAGCTCGCTTGAACTCCGGCAAGTGCTGCTGATAATAGGTACGCACCTCAGCGTCCAGGATCGGCGTACCGGTCGCAAAGCGAACGTTAATAAAGCGAAGAACGCTAAGCTGCCAATTTAGGTGTCTCCGCAACTCCTGATCGCTGATGCCGTAAGCCCCCAGCGCTCGCTGGTAAGCGGCCTCCGAGCCGAGACTCTGTTTTAACTGCTGTAGCAGCGCTTCGACATCTCTTGAGTCCGGACTCGAATATACACCGGCCTGCAGTTCCTTGCGAATGAGCGCTTGATCGATCAGCCGGCCCACGGCCTTTTTCTGCTCGCTCAGATCAAAGGCCGGCGGTTCACGGTTGAGTAGCTTCGTCAGACGGATTTCCCTGAGAATGTCGCTGTGTTTGATGCTGTGGCCGTCCACGATTACGGAAATCCGATCGACGATCTCGGCGTTACCGAAACGCATGCACACCAAGAACGCTATGCAGTACTTGCTCATCAAAAAGTCTGCCCTATCGAGAAGAAAAACTGAAAATGACTGATATGATTCTGGACACTCTGGCAGGGCCCGGTGGTGACCCCGGGGCCGCACGCGAGCAGTTGGTCAACGGTGCCTTTGAAGCCCAAATAGGAGGGTGGGTTGATGCTGTAGGCAAGGTCGCCGCGCACCGGGCCTAGCGGCGTCTTGTAGCGAATGCCGAATCCTACCGCATGAACCATGTAGTTGAAATCAGAAAGATCGCGCTGGTTGACACGGAATGAAATGTTCCGAAAGTCTTTGTAGATGTTGCCGGCATCGTGGAACACAACTCCGCCGATGTTATTGCCGAGAAGGGGGAAGCGAAGTTCGACGGAATTAAAAAACTGCGCGTTTCCGCCGAGGGGGAAACCGGTTGGCGACGTAGCGTCGCCGCCTGGACCGGCGGGCGTGCCGAGGTCGCGAGGCCCCGCCTGATTTTCAGGAAAGCCGCGATGAGTTACGCTCCCCCCACCGAAAAACTTTTCAGGAAGCGGAATGGCGTCAGCCGAATCGAGCCCGGCGGGCACATGAAACGGAACGATCACTCCAAAACTGGTTTCCCGCGCCAGAATGACGTTCGGTGTGAGGCGATGGTAGGTGGCGTTCCGCGCCAAAACCCGCGCGAAGCTCCGTTGCGATCCGAAGAGGCGCGACGCGACTCCTGCATCAACGGTGTTGTAAATCCCGCGGTGTGTATCGGCCGGGTTATCACGGCGATCTTGCACATAGTTCGCTGAAAAAATCCCAATCCGGACTGGCTGCAGCAGTTGCGGCACCAGCAATGACGGGATCACTACGTCGCTGGTGGTCACGCGCCGATAGGCGAATCGAATCAGCAGGGTACTGGGTTTCGAGAGCTGCTGCGATAACTGGATCGCTGCTTCCTCGCGCCTGGATGAGAAGGTTCGCACGTCGCGCGTAAAGCTATATAGCGTGGTGAATGTAATGTTCCGTCCTTCCACGTTTTGAAAGCGCGGAGCCAGGTAGTTGACTGACGCCAGTTGCTCCAGATTCGAAATCCTCCCGCGGAGAGACACGGAGTGTCCGATCCCAAAAAGATTCAGCCGGCTAAGATCCGCCGAAAAGCGCGGACTGAATCCGGCACTGCCACCGGGCGTCGAAAGATCGCTGGTGGTACCTCCGATGCGTGCGATTTCCGCGCCGACGCCCAGCGCCAAACTGTAACGGCTTGATTCTTCAAAGTCGTAGAGAACATGCTTGTGCTCCGTGTCCCCGTCTGAATTTTGAATGGCCATGTCGATTTTGGCAAAGAGTCCCAATTGATACAGCTTCCGCTGCGCATTGGAGAGCGTAACCAGGGACAGAGGATCACCCGGCTGCATCGTTAGAGCGCGGTCCAACACCCGCTGGCGCGTGGTTTTGATGCCGCTTGTGATGACATCTTGCACGTACTGGCGCTTGCCTTCGACTACGCTGTAAACCAGATCCAGGTGATTGGGGACGGTCGAAGGAGTGGCCGTCCAGCGAAAAGCCGCCTGGGGAAAACCCATCCGGAAATATTCCGTCAGGATGGCGTTTTGATCCGCGGCGATCGTGGTCTCGCTAAAGGGCTGACCTTGCGTGGAACCGCATTGCGCCAGCAAATCGTTGGCGTCCAGGCTATCGACGCCCTCCAGCTCTAGCGTCGAGACATACAACTGCGGCCCTTCCTCGATTCGGATTCTGACGGCAACGGCGCCGGGCTTCCCTTCATAGTCGTCTAGAATGACTGGAGTCACCTTAACGTCGCGAAAGCCATTGGATTTATAGAGATTCGAGATGGACTCCACATCCTTGTTGACAAAGCCCTCGCTGTAACGGCCGTGACGCATTCGGAAAGAACTCGCCTGCAGGAACATTCGCTCGCGAATATCGCCGCTGGAGAAATATCGATTCCCTTCGATATCGACGCTGATAATCTTGTGCCGGGCACCTCGCGTTATCACATACTCGATGATGGTGTTCTCCGGGTCCTGGTCGCGTATCCGAAAATCGATTTGTGTTTCATAGTAGCCTTTCGACTGAAAATAATCCCTTAGATTGCGAGCGCCTTCCATCAGGAGATCGCGATCGACGGACTGCTCCTGGAATACGGGCACATACCGCTTCAAGACTCGCTTGGAAACGTTCGTCTCCACCGCCTGCACACTCACCTTAGGACCCGCCTGTATTTCCAGCTTTGGCTGCAGCTTGCGGGTGGCCGAATGATATTCGGGCGGTTGCGGGTCGACCTTTGCCGTAAGCCGGTCCTGCTGCTGATATTTCTTGAGGATGCCAGCGACGCCGGCCCGGGATCGATCCTGGGTGACCTTCCGCCACCATCCTATGAACCGCAATCTCCAACCGGTAGCCCGAAGGATGGTCTCGTCGGGCAGTTTCGTATCGCCCTCAATGATGGGCATCTCATATCGTGCCCGGGGGCCCATCTGGACGATAAATTTTACGTTGCGCTGTTGGATGTCCGGCTTATCCTCGGTCTCGACCCGGATGGTGTGTTCGTAAAGCCCGTTTCTCTCCAGCAGACGGTGTAAGTTTCGCTCTGCGGAGGCAATATCGTCCTCGCGGTACGGAGTTCCCAATGCCAGCCGGGTCACGTCCTTCAATTCTTCGCGGCTGGGAGGTCTTTTGACCTTGCCCTCGACGGCGATATGCCCCACAAACCAGTTATTCACCGTCATGATACGGACTGCCACTCCTTCGCGTTCGGGGTTCACGTCGATCTGCACATCTCGAAACCGCCCGGTAGCGAACAACTGGTCGATAGCGGCGGCGGCGTCGGCGGCGTGAAAGGGAGTTCCCACTTTGAAGACTTCACGTTGGGCCAGGTCTGCAGGGGCCAAAACCCGAGCCGGAGGCTCGTAGTTAACGCTGGTAATCGGCATCCCCTCAAAGCTGCTGCCCGACTGGGCCATGACTTTGTGCGCGCAAAGGACAGTTGCTAGAGTTAAGGCCCACACCATCGAGCCAGGATTCCGCTTCACTTATAGTGAGACTCAGATCGGCCATCTCCCGTTTCCAACCTGCGAGTCAGGCATCCAACTTGCTCCAAGAAGGGCATGACGATTCGGTCCCACCTATCGTCGACGGGGCATTTTCTAGAGCACCTCTATCACCAGTGGGACTCCCTGGACGTCCCCAGAATGGCGGCGAGCCTCACCTACTATATGACCATTTCCCTTGCGCCTTTGATGGTCATTTTCCTGGCAGTCGTGGGACTGGTGTTCGAGTCGGCCGAGGCTCGAGACCACTTGGTAGCGGCCATTCGGCGCGAGATCGGAGACGCTGGAGCGAGCTTGGTCGAGGCTTTGATTGCGCGCGTTTCCAGCCCGAGACTCGGAGTGCTGGCCACGGTCTTAGGAGGCATTGCTTTGTTCTTTGGAGTCACCAGCGCTTTCATGGACCTGAAGGGTTCGCTAAGGGCAATCTGGCACGTACCCGAAACCGGTGCCGGTGGACTGGGGAGTGCCCTGCTAGCCCGCCTGATATCGTTCGCCATTGTGCTTCTCACGGGTGCAGTGATCGCCATCTCGATTTCCGTCAGCGTGACGCTGACGGCCGTACAGCGCTATTTTGCGAATTCGGCGCCGGAGAACGGCAGTCATTTCGCCGAGTTTGTCCTTTCGTTCATAGTCACTACCGTGTTATTCGCGATTGTTTACCGGATTGTGCCCCCCGAGCGCATGCCATGGCACCAGATAGCTTTTGGTGCCATGGTTACCGCTATATTATTCACCGCCGGAAAGATGGCCATCTCAATCTATCTCGGAACCGTTGGCGTCGGTTCGCCTTACGGGGCCGCGGGATCGTTATTCGCCTTCCTCATCTGGCTGTACTATTCTTCCCAGGTCTTTTTCATCGGAGCGATCATCACCAGATCGAGGTCCCGCGCGGTAAGAATCGGCGAGGCCAGAAGAAAAGATGGAGGGGTGCCGGCTCTCCCCTCGGCTGCTCGAGGCGCACAGCCGCGTCTACCTGGAAATTGGTAATACTCCTAGCTAACCATGCAGCTTCTGGCGCGCACTGGAATGAGATTACGACGCACACGGCTGTTAGTAAACGAAGGCAGCCGAGGTGGGGAGCGATCGGTCTAGTCTTGCCGCTTTTGTACTCCTGAGATGCCCCTGCCTCCCGATGGAACTCAACGTGTCCACAACGCTTCGCGGGAAGTGTGCGCGCATCCAATTGATGAGGGCACACAACAGCCTGACTGAATCCCTCAACAGTGGAATGTGCCGGAAGATTTGAAGCGAAATCGGTAAATTCTTACACGCGGCGAGATGGCGGTGGGCAAACAACTAACGTGTTATGTAGGAAATGGCGAAAGGGGCAGTCACAAGATCAAGCGGCGTAGATCGGGTTGCCCATGATCAAATCGTGACCCCGCGACGCAATGTCTATGCGAACATCTTCTGCGCGCCACGTACAATCTGTTCACTGCGGGATAAGAGTTCGTCTCGCCTCTGACGCAGCCCCCTCTTTACCCCCGACAATCGCTTTGCGCCGTCCTCAATTCTGCGGCGGGCAAGTTTCCTCATGCGTTTCCCCGAACACGGGGCCGCTAAGGTCGGCGGCGACGCCCCCCTGCTAATGCTCCAGCCAGCAATAGAGAAAGTTTTCCTCTGACCCGCTCCCGAAGTTCGTACCAACCGAAACTGGGATTTTCGGCTGTTACGGCCCTCCAGAGCCCGTTTTACGGGCCTGAAAGTCACTCCAGAGACTCAAGAGAGAGCCTCTGGTTTGGGCGATGCGTAAGAGCGCTTCGCCCTGATAATGGATATCTTCAGACAAACGGCGAGCCGGGTCAAGGGCGGCGTCAGCCGGCAGAGCGAACCCTTGACGCGGTGAGCTGTTTGTCGCATTCGATGGCAACAGGGCGAAGCGCGGTGGCGATTCTCGGTGCCGTTCTGCAAAGACAGCCGGAGGCCGATCATCGAGCGCACTGTGAGGTCGCACATGATTGTAGTGATTCCGCCATTCGGCGAGCTTTGCTTGCGCTTCCTCCAGGGTCGTGAACCACTCGACGTTGAGGCATTCGTCGCGGAGCCGGCCATTGAAGCTTTCGATGAACCCGTTCTCAACTGGTCTTCCTGGGCGGATGAAGCACAACTGTACGCCCGCTTCTATCGCCCACATCTCCATGGCGCGCCCGGCGAACTCGCTGCCATTATCTAGGGTGATGCTCCGCGGCGAGCCGCCGCGTTGGGCGCTCGCACATCTGAGCGCGGAAACTACCTTTGGGCCGTTCATCGAGCGATCTGCTTCCAGCCAGACGCATTCCCGCGTGAACTGATCGATGACCGTGAGGATGCGGATCGCTCGGCCATCCGATAGCTTATCGCTCACGAAATCAGCCGACCAGCACTGGTTCGGACCAGTGGCCTGTGTTTGCGGAACGCGCTGGCGCCGCGCAATTTTCTTCCGCTCGGCGCTGCGAACCTTCAGGTTCTCTTCGTCATAGAGCCGGTACACGCGTTTGGCGCCGATCTTCCAACCTTCGCGCCGCAGCAGCACCGTCAGCCGGCGATAGCCATAGCGCACATGCGTAGGGCCATTTCCCGCAGCCTCCGGATCAGCGGTTCCTGTGATTTCTTGCGACTCTTATACAGCAACGTCGCCCATGGCACCCTCACCAATCGTGCCGAACGGCGCGCCCCGATCCGATATGCCTCTTGCGCCCGCCTCGCCAGCCGGCATCGCTGGCGAGGCTTTACAGCTTTTTTGAGACAATCTCCTGCAAGATCTGCCGGTCCAAGCTCAGATCCGCAACCAGACGCTTCAACCGGCTGTTCTCATCCCGCAGTTGCCGCAACTCGCGCAACTCTACTCCGAGACGATTTACGTTCAAAAACCATCTTTAGCAACGGGGGCGTGATAAAGGTTGTGAGCATAATCATCAGCACCAATGCGAAAAAGTTGTCGGCGCGGTCATCCACGTGCAAGCATGTGTTGCTTCAGGCGGGCGATAAGGGGCCAGGCTTACGATTGCTTGACACCCAACTTGCGCAGAATCGTCATCATGGGGCACCAGTTTGTAAAAGCAGATTGAAACAGATTGAGCCCTACGAACCCTGTAAACAGGTACCAATAGGCACTCATCCAGTAACCGAGCGCGAGGCTCAACACTACAAAAGCCCCGGCAATCATGTGCAAATAGCGATCTACGGTCATAAGATCTTCCTCCTTCGTTGATTGAATAGATAGAACAGAACTGGAACCGTCATGCGCGAAAGCAGCAGCGAGGCGACCTCGCCGGCCATCAGCGCAATCGCGAGGCCTTGGAAAATCGGATCGAACAGAATCACCGATGACCCGACAACCACCGCTGCGGCGGTCAGCATCATCGGACGAAAGCGCACGGCGCCGGCGTCAATCACAGCTTGGTCCAAAGGCCTGCCCTCTCTCAAGCGCAGCTCAATGAAATCCACCAGAATAATCGAATTCCGCACCACGATGCCCGCGCCAGCGATGAAACCGATCATGGAAGTCGCGGTGAAAAACGCATTCAGCAAGCCGTGAGCTGGGATGATTCCGACGAGTGAAAACGGAATTGCTGCCATGATGATCAACGGTGTCAGAAACGACTGGAACCAGCCGACCACTAAGCCATAGATCAAGATCAGCACTGCGGCAAACGCTATACCGAGATCGCGAAAGACCTCGTACGTGATGTGCCACTCGCCATCCCACTTCATCGAGTAGCGGTCCGAGTCCGTGGGCAGCGACGCCATGTGCTGCTCGATCCGGTAGCCTTCCGGGATCTTGATCTTGTCGATCTCGGGACCGAGTTTGAGAACGGCGTAGACCGGGCTCTCGATCTCTCCCGCGATATCTGCCGTGACATAAGTGACCGGGAGCAGGTTCTTGTGATAAATGCTCTTGTCCTCGACCACTTTTTCAGCATGCACCAGCTCTCCTAGAGCGACCGTGCCACCGCTGTGTCCGGCGATCTTCAACCCTTGGATACGTTCCACGTCGGATCGAGTTGCACGATCCAGCCGCACGGTGAGCGCCACGTCTTCCTTTTCCGCGTCTTGATGTAGCAGTCCTGCTGGATAGCCGGCCGAGGCAATCTGCATCGCGCGTGCGATGTCATCCTCGGAAATCCCGTTGAGCGCCGCCTTCTCCTCGTCCACTAGAAAACGGTATTTGGTTTGATCGTCTTCAACGTACCAATCGACGTCCACAACGCCCTTGGTCTTTTTGAGCAGATCGCGCATTTGCCGCGCCAGAGCTATACGCCCCTCCATCGACGGGCCATAGACCTCGGCGACCAACGTCTCGAGCACCGGTGGTCCCGGAGGCACTTCGGCCACTTTGATGCGTGCTCCGTAGCGCTCGGCGATGGGCAGTAGTCGCTGACGCACTTGCTTGGCAATCTCATGGCTCTGCAGATTGCGGGCGTCTTTCGGCAAGAGATTCACCTGGATGTCGGCCACGTTGGGTCCGCTGCGCATGTAGTAGTGGCGTACCAGACCATTAAAGTTGTAGGGCGATGCCGTTCCTGCGTAGGTTTGAATGTTGACCACTTCGCGCTGCTTCTGCGTTTCTTCGGCCAGCAACTGCGCGACCCGCTCCGTTTGTTCGAGAGTGGTGCCGTTGGGCATGTCGATGATCACCTGAAACTCGCTCTTGTTATCGAACGGCAGCATCTTGACCTTCACGAAACCGGTGTAGAACAGCGCGCACGAGGCCAGCAACAGGACCACAACACCACCTACGAAGCTCCACCGGAAGAGCGGCCTGTGCAGAAGACTTCCCATGACACGGCGATACAACCGGGTCACGAAGTCCTCCCGGTCGCCAGCGTGGTGCACGCCGCCGGACTTGAGAATTCGTACGGCGGCCCACGGCGTCACGATGAATGCGACCAACAAGGAAAAGACCATCGCAGCGCTGGCGCCAATTGGTATGGGCCGCATGTAGGGTCCCATCAGGCCGCCGACGAAAGCCATGGGCAGGATGGCCGCCACCACCGCGAGCGTGGCTAGGATCGTCGGATTGCCAACTTCGTCCACCGCTTCGATGGCTACCTCGAAAGGCGGCCTTGCCTGGTTATCCGGCATTCGCCAGTGACGCACGATATTTTCCACTACCACAATGGCGTCGTCCACCAGGATTCCGATGGAAAAAATTAACGCGAACAGAGTGATCCGGTTCAGGGTGTAGCCATAGAGATAGAAGACCGTCAGTGTCAGTGCGAGCGTAACCGGAATCGCGGTGAATACGATGAGCGATTCTCGAAATCCCAGCGTGATCGCAATCAGCACGCTCACGGAGATCACGGCGATCAGCATGTGGTACAGAAGTTCGTTGGACTTCTCCTTGGCCGTCTCGCCATAATTTCGAGTGACCGTCATTTCGACGTCGGAAGGAATGACGTTGCCACGCAGGCGCTCCAAACGGCTTAAAACGTTTTCCGCTACGATGACAGCGTTGGTTCCCTTGCGCTTGGACACCGCAATGGTGACGGCTGGAAACGAACCCTTCCCGTCCGAGTAGCGTACGTACTGGGACGGCTCCTCGCCCCCGTCACTCACCTCGGCGATGTCGCGCACAAAGATGGTTCTGCCGTTGGCGACTCCGGCCACGACGCTGCGGACATCGTCAGCCGTGCGCAGAAACTTTCCAGTTTCCATGAGAAACTGCTGGTTGCCACTCGCGAATTGTCCCGAAGGGACTTGGCGATTGGAAAGGCCCAGCGCTCCTACCACCTGAAGCGGCGACAAATTGTAAGCCGACAGGCGCGCCTGATTCAGAGTGATGCGGATTTCGCGGCGCTCGCCGCCGATCAACGCGACAGCCGATACATCCGGCGTTTGCTTGATCGTGTCATCCACTTGCGCAGCGATACGCCGCAGCTCGAAATCGCCATAACGCTTGCTCCAGAAGGTCAGTGCCAGGATCGGCACGTCGTCAATCGAGCGCGGTTTGACCAGCGGCTGCGATGCGCCGGGTGGGATCAAATCCAGGTTAGCGGCCAGCTTCTGGTTCAGACGGACGATGGCCCTCTCTTCGTCTTGGCCGACCAGGAAACGCACGATGGCCGTGGACATGCCGGGGCGGGAGGTCGAATAAATGTACTCGACTCCGGGGATTTCCCACAGCAGCTTTTCCATGGGCTTGGTGACCCGCTCTTCCACCTCACGCGCCGAAGCGCCGGGCATTTGGACGAACACGTCCACCATTGGCACGATGATTTGCGGCTCTTCCTCGCGCGGCAACTTCCAAACCGCGAATCCGCCCAACAACAACGAGCCGGCGATCACTAAAGGCGTGAGTTTGGAGTCAATCCAAGCGTGCGCGAACTTTCCCGCCGGGCCAAGTTTTCGTTCCGCTTTCACGGCCGGACCTCTACTGCGGCGCCGTCGCCAAGGCCCTGCGGAACGGGGAAAATCAGCCTGTCTCCAGCCGTGAGGCCGGAGAGAACTTCGATCCGATCTCTATTCTTGGAACCGGTGGTGATCAGCCGCGTACGCGCGACGCCGTTTTCCGCCACCAATACGGATTGCAACTGCCCGTGTTCCGTCACGGCTGCCGCAGGAATAGTGAGCGTAACCCGGCTGCCCGTCGCGAACGACGCGCGTCCGAACGCTCCCGAGCGCAGTGCCGGAACGCTGGGTAGATCGATCTTTACGATGTACGAACGGGAGGCGGCGTCTACCGCCGGTACAATTTCCGAGACCCGGGCATCCCACGCTCGATCGATTCCATCCAGCGTTACCGATACGGCCTGGCCCACGCGAATTGCCGCTAGGTGCGACTCTTCGACGGATGCTTCGAGTCTGTAGGCGCCCTCGCGTTCTATCGTCAGCAGCGGCGTACCGGGCACAGCCAGAGTGCCTGGATCAACCGTCTTTGCCGTGACGACGCCCGCGAATGGCGCGGTGATCTCTGCGTAGCTGCGAGCGACCTCGCTCGCTCGCACGTCCTGTTGAACGCGGGCAGCCTGGGCATTCAACTGGGCGCGTTTGGCAAGCGCCATCTGGTAAACCGCTTGTGCCGCCTTTAACTTGCCCGAAGCCTCGTCAAATTCCTGGTTGGAAATCGATTTCTTATTAAACAGGTCTTGCATGCGGTTGAACGTGATCTGCGCGAGATCGAGATTTGCTTTCGCCCCCGTCGCCGCGCTATCGGCCTCCGGCATCGAACTCCGCACTTCTTCAAGGGTTGCCTCCGCGCGGCGTGAGTTGACATCTAGATCGCGGGCATCCAAGGTCACTAAAACTTGCCCCTCGCGAACGTGATCGCCGGTCTGCACTTTGACCTGACGCACGTAGCCCATCAGCTTTGCGGCGATCACCGCGGAGGTACGAGCGCGAACCGTTCCCGCGGCTTCATAGATCGCAGGCCATGGTTGCTCGCCAGCAGCCACAGTGGTAACGGCAACCGGAGCCGCAGGCGTGGAAGTTTTGCTTTCACGCTCCGGCCCGCCACATCCACTCATCCAGAATGCCAACGGAATCATCGACAGCAGCGGCTTCGTTGTCATCGTGTCCCCTCGTTCAGAACCGCGGAGTCAGGCGACAGCGTGCCCGCGGCGAATTCCAGCATGGTGGCGGCGAGGCGCTGGTCCCTGATGGCCGCCAGATGGCGGGTTCGAGCTTCCAATACGGTCGTCTCCGTGCGTAGCAAATCGGTGACGTTGCTGATCCCCGCTTCATACCGGTTCTGCGTGATTCGCAGACTCTCTTCCGCTTCCGCGACCGCTGCCTTGGCAACTTCGATTTGCTGCGTGGCGGCGTGCAAGTCGGCGTACGCGCGATGCACCTGCAAGCGGATGGCGGAGCCTGCCCGCGCCTCCTCCGCCGAACTGCGCTTGAGTGCAAACTCGCTCTCCTCGATCCGCGCCTTGTCGCTGAAGCCGTTGAACAGGTTCCAGCGAAGACCGATCGACACCAGCCAGTTATCGCCTCCCCGCGTAATAAATCGCTGGCGGTCCGCTTCATAGGCTCCGTGAAGCGTTACTTGTGGGAGCAGGTTGCCGCGGGCACTGGCCGCTTGGGTCTTGGCCAGGCTGGTGGCTAGTTTCGCTTGCCGCGTCTCCGGCCGTTGCGCAATCGCGCTGTTCTCCCGATCCCCCAACGATCCTTCAGGAGTATCCATGGGAGCCAGTTGGCTGGTGAGTGCGTGTGGAGTCTCCAACGGTAAACCAATGGCATCATTTAAGGCCGCACGCGCGACCTCCACGTCCGCTTCCCGTCGGATCTGCTGTTCCCGAACGCTCGCCAAGTGCACGCGTATCGAGAGCGTATCTACGTCCGTGGACATTCCCGCGGAGCGAATGGTCTCAGCCCGCGCCAGATCGGCCTCCGCGGAACGCATCGCTTGGGCGGTTGCTGTAAGCTGGTCCGCGCTCAAGAGGGCCTCATAATAGGCGCGCATGACGCCTGCGATGACTTCCATCTGCGTGCGCCTCCCGTCTTCGTTCGCGATGTCCTTGGTCAGTTCGGCGGAACGAATGGCGTGCTTGGTCTGTCCAGCGCCATAAAGCACCTGATCCGCTGTGAGCTGCGATTGAAAGTTGTTGAGGAAATTCGGCTGATTTAACGGTCCGATCTGGAAGTTTTGCGCCCCGAATTGATTCTGCGTCAGCAGCGAGCTGAAGACGAAGACAGGGTTGTCGCTCCTGGTCCAGGATTCGGAGTAGTTAACCTTTGGCAGGCGGCCGCTCCGAGCCTGTGTAACACGCGTCTCGGCCGCATCCCTAACGGCCACTGAGGCTTCGACTGATTTGTTCTTATCCAGCGCCAGCCGGACTGCGTCCTTTAGCGCTAAGGCTGGGCCTTGTGCCCCCAGCGGAAAGACAGCAAACACTAGAGTTATCAAGGATTTCTTCATCGGCTTTAGTCTTGATGACGCAATCTCTCGGCCAAAGTGACATGTACCGTCCTGGAAGAGAAGAAATTCCTGATGTTTGTCACGCGCGTCATGCTTTTGCGTCTCTGGAGCAGGTAAAGAATGTTCACAACCGCCAGCTACAATCAAAAGCGGGTAAGCGTCTCTGGAGCGAGAGAACGAAGTCGAACTTGCGCGACGATTGATTGCCGGAGAACCGGAGGCCTTCGACCGTTTTGTCAACTATTTCCGCGCCAGGATCTTCCACTACAGTTGGCTGATGTGCGGGCAGCGGGAAGACGCCGAGGAAGTGGCACAGGAGACATTGCTCAAGGTGTTCGAAAGTGCGGATCAATTGCGCGAGCCAGAGAAGGTCAAGCCCTGGGTCTTTCGCATCGCCAAGAATGCCTGCCTCACCAAGCGCCGCAAGAGCATCTTCGCCCCGTCCAGGGAACTCTCGCTGGATGAGTTCATGCCCGCCAAGTACCGGGATGGAGATCACGTTCGGATTGACATCGCGGACTGGTCTTCACTGCCGGATGGAAAGGCTCTGCAGTCGGAAATGAAAGAATTGCTCGAAAAGGCAATCCGGGGCCTGCCGGAGACCTACCGCTCCGTGGTTCTGCTGCGGGACATGGAGGAATTGTCCACTGAAGAAACGGCGCACATCCTTGATGTCAGCGTGGACGTGGTGAAAACCAGATTGCATCGAGCTCGACTGGCGATTCGCAAAGGACTTGACGAGTACTTGCGGGGGAAGGGAACCGACAAAGGAGGGAAGAGGCATGGAACAGCACCAGCACAATGAGAAATGCAAAGAAGTCTTTGCCCTGCTGTCCGACTATCTAAACCTGGAACTGCCGCCGGAAGCTTGTCAGGACATCGAAGCACACATAGCAGATTGTTCGCCGTGCATCGAGTTCGCCAATAGCCTTCGCAAGACCGTCGACCTGTGCAAGAGATACGAGCCGACAGAACTCCCCGCGCCTCTCGGCGAGGAAGCAAAAGCTCAATTGCTAGAAGCTTGCCGAAGAATGCTTGCCCTACCGATGGGTGTTAAGCCGGGGTAGAAGTTGAATCAATGCAAGCACTTTGTGTGCTCCCTCCACTGTGAAAGGAAACAAAGCATGACAAAAATATTCAGATCCACTCTCTTCATTGCAGCCACCCGGAATCTACGGACAGCAAAGCGCTGCCCGGATAAACTCATCCGCGGATCGCTTCCGGCCGGCCGATGGACCACGGTGGCTGCGGTAGGCGTCAGGCGTTTCCTGAGTGCAAATCACAATCACTTTCCTCATTCTGTCGCGCTTAGGACTGGTGCGATTCAGAGGATTCAGTCACGAATTTCTAACTTTGAACCAAGGCCCTCAAATTTTTCCTTCGCGTTCCCGTAGTCCACGAAGCCCCGGATTAGGGCTTCAAGGTCCGCGGCCAACTCGTAGTTGGCTTTTACATAATCCTTGAACACAGGTAGGTGGACCTTGTTCTTGTTGTCGCTGAGATGATTAATGGTGGCCGTAGTGTTGTCGGCGATTTCCTTCAACAGCGGCTCGATCTGCTTGATTGCGGTTTGCTGCCAAGGAGAGCCGCTTGCCTCGACATCCTTGAGTTTGGTCAACAACGTTCCAGTCTTGTTAACATGCTCCTTAATCATGTCAAGATTACCCAGGTAGGTTTCCCAGTTGGATGCGGAGCGTGTGAACGACTCCATGTCGACGGCGTCGGCCTTTAGCGCAACCGCTTGAGCCTTGGCATCCGCCAACAGTTTCGCGATTTCCGGGGAATCCGCCGCTCTTAACGCGATTGGCATCACAAAATACGAAAGCGCTAACGCCGCCACACCCGGTATCAATTTGTGAGTTTTCATATTGGTGTCCTCGTTCCGTTTTAAGCTGCCAGTGCCCTGTCGCCGATTTCGCAAGCCCACTAAGATCTCGACGGCCTCACCGGCCGCTAAACGATCCGCATCCTAAGGTCCACTCTAAGTGTGAATTTGAGAACTAGCTCCAAACCGTTGTGGCAGCGGGAGAGATCTACCGCCTTACGCGACGGCCGCTGAGACGCGGCGAGGTATTCCATTCCGACTCTGGGCACATCTGCCCTCCTTTTAGCACGAAGTGGGCGAATTGCCCCAATGAATCCAACCTGCAATGCGTTTCACGTTGCGTCCTTTTAGTGGCTTAAATCCCGTAGTAAAATGAGAATATAGTCCGGTGGGAGACGTCAAGACGCTCGAAGTCTATGAAAAGAAGTGGACAGTAACATCAGCTTACTCGGCCCACTGCGTGCGACATCTTCAGTTCAATCGTAATGTCAGTTCACCTCGACCAGATCGAAGCCGAGCCGGGAGCCCCGACCTTTCGTCACGGCAGGCGGGAATCGTTTCGACCCCTGCTACTTGGAATTTGCGCTCTCCTGGTGCTCTATCTCTGCTCGCGTATTGTGCTACCTTTTCTGCCGGCGATCTGCTGGGCGTTCGCACTGGCCCTCATTGGCGAACCGATATACTCTTGGCTCGTACGACGGCGCTTACCACGGAACGTGGCAGCACTAAGCATCGTCATCCTGGCCCCAGCCGCCGTAATTGGCCCCGGGGGTTGTTGTCAAGCGGGTGGCCAGCGAAGCGGGGATCGCAAGGACAAGGGCATCTAAGTCGTTTGAGCCTCTGATGAGGCTGAAGGACTGATGCTCTAGCTTTCCAACCCAGCTAATGCGTCATTTTACCCATCATGATTTGTGCACGAGTGCCATTGGCATGGCCCAGCCGTGGTTTCGAGCCTACCCGACCTGGTATTCGGATTGCACATGTCGAATCGTAAGCGATCAATTGAGATGGTCGCGCATGGACTCCATTCCTTGGAGATCCATCGACCGGAGGGGGATTTATGGCGATTCGTAACCTGATTCTGACCGCGATCCTAGCGGCTACCGTAGCAACTTCCGAAACGGCACCTGTATCCGAGACACGCCAGGCGCGTATTACGAAAGAGACGCGGGGTGAAATTCTCTCGCTACCTTTCTTTGATGTTTTTGACAACATTGAATTCCGCGTGGACGGCAACAACGTTACTCTGACGGGCCAAGTTACTCGGCCGAATCTTAAGAGCGATGCCGAAACTGTCGTTAAAGGGATCGAGGGCGTCGAGAGCGTCGACAACCAGATTGAAGTACTCCCACTTTCGCCGAATGACGACCGCTTGCGGGTCGCGCTGTATCGCGCAATTTATCGATTTGACTCGCTGCAGCGCTACGCTTTGCCGGTAATCAAGCCCATCCGGATCATAGTCAAGAATGGGCATGTCACGCTGGAAGGCATCGTGAACAACGAAGCCGACAAGAATGTGGTGAAGCTGCGCGCCAACGGAGTCCATGGTGTGTTCTCGGTAACCAATAACTTGCGCGTAGAGAAGTCGTGAGTCGCGCTCCAATGAACTCGACCCGGCGTTCCGCGCGGGCCACCGAAAGCGAGCCGGTGAATCATCAGATCAGTGCCATAGCAGGACTACGCGGTCAAAGACCTATACGGTGCTCGTGGGCTCTACGTGGTCGCGGCAGCTTCCGGCCTAGCGGAAGTCCATGCGCCCGCGCTATCGACATCTCAACTCGTCGGTACCGGACGGATTAGTAGCATCGAGGGCTGGCGAATCATCGCGGTCGCTTCGATTTCGAGTCTGGCGTTCAAAGCCGCGATGGTTGCGATCCTCGGCACTCGCACTATCTGGAAGAAAGTGGCACTTCCCTTTAACTCAGTTGGATTACCCTGGGACGGCATCTCGTTGCGACCTTTGGTCTGCAAGAACCACAAAGGTAAGGACAGAACCCCCAGCGTCATGACCAAAATCGCAAGGGGTGTAATTGCGGCGCGAAGAAATTCGGGAGCGACTACGGCGATTTCAACAAGAACCAGCGCACAAGACACCGTGGAAGCGAGCAGAATCACGATAGCGATCTGGTTATCAGGCAATTCCTGCTTCGCGGCCCGTTTTGAATAACTGATGGTTGTGGCGGTGCTGGAGATAATTCCGCCAGTAGGCCAGCCAGAAGAAGCCCTGCTTTTGCACCGAAGAACTTATAAGCAATATAGCCGGCGAGCCCGATTCCAACGATCAATACCACCATCAGCCAGATCTGTCGGGGATTGACCACGTTGAGTGGACCGTAAGTCCGATTCGGCAGAATCGGCAGGATAACTAGGGAAATGAGGGCAAACTGCATGATCGACTTCGAGTCCTCACCCAGACGCGCGGCGAGCCCATGAAGTTGCCCCTTGAAATGCAGCAAGACGGCAATTCCACCTCCGATAACGATGGCGACTTCGCGGAATCCCGTAACCACGTAATGCCCCGACGCCGAACATCGCGAGTGCTGCGACTTCAGTCGTGACCCCAGACTCGAACTTCTCGCCCTTCAGTTCCGCAACGTGGCCGGTCATCAGCGCGCTGGTTAGGGCCAAGAAACCAGCCGCGATTACCCAGCCTCCAAAATTCACCGCGAGCAGGCCACAGATCGTTCCGAGGACCGTTATCAGCGCAAACGTGCGCAATCCGGCCAGTTGTGTTGCAACCTGTTCTCGTTGCATGCCCACTAGAAGCCCCAACCCGAGGGCGATGCCTAAGCTCGAAAATGTAGAGGTAAGATCCATTGAGGTTAGAGTCCGAGCTCGCGCACTGGATTTCAATGAAGGCGCGGACTCACGCGGGCACCGTCCTTGAGATCGTTCGCTGGATGCAGGATGACTTCCGCTCCTTCAGTAAGGCCCTTGGTGATTTCCGCTTCAGAGGCGTTGCGATGGCCGACTGCGACGGGGAGGAGGCGGGCGCGACCGTTGTCGATCACGAAGGCGTTCCATTCCTGCCCCACACGGAAGAGGGCGCTGGCTGGGACCTTCAGGACTCTGGGGCTTTCCCAAATTACGACGCGGGCGTCGATGCGGTAGCCGTCGCCGAGACCGGTGGGGGGATCGACGAAATCGGCGATGACGTTGGCCCGTTGCTCTTCGATGCCCAGCGCGGAGACTTTGGTGAAACCGTAGGGCTCTACCGTGCGCACGCGGGCGCGCAGCGGTTTGGGGCCGCCCCAGTTTTCGATGATCACGGAGGCTCCGGGTTTCACTTTCACGGCGTCGGTAGAGAGGAGGTCGACGACGATCTCGATTTTGTTGGGATTGCTGAGGACCACAATGGGGGTGCCGTACGGGACTACGCGTTCGCTCTTTTCCAGGATGCGGAGAATGCGGCTGCGCGCGGCGGGATGGAGTGCGACCAGCTTGCTGGCTTGGTTTTGCTGGGCTTCTAGAGAGATGAGGCCGGCCTTTTCGCGTTCCACATCGGCGGCGGCGGACTGCACACGGAACTTGGCGGCTTCCACTTCCTTGGTGGTGCTGACTTGCTTACTCTCAGCTTGTTCAAATTCTTGTTGGGCAATGATGCGGTCCTTAGCCAGGGCGCGGGCGCGATTGAGGTCACGCTGGGCTTGTGCGTGATCGTTTTCCCAACGTGCTAACTGCTGCTCGGCTTCCCGCTTGCGGGCCTCGGCGGCTTGGATGCGGGCGCGGATTTCAGCGGCTTCGCGCGCGTCAAGCGGGAGCGGGCTGATGGTGGCGATTACAGTAGTGGGGCCGACCTCATCGCCTTCGTGCAGCTCGATGCGGGAGACGCGGCCGGCGATGGGAGCGGCCAGGGTAAAGCGGTCATGCGCGCGGGTTTCGCCATCTTCGTCGACGGTGATTTGCAGGGGACCTTTCACGGCACGCCCCGTTTCGACTTGCAGGGGTTTGGGGCGAAAGGCGAAGGCAATGAGGATGGCCGCGGCGATGGCGGCCAGAATCATGACGATGCGTTTGACGATTCGTGCCATGTCTTTTCCTCATTCCCTCGATTTCAGTACCGCGGTGAGATCCATGTGACGCAGGCGCTGGGCCACGACCAGGCCGGAGAAAATCGCGGCGGCGAACACGACCATGGCTGCAAAGGCATAGGTGCTGGCATTCACTACCAAGGGTAGCCGGAACAAATCGCGGGAGAAGAAGCGCGATAGTAAGAGCGACAGAGCAAAGCCCAGCGCGAAGCCGGCGGGGATGGCGGTCATGGTGAGCAGGCCTTGTTCGCCGAGAAGAATGCGCGTGATTTCGGCGCGAGTATAGCCAAGTACACGCAGGCTGGCAAGCTCGTTGCCACGTTCGGACAGGGCGATGCGTGCGCCGTTGTAGACCACTCCGAAGGCAATGACAGTGGCGAACCCGACCAGGAAGGCGGTGGAAATCCAGATGGAATCGCCGAAGGCTTTCCAGAAACTGGCAAGCATGGCTTCGCGCACGGCGACGCCGCTGATGGCGGGGATGTGCTTCAGGACTGAATAGAGTTGGGGCGCGATAGAGGGATCGACCTGCATGTAGGCGCCCGATATCGTATCACCCTCGCGCATAAGTCTATGGAGCGCGGCGACGTCCATGTAGGCTCCGAGTCCGATGGGTTCGTCAGCAAGAGCGGCGAGCGGAACCTGAAGCACGGGGCGAGCGCCTTCGAGGACTTCGACGGTGAGGATGTCGCCGGGGCGCGCGGCGAGGAGTTCGGCGAGTTTGGTGTTGAGCACGAGGCCATCAGGGGGAAGGTCCAGCGGATTGAGCTGGTTGTCGACGGGGCGGTGCAGTTCTCCCATGGGAGGCAGTCCGAGCACAGCGATGCGGCGCGAGCGGTGGCCCAGGCGCAGGCGGGCGGGGATTTCGCGGAAGGGTTCGACACGAAGGACTCCGGCGAGTTGCGCAAGTTCGAAACGCACCTGGGCGGGACGAGGTTCCTGGAAGACAACCGTGACATCTTCGCGCTGGATGGTGCGGAACTGAATGGAGACGAGGCGATCGATAGCATCGATGGCGAAGCGGCCGGAGACGACGATGGCGATGGAGAGGGCCACGGCGAGAGAGGAGAACAGGGCGCGCCAACGGCGGCGGTCCAGATTGCGGACGATCATGCGAGACGCGGGGCTGAGTAAGGCGCGCAGGCCCATTCGTTCGAGCAAACCTGCGCGGAAAGTGGCGGGAGGCTCGGGACGCATGGCTTCAGCCGGGGCGAGAGCGACGGCGCGGCGCACGGCGGAGATGGCGCCGAGGCAGGCAGAACCGGCGGCGATAGCCACGGCAATCAGGATGAGAGGCGCGTCTATTTGGAGTTGCAGCGCGGGGAAATGGAAGTAGCGAGCGTAGATCCCCATCATGCTGGAAGCCAGCCACAGGCCCAAGCCGATGCCGGCGAGAGTGCCTGCAGTGACGGCGATCAGGGCCAATTGCAGATAGTGGAGGCCAATTTCAAGGTTGGTATAGCCGAAGGCCTTGAGGACCGCCACTTGGCCCCGCTGGGTGCTGACCAGGCGCGAGAGCAGGACGTTTAATAAGAAGGCCACGATGCAGAGAAACAGCGTGGGGAGAATCAAGCCGTAGACGCGTAGCTCCCCGAGTTCGTCGGTGAGGAAGCGAAAGGAGATTTGGTCCTCGCGGCCATAGGCGCCGAGGGAGCCGTAGCGATCGAGGAGCTTGTCGAGACGGGAAATGACTTCGCGCTCGTCGGCGCCGTGCGTGAGCGAGAGGGCCACGTCGTTGAAGGCGTCCTTCATATTGAACGCGGGGCCGAGGACGTCGCGGCTCATCCACAGTACGCCGAAGCGGCGGTTGTCAGGGAAGACTTCCGAGGGGCGGATCTCGTAGATGTATTCGGGCGAGAGGGCGATGCCGACGATGTAGAGGCGCTCCCATTTGCCGTTTAAGACGGCGTCGAGGGAATCGCCGACGCCGAGGCGGTTGGCGGTGGCGAAGGCTTCGCTAATGAGGACCTCGCCGCGCTGGCCGGGTTCGATGTAACGGCCTTCACGGAGGAAGAGATCGTTAAGCATGGGAGCGCGGCGCTCAGGGATGGAGATGAGGCGGCCAGTGGCCGGCTCGTCGAGACCGGGCACGTCCAGGGTGACGTCCATGAGCACGCGCGTTTGAACAGCGGCTACACCGGGGATTTCCGTTATGGCAGCCGCGACAGACTCAGGTGCGCGCTTCACATGGGAGAAGACATCGGCGAAGCGGAACTGCGAGTAATAGGCGGATTGCGCCACTTCGAGCGAAAGGAACGACGAGCGCATGGTCACATAGGTGGCGATGCCGCAGGCGAGGACCAGGGTGACGGCGAACAACTGGCCGCGCATGTGGATCA
>Ga0068858_100000915_pt1 | contig 30581 bp, 33 predicted proteins | sample KBSSwiS12_FD_66589 | JGI IMG/M metagenome (GOLD analysis project Ga0068858, IMG submission 66589) | Switchgrass rhizosphere microbial communities from Kellogg Biological Station, Michigan, USA - KBS Switchgrass S1-2 | ecosystem: Host-associated > Plants > Roots > Rhizosphere > Soil ... | reverse complement strand
TCGTGATCGGTCGCCGCGCATCCCAGCTACGGACGAACGCCGCGAGCCGCGCACCGATCACGATACCGCGCGGGTTGAACCGCTCCGCAATCTCGTTCCCGATGCTCCACATGATCACGGGTTATGGCCACCGAACCATGCCAGCAGTGTTGGATGAGTCGATGTGGACACAGTTGGACGAGCACACGTCCGCATACGTAAAGTCCAAGACAATCGCGGAGCGCGCGGCCTGGGAGTTCATGGCCAACGAGGGAGTTGGGCTAGAGCTCGCCGTCAGCAATCCCGTCGGCGTGTTCGGTCCGGTCCTCGGTGCGGACTACTCCAGCTCCATTGCACTGATCAAACAGATGATGGAAGGTGGGATCGCTGCCTGTCCGCAAATCTACTTCGGTGTCGTGGACGTGCGGGATCTTGCGGATCTGCACATTCTGGCGATGGAAGACCCGGCGGCGCATGGCCAACGCTTCCTCGCGAGTGCCGGCGACTGTTTGTCCATGCTGCAGGTCGCGCAGATATTGAAGGCACGCCTGGGCCACCGGGCTGACCGGGTTCCGACGCGCGAGCTACCCAACTGGCTGGTTCGGATTGCCGGTATCTGGAACGACGCTGCGAGGCAGGTTCGCCCGGAACTGGGCCGAGTGAAGCACCTGACGAATGAAAAGGCACGCAGCCGGCTCGGTTGGTTGCCCCGTACGAGCGAGGAGGCGGTGACTTCCACGGCCGAGAGTCTGATTCGGTTTGGGCTACTCGGTGCCCACGAGCCAGGGATTGGCGGCGAAGCCTTTGGAGAGGAAATCGAGAAGGGCACGGACCGCAGGGACCATGCCCCGCCGCGACGGAAACACGGCGTGTATGACACCGGACCTGGCGCTCAATGACGGCAGCAACCGAACGAGTATGCCGCTGGACAGGTCATCGGTAACGAGCAGCGCCGGCAGGCATGCAACTCCGACCCCACGGATCGCCGCCCGACGCAGCGTATAGAGGTCGTCGGTGCTGAGACGTGGGTTGTGAACTAACACCACTGCTTTTGAATCAGTGTCCACGAGGTGCCAGGAGTGCTCCTTCTTTCCAACAGTCCCCATGGGCAGTGTGGGTACCGTTCGAGGTCGGCGAGTGTTTGCGGTTGTCCATGAGCGGCCACCAATGCGGGACTCGCTGCCAGGATCATTTCCGACAGACCGAACGTTCGCAGCGCCAGGTCCGAGTCCTCGAACGGAGGGACTCGGACTCGAAGCGCGATATCGATGCCCTCTTCAATGACATCAACCCGGCGGTTGGTCGCCTCCAGCGCAATGCGGACCTGGGGATAGGTAGTGAGATATCTGCCGAGAATATCGGCCACTCCGCCATGAAGGAGGCCGGTAGGGCAACTGACCCGAACGACCCCGCGCGGCGAAGACAGTGTTTGATAGATCGCGTCCTTGGCCGCTTCGGCCTCGGCAATCAGCGCCACGCAGTGGCGGTGGAAGGTGGTGCCTGCTTCGGTCAGGGACAGCTTGCGCGTGGTGCGATTGAGCAGGCGGACGCCGAGCTCCTTCTCCAGAGCACCAATCCGCCGACTCAGCTTCGAGGTCTGCATGCCGAGCGCCAGGCCGGCAGCCGTGTTAGCTGCCGAAATCCACGACCCGGGCGAAAAAGTAGAGGTTATTCAGATCCTTGAACGACTCCATGCGGCCGACTCCGAAAGGTAGGGGCTCATTATTATTCTAAATTCGACAATAGTCTTCTCTAATTTGGCGACTGGGAGGGTCACTGTTGCACCGGTATCTTGGATTCCGTGCCCTTTACCCCTGCAAGGAGAGAATCATGAAAAACGCCACTGAGCTGCTCGAAGCCTATCTCGACAACGTCAGAACGCCGAAAGTGTCCGCATCTCAGTTCGCTGAGGACGGTGTGCTCGAGCTTCCCTGGGTCAATGCGCGCGCGCAGGGACCCGCGGCGGTCGAGCAATTGCTCGTGGGCCTGCTCGCGAAGATTCCCGACTTCCGGTTCCAGAAGCCGACGTACTTCATCCAAACGCCCGACAAGCTGGCGGCGGAATACAAGGTTGAGGCGCTGGTCGTCGAGGCAAGATCTATCAGCAGACCTATGCCGGCGTGCTGATCGCGCAGAACGGCAAGATCAAACTCCTGCGGGAGGCGCTCAACACGGTCGCGGCTTCCAAGGCGTTTTCGAAGGACTGAGTGTGATTTGAGCGATCACCCTTTCGGGTGACTCCCCGAGTCCCCCGGCTGGCGAGAGTTCTCTAACGGGATCAGGGATACCCAGCCGGGTTGGATGAAGGGATGATGGCCGTGATCGCGATACAGGATGAAACCCATGGATCGAGTGTTGGAGTTCTCGCGGTACCGGCTGGATGTCAGGCGACGGTTGCTCACTACGAGGCAGCGGCGGGTGTACGTTACGAGCCGGGCATTGTCTATTCTGATCGCGTTGGCTGAGCGGGCGGGAGAGGTTGTCAGCAAGCGCGAGCTGCATGCTCTGATCTGGCCGAACGAAGTCGTTGAGGAGGGCACGTTGCGCGTGCATGTTGCGGTACTGCGCAAGGTGCTCGGAGAACGGCCCAGAGAGCATCAACTGATACAGAATGTTCACGGTCGTGGCTATCGGCTGGCTGTCCCGGTCACGGAGCTGAGCGCTGCCTCACCGCAGGCCGCGGAGTCGAAATCAACGGATCGGATTTCCGAGTACCCTCTCATCGGCCGGGACGAGTCGATCCAACGGATCGCCGCGACTCTCTACGAGAATCGGCTGGTGACGGTGACCGGGCCTGGCGGTATCGGTAAAACAGCCGCGGCCCGGGGAGTGGTCGACGCGCTTGCGCCAGGCTTCGCGGAGAATGTATGGATCGTAGATATGGCTCCAGTGGAAGCGCCTGCCCGCAGTGGCAACCTGGGTCGCTTCCAAGCTTGGAGTGGGGGTGCCGACCCCCGCCCCCTTGTCATCTGTCCTCGCCTACCTTCGGCAGAAACCCACTGTGTTGATGTTGGATAATTGCGAGGCGGTACTCGACGGCGTGGCGCTGTTTGCACAAGCGGTGCTGAGTGCCGCTCCTTCGACACGAATACTGGCTACCAGTCGTGAGCAGCTACACGTCTGTGGAGAGCGTGTCTGTCGGCTCGCGCCGCTGCAAGTGCACTCGGACGCCGATGACACGAGAGAGTCGCTGTTATCTTCACCCGCGATTGCGCTTTTTCTGCAGCGAGCCGCGATGGCCCAGGACCGTTCGCTCGAAGAGGAGGAGCTGCATCAGGTGGCGCGATTGTGCCGTCGGCTGGAGGGCAATCCTTTGGCAATTGAAATCGCCGCGGCCTGGTGCGATGTGCTGGGATTATCGGGACTTCTGGCTGCCGTAGATCAAGGACACCATTTGTCGATTGTGGGGCCGAAAGGTCGCACGGCCCGTCATCGCTCCCTACGTGAGACGCTGGATGCGAGTTACAATCGGCTCTCGGATGCGGAGCGGCGCATTTTCCGGCGTTCGGGTGTCTTCCTCGGTTCATTTGACCTGGAAGCGGCGACTGCTGTGTTGCCGGAGGTTGAATCGGGCGGGGATGCGAAACTGAATGCAGACGAGATATTCGCGGCGTTGCTCAGTCTGGCCTCAAAGTCGCTGCTGACCTGTGAAAGCGACGTAGATCGGATCCGGTACCGCCTCAATGAAACATCGCGCACTTACGCGCTCATGAAGCTGCGTGAGTGTGAAGAGTTGGAGCTGACGAGACACCGGTGTGCCCTGTGGGCGAAACGGGTAGTGCCTGTTGACCGGGATACCCGCAGCCTGCCGCGACTCGTAACGACACGGGCCGCGTAATTAACATCTCTTCGCGATCGTTATGGAGTTGGGGGCGCAAGATCTTCCGTTCTAATCTATTCAAACGGAGGATTTATGAAGGCCATATCGGTGCTGTGCTCGGTAGGGATGTTGTCGGCGCTGGCGGTGAGTGTGTCCGTAGCGAACGACCGCGATGAGCGGGTGGCGCGCGGTGAGTATCTGGTCGCGATTGGCGGCTGCAACGATTGCCACACGCCTGGGCATTTCCTCGGGCACGAGGATCCGGCGCAGACGCTAGCCGGCTCGGACGTAGGTTTCGCGGATCCGGTCAAAGGGGTGGTCGTGGGACCCAATCTGACACCTGACAAGGCGACCGGATTGGGAACGTGGACAGACGAACAGATCCAAAACGCCTTCACGGGCGGCGTTTTGCCTGACGGCAAGTTGTTGTCTCCCATCATGCCCTGGCCAGGACTCTCGCGTCTGTCGAAAGACGATGCGCGTGCCATCGTCGCCTACCTGCGCTCTTTGAAACCGGTGAGCCGCAAGACTCCAGGCCCGTTTCCGCCGGGGGCCCCCGCCACCGTGGCAGTGTTGCGTCTGACGCCACCTGCGGGCTCACACGGTGCGGACAAGTCGCGCTGAGATACTGATCGAGAGAGGCATGGGCGGGGTGTTTTTCCCCGCCCTGTTGTATATCTTCAACTGCTCGCGGATGAAGTCGGCTTCACGTCTGCCTGTTGCCAGGCCTTTTCGAAAAGCGAGTCGGTCTGAACGGCTTCTGTTGTTTTGTCCTGTGCCCGCAGGGCTTGGCTCAGCCCGAACAGGGCCCAGCCGTTGTCGGGATTGTGCCGCAGATCCTCTCGATAGACGATCTCCGCGTCCGCGTATCGTTTGACACTCATCAACTTCGCGCCCAGAAGGTGGCGGACCGGGAAGAACCACGCCGAAGGCTCGTCGTAGGCGAGTGCGTCCTCCAGTTTAACCGCCGCCATGAGGCTCGCGATCGCCGCATCGTGCTCGAGTCCGGCGCTTCCGAACTTTCGCCAGTGACACGGTGTAGGCCAGATTCAACACGTTCGCCAGGGTGTTGTTGCCTGCCGGGGTGTCTTTGGCGACTGCCGCGTTTAATGCTCGTAACTGCTCCAGCGTTTTGCGGGCCTCGGGCAGTTGATCCGTAGAGGCCAACGCAAGGTTCGGGCAAATAGATATCTGCCCGTGAGCCCCTGAAGAGCGGGGTGCATACGCGCCGAGCACCGGGCCGGTGTTGCTGGGATCCGGAGCTACCGGTTTGGAATAGCGGGCCCGGAGTGCCTCTATCAAGTCGCGTTCGACGGGTGTCGCTGACTTTTCGAGCCGAATTGCCTTCTGCAGCGCAATGTGAGCTGCCTTGGCGCGCGGCTCGGTCATCATCGGCATGTTGTAGTTGGGTCCTACGGTGAGCGCAAACCCCCAAAGGCACATGGCGCAATTCGCATCCAACGATGCGCGCGCGCAAACGAACGGGATGCTTCATCGTGATTGAACACCCACATGAAGCGCATCCCTTGATCGAAATACTGTTGGGATTCGCGCGAGCGCGTCGAGATCTTGCGGTGCGCGGATCCCAGGCCTGAATAGAGCTTCGCTCCCTGCGCCCATTCAGTCAGGGTCGTGGGCACCGCCGGCGCCGTCGACATCGAGTGGTCGTGTGAATCGGCTGCGTTGACGGGAAACGCCAACAGGGCGGCCACCACGGCCATGTTCACTCACGTGGCGGCGGCGGCTCCCGGCCGCATCACGCCGGTGGACACGCACTGTATTTGGCAGGATGGCCAGCGTCTGGCGCGAGAGCCTTTGCGCATCGAGCGTGGCGCCGTGCAGGTGCCCGAGCACTTTCAGGAAGAAGAATTCAGGCAAATCTGCTAACGCGAGCGTTGCAGGACTGCGAAGATGATACTCGCCAGGCTTCGGATACCAAGACTCATTCGACCTCCCAGTTATAGACCGTTGTGTATGTTGTGGACGGTGTCGGGGGCTCGACCGAATTCCCGTTCTGCGAGCAGCGGAACCATTTTCGTTGTCGGTAGGCATTTGCCGTCACGACGCAGAATGCAAGCGTCGAGCGGATCATGGTTGCCAACGCAATGAGCAAGTTGAAAGTCAGGGGGAAAGCGCGACAGCACCCGCCTGTTCAGTTCAATGAAATTAAACGCATTCCAATCCGGCACAGCGATGGGCTCATTCGGCACCGTTACGTTCAGATGGTTGTAGCGCGACATATACACCGGCACATTGTGGTGCAGAAAGCTGTAGCCGACGGTCGGTTGGTCGTAAATGAGAACTCCGCAGACATCAGATCGATCCGCGAGCCACAAGGCCGCCTTGACGTACTCGCGATACTTTGTCCAATAGAATGCATACCCGGGAGCGAACGCGAGGTATAACGAGGTAGCCATCCAGACGACGGCAACGCTGCCCAACAGTATCCGGGCCTTCACCGGGCCCGCAGATGCGCTCCAACGCCGACAGAGCTCCGCCGAGGTCATTGCTGCGGCGATCGTCAGGCATACGAAGCCCGGGAACACAAAGCGGTATTCCTTATGCGGAATCGCGAGGTGTGTGGCAATGATTGTGATCCCAACAATGACCCACAGTCGCAGGTTCTTATCGGAGAACAGAACCAGGCACCCGAGGACTGCCGCAACCCCGGAATATCGCTCCAACGCGCCGGAGAAATACCATCCAAACGGCTGTACGCCGAAAGTGGACGCAACGCCTTCAAAGAGATTGGCCCTGACGGTCGCGAACTGCGAGAAAAATGGCGCGCCCCACGCGATCCAATCCGCGGCGCCAAAGGCCAGAATGGGCGCGGACGCCCCCATCAGCATCGGGCGCCAGTTGCCCGGAGGGTTCAGTATGCTGACGTAGATCGCGACGATCGCGATCGCGGGCGCGAACTGCAATCGCACCATGACAGCCGCGGCCAGGCAGAACCCCGCGGCAATCAATTCCTGTCGGCGCAACGCAGTCTGCCGGTACGTAGCCATCGAAAGAACGATCAACAGCAGATTCAGGGAAATGGCTTCTGGCATCGTCCGGAAGGAGAAATAGACCAGCTCGAACCAACTTGCGCCCACAACACCGCCGATGATCGCGTGCGTTCGGCTTCTGCGCAGCCCCATCAGAAATATCGCAGCCACGCCGGCGAGGGACATGGCTGCCAACACGATTCGCGTGAAAGTGATGTAGACGTGCGGTCCCTCGCCGATCAGAAACTGGGAGGCCTCGTACAGCCAACTGAGCAGCAGCGGCAGAAGGGGGGATCGAATGCCAGCTTCAAACTCCCAGGGGATCACTCCGTATCCGAAAGCAAACCGATGAGCTTGCTCCAACATCTGGAAGTCTTCATCCGGATGATGCAGGCCAGGAAACCAGAGAAGCGCCACGAGCCGCGCGAGAAAACCCGCAGTCAGAATCACCCCGAGCCAGATATAGTCGAGCCGCGTGCGTGGAGGCACGAGAGATTCCCTCGTGGGAGCGCCGATTGAGTCGATAGCTGCTCGCGTCATGCAGATTTGTTTTCAGTCGGGTACCAGATTCACTCTCAATCGCCGACTTGAAGCGCCGCGCGCGCCAGGACCACCTGGAACGTTGGTCCATAGCATGCCAGCTTCGTCCGAGCTCGGCACACGCCAGTGTCGGCCTGAGCGCAGCCTGACTTCATTTTTTGTAGCGGTTACGGCGATTTCATGGCGCTCTCACGTAGGCCCGAATCCGGGCGGCGTTAAAGTGCACGCGAGAGAAAGCCTGCGTCGCATCGCAGCAACTCTCAACTCCGTGGATCAACCCGCGAGCCTGTGTCCGCCATTCGGAGGCCTGCAGAAGCGCTGCGGGGCGGCCGAACGACGCTCGGCGGAGGCACTTGCACGACTCCGCGCGGGCGTACGCCTGCGAGAGCAACGAGGCGCGTATCCGGCACATTCGAAGCGAGCGCTGGATTACCTATGCACGAGCCGAGGGCGCGCTCCGTCTGGAAGGTGCCGAGATCGGCAGGCGCCGCGTGCTCGAGATCGATGGAGTGCTCCCAAGGATGTGTTGCTCGATGCGACGTTCATTGCAAACAGCAGCTGGATTCGTGCGTTTCTATGGACCTTCCTCTTTGCCCTTCGCCAGAAGACGATCAATCGAATTGGCTACAACCCGTTGCAACTTTTAGTGCTCGACGATCCGCAGTCGACGCTCGATTTAGCGCACCGACTCCAATTGTCTGCCATTGTTTGGCCGTCGTAATGAAGATCATTGATGGTGTGATCTTCGGTTCGGTCGTATCTACGACGGCCGCATTTACCGATGAAATCGCGGAGATGTTGACTCACGTGGATCTTCTCGCTCTGGCCGGTGGTCGCGCGCGAGTCTTCCAAGTCTCCGGAGACGGCGCCTCACCGGTAGCGCTGAATGGGCAATATCTCGGTGATTGTCGGCGTTCAGGATGGCGGATCATGGCCCAAGCTTCAGTCAGCTGCTCGAGTGAGCGGAGTTCTGTTCACGCCATCTCCGACGCGGCAAGATGCGAACTCCTCGAGCGGGTCGTGAGAGCAACGGACGAAACGGGCACTCCCGAACTCAAATGGCCGGGCCTGACAGTGCAGCGTTAGATCAAATCAGGATCTTGCATCGACGAGGGAATGTCGCGCGTGCCGTGGAGGACACGCCAGACATCAATGTGGTTGCGGCGCTCCACATAGAAAACAAGATGCGGGTACTTCTTCGAACGCCAGAAGCGCAGACCGGGAAGACTCAACTCACTGGCGTAGCGCGATGAGCCCGTGTCTGGATGGCCTCCAATATGACGATACCCCTGTTCCAACGCATCAATGAAGCCTAACGCGGCTTCCGGCGCGTCTTCACTCAAGTAATGGTCAATTGCCTCATCGACATCCTGCTCGGCGTGCTCCCGAGGGATAACTGGTTTCGACGTCACCGACGAGTGCCTGCCTTCGCCGACTTGGCTTTCCGGCGGAGGCGATCGAAGTAGGCTTCATCAACGGGCTTGGTCGGTGCAGATTCAGCGCCTGCCAGCAGAAGACCGCGCAACCGCAGACGGTCCTGATCTTTTCGTATGAGTTCGCGCACGTACTCGCTGCTCGTGCCGTAGCCACGCTCGTTGACCTGCTCGTCGACAAAATCTTTGAGCGAATCAGGCAACGAAATGTTCATTGTGCTCATGCCTGAATCGTAGCGCCTTTGGCAAAATTTGGCAAAAAAATGGTTCCCACCCTAGGCGCGAGCGGCGACCTCGCGATGCCAGCGTAATCGTTCGCTGCGGGCAGCTGGGCGCTCACAGGTCAGCAATACGCGCGACGGTTCGCGTCGGGTTGCAACGCTCTGCGACCCATTGCACCCTGCGGCACTGTCGCACCCGGTAACGGGGCGGAAGCGGTCATGAACATCCTTACGGGAATCCGGACACCGGACGGACAGCGTCAATCTGATCCCGCTCTCGTCGTGCTCCTTCGAACGCGTGGTGACAGTGTGCACCCCAGTGCGGTCAGATCGCGGATGCCAGCTTTGCTGGCAGTTCCGAGCACTCGGCAGCCTCGTACGACGCTCTGGCTGGTGGCAGCTTTGGTGGCAGCGATGGGGAATCGAAGGGACTGGAGGGGAATATTTCTGTCAGTAAAGTCAATAACTTGTTGATTATGCTGACTCCTATCGCCGGTTTTGATCCCGCCATTCGGAGGTTCGAATCCTTCCACCCCAGCCAAAAATGACAAAGCCCGCCAACTGGCGGGCTTTCGCGTTTTTGGCGAGGTGGAAGGATAACGGCCGCGGTGACTCGGGTTGGCGGTCGGTGTTGTCCGTCGCGCCGCATCGTGGCTGATTGTTTGGTGCCGCTGCATTTTCAACGCACCGTGGCCGGCCCCGAAGGGGTGAGGCCCGTCCCCGGGCCGAATAATCCTTCCACCCCAGCCAACTCTGAAGGGTGTGTTCCGGGCTCTTCGGTGTCACCCATGTGCCCGAATGGGCAGAAATGCCCGTTCCTCCTGTAAGAACAATTACTTAGCGCTGTTGGGCATGCCGCGCCAACCGCGCTGAGCAGTATCCTCGAGACCCCGGAATTCAACTTTGGTGCAGCCTGGTGGCAGGTCCGCAGGTCCAGGCGATCGGCAGTCTTTGTAATCGATAGCGTACATTGGCATATGTACGCGATAGCGTTCCTAGAGTATTGTACGCGATAGCGTACTCAGAACATGAAGCGCCATCTAATGATCATCCGCACTCCAGCAGACCTCGGGGCCGCCATTCGCGCGGGTCGTCGTGCATTGGGATTGGATCAAGCTGGCCTCGCGGCTCGTGTCGGCGTGCAGCGGCAGTGGATCATCAAGATTGAATCGGGTAAGTCCACGGCCGAAGTGGGGTTGGTGCTACGTACACTCAATGCGCTCGGTCTCAAGATTGACGTCGGCGAATCTATCGATGAGCGCACATCCATGAAACCGCCAACTGGCCTCTCGTACGATATCGACGCCGCACTCGAACGCACACGGCCTGACGGGGCTGTTGGCTCGATCGGGCACGGTGCTCGTCCGTCGGCGTCCGCGCGTCAGAGCAAGGCTCGAACATTGGCACGCCGTAGCGTGTCAAAGAAACACGGGCGATGAGTGAACTGATTGCACTCGCTGGCGACCGCGAAATCGGCCGCGTCCGCATGGAACGCGGGCAACTCTCCTTCAGATATACAGATGCTTGGCTAGCGGGACGCAGCTGGCACTTCCCGTTATCCCTTTCGATGCCGCTCGCGAGTCAAGAACACGGAAACCGCGTTGTCAGTCCGCACTTGAGCAATTTGCTTCCCGACAACACCGATATTCTCCGCCGTTGGCGACAACGCTACGGCGTCCGATCGCAATCACCATTCTCGCTCCTGGAGCATGTTGGTGAAGACTGTGCGGGAGCGATTCAGTACGTGCGTCCCGACCGCCTCGAGGCGGTGCTCGCAAGCAAGCCTCCTCCCGTCCAGTGGTTGAGTGAGCGCGAAATCGGTGCGCGTCTACGCGAGCTCGCTCGGGATCGATCCGCCTGGAGACATGAAGACGATACCGGCCAGTTTAGCCTCTCCGGCGCACAGCCCAAAACCGCGTTGCTACGCGAAGGAGCCCGGTGGGGTATTCCTTCCGGCCGAATGCCTACAACGCACATTCTCAAACCGCCTAGCGATCAGCTTCCCGGCCATGCCGAAAACGAGCACTTCTGCATGATGCTTGCGCGGCGGTTGGGACTAAACACCGCCCTGTCCGAAGTCATTGAGTTCGACGCCGCAGTTGCCATCGTCATCGAGCGATTCGACCGCGTCTTTCAGGGCAACGAGATCCTCAGACTGCACGCGGAGGACTGTTGCCAGGCGCTTGGCGTACCATCGGAGCGCAAATACGAAAACGAAGGCGGGCCTGGTGCCATTGCGATAGCCGAACTCCTGCGAAGCACATCCACCGCTACAACTGAGGACGTCGCCGCTTTTGCCGATGCGCTGATGTTCAATTGGTTGATTGCAGGCACGGATGCACATGCAAAAAACTACTCGCTACTGATCGGGGTGCAGGGACACGTTCGGCTGGCACCCTTGTATGATATAGCGAGCGTGCTTGCGTATGATCACATCGACTTGCGGGCGGCGAAGTTGGCCATGCGTGTGGGTCGGCACTACAAGCTGGAGACGATTCAGCCGCGACACTGGATCGACGCGGCCAAGGATCTCAAGTTGCCTGCCGATGCGCTCATGCAGCGGCTGACGGACTTCACGGCAGTACTTCCCGACGCCATCGCCGATACCTCGCGACTGGTTGAGCGGCAGAAGCTTCGACATCCGAATCTCACTCGCTTGCGGGATCAACTCGACAAGCGTGCTGGCCGAATCTTGGAATCCATTGAACGCACTTGGAGTTAAAAATAAGTGACTTATGAGTCGTGAAATCAAGCAGCGCGCATGTGGAGATCGCGGAGTAAAATCCACCTCAGCCATTGATTTCCAGGTGTGCCCCGTGAAGCCGTCCAGAGCGTTGCACCTTCATCGCGACGAAATTCGCCGCTTGGTCGAGGAGCGCCGAGCCCGCAATCCGCGGATCTTCGGTTCGGTCCTGCGTGGGCGAGACAGCGAGGACAGCGATTTGGATCTCTTGGTTGATCCGGTTCCTGGCGCCACTCTCTTCGATTTGGGTGGACTCCAGGTCGCTCTCGAGGATCTGCTTGGCATACGAGTGGATCTCCTGACGCCGCGCGACCTGCCTCAGCGGTCGCGTGAAAAGGTTCTGCGGGAAGCCCTCCCTGTATGAGCGACAATGAGGCGCAAGCACGCCTCGACAACTACCTCTCTCACAGTTGGAAGCGGCGATCATCTCCGGTCTTGGTCTTGTAGTGATCCACTCCGTAGACCTTTGCTTTGTTGATACTGATGTCCCCATTGAAGGGGTGAGGTGCATTGCCTGCAGGGGGGTGTTCGTCGTCTCCCTGTGCTTCAAGCCGGTAATTGTGGCGCCGTGCAGCGTGTGCTTTTTGATGAATTCGAACGCGTCGTACCTGTGAGCTGCTCGGCCAGATTCCGTTCGGAGTTCGCTGTTCGCTCCTTCGGCAGCCCCTCTACAACTCGCACCGTCGTCTCTACGTCGTGCAGCCAGAGCGTTAAAACCCGCAACGCGCTAGCTCGAGGGCGTCAAAGGCGGGAGAGCCCATTGCAGGCCTCGGGTAATGGCCAGCGGGAAAACGGTCATGTGGTCCTCGTTCGCGAAGACTGTCGTCTGAAGTTGCAGGTCCGGATAGTGCTGGCTTTCCAACAGGCCTGCGAGCTGCTGCAGATCGCGGACTAGATCCATTTTGTGGTTGTAGCGCGGATCGTTGGAGCCCGGATTGAGGGTCTCGAACGCACCCACATCCAGAAACACCTTGGCGTGAAGATGATAGTGATGACTGCCGTAGTTGCGGGCCTCGGTCAGCAGGCGCTTGTGATCGAACCAGAGAGAGGGACTGCTGATGATGTAGCTCTGAAACATGCGCGGTGTGGTCAATAGGATGTAGGTGCCGAATAAGCCGCCGTATGAGTGGCCTGCGTAGATCTTGCGTGTCATGTCCGCATGAAAGTGTGCGGCCACGTACGGAAACACTTCGCCTTCGATGAACTGCCGATAGCGTTCCGCTTCCCCATACATCACCGGCCGTCCCGGCATGTCGGAGACCGCGTCCGCATCGCCATGGGTGTTGGGTGTGTAATCGCGCCTGCGGCTGAATTCGGGGGTATCGCCTATGGCATAGGAGAGTCCGACCAAAACGAATTCTTCCAGTCCGCGGCCATGATCGCCGACTCGTCGGGCGATGCTGCGGATGAGCGGAAAACCGTAATCGGCATCGGTCACGAACAGCACCGGATAGGTATGGTCGGGGCGTTTGTCGTAGGTTTCCGGGAAGCTGACAAACAGCTGGTAGTCCCGTTGCAGGGTCGCTGAATGAATGTCGTGGACCTGAGTGTCATCCAGGCTATACGAGCAGGGAGCGCTGACGGTGGGAGTGTCCAGAGGTGGTGGTATGTTGGGTGCTTTGCCTGGGCTGCAGCCGACTGCCGCGGATATCGCGAATAAAAGACAGAGGGAGTGCTGTTGTCTGGATGTCATGGATCCATTTGACTAAAGAATTAGTTGTATAGCAACTAAAAAATTAGTTACAGTAGAGGCATGAGTAAACCCAAGACTCGCTCGCAGCACCTGGCGAAGCCGTTGACAGCTGTGGAGCTCGAGATGATGAATGTGATCTGGCGCATTGGGCCGTGCTCGGTGACGCAAGTCCAGCAGGAGTTGGCTTCCACCCGCGAGCTTGCCTATACGAGCATCTCGACCATGGTGCGTATCCTGCAGCAGAAAGGCTATGTGAACAGCAAAAAGGCTGGTCGCGGTCACCTGTATTCGGCAGCTGTCGATAAGGAGGCCTATCAAGCCTCGAGCCTGCGACATCTGGTGGATGATGTGTTTGAAGGCACTCCGGCGCTGCTGGTGAGGCGTCTGCTGGATAGTGAGTCGCTGACCGCCGAGGAATTGGCCGAGATCCACGTTCTTTTGCGTGGCAAGGGGCGCTGACTTGATCCCTCTCCACTGGATCAACAGCTATCTGGCCGCCAGTGGGCTGTTGCTGGTCGCAGCTTTGTTTCTCCGCGGCCTCAGACGCCTGCCGTTGCGGCTTTCTCAGCGGCAGTTCCTGCTTACTAGCTACGTGCTTCTAGCGGCGGCTGTTTTGGTTCCGTTTGTGGGTTTACCAGCGGATCGTGCGGCGACTGGTCCTCACATCGTAGAAGTCTGGGCGGCGAAATCGGCTCATGCTGAAGGTGTCTCACGGGCGGCCCCGCGGGCGGTTTTTCTATCGCTGGCGAGGGGAGGTGCGGCGCTATCGGGGGTCAGTCTGGCGCGTGTGGTCGGAGGGCTGTTCGCGCTCGGGCTGGTGATGATGTTGATTAAAGCTGGCAGAGAGATCCGGATACTGGCGGCGACGCTTTCAAATGCCCATTCTCTGCGGGGGAGTGGCCTGCTTGGGAGGCGACGCTTGCGCCATCGGGTGCAGGTGTTGGTATCTGATCGGGTACGGGTGCCGTTCTCATTCTGGCTGCCGGGATGCTCGCTCGTCGTTGTTCCGGAGGAACTGATATTCCAGCCGCGCCATCTTCGAATGGCCCTGCGGCACGAAGCCCAGCATCATCGGCAGGGTGACACCAGGACGGTGTGGGTGTGTCAGGCGGTGCGGGCGCTGTTCTACTGGAACCCGGCCGCCCGGAATCTGATCCGACAGATCCTGGAGTTGCAGGAGTTTGCATGCGATGAGGCCATTGTAGCGCGGTCACAGTCTTGCACCGATGACTATTGCGGGTGTCTGGTGTGGGTAGCCCAGACGGCTCTGGAGACTCGTCCGGGAGTGATCAGCATCGCGATGGCGGGGCGCAATCCGAAGTTGCTGGCGAGGCGCATCGAAGTTTTGCAGGAACGATCGTTCCGCGTTTGCAACAGCTGGGTTGGAAGGAGCACGGCGGTCCTTGGGCTGGCTCTGTTGACTTCTGTGTCCCTGGCATTCAATGCGCCGGTCGCGGACCGACGCATCGAGTGGAGTGACGCCCAGCACATGGTCGACATTGCTCGGCGGACGTCCGAATTCCCGCTTACCTTGAACGATCGTGTGTTGGAGCAACTCAACCTGTTGCTGGGCACACCGGATGGACGGGCCGAGCTGCAGGACAGTCTGCTTAGGATGCGACGCTACCAGAGTGGAATCAATCAGCAGCTACGCCACGCTGGGTTGCCAGCGGAGTTGAATGCGGTCCCGGTGGTGGAGTCGGGTTACCGCAATCTGCCGGCGATCCGAGGTGGCATGCAAGGCGCGGGATTGTGGATGTTTATTGAATCGACAGCACGGCGCGTTGGCTTGCGGATCGATCATGGCAGGGATGAGCGGCTGGGAATTCAGCAGGAAACCACGGCGGCGGTGAATCTGCTCGGCGACTTGCACAAACATTTTAACGACTGGAATCTGGCGCTGCTGGCTTACAACGTTGGAGAGAGGCAGGTGGAAGCCGGCATTCGGACCACGGGTGTCAGGGATGTCTGGCGCCTGATCGAGGCGGGCGCAGAGAACGATCGTGACTATCTTGCCCGGGTCGTGGCGGTCATGGTGATTCTCAAAAACCCGGCTGTGCTCGCGTAGTCGGCAGGGAACCTCTGCGCATGAATCCAACGGGGCCGCGCGGCGGCAGACTCGACGGCGTCGATGTGTTGCGGGGGTTATGTGTCCTGCAGGTGACACTGCATCACATCCATCTGCGTTTTCAACTCAACGACTATCCGGTCGGGAACGCTCTGCCGGAAGTGCTCAACCAGATTCTGTTCGGGTCCGGGTATTACGCCGTAATCCTGTTCTTCGTGATCTCGGGCTTTCTCATCACTCGTCTCTCCATCGTGCGGTGGGGATATCTGGGTCGGCTTCACGTCGGCCGGTTCTATCGGATGCGGGCGGCGCGGATTCTGCCTTGTCTGTTGGCCCTGATAGTGGTGATGAGCACCCTGCATCTGGCGGGCGCGGCGGAATTTGTCATCGAGCCGGAGCGAGCCTCGTTGGGGGAGGCTGTATGGGGGGCGCTGACTTTCCATGTGAATTGGCTCGAGGGCCACCGTGGCTATTTGCCCGGATGCTGGGACATCCTCTGGTCGTTGTCCGTGGAGGAAGTGTTTTATCTTGTCTTTCCGCTCGTCTGTCTGGCGGTGCGTAGGGAGCCGGTACTGTTGATGTTGTTGTCCTGTCTGACCGTGCTGGGCCCGATCAATCGTGCGTGGCTGATCGATGTGGACCCTTGGGGACACTATGCCTATGCCTCCTGTATGGATGGTATCGCGTTTGGATGTCTGGCCGCGCTGGCATGTACCCGATTGCGGTTGACGAGGCAGGTGTTGCGTTGGGCGTTGATCCTCGGTGCCGGCGTTGTGATCGGGGTGATTGTCCTTTGCAACGAGGAATCAGCACAGGGCATCGCCCGTCACGGACTCAACGTGACTTTGCTCGAGGTGGGCGTGGCGCTGATGTTGGTAGCTCTGGGAAGTGGGGTGGGCAACCGGCAGCTCGCCTTTGGGACGGGGTGGCTGCGAGCTGTGGGTCGCGCCAGTTATGAGATCTACCTGGTGCACATGCTTGTGGTGTTGGGATTGTTGGGCCTGATCAGGCGTCTCGTTCCAGTGCCCGACGCCGCTTCGGGCGGGTTCCTGGCCACCTGGTATCTGGCCATGCTGCTGCTGAGTCTGGTCTTGGGCTTTGCCGTGGCGAAGGGCTTCTCGGAGCCTCTGAACCGTCGGCTCCGGGCCTAGTGGATGGGGTGCCCAGGCGATATTGCCAAATCCGAGGGCGACTAGACAGACCGGTTCGCATGACGCTTGGAGGTTGGAGCATCGTGGCTTCGAGAACGACCCTCAATATCTTTCTCGTCGATGTCCTTCGCAGGTTGAGCGTGCTCCTGGTCGTGATGTACCACATTCATCTTCGTTTCCTCATCAACGGCTACCCTGTTGTGCTTTTGAGCGAGAGAAAGGCCGGGTGAGGGTCAGGTTTTTATGCATCGCCGGCCTGGCTGCCTGGCCCACCTGCGTCAATATTGGCCATACGGCCGATACCTCACCAGTCGCTCAATCGGTTGCCGAGACCCAGCCGGGTCGTATTGGCAGCGCGGTAGAGAGAACAATCCGGCCAATGATGGAGGAATTTCATATCCCCGGCATGGCCGTCGGTATCGTTGTTGGGCGCACAACCTACGTGTTCAACTACGGCGTAGCATCTACACAGACTGGGAAGCCGGTCACCAACAACACGTTGTTCGAGCTAGGCTCCATCAGCAAGGTGTTTACCGCGACACTGACCTCGTACGCACAGGTAGGAGGTTATCTTTCTCTGTCGGATACCACCGCGAAGTACCTGCCGATACTAAGCGGTACCGCGTTCGGTAAGGTGACCCTCCTAAATCTCGGCACGCACACTGCTGGTGGACTGCCGCTGCAGGTACCCGATGACATCAGCAATGACGCGGAACTCCTGCAGTATCTGAAGAATTGGCGTCCGAGCTGCGCGCAGGGGACGTGTCGGACCTACAACAATCCGAGCATTGGCACTCTGGGCCTGATAACTGCGAAGGCCATGGGAGGCAGCTTCGAGACGCTAGTCGAGCAGCAACTGTTCCCGGCACTCGGTATGCGGAACAGCTATATCGATGTTCCGAGAATCAAAATGGCTGATTACGCCGAGGGCTATACGAATACGAGCGCATCTGTTCGGATGACGCCGGGCGAGCTGTGGCGGGAGGCCTATGGCGTCAAGAGCACCGCTGCCGACCTTGTGCGGTTTATGGAGGTCAACATGAAACTGGCTGTGACCAACGGATGGCTGCAGCGCGCGATTGAAGTGACACATACCGGCTACTTCAGGGCAGGCGTCATGACCCAGGACCTGATCTGGGAGGAGTATTCCGACCCGGTCACACTGCGGACATTGTTGAAAGGTAACTCTCCCGACATGCTCTTCAAGTCAACGCCGGTGACTGAACTTTCTCCGCCCGGCAGGGGGCGAGATGACGCCTGGATCAACAAAACGGGCTCGACCAACGGCTTCGGGGCTTACATCGCGTTCGTACCGAAGCGACGGCTGGGAATAGTCCTGCTGGCGAACAGGAACTACCCGATCGAGGCGCGCGTCACGGCTGCTTACAAGATTCTGACTTCACTATCTGACTAGTCGCCTCAAATCGAGCTATCGCGAGATCCTCCGACCCGGGGTGCCATCGGAAGTCAGCGACTCGCATTCTGAATGTATTGGTGAGTTTCCCGATCGAGGCGTGGAGCAGCCTCGACACCATCTGTATGACAGTGCGGTGCGTGATGCTCTAGTGGTGCTCTGGGAGGCGGCGGACCGAATCTGCGGAAAGCGACTCAAAGCGATCCTGGCCGTGCTGACGTCTGCGTTGGAGCGCCACCAGCATCTTCAGGTAGAGCCCGCCGGGGTGGCCGAGTTGCTCTGCCGTTATTCCTGTTGACGCTCCGCGGTCGGCCCCGAAGGGGTGAGGCCCGTCCTCGGGCCGAATAATCCTTCCACCCCAGCCAATAATTCATTTGAGATCAACAAGTTATAATATAATATATCCTCCTGCTTCGTGACACTTTTCCTCACCTTAGTGGCTGCCTGGTGGCAGAAAAACAACGGGATCGATGGCCTTGTGCTTTGCCGGAAATCTGGTTTTATGGGAAAATGGATGTATGAAGACGACCTTAGAATTGCCGGACGCCCTCATGCATCGCGTGAAGCTTCTGGCACTGCATCGTAATCAGAAGCTCAAGGACGCCATCTCCCAGCTGCTGGAGCTTGGTATTGCCGCGATCGAGAAGCGCGGCAAGTCCGTCCGGCCTCCCCGGCCCGTACGTTTGAAAGGCATCGACCGCTTCGACATCCATAGCATTGAGGCGGCGATCGGCGACGGTCGCGATTGACGTGGTGGTCGTCGATACCAACGTCCTGGCGTACCTGCTGATCGAAGGTGACCGCACCACAGATGCCCAAGCGCTGTATGCGAAAGACTCCGACTGGCAAAGCGAAGCCTTCGTGCTGGTCGAGTTCACCAACATCCTGACGACCTATACGCGCACGAGCGCTCTGACCCACGAGCAGGGCCTGAAGTTGTTGGCAGAAGCGGAAACGCTCCTTCCGCTGTTGCCTAGCGTCTCGCACAAGGAGGCTTACGAAGTCTCCGTCGAGTTTGGTATCTCCGCATATGATGCCAGGTTCATTGCCCTCGCCCAGCAAATGAAGTCGAAGCTGGTCACGGAAGACGCCAAGTTGCGCAAGGCCGCTCCCGCTTGGGCCGTATCACTGTCTGAATCGCTTGCGTAACGAGTCGAATAAAGTCACCGCCCATCATATGAACCCTCAGCAGCCCAAGTCCCCGTCAGAATCTTTCGCGGATAAGCGAAGGCGTCAGGCTGAGTGGGAGAAGTATTGCGACGATAAGGGACTCTCCGTCGAGGAGCGCAACCGGGCTGCGAGCATCATCCCTCCGGGTGCTTCGATCAAAGTTCTGGCTTGGCCGAGTCTGTAAGTCCTAACGGCTACGACTGGTTTACTCCAGCCGATCTCACCAGAGTTATCGATGCAATTCACGCGCTTCCTGACTGGAAGAGCGTCGTGCTCGTTGGTGTCAATCTCTGACTGCCTGGGTCGAGTACTACAAGATCAAACTGCCCGCGCTTGAAGGGCCATACCTACGCGGGTTGCATGTACGGTCGTTGAGCAATATCTGGCGGAATGTCTCAACATACCGGTCCGCCACAGAGAAGCATCCAAGGAATCACTGCGTCGCAGGTCGAATATGAGATCGAAGGTCTCAATCGAGAAGGCGTGACCCGAATAGTCTTGTTGGATGGGGTATGTTTCAGCGCGTGGCTGAGCCAAACCGACAAGAACAGTTGACGAGGGTTTGATCGCAGGGAGTGGTATCGCAGGCTCAACGAGTCATACTGCCAAAGAACACACCGACAAGGACTCGTATTCATCATGACAATGGCGACACCGCGTCAGGTATTGGCAGCGACGCGTCAGTGGTTGAAACCAGTCATCTTCATTCTGCTGAAATGCGGGGTGACCTGGCGAGAGTTTTCCGAGCTGTCGAAGTCTGTGTATGTCGAGATCGCTACCCGTCGGTTTGGAAAACGAGGCTGGCCGACCAATGTGCGGCATACGAGAGAGCCGGGGTTCCTGAAGTGTGGCTTCTCAATCCCCGTGCCCGCAATGTGACGATCCATCAGCTTTCGGAAGGTGCTTATACGCAACGAGGGTGCTGAAACGGCAGGGACGAACGCCTCTCGCCGTGGCACCGGAAGTCGTTATCGACTTGGATGCGGTTGCCGCGGAGATCGGTTGAGGCGGAAGGGATCAGTGCAACTTAGATATAACCTTTGGCTTGGTACCACTGAAGCATTGCCGAAGCGCCCTCGTAAATCGTTGTCGCGCTCCTCAGGCACCATTCGTCCAAAGATGTTGAGCCAGCCTCGTGCCAGTACAACAACCGAAGATGCCTTTCTTCCGGGTTCTCAGCCGGATCTGCCAAGTCGATGCCGTAGCGGTAAAGATCGATTCGGTTGCGGAATTCAAATTTCGCAACTCTCTGGCGACAACTCGAGAAGTTCGATCTAATTCGCCCTGAGCTTTTTTCGCGGGTGCAACACATGAACTCGAGCTCTAACTTGCAGATGCGTCAATCTCGTGGCCGACCGAGCAAAGGAATCGTCGAGAGACTGAGAGTGCAAGCGTGGTACGCGGCAGTTCGTTCAAACCTGTCCGTAGGTTCAGACTACGAGCTGGAAAAGCGATTTGTTTCCCCGACGGCGCGGAAAAATTCAGCCGGCGCTCACGTTTGCTCGGGCAAGTGGCGACGCTACAGGCGGGGCGCCATGCCCACAGAGCCGGTCCTCCAGGCAGTTGAGCACGCTCTTCCGGGGGCGCGGAGGTGGCTTGATCATCCGTTTTGGGAAATCATAGGCGACCGGCCCTTGGGGCTCGAGCAGTTGCACGTGCTGATGGCTTCGCTTCGTCCGCAAGTCTCGACGTTAATGTTTTACCGCCCCGCCGCTAGATGTCCCACTCTCGGCAGGCGAGACGCCTCCTTGTCTCAGCTCGAGGCGCTCGATCGCATGGGCGACTTCGACGCCCTAACTGCCTGTCTGGGCATCGCGCGCGAAGCCGAACTTCGCGAGAGCAATTGGTTGCACTATAACGCTGCCTGGACCGCTTTACGCGTCTTCCTGCGGATTGGCGCGTCCACACCCCTGATCACTATTGCAGAACCGGTCTTCGCACATTTGAGACAGCAATTCTTCTCTCGGCGCTATCGCTTCGTGCCTGAGTTTCCAGATGTTGAGTGGCTTGACGTACTCGAATCCTTCTCCCTCTACAACAGTATCATTCTCATGATGGAGGATCTGCTCTTGTTGAGCGGAGGCTGTTCAGAGCGATTGGCGGTTCTGTACATCGTGCAATGTTGTAAGTGTCTGGATGTATACGAGGCATTGGAGACCCATTATAGAAGCCCAGACCGGCCGGCAGTTCGACATCATCCGGCAATCAGGCGCGTTCTGAAGCGTCTCAGAACTCGCCTTGCTTCTACTTATGCGTATGATGGCGACCTCTCCGAGCCGCGGATAGTTCAGTCACAGATGACATAGAGAATTTTCGAGGTCAGCCGCGTGGTCTGAACCGGCCGCTCGAGGTCAGTTGTAGACTAACGCCAACGGCTAACCGATCATCGCGCACGTCGTCTCCCACGCAGCTGACGATCCCCGTCGAAGAAGAGAGGAAAGTTCCCTTTCGCGAGTTCTTCGGGCATGAGGGCATACGAACTCCAATGACAAAACCAGGCAGCGAATTCCTTTTTCGATTCCAATACGTGGATGGGCCTTTCCAGGAGTGTCCTAAACATGTCCGCCGTTACCGCCCCTATGAGCGGTCCAGGAATCCGTACGTCTTTGCCCTGTGGGTCGCGACCAATCCAGACGCCGGAGAAACCGACGCTGTTGCTCATTGGAGAGAACAACCTGAACTGATAGTAGGGGTAGTGGGGAGATGGGATGCGTTTGAGGCAAATCCGACACATCAGATCCAGGGAAACACGTTCGAATTGATCGGCCGGAAGGCCATTGGTAGTCGCGAGGCCTTTGATGGCTTGGATGACTTCATCGCATTCGAACAACATTACACACTCCCAAAATAAACTGACCCCGAAGTACCAGAACTTCAATTGAAGCACGCTGCTTGCTACTGGGCCGTGAGGGTAATGTGTAAGGACGCATCGTCGGTTTTTCCCATGCAGCGGGGCGGAAACCAGACTGAAACCATCGTTTTACGATATCAGGATGCTCAACCGTCCGCGACGCCGTGCCTCCTTCGGCGCAGCAACAGAGAGTTGCGCAAAGGCTCATCCTTGGCAACCGGTGGCGACGGGGAGCCGATGACCGCTCTTGGACTGTTTTGTTGAAAAACTCCTCTTGCGCGTGGGTCGGAAACTTCGCGGTGTTGCGGAAGGGCGCCATCTCCCTGGTTCGAGGAAACAGCTGCTTTCAGCGATCTCACACGAGAGGCTGAGCGGAGCTTGCGGGGGTGCTGGGGACTTCTTTGACCATGTTCGCCGGATGCCCGATCCTTGCATCTGGACAGGACCTCGAGGTAACGCGACTTGTCTACCGCCTTGGTGATGGGACTGATGCGCACGTGCACGATCGCGAACAGGCCGGCTGGATTGGCTCGGGACGATTTCGCCTGACTCTTGGAAACAACGTGGTTCTGCTCGAATCAGGTTCGGCATATGTGGTGCCGGCTCATGTGACGCATGTATTCGAAGTGCTGGAGCCGGGGATCGTCGACATCGTGACGTCGCCCACGCAACGAACCTACAGGACGCAGGGTTAGGAGGTGTTGTATTTCAGGATGATGGCTGTGAAGCCGCAGTCAGGTTGGGAGGCATCAATGTTGAGTGCGGTGGAACAGAGCGGCCAGCGTAACTGTTTCATCATTAGTTAGGCGACCGGCCGCGGTCACTGCGGGAGACAAGAACCTGCCGCCGGAACTGGGTCTGTCCAGGTGGACTGTTGAACGTTGAGGGTGACGCCGCTTGCACCGCTCCTCCAGCGGGGGCGGGCCCACACCCTGAATCCGGCTCCCGGGAGCTGACCTCGGCGGGCACCGTCCGTAACCCTCGGTTACCGGGGCCAGTCGAGCTGCAATATGGAGGTGGAGTCTCCGCCGGGCGGCTGCTTTCTGTAATAGAGTCGATCAGAGGCCCCAGAAACGCCTTACCATGTACCCCATGATTCTCATCCGTAATGCGAACGTCTTCAGTCCGCGGCCGTTAGGGTTACAGACACTCCTGGTGGGTGGCGAAAGGATCCTGTGGCTGGGAGCGGACACTGAGTTGGACCTACCTCGGGCTCTGCGCGCGACCACTGAAGTGCTGGATCTGCAGGGCGCGACACTGATACCCGGTTTCATCGACGGGCACGTCCACGTCACCGGGGGCGGGGGGGAAGCCGGATTCAACACTCGCGTGCCGCCGCTGCCCTTGAGCCGCTTTACGACATCCGGCGTGACGACTGCCGTTGGGCTGTTGGGCACCGACGATGTGGCACGTGGGCCGCGGGAGTTGCTCGCAACGATCTACGCACTACGCGAGTCCGGTCTGAACACCTGGGGTTACACGGGCGGATATCATGTGCCCCCGGCGACCCTGACCGGCGGCGTGCGCAGCGACCTTGTGTTCATCGAGCCGTTGATCGGTGTTGGTGAGCTGGCTATCAGCGATCACCGCTCCAGCCAGCCTACTCTCGATGAGTTACTGCGGATTGCCTCGGAGGCGCACGTGGCGGGGCTCATGACCGGCAAGGCAGGCATCGTCCATCTGCACTTGGGCGACGGGGTGCGCGGCCTGGAGCTGGTGCGCAATGCTCTTGCGCAGAGCGAGTTGCCGCCCAGGGTTTTCAACCCCACGCATGTCAATCGCCGCCGGCCGTTGTTTGACGAGGCAGTGGATTTGGCCAGGGCCGGGTGCACGGTGGATGTCACGGCGTTTCCGGTAGCCGATGGTGAAGATGCCTACTCGGCTTCCGAGGCGCTGCTTCGGTATCTGTCCAGTGGCGCGCCGCCGGAGCGCGTGACCGTGAGCTCGGATGCCGGGGGGTGCCTTCCCTGTTTCGATTCCGACGGCAGAGTATGTCGGATGGACGTCGGATCGGCTGGGGCCCTCCTGCAGACCCTGCGGGAGGTGTTGGCAAAGGGGGTCCCTCTCGAACAGGCTCTACCGCCGTTTACTGCCAATCCGGCACGCCTTCTGCGCCTAACCGGACGGGGCAGCATAGAAGTGGGGAGTGCTGCCGATTTGATTGCATTGGAGGCGACAGGAGCCATCGAGACGGTCATCATTGGTGGCACGACACATGTTCGGGCGGGCAAGCCCGTTGTGCGCGGACCGTTCGAACCATGAGACCAGGAGCAGTTGAGGATGCCGAGTAGAGTGCCGGACGGCGGGCAGCGCGGCTGGATCATCCCCATCGGGGGAGCGGAAAACAAGGAGAATGATCGGCGGATTCTCGAGCGTTTCGTGCGCCAGTCTGGCAGTGCCGACGCCGAAATCGTCGTGATTCCCACAGCCAGCCGCATGCACGAAACCGGACCGCGCTATGAGAAGCTCTTCCGGGACCTCGGCGCCGGCCAAGTCGGAGTGATGGATTTCGATACCCGTCGCGACTGTCAGGAGCCGGGCCGGCTGCGGCGCCTGGAGGCGGCGACTGGGATCTTTTTTACCGGGGGTAATCAGTTGCGGGTGACCACGTTGCTGGGTGGTACGCCGGTGGCAAAGCTGATTCGCCAGCGTAACGCCCAAGGCGTCACGGTCGGTGGGACCAGCGCCGGAGCCAGTATCCTCAGCGAGCACATGATCGCCGGTGGCGATGAGGGTTCGTCTGCCATCGACGGTAGTGTGCGTCTGGCGGCAGGTTTAGGTCTGACAAACCGATTCATCATCGATCAGCATTTCCGCCAGCGCGATCGTCTCGGCCGCCTGGTCACGGCGCTTTCCTACAACCCCTTCGCCGTGGGCATCGGTCTCGATGAGGATACCGCGGCCTTCATCGGTCCCGATGACACACTCGAGGTGGAGGGCAGCGGCGGAATCACCATCCTCGACGCCGCGGACGTCAGCTTCTCCTCGATCGATGCGACAGCCGAGGGGCAACCTGTCTGCGTGCTCGGGATGAAGGTGCACTTCCTCACCGCCGGAGCGACATTCAACCTGACCACGCGCACGCCATCCGCCGGCGACCTGACTCGGCGGAAGGAATGAGTCGCGACCTGCACTGACCGCTTTCGCCGCGAAGGAACATAACAATTACGACGGAGTAAGCCATGCGAATCCTCGATCGTTCCGTCTATGTGGGCCCGTCGCACTACGCGCGCTTTCCCGTCATTCGGTTGGAGCTGGATCTCGGTGAGCTCGAAGCGTGGCCCACCAGCCGACTCGGGGCCCCATTCGTGGATGCGCTCGCGGAGGCGCTCCCGGGCCTGTTCGAGCACGGCTGCTCCTATCGCGAACCTGGCGGATTCCTGCGGCGCATGCGCGAGGATGAGGGAACGTGGCTGGGCCATGTTCTGGAGCATGTGGCCATCGAGCTGCAGAACATTGCGGGCGAAGAGGTGACCTTCGGCAAGACCCGCAGCGCGGGCGCTCCCGGCCGCTACACCGTGGTGTACGAGTATGCGCAACGCGACGAGGGCGTGGCCGCGGGAGAGCTTGCATTGAGGCTGCTCTGCTCGCTGCTTCCGCCAGAGCTGCGGCCAGCTGATGTCGTGCCGGAAGGTTGGAACTGGCCGGAGGCCCGTGATGATTTCATCCGCTTTGCGCAGCGCCGAGCGCTGGGACCGTCCACCAGCTCGTTGGTCAAGGCCGCGGAGGGCCGCGGCATCCCCTGGTTGCGTCTCAACGATCAGTCGCTCGTGCAACTGGGACACGGCAAATACCAACAGCGCATCCAGGCCACCGTCACTGGCCGCACTCCCCATATCTCCGTCGAGCTTGCCAGCGACAAGGAAGAAACCAACAAGATCCTGGCGAGCCTCGGCCTGCCGGTGCCTTCCCAGGAGCTGGTGCAATCGGAAGAGCAGGCCAAGCGAGCCGCGCGTCGCATCGGCTTCCCTGTGGTCACCAAACCCTACAATGGCAATCACGGCCGCGGTATCTCGATCCGCCTGACCACCGAGGAGGAAGTCGCGCAGGGTTTCGCGGTAGCGCGCGAACACTCGCGCTCGGTGATCGTCGAGACGTTCCTGGAGGGAGACGACCATCGTCTGTTGGTTGTGAACGGCGAACTGGTCGCCGCGACGCGCCGTACTCCGGGTCATGTCGTGGGAGATGGCGAGCACACCATCGTGCAGCTCATCGAGATCGTGAACCAGGACCCGCGCCGCGGTGTCGGTCACGAGAAGGTGTTGACGCGCCTGGAGTTGGACGCACAGGCGCTGAAGATGCTGGAGCGGGTGAGCCTGACGCCCGAGTCGGTGCCTGCGAAAGGTATAGTAGTTTATTTGCGCTCCACCGCGAATCTCTCCACAGGGGGTACCGCGACTGATGTTACGGACATCATTCACCCCGACAACAAGGATATGGCCGAACGCGCGATTCGCGCCGTAGGTCTGGATGTCGGTGGAGTGGACTTCCTCTCCAAGAACATCACCGAAAGCTATCGGACGATTGGCGGGGGCATATGTGAGGTCAATGCCGCGCCAGGCTTTCGCATGCATATCGCGCCGAGTGATGGAACACCGCGCGATGTGGCTGCGCCCGTCATTGACATGCTGTTCCCGCCCGGGGCGCCTTCGCGGGTGCCGATTGCTGCTGTGACCGGCACGAATGGCAAGACGACCACCGCCCGCATGCTGGCTCACATCACCAAGATGGCCGGTTATACCCCGGGGCTGACTACGACCGACGGCGTGTACATCAATGGCCAGCGGACTGTGCAGGGAGATATGACCGGTCCGGTTTCCGCGCGCATGGTTCTCTCCGATCCGCAGATAGACATCGCTGTGCTGGAGACTGCCAGGGGCGGCCTGTTGCGCGCGGGGATGGGTGTGCGGGAAGTCAATGTCGGTGCCGTTCTCAACATCCAGGCCGATCATCTCGGTCTCAAGGGCATCGACACGCTGGAGCAGCTCGCCGAAGTGAAACGGGTCGTGGTGGAAGTTGCAACCGACTGCGCGGTGTTGAATGCGGACGATCCCCTGGTGATGCGGATGTCTGGGCACACCGAGGCCAAGAATATCTGCTATGTCACCTTGAACCCTCAGCACACCCTGGTACGGGAGCACATCAGGGCGGGGGCCAGAGCGTGTGCCCTCGAAGCCGGCGTGAACGGACAGATGATCACCTTGTACGACCGCGGCAGTCATATCCCGCTGCTGTGGACACATCTGATACCTGCGACGCTCGAAGGTCGCGCGACGCACAATGTTCAGAATGCGATGTTTGCTGCCGCTATGGCGTTCTCCTTGGGCGTGAAGCTCGATGCCATCCGCCAGGGCCTGCGCACATTTGACTCGACTTTCTTCCAGGCACCCGGCCGACTCAATGTATTCAACGAGCATCAGTTCAAGGTGTTGTTTGACTATGGTCACAATGCGCATGCCGTCGGCGTAATGGCTGACCTGGCGCAGCGCCTGGACGTCAACGGCCGCAGAATCGTGGTACTGGCCGGCCCCGGCGATCGCCGTGATGAGGACCTCGTGGCCATTGCTAGGGCCGTAGCGGGTCGCTTCGATCATTACATCTGCCGTCGGGACGACAACCTGCGCAATCGAGCCTCCGACGAGGTGCCGCGCATTCAGGCTGCGGCGTTGGTCGAAGCAGGTGTTCCCAAGGGCGCGATCTCGGTGATACCGGATGAGCAGGAGGCCATCGACGCCGCATTGAAGATGGGTCAGGCCGGCGACCTGCTGCTGATCTTCGCCGATGCGTTGGCGCGCTCCTGGAAGCAGATCACCAAGTTCAAGACAGTTGGCTCGCAGGTGGCTCCCCAAAGCATCGCCTCACAGATGCTCCAAGACCCGACGCTCCGAGGCGTAGCGGCCCGCGAAACTGCCAGCGGTGGCGCGGCGGCTACGGCGCATTCGCAGACCGCGCACTCGGCGGCGGAAAAGTGGAATGGCGGCGGTGGAAGCGGCGAGCAGACGGCCTTCAGCCTGGAAGGACTGATTCGCGACGAACGTGGTGTCAGGTTTGCGCCGGAGGCGGAAGACTGAACGTCTCGTTGGCACTGCCGTTCGATAACTCCAGGCGCTTGATTGGAGCGAATCTTTTTTTCGCGACCACGGGCGCGGTGCTGGAGCTCGCGGGAATTGCTCCCGAGTCCGAACTTCTCCAGGCATGGCATACCCGCGTGGCCGCCGTCCGGTCCCGATTGGGTTGGGACGGTCCGCGAGCCGTCGCTCGAGTCCACCGGCGTGGTGCTTCACTGGCGTTCCCGGCACCTGTAGACCAGCTGTTCGTGGCCACGGAAGTCAATGAATGGGCGCTATGCGTTTCGTTGTTGGAACGTGATCCGCAAAGGTGGCAGGGCTTGCAGGAGGCGCTCATAGCAGCCGCTGTCGAAGCGGCCGAGGACCCCGAAGCCGTCATTTCCCCAGTACTGGAGGAATCCGCAGCGCTATTACGCTTCGAACGGCTCGCTGCACTGGAGGTTCGGCCGCGACTCACCGCGCTGTTGGACGCAGCAACCGAAAGGAAGCTGCTGTATACCGTCGACGATGAGATTCTGACATTGGGCGGCGGTGAAGCGGGTCGTGATTTCCCGATGGGGGAACTACCTTCGGTGGGCGGTGTGGCGTGGAACCAGTTGCGTACCGTGCCTACAGCCGTGGTGACCGGGTCGAATGGCAAGACCACGACCGTGCGATTGATCGCCCGTTGTGCCCGGGCCGCGGGTTTCGAGTCAGCCCATAGCAGCACCGATGGTGTCTTTCTCGACGATGAGTTGCTCGACACGGGTGACTACTCCGGCCCCGCGGGCGCCCGCATGGTTATGCGTGAGCGACGCGCACAGACGGCGATACTCGAAACCGCGCGGGGTGGCATCCTGCGCCGTGGGATCGCGGTTTCCCGCGCCAAGGTAGCCGTTGTCACCAATGTCAGCTCGGATCACTTCGGTGAGTATGGTATCGACGATCTCCAGGGCCTGGCCGATGTCAAACTGTCCGTGGCGGCGATCGTTCCCCCCGATGGCCTGTTGGTGTTGAATGCAGACGATGCGCTGCTGCGAGCCAAGGCCAATGGCCTGGCGTTACGTTGGGGCCGGTGCCCGCCGCTGGGTTGGTTTTCACTGGATGTGCTCAGCGCGCCTTTGACGGAGCACCGCGCGCGTGGCGGTGCCACCTGTGGAGTCAAAGACGGACATCTGCAACTGACCTACGAGGGCATAGATACCGATCTTGGCAGCATTGCATCCATGCCTTTGACTGTGGACGGTCATGCGACTTACAACATCGCCAACTTGGCGGCGGCGGCGCTCGCAGCGGCAGCGCTTGGCATTGCTCCGGAGGTGATTGCCCGCGTCTTCGCGAGCTTCGGTGCCGACCCGGCGGATAATGTTGGACGGATGATGTGCTACGAGTACCGCGGCGCCCGGGTTGTCGTGGATTACGCACACAATTCGGAGGGCCTTCGCGGCTTACTCACGGTGGCCGAGCACTTGCGGCGCGCTGGCACACAATCGCCTGTCGGCCGCCTCGGTCTGCTCCTGGGTCACGCGGGAAATCGCCGGGATGAGGAGATCCGAGACCTGGCGGCGGTGGCGGCGCAGTTCCGGCCGGATCTGATTGTGGTCAAGGAGAACGAGACCTACCTGCGGGGCCGGGAACCCGGGGAGATTCCGCGGATTCTGCGGGAGGCGTTACTGCAATCGGGCATGGCGGAGTCTTCCTTGCGGCTGCGGATGAGCGAAATGGAGGCGGCACTGAGCGCCCTCGAATGGGCCCAGCCGGGCGATGTGCTGGCGCTGCCCATTCACTCCTCGCAAGCGCGCGCCACGGTACTGGCCATCCTCGCGAACGGCTGATGGCTGGCTTGGCCCAGCCGTTGACTTCCCATGTCACCGCAAGAGAGCTTGGAAGCGCCTACACATCCCCACGGACGTGCTTTCTTGTGTCCAACACGTTACTGCGCTTTCTTCCCGCATTGGAATCTTGAGTCTTGATGCGTCGAGTCCTCATTTTCGGCGGCACCGTATTCGCGTTGTCCGTGTCGCTGGGCGCATTCGCCGCCAAAGAAAATCCTACTGCAAACTCGGCGGGGCGCTTCGTGGATACGAGTGGCGGGGGCGACTGGCCTGGCTTCGGTCGCACCTATGGCGAGCAACATTACAGTCCGCTCGCCGACATCAATCGTTCTTCAGCGACGACGAGGAAACAGCGTAGGTGTCGTAAGTCCATTCATGCGGCTCGCGATGCCTCTTGAATCGCGTTAGCGATTTCGCCTTCGCTGCGTCCGCCGGTGATCGCAACACGGTTATCGAAGACGAAGTGGGGGACCGAGCGAACGCCTGCCACGGCGGAGTTTGCTGCCTCGTGTTCGACCTGCTGGTGCAGGGCGACATCGAGAGCGATGGCATGGGCTTGGTCCCGGTTAAATCCGTGGACTGCCCCGCGTGCGCAACAGATCTGGAATATAGAGCCCTGCCGCAGG